>BNJT01000522.1_pt1 | contig 162917 bp, 263 predicted proteins | sample 8540491 | NCBI WGS metagenome assembly BNJT01 (sample SAMD00202455, study PRJDB9452) | human saliva metagenome | host: Homo sapiens
ACAGTTACAGAAGTAAGACCAGAAGGAACTAATGTAGGTTCAGAAGGAATTCAAGGTGCACCACAATCAGGAACACCAACCTTTACATCAGGACATGAAAATGTAACGATGACTATTAGTGAAACAAATCCTGCGAAATTAGTCGTAGATGGACAACCAGTAGCTGATACTACAATTCCTGCGAAAAATACCGAAGGACAACAAGTAGGAACATACACAATTGAACCAGCAACAGGTAAAGTGACATTTACACCAAATCCAGGATTTACTGGCACACCAGTCCCAGCAACAGTACAAGCTAAAAAAACTCAAATGGAACACCAGCAACAGCAACGTATACACCAGTTGTAAAAGCGGCAGTCCCATCAGGAGATAGCCAAGTATCAAGTGGCATTCAAGGTGCACCACAAAACAGCAACACCAGTATTTACACCAGGTAAGAATACTGTGAATGGTCAAGACGTATCTGTACCATTTGAACCAACAAGCAAAGCGAAACTAATCGATCCAAGTAAGACTGGAGAAGAAGCAGAAGTAACAAGACTTGTAGTTGAAAACCAAGGAACATATACAATTGATGACAATGGTGTCGTAACGTTCACACCACTTCCAACATTCAAAGGGGAAGCGACAGAAGTATCTATTGTACGTAAAGATAAAAATGGAACACCAGCAACAGCGAAATACAAACCAACTGTTGTAGGAGTAACACCATCAGCAACTGAAGCAACAAGTACAAAAAGTACAAGGTGCAACTCAAGAAGCAACTGTAACATTCACACCAGGTAAAGCTACAATTGGTTCTGAAGAAAAATAGTACCAATGGATCCAAATGCTTATAAACTATTAGGTGGAGAAAATGGAACAACTCCATTAGATACAGTTCCTGCAATGTCAGAAGATGGAACAAAACAAGTGGGTACTTATACGATTAAAGTCGTAGATGGACAACCAGTTGTAACATTTACCCCAACTGATAAAGCTTATGCTGGAAAACTAAAAACCAGTAACAGTACAAGGTAAAGATACAAATGGAACAGAAGCGACTACAGCGTATACACCAGTAATTACACCAATCGTACCAACTTCTGAAAATGGAACATCAAGTGGACCACAAGGTGTTGAACAAATAGGACGTGTAACATTCAATCCAGGTAAAGAACCAGGAACAGAAAACACACCTGTAGCGATTGATAATACTAAGATGACATTACTAGGTGGAACAGATGGAACAACACCAGTAGAATCATTAGAAGTAAGTAAAGATGGTAAAGTAATTGGTACTTATACACTTGTAAAAGATTCAAGTGGCGTACCAACTGAGAAGTGAAGTTCACTCCAACAGATAAATCATATGTAGGAGAAGTTCCGCCAGCAACAGTACAAGTACAAGACGCAAATGGAACACCAGCTAAACAGCAACTTACACACCAACATTAACGGAAGTAACTCCAAAAGCGAAAAGCTTCAGAAACTACAGGTGTACAAGGACAAGCACAAACATCACGTGTTGTCTTAAACCAAAAAGATGAAACAGATAATACAACTGTTAACTTTGATAAAGGTGATGAAAAAGTAGACGTAGTTGAAAGTACATTAACATTAGTGGATGCAAGTGGACAAAAAGCTACACGTGTCACAGTAGATAATGAAGGAACGTATGAATTAACTAATGGAGCGATTACATTTACACCACTACCAAGCTTCCATGGAAAAGCTTCAGGAGTAAGTGTTCAAGTAGAAGATGCAAATGGAAAAGTAGCTAAAACTACCTACACACCAACAGTTACAGAAGTAACACCACAAGGAACTAATGTAGGTTCAGAAGGAATCCAAGGTGCACCACAATCAGGAACACCAACCTTCACATCAGGACATGAAAGTGTCACGATGACAATTAGCGAAACAAATCCTGCTAAATTAGTCAGTCAGATGGACAAACCAGTAGCTGATACTACAATTCCTGCAAAAGATGCCCAAGGTCAACAAGTAGGAACATACACAATTGAACCAGCAACAGGTAAAGTGACATTTACACCAAACCCAGGATTTACTGGAACACCAGTACCAGCTACAGTAGAAGCTAAAAACTCAAATGGAACACCAGCAACTGCAACGTACACACCAGTTGTAAAAGAAGCAGTACCATCAGGAGATAGTCAAGTATCAAGTGGTATTCAAGGTGCACCACAAACAGCAACACCAGTATTTACACCAGGTAAGAATACTGTGAATGGTCAAGAAGTATCTGTACCGTTTGAAGCAACAAGCAAAGCGAAACTAATCGATCCAAGTAAGACTGGAGAAGAAGCAGAAGTAACAAGACTTGTAGTTGAAAACCAAGGAACATATACAATTGATGACAATGGTGTTGTAACGTTCACACCACTTCCAACATTTAAAGGGAAGCAAACAGAAGTATCTATTGTACGTAAAGATAAGAATGGAACACCAGCAACAGCGAAAATACAAACCAACTGTTGTAGGAGTAACACCATCAGCAACTGTAGCATCAACTACAAAAGTACAAGGTGCAACTCAAGAAGTAACTGTAAGCTTCACACCAGGAAAAAGCAACAATTGGTTCTGAAGAAAAATCAGTCCCAATGGATCCAACTAGCTTACAAACTATTAGGTGGAGAAAATGGAACAACCCCATTAGATAAAGTTCCAGCAATGTCAGAAGATGGAACAAAAAGAAGTGGGTACTTATACGATTAAAAGTTGTAGATGGACAACCAGTAGTAACATTTACACCAACTGATAAAACTTATGCTGGAAAAACTAAAACCAGTAACAGTACAAGGTAAAGATACAAATGGAACAGAAGCGACTACAACGTATACACCAGTAATTACACCAATCGTACCAACTTCTGAAAATGGAACATCAAGTGGACCACAAGGTGTTGAACAAACAGGACGTGTAACATTCAATCCAGGTAAAAGAACCAGGAACAGAAAAATACACCTGTAGAAATTGACAAATCGAAGATGACTCTATTAGGAACTGATGGAACAACACCAGTAGAATCATTAGAAGTAAGTAAAGATGGTAAAGTAATTGGTACTTACACACTTGTTAAAGATCCAAATGGCGTACCAACTGGAGAGGTGAAATTCACTCCAACAGATAAATCATATGTAGGAGAAGTTCCACCAGCAACCGTCCAAGTACAAGATGCAAATGGAACACCAGCTAAAAGGTACTTACACACCAACATTAACGAAAGTAACACCAACTGGAAAAGATACAACATCAACAGGACTTCAAGGGAAAAGTTCAAACAGGAACACCAACGTTTACACCTGGAACTCCTGAAGTACCAATGGATGATGAGTCACCTGCAACATTTGAAGATGGTAATAATACTAAGACAATCGATAAAGTTGGAACATACACAGTAGCAAAAAGATGGAACAGTAACCTTTACACCTGATAAAGACTTCGTTGGTGAAGCACCAGAAGTAACGAGTTAAAACGTGTCGATAAGAACTGGAACAGCTGTAACAGCGAAGTATAAAGCTATAGTAGCTAAAGTATTACCAACTGGTGAAGGCTCAGAAACTGAAGGTGCAAAAGGAAAACCACAAAGCATCGACAGTTGTCTTTCGATAAGAAAGATGAAGATAAAGTAACAGTAAACTTTAACAAAGGTGATGAAACAGTAGGATTAAATCCATCAACATTAACATTAGTGGATAAAAATGGAAAAGCCGTCTACAGAAGTAAAAAGTTCCAGGTGAAGGAACCTATACATTAGCGGATAATGTTATTACATTCACCCAGAAAAAGACTTTTGCTGGAACAGCTACTGGAGTAACAGTGCAAAGTAAAAAGATATTAATGGTACTCCATTAGAAAAACGTATACACCAACAGTTCGTCCAGTTACAACATTTGTAGATCCAGCAGGCAACGTTATCACAGTTGATAAGAACAATAAACCTGTTGAAGGTGAAGTCGATGGCTCTAAACAACCAACGAAAGATATCTATGGATATAAATTTGTTCGTACAGAAACAGATAATAAAGGTAATACAAAACATATTTATGAACAAGCTGAAGGTAAATCAGTTAAAAGTAACTTATGTATCAACTACTAATGAGACATTAAGTGATGCACAAACAGTAGAAACAAAAGATAAGTTCATTTGGAACAGATTACGATGCATCGATTGAAGCATTGAAACTTGAACGTATTGAAAAGACGGCAAAGTATATCTATTGAAAGAAAGAAAAATCTGATTCAGCTACTGAAAATGGTAAACTAAGTGATAAAGAACAAACTGTTACTTATGTATACGAAGAAGTACAAGAACCAGCTTCAAATCAAAAATATAGTAATGTAGTGGTTGTTTATAAAGATAAATTTGGACGTCCAATTTCAGGTACTACTGATTCTGGTAAAGAAGTTGCAAGTACAGTAATTGATACACCAAACTCACCATTAACAACTAAATATGATACGACTGATCATAAACCTCAAATAATTACGACAAAAGATGGTAAGAAATATAAACTAATTAAAAGTATTGAAATCATCAGATGCAGAAAAATCAGGGGTTAAAGCTAGAACTTCGGTGATTACGTATGTTTATGAACCATTAGATAATACAACGGAATATCCTGAAGCACATATCGGATTAGTCTTAGTAAAACTATTTAGATGAAGAAGGTAACCAATTTCTGGTAAAAACACCAGAAGGTAAAGTTGTACCAAATATAGTAGTAGACACTGAAGCAGATTTAGTTGGTAAAGATTACGATACAACGGATCATAAAGTGTCAACGATTATTGTTGAAAACGGAGATGTATATGAACTTCTAAAAGTATCAGAAACATCTGTTGAAAAAGGTAAACTTACTGAAGGAACAATAAATGTTGATTACATTTACCATAAAGTAGTTACAAAATTTGTTGACGAAAATGGTAAAGAAATTAAATCACCAGAAAAAGGAAGAACGGATAAGAAAGATGTTCCTGAATATACTTTCAAAGAAACGAAGAAAGATGTAAATGGTAATACAGTACATGTATACTGAAATCTTCTTCCAACACCATCAACACCAAGTAAGGAAAAAGGATTCATTAACAATTTGGAAAGATGGAGACGGTAATAACATTAAATCACCAGAACAAGGTAAGAAAGAACCTTTAACAATTGATGGTTATATCTATGAACGTAGTGAAGTAGATAAAGATGGAAATACAGTTCATATCTATCGTAAAGTAAGTTCAGAAACTCCTGTAGTGAATGAAAAAGAAACTTTATTTGTAGATGCAAACGGTAAGCCTCTTCAACCTGCTAAGAAGGGTCAACATCCGTGCGAAAATATCCCAGGATATGAATTTGTTCGCACAGAAACAGATGCAAATGGCAATGTACGTCATGTATATCGTCCAGTTGCGCAGTCTCAAGCGACAGTGAACCCATCACCAACTGTAGAACAACGTAAGAATGAATTACCAAATACGGGTACTGGAGATGAATTGCAATCTTTTGAGCAGCAGCAGCTTCAATTCTTGCTGGATTAGGTATTGCAATTCCAGGTAAGAAAAGAAGAAGAGAAATAATCTTACTGATTAAAAAGTGAGAAAATTTTCTTCTTTAAAGAAACACAATGAGTAGAAACGGCAAATGCTGTTTTCCTTTTCATTCAATAGATATCTGTTGCACATCAACTCTAATGGGTATAGAATAGAGAGTAATTTTTGAAAAAGAAGGAGATGGCATGGAAGAAGGATTAAATCAGAAGTTTAATAAAACAGAGTTAAGAATGAATATTTTTCAGATTGTATGGCCTGTTTTATTGAGGTATTAGGCTCTTTATTTGGAATGGTCGATATGATGATGGTGGGTCGTATTCCAGAACATGCAGCTCAAGCAGTTTCGGCTGTTGGATGACAAATCAACCCGTATTTTTAGGATTAAGTTTTTGTTCAAGCGTTAAATGTTGGTGGAACAGCTATTATTGCTCGTTATTTTGAGACAAAAATATAAAAATATTAGTTTAGTATTAAAACACGTTATATTACTGCAATGTTAGGATTTGTCATACCTATTTCAATACTAATGATTGTATTAGCGCCACATGTTCTATCACTTTTTAGGGGCAGATTCTTCTGTTATTGAGAGTAGAGGGACAGCCTATTTTTCGTGTCATTATGCTGAGGTTTATTTTTCCAATCATTTTCATTTACGATAACAGCTGCTTTACGTGGGATTGGTGAAACAAAAATTCCGATGCGTAATAATGTAATCGCAAATAGTTTAAATGTCCTGAGAATGCTGTGTTAACTTTATGGTTTATTTTGGCTTTCCCAGTACTTGGAGTAACTGGAGCGCTATTTCAACAACGTTAAGTAATGTGATTGCGATGTCGTTAAACTTACGGTATGTATTGTCTAAGAAGAGTGTTTTATATTTAGATTTTTAAAAGAAAAATTTAATTTCGTTTTGAAATGATGAAAGATTTAATTTCGAATCGGATTGCCGACTGCTTTGGAACAATTGGCATTAAGAGTTGGAATTATTTTCATTTTTAAATATTGTTTTCGGGATTAGGGACAAATGTTTATGACAGCTCATCACATTTGCATTAAATATTTTAAATCTAACATATTCACCTGCTCAGCTTTTGGGATAACGGCTTCTACTTTGATGGGGCAATCTCTGGAGCAAAAATGAACAATTACAGAATGTATACTAGAATGTACAGTCGAATCAGGGTTTTATAGTAGCCATCGGAATGTCACTATTCATCTTTTCGGATCGCAAACTCTTTAGCAGAATTTTTATTCTACGAGCCTGAAATTATTCGAAATACTATGATTGCTTTAACGATTGTGGCATTGTTCAACCATTTCAAAGCCATCAATTAATTACTTCAGGAGCATTAAGAGGGAGCTGGAGATACCGTTTTGGCCTTTGATTGCGATATTTTGTAGGTTCAGTTTTAATTCGAGTTAGTTTAGGTTTTGTGTTTGTCAATCTATTTTTATCTTGGATTAGCTAGGAGCTTGGTATGCAGTATTTATTGACCAATTTATTCGTTGGCTCATTATATTATTTAGATTTAAATCAGGAAAAATGGAAAAATATTCGTATTAACTTAGATTAGTAAATGAAGGATATACCTTTTTATTTTCATGAAAAAGGTGTATACTTAGCAGTGTACTTTTTGAGGAGGGACTTATTTGGCAAAATTATAGTTATCCATTAGACTTGGATTGGACTCACCAAGAAATGTCAACAGTTATTGCATTATGGAATGCAGTTGAAGATGCTTATGAGCGTGAATTGAAACAGAATTATTTATCAAACGATATAAAGGATTTCAAAACAATTGTAAAAAGTATTGGTGAAGAAAAAGACTTGGTAAAGAATTTGAAGCTGTTTCTGGATATAGTTTATACCGCGTCGTTCAAATGAGTAAAAATGCTTCAAAAAGAATTAAAATGGAACAGTAGAAAAGGATGTTAGTTATGGATTTATTGGCAACACATTTATTAGTTAATGATTGGATTATGGAGGCTGGAAATAAAATTCGTCATAGCTTTGGTGAATCAATTACAGTAGATACAAAAATCTAGTCGTAATGACTTAGTAACAAATGTTGATAAAGAAATCGAGCAATTTTTTAATTGCAAAAATTCGTGAACAATTCCCAACACATAAAAATTATGGGTGAAGAAGGATTTGGTGATGAATTAACTTCAATGGACGGATATGTATGGTTAATTGATCCAATCGATGGAACATTAAACTTTGTAAAACGTCAAGAAGATTTTGGGATTATGGTTGCTTTTATATAAAGATGGCGTAGGTTTATTAGGGTACATTTATGATGTAATGCGTGATCGTTTTTGTTTATGGTATTAAAGATTACGGTGCTTATTGCAATGGTCGTCGTTTATCTAAACCAGAAGTTCATAGCATTGGTGATAGCTCTATATAACGTAAAATGGATTTATGTTATTAGAAGCAAATGAAAAAGAAGCATCAATGATTCGTAAAGCAATGGTAACTCGTACTTATGGAGCTTCTTCAATTGAACATATCCAAGTAGTATATAGGAAAATCTGTTTGCTTATGTATCAACATTATTAGCACCATGGGATATTGCTCCTGGTATGGTAATTGCAAAAGAATTAGATTTACACTATAGTACTAGTAGACGGAAAAAGAAGTAGACTCTTAGTACCAAATAAAAAGACTACAGGAGTTATCTGTTCGAAAGAAATTGCAGAAGAAATTATTGCAGCATTTAAATAATAATAATCGAGTCATAAGATTTTACGACTCTTTTTTATAAGGAGAATTTATGAATATTGCAGTTTATTGTGCCGCTAGTCAGAGTAGTCTTAGTTTTTGCTGAAAAACTGAAGAACTAGGACTTTGGATAGCGAATATGAATCACACACTTGTTTACGGTGAAATACTGGCTTAATGGGAGTGATTGCAACTTCTGTTATGAATGCAGGTGGACAAGTCATTGGCGTCATGCCACAATTTTTGTGGATCGTGAAATCGCAAAAAGATATCACCAAACTTCATATTGTTGAAACGATGTCAGAACGTAAAAATAAAAGAGATTGAATTAAGTGAAGTGTATATTGCACTTCCGGGAGGTCCAGGAACACTCGAAGAAATTGCAGAAGTCGTTTCATGGGTAAGAGTTGGTCAAACAAATGGAATTTGTATTTTTCTACAATATGGAAGGCTATTATGACCATTTAGAGGCTTTTTTCAATCACATGGTAACGACAAACTTACTAAGTCAGGAAGATAGAAATCAAATCTATTTTGCAACCAATCTAGAAGAAATTGAAAAATTAATCAAAATTACGAAAAAGCGTTAGAGGTGAGTCTACGCTTTTTAATTTTTGGTCAAAACAATTTAAATGATCAGTTTTTGAACAGTAATGAGGTTATAATAGTGAGAGTAGGAAAGTTTAGAGTGGATATTCACTGAAAAAGTATTGTTCTTATATTGTTATTAGCTGCTACTATCTTTTCGGTTTATTATTTGATAGACAATAGAAATAAGCTTTCGAATTAGGGACCCCTGTGCAAAATATAACAATTGAGTATAAAAAGTGAGAGAGGATTTGAAACGACCAATTTGATATTTACTCCTTTTCTTTAGAGGGTGAAGTTAACTTTAATAATGATGATGGTAATCTTGGAGAGATTTATCAAAAAGAATTTAGAAGTATCCTAAATACAGAAAGTAAAAAGAATCAATCATTGAAAGAAAAACAAAACTCAAATAGAGAATCTTTTAAAGGAGAAACGTTTTAGTTTATAAATACGTTGTTCTAAAAAGGAACTAAAAATTGTATTTGTATGATGCGGTATCAAACAAAGGGTATTGTTTCATACTAATGATTTAATATTTGTCAGTATAATCATTAAAGGAAATTTTAAATAAAGGAGATTGGAAAGTGAGATACATCCTTTTGTTACGTGGAATAAATGTTGGTGGTAAGAATAAAGTAGTAATGAGTGAACTGAAAGCATTATTAGAAAGTTTTGAATTTTGAAAAACGTTCGTTCATATATTAATAGTGGTAATTTATTTTTAGTAGTGGTGATACATACGATACTTTGTATTTGCAAAACTAAAAGATTTTGCTAGAAAGTCATTATCAGTTTTTCAATTCCTTTTGCTTTACTGACAAAAGAAGAATATTTAAAAGAAAAAGAAAGCTTACCAGAGTGGTGGAATGAAAAGTTGGCAAGAAGAGATGTATTATTCTTTTTCTTATCAGTTAGATAAAAGCTCGATACTAGAGTTTCTTAATAAGGCAAACTTTCATAATGAGGTAGTATATATAGGAAATCATGCTGTGTTTTTGGGGAAAATTTGATGAAGTAGAGTATTTAAAAACAACTTACCATAAACAGTTATTAAAAGCAAAGATTTTTATAAAATGATTACGATTCGAAATGGAAACACGTTTGAAAAAATAGCTCAAATTCTAGAAGATGAAAAATAGTTTTAAATTTCATTGCTATACCATTATCAATAATTCTAATAATTGACATTTAAATTGTTTAAAGTTATACTTTTTAAAAAGATAGAAATATCTCAAATACTTGTTGCTACTTAATAGGCAACTAAAATAAGTTTAAGTTCAAATATTTGTCGCTCCCTCGATATGCGACTAACAAATTATCGAGTTCAAATTTTTAGAGTTTTCGAATATAAAAATATTTTTATAATAAAAGCGTTTGTGCCATAGATAACAGCAATAGTTTTCATTGCAATTGGCATAAACGCTAGTTTTTGTTATAATTAGAAAGTGAGTTTAAGGACAGGAGGATGGCAATGGAAATTGAAAAGACAACTCAGATGAATTTGTTGTTAGAATTTTTATGGCAAACTTTTGACTGAAAAAAACAACTAGGATATATGGAATTATATTACGGAGAAGATTATTCTCTTGGAGAAATTGCAGAAGAATTCGAGGTTGAGTCGACAAGCCGTATATGATAATATTCGACGATCTGCTCAATTATTAGAAGATTATGAACAAGAATTACATTTAGTGAATGATTTTTATAAAAAGACAAGCTATCTATGATGGAATTGAACAGCATATCAAAGAACATTATCCAAATGATTATCAATTGCAACAATTGATGACAGACTTACAAAGAAATGAATAAATAAGCCTGATTGAGGAGTGAGAAAAATGGCATTTGAAGGATTATCAGATCGCTTGCAAAAATGCGATGGGTTCGGTAACAAAAAGGAAAAAAATTACCGAAGCTGATTTAAAACAAATGATGCGTGAGAGTTCGTTTAGCTTTATTAGAAGCAGATGTGAACTTCAAAGTTGTAAAAAGATTTTTGTACGAAAAAGTAAAATGAACGTGCTTTAGGTTCTAATGTATTAGAAGCTTTTATCTCCAGCACAACAAGTTGTAAAAATTGTTAATGAAGAATTAACAGAATTAATGGGGGAGAACAAGCTCCATTCCAATTTTCACCAAAACCACCTACTGTTGTGATGATGGTCGGTTTACAAGGGCAGGTAAAACAACCACTGCTGGTAAATTAGCTTCATTTTTAGCTAAACATGAAAACAAACGTCCATTATTAGTAGCAGCCGACGTCTATCGTCCAGCCGCAATTGATCAATTACAAACGTTAGGGAAAACAATTAAATTATCCAGTATTTTCATTAGGAACAGATGTTAATCCTGTTGAGATTGCTAGACAAAGCGATTGAACGTGCAACGATTGAAGGTCGTGACTTAGTCATTATCGATACGGCAGGTCGTTTACATATCGATGAAGCTTTAATGGAAGAATTACAAAATATTAAAGCTGTTGCGAATCCAAATGAAATCTTATTAGTGGTCGATGCAATGACAGGGCAAGATGCTGTGAATGTTGCTGAAAACATTTAATGAACGTTTAGATATTACAGGGGTTATTTTAACAAAATTAGATGGGGACACTCGTGGTGGTGCGGCTCTATCGATTCGTTCTGTAACAGGCAAAACCAATTAAATTCTCTGGTCGTGGAGAAAAATTAGAAGATTTCGAAATTTTCTATCCTGAACGTATAGCTTCTCGTATTCTTGGTATGGGCGATATCATGACTTTAATTGAAAAAGCTCAACAAGATTTTGATGAAGCAAAAGCTCAAGAAATGGCAGATAAAAATTAAAAGCTAATACATTTGACTTTAATGATTTTATCGACCAATTAGATCAAGTGAATAAAATGGGACCTTTGGAAGATATCTTAAAAATGATTCCAGGGTTAAATAAAATTCAGGATTAAATGATTTAAAAGTGGATCCAAAAGATACAGCACGTATGAAAGCTATTGTCTTATCAATGACACCAGCAGAACGTGAAAATCCAGATATTTTATCTCAAGCAAGACGTAAAAGAATTGCAGCAGGTTCAGCTCGTCCATTAGCGAAGTAAACCGTTTGATTAAAACAATTTAATGAGTCTAAAAATGATGAATCAAATGTCAAATGGAAATATGCAAGCAATGGAATCAATGATGGGACAATTAGGCATGGGTGGAGTCGTAATAAATTAGGTCAAATTGCTATGCAACAATATGCTCGTCGTCAAAAAAACAAAATAAATTGAAAAATTAAAGAAAAACGTTAATAAATAGAAGGAGAGTTTGCAAATGTCAAAACAAGTATTATTCATTAATGGTTCATTAGAAAAAGAATCTTTTAACCAAACTATTATTGATTATGTACAAGAAAAATTAGTTGAAAAAGGCTATCAAACAAAACAAATTAGTTTTTAAAGATGTACCATTTTTCAGTCAAGATATTGAATTTCCAGCTCCTGCTATTGTGAGAAAGAGTATCGTTTAGATTTTGAAGCGTCTCAAGCTGTTTGGATTGTATCTCCTGAATATAACGGAAGTTTACCAGGAAGTTTTAAAAATGGTTTAGACTGGATGTCTCGTTCATTAGATATTACTCTATGCACCTCCGGCTTACATTGATAGCAAAATTAATTGCATTCAGTAGTGCAGCTGGACATTCTGGTAGGGGCAAATGTTTTACGTGCTCTAACAGAATTAGCTCATAAAATGCGCATGAATCCACTAGAAAAACAGTGGGACTTCATATCGGAGCAGGATTCCAAACAGGTGTTTTAACTCTAACAGATGAAGATAAATCTGAATTAGAGAAACAAGTGGAATTATTAGTGGAAGCATTAGAAAAATAATGATTGAATGAATAGAAATGGCCAGGCTTTTTGTCTGGTCTCTTTGTACTGAAATAGTTTTTCAGTGGCTTTTTATAAAGTGAATTATGGTAAGATATTTGGCTATGGATTTTTAGTGAAATGTATAGCAATAAATTTGAAAGGATGTAACAAGAATGAATAATGAAAAAATGGCATGTATTGCCAGCAGTAATTGCGACAGCCATTATGAGTTTCTGTGGTGTATTAATTGAAACGGCAATGAATGTAACATTTCCGACATTAATGCAAGAATTTCAGACGACTTCATCTGGAATTCAATGGGTTACAACAGGTTATTTATTAGCTATTGCGATTGTTGTTCCTATTTCTGCGTATTTAGTACGTAATTTTACAACAAGACAATTATTTTTAGCTTCGAATTTAATTTTTATTATAGGAGTTTTAATCAATTGTATTTCTCCAAATTTAATCATGCTATTATTTGGAAGATTTTTACAAGGGTTGGTACTGGGGAATTGCGTTACCATTAATGTTCCATATTGTATTAACTCAAAGTACCGATTGAACAGCATGGTATAGTCATTGGATTAGGTTCTATGACAACTGCATTAGCACCACTGATTGGACCGACTTTTGGTGGATTAGTTTCAGCAGCTTTTAGGATGGAGATTTATTTATTGGATTTTAATCCCATGTTTGGTCATTTCTTTAGTGATTGGCTTATGGACGATTCCAAAAAGAGAAAAAGTATTCAAAAATCACCATTTAATCTACTAGCATTTTTCTTCTTAGCGAATTGTTTAGCTAGTTTATTAATGGCAATTGAACATTTATCTCTTGTATGGCTATTAAGTGCAGTAGTAACAGGGTGGATTATTTGAATACTCAAATCGTAAAATGCTTTTATTATCTTTTGCACCATTTAAAAATCATACCTTTTAATGGAATGTTATATGTAGTGTTAGCATTCCAAGCAACAGTATTAGGTTTATCATTTGTTTATCCGAATTATTTACAATTAGGTTTAAATCAAAGTGCTGACAACTGTGCGGGCTATTTATGTTTCCTGGTGCAGCAATGGTTGCTTTATTGGCTCCTGTTTCAGGTAAATGGTTTGATGTTAAAGGTCCGTTGAGTCCTTTTATTAACAGGTTTAATTTTGGCGAGTATTGGTGGAGTATTGATTAGCGTCTTCTTTGAACATTTAGCTATTCTTCCACTATTAGCATTAAATATTATTTTTAATGAGTGGAAATGGATTTGTGATGGGAAGTAATGTAACATTTTTGTTTAATGCAATTAGACAAGGATGTTCAGGCGGATGGTAATAGTATCGTCAATACTTTACAGCAGTTTACTGGGGCTATTTCACAACAGTCGTGGCAGAATTTTTCTGTGAATATGGATCGATTACCATTTGCTGGAAAATATAGTTTTAATGTTTATTACAAGTTTAATTTTATTAGCTTTAGTTATTTTGTATGTCCAACATAAGAAAAACAAGAAAAACCTAGTGAAATATAATTGACAATAGTTTTAAATGACTGATTAGCGTAAAAATAAAAATTCAAAAAGAAAAATTTCTTTTAGTTAGTAAAAATCCATCATAAAAATGATGGATACAGGCGTTAGAATGCGTTTTCTTCATCCTGTGATATAATCTTAGTATATTATAAAAATAATATGGACTAACAATAAGGAGCTGATGATTTGAAAAAGGCAATGGTTATTATTAACCCTACCTCTGGAGGAGAACAAGCATTAAATTATAAAAAAATTGAGAAATAAAGCAAAAAGAATATTTTGAAGTTGTTGAAACTACGAATTACTGAAAAAGCTTTTAGATGCAACTCATTTTGCTGAAGAAGCAGCTAAAAAGAAAAAAATATGAGGCTGTGATTGTTTTTCGGTGGAGATGGTACGGTGAAATGAAGTTATTTCAGGGAATTGCTGAAAAAGACTATATTCCAAAATTAGGGATTATTCCTGGAGGAACAGGTAATTTAATTACTAAATTAGTACAAATTGATCAAGATATCGATAAAAGCAATCGAAAGTCATTAGATTTTTAATTTAACGAAATAAAATTGATATTGGTAAAAGCAAATGATCATTATTTTGGTTATATCTTTAGTGTAGGGTTCATTACCAGAAGCAATTCATAATGTAGAAATTGAAGATAAAACAAAATTTGGAATGTTTGCATATGCAATTAATACGGTAAAATCTGTTATTAGAGATGAAGTTTTTTAATATTAAAGTTGAGACTGAAAATGGCAACTATGAGAGGAGATGCTAGTCAAGTATTAGTGTTATTATCAAACTATTTCTCTGATAAAAAAATATTTGATGAGAAACAAAAGTAGGATATGCTAATATTTTTTAATTTTTAAAAAGATGCATCTATTTTTCTCAAAATTATCATTAATTCCTGATTTATTAAAAGGGGATGTGGTAGAAAATGATAGTATTGAATATATTAAAGCAAAAACGATTAAAATTTCTTCTGATATCGAAATCGAATCAGATATCGATGGAGATCAATCAGATGATTTACCAGTGGAAATTAAAGTGTTAGGGAAATCATATTGAAATCTATTCATATCCAATTGAAGAAACATAAATAGGATATTCAATCGTTTCAAGTGAATTGAATGATGTTTTGCGTATATAAAATTCAAGAAAGAAAAATTTCCTTTTGTAGGCTAGAGCTGCCAGCAGCCTCGCAAGCGAGTCTCATGGCAAACTTCGAGCCTTGGTCTCAGTTTGCTGTAAAAATCCATCTTCATGATGGATTTTTTTCTAACTAAAGAAATTTTTCTTTTTGAAGTTTATAAGATGACGTAATTTCTCAACTGTTTTGATATAAGAACGTAAAAGTATGATTCGGTAATAACACTAAATATAGGGAAAAACTAAATTATAAATCGAAGGATTAAAAGATAGAGCCATTCCATTTTAGAAATGTTTTATGGTACAGTATATGTAGAAAGTTTGAAAGCGGTGGCAATCTCTTAATAAGGTAGGTGATGCTTATGAGCATTGAATTAAATCTACTAGGAAGGAGGTTGCGATTTGTCAAGCTATGAAGTAATGACATTGATAGGAACATTGCCATGGTACTATTGGCATTGTTGTCTCTGATTGTCAAAATCATAGAAATAATGACATAACACCGCTCACAACTTTGACGAGTTGAGTGATGTTATTTTAAAGTCATTCATAAGCCACCGTCTTTTTAACGGTCTACAAGAGAGTCGAGTTCCCGCTCGACTCTTTTTGTATCTAAAGTATAACAGAATATAAAAATATGCAAATGATTCTTCTTTTGATTTGAAAGAGCATAGTGAATCTGTTACTCTAATTTTTAAATTAATAGAAATAAGATTAAAAGAGCAGAAATGTGAAATTATAGATCTAAATGTAGAGAACAGGTTGAGAACATTGAAACGAGACTGAGTTTATTTGATAGAAACTATATAAGTTATAAAATGAACGGATACATTCGGATCGGTATTGAATCTGATGGTACACTAATTGCTGGATTGGATGCCTGTATTACCGCGTTTAAAATCCTCTATGTATCAACTGTTTTTGTTGATGTAGAATACAGGAGAAAAGGCATAGGTACTAAATTAATCTGTGAGATGGAAAAACGGGCAGCTGCAATGGGAGTTAATATCATCCGTTTAGATACATTTGACTGGCAGGAAAAGAGTTTTACGAAGCATTGGGATATGAATGTGTTGGTCATTATGAAAATGAAGAAGATAATTATGCTGAATACTTTTTCGTGAAGAGAATCAATTGATAATTCTATATTTTTTAACTTTTGTTTGACTAAATCTCTATCGGAGAATCAGTTTGAGTATCAGAAATGACTGTTTATGATGCAAATTAAAAATTTCAAAGAAGAAAAAAATTTTTCTTTGTAGCTATAGTAAAAATCCATCATATTTATGATGGATTTTTTTACAGGCAAACTTCGAGACCAAGGCTCGAAGTTTAGCCATGAGACTCCAAATGAGTGGCTGCTGGCAGCCCTAACCTACAAAGGAATTTTTCTTTTTGAATTTTTGTAAGAGATGATATTTATTTACGCTTCTAAATTAAAAATAATTGATCAAGTAATGAGCTAATCCATCTTGATCATGTGGTAAGTGGAGTAATATCATCAGCGATTGCTTTTTAGGCTATCAATGGCATTATTCATCGCAACACCGTGCCCAGCAAATTCAATCATTTCTAAGTCATTATCTTCATCTCCAAAAGCTAAAACATCTTCTGTTGGAATGTTATAATAACGAGATAAATGTTGGATTCCAGTAGACTTTATCGATACCATAAGTTACAATTTCTAAGCAAGGCATATCGCCTCCCCAAGTACGATACATCAATCGTGTGTCCATAGCGTTGTTTAATTTTTCTTTAATGAAAGGGTTGTTTTTCAATACTAGAAAAAAACAGTAATAGCTGTTGGCTTTTTCTAGTAACTGGGTATCTTTTTGTAATAAAGATAGGTTGTTGATCTTTTTGGATAGTAAGGTGAATCAGGAATATTTTCAATGGTAGCATATAAATGATGCTTTTCCTTCGACCATGAAATAATCACATTCTAATTCTTTATGAAAATCTAACATATCAAAAACGATATCTTCATCTAATGTTACGTGAAATTCTCCTTGCCAGTTTTTCATCATTTTGGAATATGACATAGGGCACCATTGAAGTTTACTATCGGTCCACCTAATCCTAATTCTTCATATAAATGTTTTGAGCTTCGATAAGGACGCCCAGTTACAATGGCGATTTTATGTCCCAAGTTCTGTTAAGCGATGTAAGGTTTGAATCGTAATGGGATTAAATTCAGATTGCCCATTTAATGTTGTGCCATCTAAATCTAGTGCAATTAATTTTGGTTTCATTTTTTTCCTCCTATAGTTATCTATTTAATCGATTTTAATTGACGGCAACTTGTCAATTTAGTTACAATATCCTTATGAGTGTACCATATTTTTTTATAAAAATATGAAGAAAAGAGGTTAGTTATGATTATTATTCAAGAAAAAAAGTTATTGAAAATATTCCAATTTTTTAGAAATTGTTCAAGAAGAAAATAAAGATAAAATGATTCCGACAGTTGTTTTGTTATCATGGTTGGACTGGAAGTAAGGAAAATTGTATTCACTATGGAGCAATGCTTGCAAAAAAATGGCATGCGTGCAATTTTTACCCGATCAGCTATATCATGGTGAGCGAAAAAAACATCTGAATTAAATGGCTTTGAATTATGGGAAATTATTGGGCAAAATGTTAAAGAATTTCCAACATTAGTCGGAGCTTATCAAAAAGAAAATTTAGTCGATGATAAAATTGGAGCAATTGGTTTCAGTATGGGTGGAATGACAACTTACGCATTATTAAAACATTTTCCATTTTTATACGCTGCAGTTAGTTTAATGGGAATGCAGATCCAGTTGAATTTTGCAAAATGGTCACTTACTTCTACTTGGATGAAAGATAAACCAGCAGTAGAATTAACTCCTGATTTAATGGATAAATATATTCCAATGTTACAAAGTTTATCATTAGCAGATAATCCTGAAACAATTGCAGGACGTCCAGTTTTAATTTGGCATGGACTAGAAGATAAAAAAAGTACCATATGAATTAAACCGTGCATTTTACGAAAAGATTAAAAATGAACCGTATGCTAGTCGTGTGAAATGGATTGAAACACCAGATGTGCCACACTTTGTTACGTTTAAAGCCATTGAAGCATCTGTAGAATTTTTAAAAACAATCATTAGTAGAGGAGTAATCGTATGAGTGAAACAGCAGAAGCAATGAAGGAAAAAAATTTTTAGAAGCGTTAGAAACAGTGATTGACCCTGAATTAGGAATTGATATTGTAAACTTTAGGATTAATTTATGGAGTAGAGTTAAATGAAGAAGGGACACTGCCAAGTGAATTGACATCTAACAACAATGGGATGTCCCATTAGCAGATATAATTACAGATGAAATTCATCGTGCATTAAAAGGGAATCAGAAGAAATTAAAACAATTGATGTTAAATTAGTATGGTATCCAGCTTGGTCTCCAGAAAAAAATGTCTCGTTATGCAAGAATTGCATTAGGAATTCGATAATGAATAGAAAAGAAGGCTTAAAATCATGAATGGATTTTTAAACCTTTTATATATAGTAATAGTTCTGTAATCTTCACCCGGTCTCATTGGTCGTTTATATTTACTTTTTGCTTTCTTGACGAATGACCGTTTGAGGACTCTTTTCTTCCAGAGTTATACGATTTTAAAAATTTCTTGCATTCGTTGATCATCAAATAATTCAAGATTTTTTTGTCGACAAAATGTAGGGCATCTTGTTGCCAATCTGAATGATAATAATTAAATAGTTCTGCTACAGCCATTCTTTTGTCAGTAGCACTTCCTTGGAAGTTTGGATCTGTTATTTCTGCTAAATATTGTTGCATTTTTGCAATTTTTCTTTATCAAATTCAACCATAAATCTTCGCCTCTTTTCGTTTGTATTGTAACATAATTTGTAGGGCTAAAAAAGAGAAATGTTACCGCTATTTTCATAGAGATTTATAAATTTTTCTGATGGGTATGACTGTTATATTGTTGTATATTTTTAGTATACATATAATTGAGTATGTATATAGAAAGAGGAGTACAAATGGCGAAGGATATGACATCTGGAAATCCGATGAAATTAATTTCTCGGTTTACGTTACCCATTATTAATAGGGAATGTTTTTCAACAATTTTATAATATGGCAGATACTTATTTTGTTGGTAGATACATTGGTGTACAAGCACTTGCAGCAGTTGGTTCAACCGGAAGTATTGTATTTTTTTATTATCGGGTTTTGCCATTAGTATGACTGCTGGGTTTAGCGATTCCTCTTGCCCAAAAATTTGGGGCAAAAAGATATGCAAGGAGTAAAAAGAAGTTTCTATGTTTCTACTTTAATTTCTATAGGAGCTTTGATTGTATTGACGACACTCAGTATGCTGTTTTGTCGTCAAATATTAGAATTGATGCAAACTCCTCCAGAAATTATTGACTATGCTTATGAGTATTTAATGGTGATTTTTGCAGGGAATTTTTGCTCAAATTGCTTTTTAACTTATTATCAGAATATTATTCGAGCAATTGAGATGCGATTACGCCGCTATATTTTTAGTTTTATCTTGTATTTTAAATATATTGTTAGATTATGTATTTATTGTTCATTTTAATATGGAGTTGGAGGTTCTGGCTTTGCAAACTGTAGTCAGTCAATTATTCTCTGCTATTTGTTGTTATATTTATATTAAAAAGAAAATTCCAATTTTACATATCGAAAAGAGTCATTACAGTTTACAAAAAGATTTCTTATGGCATCATATAAATATTTCATTCCCAATGGGATTTCAATCATCTATTATTGCGATTGGAACAATCACGGTTCAAAATTGTATTTAAATCGTTTAGGACATGAAGCTGTAGCTGGGCTATACAGCTGCACAAAAGATTGACCAATTAGGAATATTACCAATGATGTCATTTGGAATTACAATGGCGACTTATTCAGCTCAAAAATTATGGAGCAAAAATTATATAGATCGTATTTGGAAAGGTGTTAGAGATCTGTATTAAACTGTCCCTTACGTTTAGTTTTTTTGTGTAGGTTTTATTTTAATTCTATTTTAGTCCACATTTTATGAGAATGTTTGTAGGTGTAGGGGCATGAATCGGTAGTGGAATATGGCAGACTTTTATATTTTAGCGAATTCTTCATCCTATGCTATTTTTGTCTTTATTATTTCATTTATCGTTATACATTACAAGGGGTAGGGAAAAACTGTGATTCCAAATCCATTGCAGGAATGATGGAGTTAATGATGCGTGTGTTTGCAGCATTAGTATTAACAAAAAGCTTTTTGGCTATATAGGGTTAACAACGGCTAATCCTTTAGCGTGGTTTGGTTCCTTAGTTCCATTAGCCATTACTTATTATGCATTTAAAAGAAAAATATCAACGTTATAGTTAGTTCAAGGAGGGTATGAATGAAAATCAGATATTCAAATTGCTCAAGAAGCTGTTATGAAACCAATTCGTGAAATTGCTTCAAGCATTGGCTTTAAATGATGAACAAATCGAGTTTTTATGGGAAATATAAAGCAAAAATTGATGTTAATCGAAATTTCTAAAGAGAAAAAAAGGCAAATTAGTATTAGTGACAGCTATGAGTCCAACTCCTGCTGGAGAAGGAAAATCAACCGTTACGATAGGATTAGCGGATGCTTTACAAAATTAGGTAAAAATCTATTATTGCGCTTCGGGAGCCTTCATTAGGACCTGTAATGGGCATTAAAGGAGGAGCTTGCGGTGGAGGATATGCGCAAGTTGTTCCAATGGAAGAAATTAATTTACATTTTACCGGAGATATGCATGCATTAACTTGTGCTACTAATGCACTAGCAGCATTCATCGATAATCATATTTATCAGGGAAAATGAATTACAAATTGATAGTAGAAGAATTATTTGGAAAAAGAGCAGTGGACTTTAAATGATCGATCTTTGCGACAAGTCATTGTAGGGATTAGGAGGTCCGATTCAAGGAGTTCCCACGTGAAGATGGATTTGATATTACGGTTGCTAGTGAAATGATGGCGATTTTATGTTTGGCGACAGATTTAAATAACTTAAAACAACGATTAGAAAAATATTGTTATTGGGTACACTTTTTGAAAAAAAGTTCCCGTTACGGTGAAAAGATTTAAATGTTCAAGGAGCTTTAACATTATTATTAAAAGATGCGTTAAAACCGAATTTAGTTCAAACATTAGAACATACGCCTGCAATTGTTCATGGTGGGCCGTTTGCCAATATTGCACATGGATGTAATAGTGTGATTGCGACTAATGCAGCTCTAGCACTTGGAGAAATTGTTGTAACAGAAGCTGGATTTGGAGCTGATTTAGGAGCTCAGAAATTTTTAGATATTAAAGTTCCTCAATTACAAAAAGCACCTGATGTAGTTGTCATTGTGGCTACGATTCGTTCGCTTAAAATGCATGGAGGAGTTTCCCTTTCTGGATTAACAGAAGGAGAAAATTTAGAAGCTTTTAGAAAAAGGATTTTGCTAATTTAGAAAAACATATTGAAAAATATGACACAACATTATGGATTACCAGCTGTTGTTGCGTTAAATGAATTTGTAACAGATACCCGACAAGAAAAAGGAATTAGTACAAACTCTTTGTCAGAAAAAAAGGGATTTCTTGTATCTCTACTTCTGTATGGGAAAAATGGTGGAAATGGTGGAGTAGCATTAGCAAAAGAAGTGTTACACTTATTCGAACATTCAACACCTCAATTCCATTCAGTCTGTGAAGAAAAACAGTACGATTGAAGAACAACTGGAAAGCTATTGCAACTAAAATTTATGGAGCAAGTTCTGTTCAATATACAAAAAGAAGCGAAATTACAATTAAAACAGTTAGAAAAATGGTTGGAATCATTTGCCAGTTTGTATTGCGAAGACGCAATATTCTTTCTCAGATGATGCGGCTTTTATTAGGAAGTCCAAAGGGATTTGAATTAACAGTTCGATCTCTTGTTCCTAAATTAGGGGCAGGTTTTGTTGTAGCTTTAACGGGTAATATTTTAACAATGCCAGGACTGCCAAAAACCAGCTGCATTAGAGATGGATGTATTAGAAGACGGTAGAGCGACCGGTTTATTTTTAATCATAAAAGGAGAGTATTATGAAAGATTTTTCGTGTAGATCATTTGAAAAACATATGGTGCTAAAACATTATTATCAGATGTTTCGTTCATTATTAATGAAGGAGAACATGTTGGTTTAATTGGTCAAAAACGGTACAGGAAAAAGTTCCCTACTAAATATTTTAGCCGGAATAGACGAAGCAGAGAGTGGTACGATTGCTTGTTCAAATGATTTTTAGAATTGGGTATCTTTCACAAAATCCTCTTTGAATCCTGAACATACGGTATTTGAAGCCATTTATCAATCAGACAATCCACTATTAAGACTAGTCCATGATTATGAATGGAGTGTCGAACAGTTACAACAGCATCCGCAAGATGAAAAAAATATTTAAAAACAATTTGAAGCATTTGAACAAAAATGAATCAAGTAGATGGATGGCAATATGAGGTGAAAATTAAATCCATTTTACAACACGTGGGAATTGAAGACATTCATCAACAAATTTCTACATTATCTGGTGGTCAAAAGAAACGAGTAGGTCTTGCTAAAGTGTTAATGGAAGAGCCGGATTTATTATTATTAGATGAGCCGACAAACCATTTAGATATGCAAGCCATTCAATGGTTAGAACAATATTTAGCTTCGTACAAAGGTTCCTTACTATTAGTCACTCATGATCGTTATTTCTTAGAACGTGTCGTTGACCATATGTTTGAATTAACTCAAGGTAGAATTGAAGCGTATGATGGGAATTATCAATCTTATTTAGAACAAAAATCTCAACGAGAACAAATTGCACAAAAATGTCTCATAAACAGCAAACGATTATACCAACAAGAATTGCAATGGATGAGACAAGGTGCTAAAGGCAAGAACAACCAAAACAACAAGCAAGAATTCAACGTTTTGAACAATTAGAAAAAAGAAGTGAAACAAACAGATTCTAAAGAATCACTAGCCATACGTTTTGATCAAACAAGAATTGGAAAACGAGTATTTCAATTAAAAGATGTCAGCTTACAAATTGGAGATAAGTCAATTGTTCGCTCATTAGAGTGGATTATTCAAAAGCCAAGCCAGAATTGGAATTGTTGGAGAAAATGGTGTTGGAAAAATCTACTTTTCCTAAATGCTCTTGCTGGTCTGTATCCGTTTAGTGAAGGAGAAATGACTGTTGGAGATACGGTTCGTTTAGCTTACTATAAGCAACAAGATGAAGATATTCCAATGGATAAGCAATTAGTGCAATATTTAAGAGAATATGCTGAAGAAGTAAGACATGGTGAAGTAGCTTCGATTACGGAATTACTAGAAACATTTTTATTCTCACGTTATATGCATGGGGCATTGATTGGAACATTATCAGGTGGAGAAAAGAAGAAGATTATATTTATTACGTCTATTAATGACAAAACCAAATGTCTTATTACTTGATGAACCGACCAATGATTTAGATATTGATACATTAACTGTTTTAGAAGATTATTTAGATGAATTTAATGGTGCCGTTATTGTAGTTTCTCACGACCGTTATTTCTTAGATAAAACAATGGATCAATTATTTGTGATTAAAGGACAGGAAATACAGAATTGTATTATGGTTCCATGAGTGATTTCCTAGAAAAACAAAGGATTTAACTGTAGAAGAAAACTAAAAACAGTAGAAGTTCCAAAAAGTAACAGAAACTTCAAAACCTTCCACTTCAGAAAAAGCTAAAAAGATGACGTATCATGAGAAAAAAAGAATGGGAAGAAATTGAAGGGAAAAATAGCTGAATTAGAAGCATCGATTGAAGAAATTCAAGAAGAAATGAATCAACAAGCACAATACTTTGCAAAATTGCAAGAATTACAAAACACGATTAGAAACATTAGAACAAGAACTAGCGAATTCCTACGAAAGATGGGAATATTTAGCAGAGTTAGTCTAATAGTAGGGAGCTCATCAGATGAAACAATATTTAGAATTATTAGAAAAATTAAACAAGAAGGAATCGAAAAATCAGACCAGTACAGGAACAGGGACAAAAAGTATTTTTGGCTATCAAATGCGATTTGATTTATCAAAGGGGTTCCCAATTTTAACAACAAAAGAGTTCCATTTGGACTTATTAAAAGTGAGTTATTATGGTTTATTAAAGGAGATACAAATATCCGTTATTTATTATAACATAATAATCATATTTGGGATGAGTGGGCTTTTTAAACGTTATGTAGAGTCAGCTGATTATACTGGAGAAGATATGACAGATTTTGGTCGTAGAAGTTTACAAGATCCAGATTTTAAAGAAGTGTATGAAAAAGAATTGGAAACATTTTGCCAAAAGAATTTTTAAATGAGGATGAGTTTTGCTGCAAAATATGGAGAATTAGGAAATATTTACGGTTCACAATGGAGACATTGGAAAAACAACTCAAGGAGAAACGATTGACCAATTAGCACAAGTCATTGAAATGTTAAAGACATCTCCTGATTCAAGAAGATTATTAGTTTCTGCATGGAATCCAGAAGATGTACCAAGTATGGCATTACCGCCATGTCACACGATGTTCCAATTTTTATGTTGCAGATGGCAAGTTAAGTTGTCAATTATATCAACGTAGTGCAGATGTCTTTCTAGGGGTGCCATTTAATATTGCGAGTTATGCATTATTAACGCACTTAATTGCAAATGAAGTAGGATTAGAAGTTGGAGAGTTTGTTCATACTTTAGGAGATGCACATTTGTATTTGAATCATTTTAGAACAAGTGGATCTTCAGTTAAGTCGTGAAACGTATGAGTTACCACAATTAGTCTTAAAACATCCTGAAAAATCATTATATGATTTAGAAGTGGCAGAACGTTGTATTAGAAGGATATGATTGTCATCCAACGATTAAAAGCGCCGATTGCTGTTTAATCTCAAGGAGGAATTTACATGTTAATTTATATTTGGGCACAAGATGAAAATGGTGTGATTGGTAAAGAAGGAGTTTTACCATGGTATATACCTAATGATTGGAAATTTTTTAAAGAAGTAACTTTGAGATCAAACGATTGTAATGGGGCGCAATACATTTGAAGGTATGGGGAAAGAGATTATTACCAAGAAGACATAGTATCGTTGTTTCCAATGTAGAGGATTATGATGCTAATGGAGCAGAAGTGATTAGAGATGTTGAAACGTTAATCGAGGATGCCAAACATGAAGATATATACATTATTGGTGGAGCTGTATTATTTGATTCTTTAAAACATCAAGTGAATACACTTTTATTGCACAAAAATTCATGAGCAATTTGATGGTGATACTTATTTTCCACAAGATTTCCCATGGGAAAAATTTGTAAAAGTTAAAAGTATGGATGGAACAGTGGATGAAAAATATTTATCCACATACCTATGAAATTTATCAAAAATTGAGGATGAATGATGACGACTTGGAATGAAATTTTAGCAGAAGAAATGCAAAAAGACTATTATCAGGAGTTACAAGCTTTTTGTTCAAAAAGAAGAGCAGAAGTCAGAGTATTTCCTGATGAAAAAGAATGTTTTTAATGCTCTAGAACTTACGCCATTTGAATCGGTGAAAGTTGTTATTTTAGGGACAAGATCCTTATCATGGATTTGGTCAAGCGCATGGATTAAGCTTTTTCTGTTCAAAAAGGAATTCCACTTCCTCCATCTCTCAGAAAATATTTATAAAAAGAATTACAAGAAGATATTGGAGGAGACTTTCCAACAGAAGGAGATTTATCTCATTGGGCAAAACAAGGCGTATTATTGTTAAATACTGTTTTAACAGTAGAAGAAGGAAATGCGAATAGTCATAAAGGAATGGGATGGGAAAGATTAACTAATCGTCTTATTGAGTCTTTAAATGAATTGACTCATCCAGTAATTTTTCATCCTTTAGGGGTAAACCAGCTCAGGATAAGGAAAAAAACTGATTACGAAATCCGAATCATGTCCTACTAAAAGCTCCTCATCCAAGTCCATTATCGGCTTATCGTGGTTTCTTTGGAAGTAAACCATTTAGTAGAGTAAATGACATTTTAATCCAACAAGGACAAACTCCTATTTGTTGGAAGGAATAAAATAAAAGGAGAATGATATGAAAAATCGTTTTTAAACTTTTTCTTTTATGGATGACAGCTCTAACATTTGTTGCTTGTTCATCGAATACTCAAAAAGAGAAGCAAGAAGGAACCAAATAAGACAACTGCTCAGGTTGAGCAATCACAAAATTTACCTGAATCTCTATTACCATTTAAACGAGCAAAACAATTAGTATTAGGAGAATTGGATTCTTATAAACGCTCAACTCAGTCACATATTCAATTACGATATGATGACAAGCCAACAGAACAAAGAGAAAGCAAAATTAATGTTGATCCAGTTGGTTGGCATAACTTTAAATTTCCCAATTGATTATTCAGGAAAAGAAGCATGGTTTATGAATCGTGGACATTTAGTCGGATATCAATTTAGTGGATTAAATGATGAGTTGAGAAATTTAACTCCGATGACGGCTTATTTAAACACGGGAAGTATGACAGGTACGGATGATCCTGTAGCAATGTTATTTTTATGAAGAAAAATTAGCGGCATGGTTAAAACAAAATAAAAAAATGCATGGCTTGATTATCGAGTAACGCCACTTTATACGGATTCAGAATTAATTCCACGCCAAGTAGAGTTGCAATATGCAGGAATTTCTGCTAATGGCAGATTGATACCAATTCGCTTTTAATACTTCTATTGAAGAAGTGAATGAAGATGGAACTACTCGAGTTATTTTTGAACAATGATGCACCAAATGGAATATTGGATTATCAAACGGGGTTGGCAGAAGCAACTCTTCAAAGTGAGAAACAAGAAAAACTCAGCCTGAGTCTAAGAATAAAAATGATCGTACCGTGTACGTTGCGAATGAAGGAAAAGCAACAGTTTATTGGTATGACAAAAAACGAATGCCAGCAAAAACGAATCAAGCAAAAAGTAGTCGAAATGAGCGAATCCCAAGCAAAAGCACAAGGGAAGACTCATGCGAAAAGAATAATAGAAGTATGACTTTTCTGAAGTAGCAAAGGTATTATGCTACTTCGGAGGGTCTTTTTCTTGTGTTAAAATGTTATAACATAAAACCTTTACATTTCAATAATGTTATTTTATTATTAGTTTGGTTATGGAGAATTAGGGTAAAAGGGAGAATGTATTATGAATAATTTATCTGCTCAAGTAAAAGGGCATGGCTATTTAAAAAGACTAAATTAGGACTTGTAAGTGGAATTATATTAGCCTCTTCTTTGTTTGTTAGTCTAGGGTAGTATACATTTGTATTAGCTGAAGAAACTAATACAAATTCGACAGAAAATGTTGCTTCTAATGGAAATAATGAGATGAATTTGTTCGAGAAGAAACAGTTCCTGTTAAGGAAGCTGAATTGAAAGCTGAAGTAGAGGAAGTAAAACAATCTGGAGTTACTGCTGAAGAAAAACCAGCTGAAATAGTTGGAGTAGCAAAACAAAAAAATGAAGAAACTATTTTTAAAGAAAGAGTCAGAAACTAAAGTAGATGAACAAATTAAAGCTTTAGAAGAAGCAAGGAAATTAGAATTAGCAAGACAAGAGAAAGCAAATAATATTAATGAAACAATAAAAATTTTTACGTAAGTAATAATTCAATGAAGCATTTTTAGTTCAGCATTTAAATTCAAGAGAAATTTGATGAAGATTTTTAACAAGACAGTAGAACTTTCAGATTTTAAATCTGACAAAAGGGGACGTTCATTTTGTTGAAGGAAAAAGAGCTATATTAAAAATCCAAAATCTTTTGTAAATAATCCAATTACTACGGTACCTACAAAAGTAAAAACCATATTATATAAAAATAATATAACTTTAACACCTCTTCAAGATGAAAGATTAAATCATCTTATTGATTCATACATTTTGAAAGTAAAAGATGGAGAAACAATTTCTTACAATGTAAAAAGTAAATGATGAAAGTAATCTTAGAAAAACTTATGGTATTGATACTATTGAAGTAAAGCGTACTTATAATTTTTGGACTTATGAATAGTCCTGAGTATTTTAACGTGATAACAGATAAGATGATTGAAAGTATTTATGTTTTTCAAAAGACTCTAAATCAACTAATCAAAAAGAGGGAAGTTCTAGTGTAATTACGGAATATTCATACAAAGATTCAACAGGTGCACTTTTCCTTTAAAAAGATTTATACGCTAAAGTTATTAATATTTCAGTATTTAATGGACAGGAAATAATCAAATCTTCTGATATTAGTGATGAAAAATATTAATGCAGCGGAACTGGTGAGAGTACAAAAATGATACGTCAAATGTTCAATTCAATAGTTCTGAGGTAAAAAGTAACTCCTGAGGGAAGAATTTCTCAAAAATCTAGTTACACTTTTTAAAGATAATATAGGAGGTTTCATCAAAAATTCTTTTCTTTACAAAAAGATATTTTTAAAAATGTTGATTACAAGAAGTTAATGGAACATGTTTCTGTAAATTATCATTTAGTAACTTATAAAAACTAATTGATACTGGAGTTGTACAACAAAAAATTTGTGGATGAAAAAGGAAATAAAATTGCTCCTACAATTACTAGTGAGAAAAGTGATAAAGGCTCTGCAGTTACTGTAGCAACTCCTCCAAAGGAAATAATTTATAATGGTCAAAACTTATTTGTTACAAACAGATTCCAAATAGTTTAGTCATTAAAAAGGAATTAATTCAGTAACTTTTAGTTATAAATTACAGGTTGTTAGTGATAAAGGCACGCCAGAACGTCTAGAAGTACCAGAATATATTAGTAAGAAAGGTGAACCATTAGTACAGCCAGAATTACCTGCATTTGAATTAAAATAATAAACAACCAGAATCAGATGTTGAGGCGACTAAACCTAAACATAAAGAACAAACTAAAAACTCGACATTTGATGAAACTTCTAAAAAACTGAAAATGAAGTTCAAACTTCAAGTGAAAAACCACTGCCAACAAAGCAAGAAAAAGAAGTAGGTCATCAAACAGTATCTGAAAAGGTTGTTTCAAATAAACAAGATCTTCCAAATACGGGGTATGTCGGATACTAGTATATATTATACAATTAGTGCTAGTGTTGTGAGCTTATTAGGTGATGAGTTTAAAATTTAAGAAGAAAGATATGAAATAAATTATAATAGTATAGAATAAATATTTATCCAAATAAATAAGAAATCAAAGACTTTTCGGAAATAACTACTTGACTTTGAAGAGTCTTGTAAATATCATAAAAAGTGATACTATTATATTTATAGTATTAAATTTCTAATATAACGAGGTGAATACATGAGTCAACTATTTAATCGAAGTGAAAAATATTCATAAAACGATATGCAAAACATCATGCCTTAGATAATGTATCCTTCAGTAGTCATGAAGGTAGAATTTGTGGGCTTTGATTGGTGAAAATGGAGCAGGAAAACGACATTAATTCGTATTATTTCTGGACTAATTAAAGCAGGACTCTGGAGAAATTGTTGGACTAAAAAGGATGTAAACTAAGTTCGATTGTGGAAGCACCAGCTCTTCATTTGAATCTTTCGGCATATGATAATTTACAGTATCAATTATTACTTTATGTGGAGAAAACTCCTTCTCATGAAAAATAGAGAGAAGTATTAAACTTTAGTAGGGTTAGCTGATGTGGATCCAAAGAAAAAGCCAAAGATTTTTTCTCTAGGTATGAGACAACGATTAGCGATAGGGTTAGCGATTATTGATTCACCAAAATTATTAATTTTTAGATGAACCGATTAATGGATTGGATCCAAAAAGGAATTAAAGATATTCGTGATATTTTAGCAACGTTAAAAATGATTTTAATATTACGATTTTTAATTTCTAGTCATATTTTTATCTGAATTGGATCTTATTGCTGATGATTATGTCATTATGAGTAAAGGAAAAGTTATTCAGGAAGACTCAAAATCAACAATCTTATCTTCATTAGCAAAAAGTTATCGTTTCAACAGTAACAAATGATACAGCGATTGAAATTTTAACAGCAAATGATTGTGACTGTACTCTTTTACCTGACAAAAATTGAAGTGACAAATACAACACTGACGATTAATCAGATGATTGATGTATTAAGAAAAATCAGATTGAAATTTTTTGAAATTTATAAAGAACAAGTTTCTTTTTGAAGAATATTATTTTTAATTTGGTTGAAGGAAGGTAAGAGCAATGATGTCAAATTTTTAAAGCGGATATTTATAAAATTAGAAAAGAAAGAATCTTTTTCGATTTCAATTTTTACTATGTGTCTTATTAGAGTTCTTGTTTACATTTGTAATGAGAGAAAAGAGTGGTGACATTGGTGTTATTATGACTTTATCGACTTCAACAGCTTTTCTCCCATTATTTTTCATTGCAGTAGATTTATTCGTTTGGGGAGAAGATTTTGTATCCAGAACGATTAATACATGAGATTATTAAATCTAAAAAGTCGTTTGTCTTTATTCATTTATAAAGTTGTGACGACGATTTTATATTCAACCATCCATTTATTTGTAGGTTATTTTATCTGTAGCTGTATTTAGAGGATTTTGCAGATGGTGCTTCTTTATCGACAGTGTGGAATATAGCAGTGTACCAATATCCTTATTTATTTTATGTATGATGTTCCTGTCTATTTTCATTTTTAACTATGTAGATAAGGTCAGTTATGCGCAATTAATATATGTAGTGATTGTCATTTTATTTGATAATTTAATGAGTTTTTCGATGGCAAATGTTATCGACCCTGAATTATTGGAAATCACTTTTTACTCTTTAACCAATTAAAGGCTATTACAGGTAGCGGAGACTTTTTAACACCATCTGTTATAATTGCAATTATTTTTTAGTGTGTTATACATTATTTTTTTAGTTATTATTTATTTAATGAACGAGAATTTAAATAAGGAGAAAGCTTATGAAGAAAATTTTACCATTTATCGTTTTTTCCTAGTCATTGTAGCTTTTGGATTTTATATGACTTATAGTAATGCCAAAAACAGATTTTGATTTTTCACAGACTTGGGAATTACAAGAAAAATGCAAAACAAAAAGTAGAAATTTATGGAACAGAGCAAAATGTGGAATTATCGATAGTTGAAACTTCTAATCCTCAAACAAAAGTAACCGTATCTGGAAAAAAATTTCTAAAACTTCTGTGAATACGATTAAAGATACGAAAAATCAAATGAAGAAGGATTGTATATTCCAATTTCAAAACATGGATTTAGATTATATACTTCTCAATTCGGAAAAAGATACATTAAAAATTACGGTTGAACTAGCCAAAAAATGCTGACCCTATATGAAGTGTTTTTAGATACTGTTAGTGGGGAAGTCAAAAGTGAATGTTCCTCAAACATTTGATGGAAAATATGACATCATGTTGAATAATGGAGCTAAAATAACAGAAAAACCTGAAACAAAAGAAACAAGTGCAAGTGTCATTAAAGTGGATGCTTATACAGACGTAACGATTGTAAAAGGAAAATAAATAGTAAAAGAGCCTTCGTAGAGAAAAACGAAAGGCTCTTTTTTAGGAGTGGTTGTATGTTTTAATGTAATTCTTTTTGAATGCTTTCAATTTCTTCTAATCGATAATCCTGTATGCTTTTTGGATTTCTTCCATTGGTAAGTTCATTTTGAAGCATAATCATGACTTGTCCTTTTTCGTTCTCCTAGAGCTACGCCTTGTTGGCGTCCAATTTCAATTCCTTCTTCAAGTTGGTGTTTCATGACTTGATAGTATACATCTTCATATTTTTCCATTAATTCTGCAAGCCTCCGTTCTTCACCTGATAGATTTGAGAAGCTCACTATTTTTGTGCTTCTTTTAATCCTCTGCTTGATTCTGGCTTAATTGTACCATTTTTAGAAAGTCTCGCCAATCTGATAAATCTGTATTTTTCTCCTTCAATAATGGCTTTATCTGTTAAGTTTACTAAATAGATTCTCCAATAAGGTTGGTGTTTTTATTTTTGATTTCTCTATGACCAGCTAAGTTGGTTAATCCAATCTCTACTCTTGCTTCTTGAAATTCTTGGAAATACTGTAAAATTGGTAACAACAATAGAAATAATCGATTTTGCACTTTCTGCTTTATAGTTTTGTGTATATGTGGTTGCCATATAGTTAAAGATACGTTCGAAAAAGTCTTTATGCTGATAGAGTTGCATTTCTATCATAATTTCCATACCATCTTCTGTAGTAGCTGCTACATCTACAATCGTACTATACATAACAGGATTTCAGATTTTCGATTTCTTTATGATAAGATTCAATCTGATACGGATTTGTTGGTCTAACATTTGTTAGTTTCATTCCTGTAACTGCCTCGATGAAAGTCTTCGAGAATATATTCTTTTCCTGTTGTTGTCATCATTTTTGAAGAGTAGATCGTTTGTGGGTTTAATTTGTCATATTGATTCCTCCTTTATTTGTCTCTTCACTTATATATACGAAAAAATTTCTAAAAATTAATTTTTTTACTGCAACTTTTCCAAATAATTTCTTGTGTATTTATTGTTTTGCGCCGTTGTGCTATAATCATCAAGGAATATCTGAATAAAAGAGGATTTTTAAATGAAAAGATTAACGATAGAAGAAGTTAAACAAAGAGAATTAGCCATTCTTTTTAGCCGTAGATGAGTTTTTGTAAAAAGGAAAAAAACTTCATTATTTTCTTAATTATGGAACATTTAATTGGGGCGATTCGTCATAAAGGATTTATTCCTTGGGATGATGATATTGATATAATGATGCCAAGAAAAAGATTATGAACGTTTTTAAACGTGAATTTTCATTCAAACTCAATATGACATTTTTATCTTTAGAGACAAACTCAAGAGTATTTTAATAACTTTTATCAAAGTAGTGGATAACCAAACAGTTATTACTGATACGAGAAATCGTAAAACTTATAAGAGTGGAATTTTTATCGACATTTTCCCTTATGATCGAATAGATGATTTAAAAGCAGTAGATAAAACTTATCAATTAGAAAGTTTCAAATTATTATCATTCAGTAAGCACAAAAAAATATTGTGTACAAAAGATAGTTTGATAAAAGATATCATTCGCACATTTTTCTGGACAGTATTATTGCCTGTGTCTCCAAGAAGATTTGCTTATAAAATTGAAGAAGTGATTCAACAATATACTAGACCGAATGGAAAATATGAATGCTTGTTAGCTTCTAAATTAAAAGAAAAAGAAGTATTTGAAGCAGGAATTTTCGATGAAGTGGTGGATGGAGAATTTGAAGGACATACCTTCCCAATTCCGAAAAGAATATGACCGATTATTAACACAATATTATGGAGATTATTTAACATTACCTCCAATTGAAAAACAAACCAATCCACATGAATTGAAAGTTTACTTAAAAGAAGAGGAGTAGCATGATGCCAAAGTATTTAACAAAAGAAGAATTAAAGCAAACGCAATTAGATATTTTAAAATACATTGATCGTATTTGTAAGGAAAATGATATTCGATATTTTGTCAGTTATGGAACATTATTAGGCGCTGTTCGTCATAAAGGATTTATTCCATGGGATGATGATATTGATATTTCAATGTATCGTTCTGAATATGATAAATTTATTCAAGCCGTTGAAAAAGACCAACATCCATACTACAAAAATTTTTAAGTAAAGAAACTTCTGATTGGTATTTTCCAAAAATTTCTTAGTAGTGACAGATGAACGTACGGTTGTTGAAGATCATATTAAAGTGGATCGTCACGATACAAGTGTCTTCGTAGATGTTTTCCCAATCGAACGTTATGATGATGTCAAATTAATCGACAAGGCTCATTTAATGGCAACGTTACGAATGATTGCATACATTAAATTACAATATGTCCAATATGGCGATAGTCAGTTAAAAGATATTTGCCGTAAAATCATGTGGTATGCCCTACGAATTGTAAAATCCACGTTGGTTTTGGAAATCGTATCGATGCCTTAATTAAAAATATCGCAAAGAAGATGGACAATATGAAGGGCTTGTTGGTTGCGGTAAAGACGGTCGAAAAGAAGTATTCCCTCGTGGAACTTTTTGAAGAATTAATTGAATTACCATTTGAAGATATGATGGTTCCTGCACCAAAAAGAATATGATGTATTTCTTTCACAATTTTATGGGGACTATATGACGGTTCCTTCTCAAGAAGAAATTGATTATAAGAGTCATTTATTGCAAGCTTTATCGTAAAGATGAACAATAATGGAGTTAAGTCTAAGAAGAGGTTGGACGTTTATCCAGCCTTCTTTTTATGTCTATGAAAGTATAGTGGAAGAGGATAGTAAGGACAAAATCTTCTTAATTCTTATAATTTGTTTAATATCTAGGATATTTGTTTCTATCTTTGTATGAATTTGCTATACTATCTCCTGTATAATGAGGTGAATTATGAAAAATATTAAAAGTAAATGCTATCGCAAACCTATTAATGCGAGTATTAAATATTGTTTTTCCACTAATTACAGGTCCCTATATTGCCAGAATTTTTAAAATAAAAACAGAGTATGGGTATTTTAATATTACGAATACTTTCATCGGATTATTTATCCCTTTTGCAACGTTAGGAATTTATAATTATGGAATTCGAGCCATTAGTAAGGCGAAAGGAAAATAAACAAGAGATTAATCGAATCTTTTCGTTACTGTTTTATATTTCCTTATTTTTGTACGGTTATAACAACGATTGTCTATTTTATTATTACTTTCCAAATGGAAGGTGCTCCTGTATTAAAAATATTGTATTACATTATGGCAATACAAGTATTTGCGCAGTTTTTAAATATTGAATGGATGAATGAAGCATTTTGAAAATTACACGTTTATTTTGTATAAGACTTTATTTATTCGAATCTTTATGCTTGTTTCTATTTTTACATTTGTAAAAACAGAGCATGATATTGTGCCGTATGCCTTTTTAATGTCCATTGCGACACTGTTAAATTATTTAGCAAGTTTCTTCTGGATTAAAAAGAAGTCCACTTTGTTGGCGTTCAATGGAAAGATGTTAAAGCAGTTATTCAACCGTTAATTGCTATCCTTTTATTAGCAAATGCAGGGATGCTTTATACCTATTTAGATCGAATGTTTCTTTATCTTCCATTGCTTTACCAGAATATGTATCGTATTACACGATTGCTCAAACATTAGTATTTTTCTATTTCTGGAGTTATTAGTGGAGCTGTAGTGTTAGTATTCCAAGACTTGGGATATTATTTAGGAATTAATGATAAGAAAGCCTATGATGATTTAGTCAATAAGGGCGGAAGAATTTTTATGTTCTGTATTACGCCGTTAAATTTTGGATTAGCCATTTTAGCTAGTCATGCGACTGTATTATATGCAGGGGAGCAATATTTAGATGCTAGTTTTAGTGTGTTCTTATTTGCCCTTCGTTTCTATTCCATGGGCAATGGCATTAATTTTAGAAAAATCAAATTATTTTTTGTCCAAGGTTATGAAAATAAATTAACGATGTTCTACTTTATTGGTGGAGGATTAAACTTAGTATTGAAACTCTATTCTAGCTGCTGTAGGCATTACAAAACCAGAATGGTATATTTTAACAACAATTGTAGCTGAATTATTAGTCATCGCATTAGACATCTTATTAATTAATAAAAGAAATCAGTTAATCGATTTAAGAAGACTGTTTATTCATGCGGGTAAATATGTTCTCTATTCATCAGGATTTTTCATCATTTATGGGTTAATTTCTTGGATTCGTCCCAATTGAAATGGTCGTGAACGGGGCATTGCTGATCAATATTTTTTTGTAACAATTGTTAGTTGTGTCATTTATTATGTAGTTGTATTAGCACTTGTCAAAGATGAAATTTTTCTATGATGTCATTAATGCTGTAAAAAAATAAAGTGTTGAAGAGAGGATAAGCTATGAGTGAATTAATTAGTGTCATTGTACCTGTATACAATGTCGAACAATATTTAGAAAAATGTGTTCAATCGATTCAAACACAAACTTATTCAAATTTAGAAATTTTATTAGTGGATGATGGTGCAACCGATTCAAGTGGACATCTCTGTGATGAATTAGCAAGTCAAGATGAGCGAATAAGAGTCATTCATAAAGAAAATGGTGGCTTATCTTCAGCAAGAAATGAAGGGACAAAAAGTGGCTCAAGGAAAGTATGTATTATTCGTAGATTCTGATGATTACATTCATGAAGAAATGATTGATTCCCTTTATCAGCAACTCATTACTGAAAAATGCAGATGTTTCAAGTTGTAATGTCATGAATGTTTATACTACAAAAACAAACTCCTCAATGTGATCGAGAAGATTTGTATTTAGTATTGAATAGAGAAGAGTTTTTAAGAGAATATTTAATTGGACAAAAAGTTCCCGGAACGATTTGTAATAAAATTAATTCGAAAAGAAATTGCTGACAAGATAGAATTTCCAGTTGGAAAAAAATTTATGAAGATGCATTTTATCATTACTCAATTAGTACAAATTGCTGAGAAATATGTCGTTAATACAAAACCGTATTATTACTATTATCATCGACAACAAAGTATTACGACAAATCCTTATCGTGAACGTGATTTAGTGTATATTACGATTTATCAACAATTCTATGATTTAGTAAAACAGCAATTTCCAAACTTGGAAGAAGAAGCGTTCTTTCGATTATCGTACGCCCATTTTTATATTTTTAGATAAGATGCTAATGGAAGATGATTTTTGAAAGTTTAGCAGAATATCCAAGAGTGCGTCACTACTTGAAACAACATGCCTTTTGAAATTGCGAAAAATACTATTTTTTCCAAAAAGGGAAGAAGAATTGCTGCTTTAGCATTAAAAATCAATATTCATCTGTATCGAAAATTTGATGCTGGCGAATATGGAGAAGAAACAAGAAAAATTCATGATTAATGAAGAAACGAAGACTTTTGCGAGTGCAAAAGTCTTTTTAAATATTAAAAACATGTAAAATTAAAAACATTAGATAGTTTAACAAAAATTAAAATTTAATTGACAAATATTAAAAAGATGATATTCTATAGTCAATATCTAATGATATACAAAAAGAGTGGAGGTAATTCTATGCAAAATTTGATAACAAAAGAAGTTAAATTAAAGATGATTCCATGGTTGTTTATTGGTATTGTGGGGAGCTTACTAACATTGAAATTCCTTATTTAGTACAGTCATTATGAGATAATGGAGATGGGAAAAATATTTTTCAAAAATGTTATGCTCATTGTTGCACTTCTATTTATTCAGTTAGTATTTTCATTCAGTGCTCATTATGGATTATTAAAAATTGGGGAAAAATATTGTACTTGATTTTTCGTATGAAAGCTTATGAGATGTTCTTCAAAAATGAACAAGAAGCTCAAAAAGAAGTGGAGAATCTGCTGGTGAAATTATTGAAGTGAGTAAAAATTAAAAACTTTATTGTTTTTCCAATTACCAACTTTTATTCAAAGTATTGTGACGATTCTAGGTATTTTAATATTTTTATTTATTTTAAATTGGAAATTATCTGTCGTCATTTTATTAGGAATTCCTTCAATCTTTTTTATTCTTAATTCCAATGAGTAAACTAGTTTCTAATATTAGTCAGTCTGAACAAAAAGTAACTATCAAAGTGATTGGACAATTAGGAGAGTATTTTTAGAAATCGTACATTCTTTTTTAGCGAATAATGCTACAGAACAAAAGTAAACAAAAGATGAAAGAGTCATATTTAGGAATTGTATCAACAATCTGTAAAAATTAGGATTCTTTGAAGCGTTAATGCAGCCTTTTTCATTATTTTTTTATAACGATTGTATTAAGTTTCATTTTCTTATTTGGTGGCTTATTACTTTCTAGTGGTGAGATGACGATTGGAACATTTATTTCATTCTTAATTTACATCTTTATGTTATTAACACCTGCAAGTTCTGCCGCTAGTTTTTAGGTGAATTATCTAAATTACAAGGATCAATGAGTGATTTATTAGAATTGATTCGTAAAACCAATTACAGCTCAACAAAATACTGGAGAAGTGATTGATTTATCAGATGCAACAATCCAATTATCAGATGTTTCATTTGGTTATGAAGACACAGAAGTATTAAAACATATTTCAATGGAAATTCATTCTGGTTCAACCGTAGCGATTGTTGGTCCATCGGGAGCAGGAAAGAGTACATTGTTAAGTCTTTTTATTAGGAATGATACAACCAACTAATGGACAAGTTTGCATTGATTCTATTGATTTAAGTGGAGTAAATCTTCAAGAATATAGAAATCAAATTGGTTATCTTGCACAAAATGAAACATTATTAGCAGGAACAATTTTAGATAATTTAACGTGGGGATTGAAGGGAACAGTTAGCACAGAAGCTATTAATCAAGCTTTGAAAGATGCTGAAATCTATGATTTTGTATCAGCATTACCGCAAAGGAATTCATACAAATGTATCAGAATTAGGATAATTTTTCAGGGGACAACAGCAACGATTGGCATTTGCTCGTATTTTATTAAGAAATCCAAAAATTAATTTTCCTAGATGAAGCAACTTCTTCATTGGATAGTATTTTTAGAACATAAGATTATTCAAACACTAGAACAGGAATATCGTCATCTAACAAAAGTGATGATTGCTCATCGTCTATCAACTGTTCAAGATGCTACTCAAATTTATTTCTTAGAAGACGGAAAGATTACTGGAGTAGGAACTCACTCTGAATTATTGGAATCACATCCTCACTATCAAGAATTTGTAAAAACAAATGATTCATCAATAACGAGTAAAATATAAGCCTAGTGCAAATAGTGATGCTATTACATCTGCACTAGGCTTTTTATTGTGTTGCATTTGAATTGTTTGACAAGAATGCGTATTATGCGTATAATTCTAATTGTAAGGAGGTAACTATATGCCGCTTACAGGAAAAGAGATGGCAAAATTGGCAAGACAACATGGGTGGAAAGAAATCCACTAAAATGGAAGTCACCATCATTTTAGTCATCCAGATTTTGAGTACATAGTAGTAATTCTATTCATGGTAATAAAAGATTTAGGAAAAGGACTTGAACTCAAAAATCATGAAAGATGGGGTTGAAGAAATAATATCCCAATCTTTTAATATGATATAGAGGTGAAAGTATGTTAAAATCATATCCTGCAATATTTCATAAGGAAGATGATGGTAGTTTTTGGGTAGAATTTCCTGAATTTCATGGTGGAACACAGGGGATTCGCTTGAAGAATCTATGAAAAATGCGAAAAGAAATGTTAGAGAGTATAGTTGGCATTGTACATCGATGAGGGAAAGGAGTTACCAACTCCAACAGATATTAATACTTTAACAGTAGAAAATGGATTTGTTAGCATGATTCTTGCTGATCCAACTCCCTTTATAAAGAAATAATAAGGCAATTCGAAAGAATGTTACAGTACCTGAGTGGCTAGTGAGACTTGCAGACCGACAAAGTATCAATTACTCAGAAGTTCTTACACAAGCATTACAAAATCAGTTAAAAGTATAGAGTATAAATTGAAGAAGACTTTTGCATCCGCAAAAGTCTTTTTAACGTTTTCTTTCAATGACAAAAGCAAATAGGGTGGTTGGTTTTGTTGATTGATAAATTGATATTGCAACTACAGTCCATTCATGTTGGTATAATGTCGGAAGAAATTGTTGTAATTGAGATAATTCTGTATCTCCACCTTCATGTCCCCAATAACATACTAATACGATGCGACCACCAATTGTTAATCGTTCCATTATGGATTCAATTGACGAATGGTTGAATCGGGAGTAGTGATAATTGATTTATCACTTCCAGGTAAATATCCTAAATTAAAGATGGCTGCTTGAATCGGTTGTTGAATATAAGTAGTTAAATTTGCATAGGGAGTCACAAATGAGTTGAATATTTTCTTTTGTATCTAATGTTTGAATTTTTCATTTGTACGAATTAGTGCTGCTTCTTGAATATCAAAAAGCGAAAACTTTTTCCCTCTGCTTGAACAAGCTTTGAGAGAAAAATCGTGTCATTTCCATTTCCCATTGTTGCATCTACCACACAGTCCCCTGGTTTGATACATTCTTGTAACATGGAATGGCTGAATTTTTGGGCATTTTGAATCATTTGTAGAACTCCTTTACCAAATCTTTAACATTTATTACAAAAAGGTTTACGGTTGTTAAGAGTATACAACGTTTGCTTTTGTTCAGTGCAACGTTCCCTCATGAATAAAAAGTTTGCCCCTATAATGGATAATGAATGAAGTAGGAGGATTGAGAAATGTTAGAGACTAGAAATGAACGAATTTTAAGAATTAAAAAGAGAAAACAATCACAAAAAGTACAAAATGATAGAATCAATCGTTAAAAGATCATTCATCGTAATGGGGACAACAGCCTGTGTGGGGTTATATGTGTCTCCTGTTGATCAATTATTATCTGCAAATTTTAGTGTAGTAGAAGCTTCAACTGCTGCTACTCAATTTTTACGAAAATATTATTCCTGCGGCACAAAAATGTTGCAAGAGGAAAGGATATTTACGCTTCAGTTATGATTGCTCAAGCTGCGCTTGAATCAGGTTGGGGAACAAGTGCTTTATCGAAAGCACCAAACCATAATTTATTTGGTGTAAAAAGGAAGTTATAATGGACAATCTGTTAATATGCAAACATTAGAAGATAGTGGAGGACAAAAACTATTACAGTATTCAAGCTGATTTTTAGAAAAATATCCATCTTATCAAGAATCATTAGAAGATTATGCTGATAAAATTGTGAATGGAATTTCTGGTGCGCCATTATTTTATTCTGGTGCATGGAAGAGTAAGACGAATAGTTATCAAGATGCTACAGCTTATTTAACCGGTCGTTATGCAACGGATACTGCTTACGGTTCAAAAATTAAATCGTATTATTGAACAATTTGGTTTAACAAAATATGATACAGAAACTGCTGTAAATATGGCGGAAGAAATTGCAAGTAATGAAACAACTACAACAAGTGGAAATAGTTATACAGTTGTTAGTGGGGATAGCTTATATGCGATTGCTCGAAAAAAACAGGAACAAGTATTCAAGAGTTATTAAGCTTAAATGGATTAAATTTAAACTCTATTATTCATCCAGGACAAGTGTTATCATTATCTTCCAAATCAGCATCAGCTGAATCAAAAACAAGAAGAAAAGTACTCCTAAAGAAGAAAAGGTAAGTGCAGAAACTACAGAAAGTGCTAAACAAAATTCAACAGGTGGAACGTATACAGTTGTAAGTGGAGATGGTTTTATACGCCATCGCTCGAAAAAAACAGGGACTGCTATTGAAGATTTATTAAGCTTAAATGGATTAAGTTTTAAATTCAACCATTTACCCAGGACAAGTCTTAAACCTTATCAGCAAGTAGTGAATCATCTGCAAATGAAGAAACTACTTCAATGAAGAAGAAAGTTCAAGTTCAACACAGAAACACCAAGTGAAGAAAGTGCGAGCAAGTTCAGAACAACCTGCAACAGGCGGAACATATACAGTAGTCAGTGGAGATGGTTTATACGCTATTGCTCGAAAAAAACAGGGACAAGTATTGAAGATTTATTAAGCTTAAAACGGATTAAGTTTAAAACTCAACCATTTATCCAGGACAAGTCCTAAAAATTATCAGCGAATAGTGAAGCTGCTACAGCTGAAGAAAGTACAGAATCAACTACTGAGGAGACTCAAGAAGAGCAACTACACCAGAAGAAACGACTCCTTCAACAAATGCAAAAATGTATTATGTTCATAGTGGAGATTCATTATACCGTATAGCACATAATCACGGAATTTCTTTAACAACTTTATTAGAATGGAATCACTAAGTGTCGATAGTATCATTCACCCTGGTCAAGGGTTAATTGTTTCTGATGGATCAAGTCCTTCATCTGAAGAAGCAGCACCAACTGCAGAAGTGTCAGAAGAAACAAGTTCAAGTTCTGCAACTACTTATACTCGTTCAACCAGGTGACGGCTTATGGCGAATTGCGAAAAATCACGGATTAACATTAGATGAATTAAAAATCAATCAATCAATTAACTACTAATATTATCCAACCAGGACAAGTCTTGATTGTTTCAAAATAAATTGATATAATGCTAGTAAATATTAGCAGACAAAGGAATAGTAGAAATTTGGATTGTAGTAGAGAGTGCATGGTTGGTGAAAATGCATCATGAGAAGTTTTGAACTCGCCTTTTAGCTGAATTTCTGAAAATGAAGTAAGAAATTCCGTTTCACTCGCGTTAAGAGTATGTTAAGTATAAAAATTAGGTGGTACCACGTGGAAACGTCCTATTGTCTTTAGAGACATTAGGGCGTTTTTAGGTATTTCCGAAAAGAGGGTAAAAATTATGTCATTTTAATCATCATGAAATCGAACCAAAATGGCAAAAAGTTTTGGTTAGACAATCATACATTTAAAACTACAGAAGATAAAGGAAAGAAAAAATTTCTATGCACTAGATATGTTCCCATATCCATCAGGACAAGGATTGCACGTGAGGGCATCCAGAAGGATATACAGCTACTGATGTTGTTTTCACGTATGAAACGTGCCCAAGGGTATAATGTATTACATCCAATGGGATGGGATGCGTTTGGGTTACCAGCAGAACAATATGCTTTAGATACAGGTAATGACCCTGCTGAATTTACATTGAAAAAAATACTTTACTTTCAAACGCCAAATTCAAGAACTAGGGATTTAGTTATGACTGGGACAGAGAAATTAATACAACAGATCCAAATTACTATAAAATGGACTCAGTGGATTTTTACAAAATTAGTAGAAAAAGGTTTAGCATATGAAGCAGAAGTACCGGTTAACTGGTGTCCCGCATTAGGAACAGTATTAGCTAATGAAGAAGTCATTGATGGTAAATCAGAACGTGGTGGACATCCTGTTTATCGTAAACCAATGAAACAATGGATGTTAAAAATTACTGCTTATGCGGATCGTTTATTAGAGATTTAGATGACTTTAGATTGGCCAGAAAGTATTAAAGATATGCAAAGAAACTGGATTGGTCGTTCTAAAAGGGGCACAAGTAACCTTTAAAGTAAAAGGTTCAGATGAAAGTTTTGAAGTATTTACAACTCGTCCTGATACATTATTCGGAGCAACTTATAATGTGTTAGCACCTGAACATGAACTTGTTCAAAAAATTGTAACTCCAGAACAAAAAGAGGCAGTGGATGCTTATATTGCTTCAGTTGCTACTAAATCAGATTTAGAACGTACAGAATTAGCAAAAAGAAAAACAGGGAAATTTTTACAGAGCTTATGCGATTAACCCTGTTAACGGAAAAGAAATTCCAATTTGGATTGCAGACTATGTATTAGTGAGTTATGGAACAGGAGCCATTATGGCAGTGCCTGCTCATGATGAACGTGACTATGAATTTGCAAAAGTATTTGGATTAGACATTATTCCAGTTATTGAAGGTGGAGATGTTACTCAAGAAGCTTATACTGGAGATGGCGTGCATATTCATTCTGAATTTTTAGATGGCTTAAATAAAGCAGATGCAATTGAAAAATGAATGAATGGTTGAAAAGAACAAGGCGTTGGAGAAGCAAAAAGTAAGTTACCAAATCTACGTGACTGGTTATTCTCTCGTCAACGTTATTGGGGTGAACCAATTCCTGTGATTCATTGGGAAGATGGTACAATGACAACTGTTCCTGAAGAAGAGTTACCATTAGTCTTACCAAAAACAGATAAAAATTAAACCAAGTGGTACAGGAGAATCACCATTAGCAGCTATTGAAGAATGGTTATATGTCACAGATGAAAAGACAGGATTAAAAAGGACGTCGTGAAACAAATACAATGCCACAATGGGCAGGAAGTTCATGGTATTTTGTTCGTTATATTGATCCACATAATCAAGAACAAATTGCAGATCCTGAAAAATTAAAAGAATGGTTGCCAGTTGATTTATATATCGGTGGAGCAGAACATGCGGTATTACACTTATTATATGCTCGTTTCTGGTATAAAGTGTTATATGATTTAGGGAGTTGTTCCTAATAAAGAACCATTCAAAAATTATTTAACCAAGGGATGATTCTTGGTGAAGGTAATGAAAAAAATGTCTCAAATCAAAAAGGAAATGTAGTTAATCCGGATGATGTTGTTCGCCAATATGGTGCAGATACATTACGTTTATATAGAAATGTTTATGGGACCATTGGATGCTTCCATTGCTTGGAGTGAAAAAAGGTCTTGAAGGAAGCCGTAAAATTCTTAGAACGTGTTTGGAGATTATTAGTGGATGAAGAAGGTAAATTACGTGACCGTATTACAACTTTCAATGATGGTTCATTAGATAAAATTTATCACCAAACAGTTAAAGAAAGTTACAGAAGATTACGAAGCATTACGTTTTAATACAGCGATTTCTCAAATGATGATTTTTGTGAATGAAGCGTATAAAACAGAAAGCACTTCCTGTGGAATATATGAAAGGCTTAGTTCAATTATTAGCACCAATTGCTCCACACTTAGGAGAAGAATTATGGTCTAAACTAGGTGTAACTGAATCGATTAGTTATGTTGCATGGCCAACTTATGATGAAGCTTTCTTAGTAGAAGATGAAGTAGAAGTAATCTTCCAAGTAAATGGAAAAATTAAAGCTCGTGTAATGGTTCCAGCTAATAGTGATGCAGCCACAATGGAAGAAATTGCAAGAAATCATGAATCTGTAAAAGCAGCTATTGAAGGTAAAACAGTTCGTAAAGTTATTGCAGTTCCAGGAAATTGGTAAACATTGTAGCCAACTAATTAGATTGTTCATAGAAAATGATGGCGGGAGGGGTTCTTTTTAAAAAGAACTCACTCCTTTTTGCAGTTATGAGATGTAGAAAAGGAGATAACTATGATTTATTTTTGATAATTCAGCAACAACAAAAATTGCTCCAGAAGCATTACAATCATATGTTCAAACAAGCGAGCGTTTTGGGAAATCCTTCAAAGCTTACATCGACTTGGAGGACAAGCCTTTCAAGTATTAGAAAAAGCAAAGAGAACATATAGCAACATTGTTAGGTGCTAAAACAGAAGAGATTTATGTTACTTCTGGCGGAACTGAAAGTAATAACTGGGCCATTAAAGGTACTGCACTTGAAAAACGAGTATTTGGGAATCATATTATTACGACCAAAATTGAACATCCTCTGTTTTAAATACGGTGAAACAATTAGCCCAATTAGGATTTGAAATCAGCTATTTAGATGTCGATGACAAAAGGTGAAATTTCACTGGAACAATTAGAATCCATGCTGAAAAAGGAAACGATTTTTAGTTTCTGTAATGGCGGTCAATAATGAAATTGGTGTGAGTCAAAATATCGAGGAGATTTCTCGTATTCTTGAACAGTATCCATGGGTTCATTTTCATGTTGATGCGGTTCAAGCTTTAGAACAAGTTCCAGAGTTGATAGCTATTGGACGAATTGACTTATTAAGTTTATCTGCTCATAAATTCCATGGACCACGTGGAGTTGGAATACTGTATAAAAAGCAGGAAGAAAAAAATTCAGTCGTTATTAACAGGTGGAGGTCAGGAAAAGACCGAACGTAGTACAACTGAGAAATTTTACCAGGAATTGTAGCTACAGCTAAAGCCATGCGTATGTATTTAGAAGCTCCTCATCCAATGAAGGAAATAAGAGACTATTTATGGAGTTTTTAGAACAACAACCCCAAATTAAAATTTTTCTCCAAAAGAAGGTGTGGATCATATTCTTTGTTTTGCCTTAAAAGGAGTTCGTGGAGAAGTGCTAGTGCATGCATTTGAAGAGGAAGACATTTATATTTCAACAACTTCTGCTTGTTCAAGTAAAAATCTGATAGTTCTAGTACATTAGCTGCTATGAATATCCCTGATTATTGGGCAACAAGTGCTGTTCGAGCTAGTTTTTCTTATTTGAATACAATGGATGAAGCAAAAACAATTTGTAGCAGTGTTAGAAAAATTAATGAAAAAAATTTGAATTTTTAAAATAAAGGAGTGAAAAAGTGAAAGTTAGATTATTAGTAAGATATGGCGAATTATCAACTAAGGGTCGTAATAAAAATGTTTACGCAAAAATTAGCCAATAATATCAAAAAAAGCATTAATGAATTACCCCTCAAGTTCGTGTGTTTCCAGATTATGATTTTATGTACTTAGACTTAAATGGAGTACCTCAAGAAGAAATTATTCCATTATTAAAACCAATCTTTTGGTATTCAGTCATTTTCTCCTGTTTATATTTTAGAAAAAGAGATGGAGAAAGTGAAAAGAAGTCGTATTGGACTTAGTTGGAAAAGAAAATCCAAATGGAAAAACTTTTAAAATTGCCACTAAAACGTAGTGACCATGAATTTGTAATGGATACGAATGAGATTAATTTATTTTTAGGAGATGCAGTATTAGAAGTTTATCCAGAAATTCAGTACAATTAAAACAACCAGATATTACGGTTCGTGTAGATGTTCGACGTCAACATATTATGGTGAGTTTACAAACAATTCAAGGAGCGGGTGGCTTTACCTGTTGGAACCAGTGGTAGAGTCTCCTTAATGTTATCAGGAGGAATTGATTCTCCAGTTGCCGCTTATCTTGCAATGAAGAGAGGAATGGAAGTACAATGCGTACATTTTGCAAGTCCACCTTATACAAGTCCTCAAGCATTGGTAAAAACAAAACAATTAGCTGCAAAAGTAGCAATCTATGGGGAAGCTTACAATTCTTCACTGTTCCATTTACAGAAATTCAAGAAGAAATTAAAAAAAGGCAGTCCCAGAAAAATTACTTAATGACGGTCATGCGTAGAATGATGCTACGAATTACCGATCAATTACGTGAGAAAAACCATGGATTAGCGATTGCAAATGGTGAATCAGTAGGACAAGTAGCTTCTCAAACATTAGAAAGTATGATTGCGATTAATGATGTTACGAATACGCCAATTATTCGACCAGTTGCCACAATGGACAAACTAGATATTATTGCCATTGCACAAGAAATTGATACATTTGAATTATCGATTAAGCCATTTGAAGATTGCTGTACTGTTTTTGCACCACCAAGTCCAAAAACAAAAACCAAAAATTAGAAAAAGCAAGAGAATACGAAGCAAGATTGAATATTGAAGAATTAGTAAATCGAGCAGTAGAGAATACAGTAGTTGAAGAAATTACTCCAAACTATGTAGCAGAAGAAGTAGAAAACTCTGTTGAGATGGATGATTTGTTCTAATAAAAAAAGATACAGGCGTTTTTCGCCTGTATCTTTTTCTATTATTGAAATATTCTTTCAAAGCACTTGCAATACTTTTTGCAATATTTTTCTTGATATTCCGTTGACTCAATTAATTTATTGTCATCAGGATTATTTAAATAACCTAATTCTAAAAAGAATAGAAGGTTGTTTATTTTCACGTAATACTAAGAAGTTTTTGGAATTTTTGTTCCTTGACTCTTCAATGTTAAATTACGTGCAATATATTTATTAACGGTTTGTCCCTAAGTTTTCACTTGTTGATGCAAAAGTAATATCCCGTTGTTCCTGATGCGTTTGAATTTGGACCGGAATCAAAGTGTAAACTAATGAAGGCATTTGCTTTTTCTCGATTACTCAATTGAGCACGATTTTTCTAAGCTAACACTCTTATCAGATTCGCGAGTTAGAATAACAGTTGCACCTAAATTTTCTAACTCTTTTTCAATAATAGGGCAGTTGTTAAGGTATGATCAGCTTCATGTTTCTCACTAAAAGTAACAACAGCACCTGGATCATCTCCACCATGACCTGGGTCAATGACAATTTTGCGTGCTCAATTCCTTGCGGAAGTTTGAGAATCTGACTCTATCGTAGCAAAAGTTTGTATTTACTAACCAATAAAGGGATATACGCCTTTTTACCATTTCCAATAGTTACTTTATAAAAATCATTTTCTCGATCTTCATAATTAAAGATTGTTCCAGCATTTACAGTACTAACACGTTTTGAAAATGTATCAGCAGTTTCATATAAAGGTGTTTCTTTTTAATTTTGTTGAAATCATCTTTTTAGCATCTAATGTCTGAGGTAATCCTGCTTGTAATTTATACAATTCATTCATATGGTCGACCGCATAGTTTAATTGATTATTGTCAACATAACCTTCTTGTCCATTATAGGATACTTTTAGAAAAGTTTGATTGTTGATCATCTAATAAATAAAATAATTGTCCATATGGAATTGAAGTAACTACTTGTGATTGATTATTTGCTTCTTTATACAGAGAAACGGCACCGCTTGAGTGTCCAATCATTAAATGTGTTAAGAGGACATCTTTTGTAGGCATCCAAGCAACTTGTTGATGAAATTGAACTTGAAACCATTCATCATTCACTTTTTTTAGTACAAGAACAAATTCTCCTTTTTAACTTCCGCAATTGGAAATTGTTGAGTATTTGGTTCTTGGTATAATTTGACAGAGTGTCACTTTCTACAGCAGCTACTTGAGCCACTAGAGACTTGTCAAGTTTTTCATTATTTTGAGCTTCATCTTCATGAGTATCATTCAAGCAACCGTTGACTGAAGTTGCGATGAAATTGGAGAGGACTCGCATCTAATATTGGAATAATCGAAAAACCAAAGGCAAGAAGGAAAGCACTAAAAGTGATGAAATATTGAACGTTTTTATTTCGAATAATAGAGTTAACGTTTTTCATAGGCGCTCCTTTTATAATCCTATTTTAATCTTATATATTTCTTATTATACCAATTATGAAAGTGTTTGAAAAGCAAAAGATAATGCTTTAATATACAGGATTTGATGTAAATTTTATAAAAGGGTTAATGCTTGCTGAATCTGGATTTGTCACGTAAAATAAAAGGTGATTTTAACAAGGAGGAAGATAGATGTTATTAGGATCTCATGTTTCCATGAGTGGAAAAGAAATGATGTTATTATCTGCAAAAAGAAGCAGCAAGTTATAAAGCAAATACGATGATGGTGTATACAGGAGCACCACAAAATACACGAGAAAACCGATTGAAGAATTAATGATTTCTCAAGGACAAGCATTTATGCAAGCAAATGGAATTGAAGAAGTCGTAGTACATGCTCATATATTATTAATTTAGCTAATACAACAAAAGAAGGATATTTAGATTTTGCGATTGAATTTTTAAGAGAAGAAATTCGTCGTGCAGAAGCTATTGGTGCAAAAACAAGTGGTCCTTCATCCAGGTTCTCACGTAGGTGCAGGAGTCGATGTAGGAATTGCTACAAATTGTAAAAGGACTAAATGAAGTCCTTGATAAAAATCAAAAAGTTCAAATTGCACTTGAAACAATGGCGGGAAGGGGAACTGAATTAGGTCGTACTTTTTGAAGAAATTGCTCGAATGATTGACGGTGTCACTCCATAATGATCGTTTATCTGTGACATTGGATACTTGTCATATTCATGATGCAGGGTATAACTTAAAAGAAAGATTTTTCTGGTGTAATGACGAATTTGATAAAGTAATTGGATTAGATCGCTTAAAAAGTATTGCATATCAATGATTCTAAAAATGTCTGCGGAGCTCAAAAAGACCAGTCATGCAAACTTTGGATTTGGAGAAATTGGTTTTGATGCTCTAATGCAAAGTAGTCTCAGAAGAAAAATTTAAAAATATTCCTAAAATTTTAGAAACACCCTATGTTGGAGAGGATAAGAAAAATCAAAAGCTCCATATTTATATGAAATTCAAATGATTCGTCAAAAATCAATTTGATCCAGATTTACTTTCAAAAGTTATTAGTCAGTAATAGGGAGGAAGTTTTATGCCATACAATCATGAACACGAATGTTGTCACCATAACGATAATCATAAAAAGAATGTTGCCATCATCATGGAGAAGAACATACACCTCATAAGTATGAATATTTGTCATCACCATGATGAAGCACATCATTACTCAAATAAAAATGAAAAAAACAGCATCAACACTGCCATTGTCATTATGGACAAATTGGAGCAAGCCATTCAGTTATTAAAGCAAGCAGGATTTAAGTATACGAGTAAACGTGAGAAAATCATTGAAATTTTTAGCCACGAGGATCGTTATTTGTCTGCTAAACAAGTACAACAATTATTAGAAACTGATTTTTCCAAATATGAGTTATGATACCATTTATCGTAATTTGTATGACTTTTACGGGTTTAGGGTATTTTAGAAACAACGGAATGGAATGGTGAAAAAAGTATTCCGTTTTTGGTTTGTAGTCATGAGGGACATCATCATCATTTTTATTTGTGAAAATGTGGAAGAACGAAAAGAAATTGAATTTTTGTCCAATGACTTATTTTTGAGACTCAATTGGAGGGTTGTGAAGTACATTCACACCGATTTGAAGTGTTTGGATTATGTGAAAAATGTACCCATGTAGCTTCTTAATCCAGAGTCAAAATTGCATTTTTTTCTCTAAAAATTTTTGGGTGTATCTAATTGACAATTGAGCAAAACCTTTTCTATAATAAAAAGGACATTTCGTTTGTTTGGTTATTCTATTCAAAAAGAAAACAGTTACTTTTAATGCTCGGAGGGAGGGAATAGGATATGTCAAAAAACAGTTGTTCGTAAAAACGAATCACTTGATGATGCTCTTCGTCGCTTCAAACGTACTGTTTCAAAAACTGGTACTTTACAAGAGGCTCGTAAACGTGAGTTTTATGAAAAAACCAAGTGTAAGACGTAAGAAAAAAATCAGAGGCAGCTCGTAAACGTAAGTTCTAGTCAACTCTGTGTATCATATGACTAAAGTAAAGGCTGGGATTTTACGTCTCAGTCTTTTTCGTATTTTTAAGGAGTGAAAAACATGAGTTTAAAAAGAAACATTAAATAATGATATTAAAATCAGCAATGAAAACAAAAGATAAAGAAACTTTTAGCAGTATTAAGAATGATTAAAACAGCTGTTCAAGCCGCAGAAATTGATAAAAAGAAGAATTAAATGCTGAAGAAGAATTAACAATTTTTAGCACGTGAAGCAAAAACAACGTCGTGAATCATTAGCAGAATTTGTAAAGGCAGGGACGTGATGAATTAGTTGCTAAAACAGAAGCTGAAATTGAAATTGTGGAACGTTACTTACCAAAACAATTATCAGTAGAAGAAGTAAAAGAAGTTATTGCAACTGTAGCTGAAAAATTGGTGCAACAACTCAAAAAGAATTTGGTAAATTAATGGGAGCTGTTATGCAAGAATTAAAAGGAAAAGCAGACAGCAATGTCATTAAAGAACAAGTAAAAAGCTCATTTAGGGTAATGATGAGTTCAAACTGTCATCTATTAACTTCAGAATGAACGAGAAGAAGATTTCATTTTCGGAATAAATTTTGTCTAAAAAGGTCACAGTGTAAATGAGTCCAAGATAATATGCTTGAAAAATAACGATTTGAAAGCTAAAATTGAATCAAAAGATGAGTAGTCGGCTCATGGTCAATCTGATATTAAACTTGAACATAAGGGTCAAGCGGGTGGCGGACATCAAAAATCCGAAATTAAACTTGAACATAAGGGTCAAGTGGGTGGTAGACACCAAAATAAACCGACTTGAGAATGTCCCAAATTGTTGGGACGTTTTTACATAAATGATTACTATGATGTTTTATTGACAAACAAAATGTATCATGCTAGGGATTACAGTAATCTTAATGAAGGGCTGAGGTTCAGCCGGCAAGGAGTCACAATTTTTTTGTGGCTCTTTTGTGTTCTATAAGTCAATCATCAAATTACACTAAATTCATAGATAGAACCGGCTAAAAATATGCTATAATAGTGCTACATACAGTAAATGGAGGTTAACAGTGTGGCAGAAGAAAATCTATAAACAAGCGTTAGAAATCCAAGATCAACCACAACTCGTTCAATTATTTCGGTTCACAGGATCAACATTTGAGATTGTTGGAAGAAACGTTTGAAACACTCATTACTCATCGTGAAGAACAATTGTTAATTTCCGGTGAAGAAGAGTCTGTAAAACAAACGATAATGTTATTAGAACAACTACAAGAATTAATAGCCCGTGGTATTTCAATCTCTCAAACAGATATCGTCACAGCGATTAAAATGGCGAAAAAGAGGTACATTAGATTATTTCTTAAATTTATATAATGAGGAAATTGGTCGTACATTCTCTGGAAACCAATTCGTGCAAAAACATTTGGACAACAACAATATATTCATGCGATTAAGAAAACAGATATGGTATTTGGAATTGGAGCCTGCAGGAACTGGTAAAACTTTTGTAGCAGTTGTAATGGCGGTTCAAGCTTTGAAAAAGGTCAAGTCAAGAAAATTATTTTAACACGACCAGCTGTTGAAGCCGGTGAAAATTTAGGATTTTTACCAGGAGATTTAAAAGAAAGGTCGATCCATATTTACGTCCGATTTATGATGCTTTATATGCAATTTACGGGGTAGAACATACGAGATCGTTTATTGGAAAGAGGAGTGATTGAAGTTGCTCCACTTGCTTATATGCGTGGTCGTACTATTAGAAGAAGCATTTATTATTTTAGATGAAGCACAAAAATACAACAAGAGCTCAAATGAAAATGTTCCTAACTCGTTTTAGGATTTGGTTCAAAAATGATTATTAATGGAGATAAGACGCAAGTAGACTTACCAAAGGGAAGTCATATGAGTGGTTTAGTAGATGCTGAAAATAAACTAAAAGGCATTAGTGGCATTTCTTTTGTGGAATTTGATGCATTTGATGTCGTTCGTCATCCATTAGTGTCAAGTATTATTGATGTCTATTCAGAACAAGGTGAATAAGTAAGGAGTAAATGAAAAATGAGACAGAAACTGCGAAAAATTTCAGGAAGTTTTGGGCATTTTCTATTTGCCCTTGCTTCTTTAACATTTGTTGCATTACTTATCATTGGATATGGAAATGTAAAACCAACAACTATACATGTTGAATTGAATCAAGTTGCTAAGGAAACGATTCGTGCTCCAAGAACTTTGGAAGATAAAAGCTCAAACAGAGAAAAAAATCAACAAATTGCAATGGATGCTGTCAGTGATGTATTAGTCTTTGACCAAGAACGTATGACGAAAAGCAATTAACAAATATTCAGCAATTTTTTTCCAAGCAATTAAATCAGTCGCATCTAAAAGCATCCGCTGAAATTATTAAAACAGATCAAAGTAATTCCTCTGAAGAATCTGTGACAAGAGTAGCGACAACTCAAGAAAGAGTTCAATATTTTTAAGAAATCACTGGAAAAAGAGAATCAATCTATCAGAGAGTTTGCGATTTTTATACCGGATAAATATATTTCTCAATTATTACAAAGCGAATAATGAACAGTTGGCTTCTTATGAGAAGACATTAAAATCAGTTGTAGAAACACAAATGAAAAAAATGCTATTAGTGAAAGTAACGTTACAAAAGCTCAAGAAGAAGCAAAGAAAACTTTATTCTATAGTGATTATTCTGATTCAGAAAAGAGACTTATTAGGGACAATTAGTGACCGTTTCTAGTTATTGTGAATAATGTAGTTGATAAAGGAAGCAACTCAAAAAGCAAAAAGATGCTGCTAAAGCAGCTGTAACTCCCTGTGAAAAATTTTGCAAGGACAAGTGCTTATCCAAGAAGGCCATGTAATTTCAAATCAAGAAATTCGTTTAATTGAATTATTTGGCTTAAGTAATGGACAACGAAATTATCACGAATTATATAGTTATTTATTATTCTTAACAGGAATTATTATTTTTCTTAGCTGTATATTTTTATAAACCTACTCAACAGAGATAAACAAAATCAAGTGATACTGCAACTGCATTTAACAGTTTTTAGTTTAGTATTTGTTGCCGGAGTATTTGTTTTAAAAATACTTGCATTAGATACAACAACGAGGAGTTGAACATATTGGATTAGTATTTCCCAATTGCTGGTTTTATTTATTTGTTGTATCGTTTAACAAAGAGTTTAAGGTTGACGATTTTTTCAATTGTTTTAATGCCAATTTTTTTCATGGTATTTCTTTTTCTCAGTCGACCAATAGTTTTACATTTAATTTTTAACAACAGTATTCCTTTCAATGATTGCGTGGATTGGAATTTTAAATGAAAAATGTGGAGTACATCAAAGCTTGGATTAAACGATTTATGAAATATTTGCTTTTATCCAGTTCTGTTAGGGAGTTCCATTTGTTTTTTATAGTAATTATGAGTTTCAAACTCAACAAACGATGTTAGTCTTCTCTATTTTTTTACTATTAAGTGGATTTTTATCATTTTTAGTACCGGTCATTTTTAATGCCATATTTATCCTATGTATTTGAAGATAGTTCGGTATTATTATGGGCGGAATTATCGAATCCAAATCAACCATTATTAAAAGATTTGATTACAAAAGCGCCGGGGAACTTATCATCATAGCTAATGGTGGCAAATATTTCTGCAAACTGTGTAGAAAGCAATTGGTGGCGACTCTCAATTAGCTAGAGTAGCCTGCTATTATCATGATATTGGAAAATTAGAGCATCCATTATTCTTTATTGAGAACTTACCTGGAAATATGGGATCGCCTCATAAAATGTTAAGCGCTGAAGAATCGGTGCATATTATTTTTTAATCATGTGACAAAAGGGGTAGAAATTTTTAAAACAACATCAATTGCCTCAAGCAGTTATTGATATTTGTGCACAACATCATGGCACAACATTGATGAAATATTTTTATGCGGAAGCGTTAAAAATAATCCGGATGTAAAAGAAGAAGATTTCCGTTATCCGGGACCAAAACCTCAAACAAAAAGAGGCAGCTATTATTAATATCGTGGATAGTGCAGAAGCAGCAACTCGTGCGATGAAAGAACCTACTTTAGAAAAAGGTAGAGGCATTAGTTCATTCCATTAGTATGAATCGACTAGAAGATGAACAATTTCGTGAGAATGTGATATTACAATGAAAAGAAATAGCGATTGTAGAAAAAAATGATTGTGACTTCATTTAAATGGTACTTTTCCATTCAAGAATTGAATATCCAACAATTAAAAAAACAAGAAGTGAAGTAGAAAGGAAATAGTATGTTTATTGAATTAATAGACGAAACAGAAGTAGTCAAAAGAAGAATACCAAAAATTGGTAGAAGATGTTGTATCATTTGCGAGTGACTATTTACATTATCCAGAAAAATCGTGAATGCTGTATTTCATTTTGTATCAAGTGAAAGAATTCGTGAGATTAATCGAGATTTTAGAAATATTGATAAAGTAACAGATGTCATTAGTTTTGCTTTAGATGATGAAGACGAAGATATGGATCCCATTAAAAAATTTTATGGCTTCAGATGAAAATTTTGTGACTTCCATCGGAGATATTATTATCTCAGTGGATCGTGCAAAAAGAACAAGCAGAAGAATATGGACATAGTTTAGAACGTGAATTAGGATTTCTTAGCACTTTACATGGTTTCTTGCATTTAAATGGTTATGATCATCAAACAGAAGAAGAAGAAAAAAAGAAATGACAGGCTTACAAACAGAAATTTTAACAGCCTATGGTTTAACAAGAAATGCATAAAACAAGTTGAGAAAAAAATCATCATTTCAAACAATCCATGCAGCATGCTGTAAATGGAATTCAAACAGTATTTCAAGATGAGAGAAATTTTAGATTCGATGTTGTTGCTGCAATAGTAGTCGTTATCCTTGGGTTCTTTCTTAAAAAAATCGAAAGAATAGAATGGTATTGGATTGTATTTTGTATCTTTTTAATGTTTATTTTTAGAAATGTTAAATACCGTTGTAGAACAATTAGTGGATTTAATGGTAGAACATAATTATCATTTAGCCGCTAAAAAAAGCAAAAAGATGTAGCAGGGGCGTCGTATTAATGGGAGCTATCTTTGTTCTCATTATGGCTTCTAGAATTTTTATTCCAAAAGATTGTACAAATGTTTTTTATAAGGAGAGTCATATGTCAAAACAATTTAAATCAGGTTTTGTAGCAATTGTTGGTAGACCGAATGTAGGGAAATCTACCTTTATGAATTATGTTTTAGGGCAAAAATTGCCATTATGTCGGATACAGCTCAAACAACACGTAATAAAGATACAAGGAGTTTATACTAATCAAGATTGTCAAATTGTCTTTTTAGATACTCCAGGAATTCATAAACCAAAGCATGAATTAGGGAAACTTTATGGTAGAAAGTGCTTATTCTGCATTAAAAAGAAGTAGATGCTGTATTATTTATGGTAAATGCTGCAGAAAAAAAGAGGTCCTGGTGATGACTTTATTATTGAAAAATTAAAGAAAATTAAAAACACCTGTCTTTCTAGTGTTAAATAAAATTGATTTAATTTTCTCCAGATGAATTATTAGACCAGAGTTGAATCGTATCAAGAAACGATTCCTTTCGCTGGAATTATTCCAATTTCAGTTTTACAGGAAATAATGTTCAAGAATTGATGACAACTTTAACGAATCATTTACCAGAGGACCTCAATATTATCCAAGTGATCAAATTACAGACCATCCCAGAATATTTCGTTGTATCTGAGTTAATTCGTGAGAAAATCTTACATTTAACAAAAGAAGAAATTCCGCATTCAGTTGCAGTTACCGTAGATAAAATGCAAAAAGATGAATTTGACAAAGTACATGTTTATGCCAATATAATTGTTGAGCGACCAACTCAAAAAGGAATTATCATCAGTAAAGGTGGTAAATTGCTGAAAGAAATTGGTGTCAGAGCAAGAAAAGATATCGAACAATTACTTGGAAATAAAGTATATTTAGAATTATGGGTTAAAAGTAGAAAAAAAGATTGGCGTAAGAAAAAGAGCCATTTACAAGACTTTAGCTATCGTACAACAGACTATAAAGATTAAAGGTGGCTTTATGGAATACTTTCAAAAAGTTTACCGGCATTGTTTTATTCCGACAAGAATATAAAAAGAACACGATATGATTGTTAAGATTTTCTCTCGAGAATTTGGCAAGCAAATGTTTTTTTGTAAAGAAATTTACAACGCTCGAGCTCATCCTTTATCTGCAGCAACATTACCCTTTACAAGAGCTGTTTTTTATTGGAACCATTCATCAAAATGGATTTAGTTTTATTAGGGAATGTCTTGAAGTACAAAATCATCGACGGATTTATGAACAAATTGAAGTTCAAGCAGTCATGACGTATATGATGCAATTGGTAGATGCAGTAATGGAAGATCGAATCGTGAATACTGAGTTGTATGATTTATTAGAAAATTGTATTCGTGCGGTGGAAAAATGACTTAGATCCATTTATTTTTAATGCATTATTTTGAATTGAAAAATGTTAAAATATTTTTGGAGTGGCCTTTCAATGGCAAACAGTGTTATTTTTGCGAAGAGTCAGTCGGACCTTTTTGATATTTCGTTGAAGCATTATGGCTTGTTATGTTCAAGACATGATGATAAAGATGAGAAGAGACTACAATTAAGTCCAAAAAGCAGTGCATATAGCAAGGCTCCTTGTAGCAATGAAATCTCCTTTACAAATTCAATCATTGAGTCTATCTTCAGAAACAAAAGCAGATTTAAAAAGACTTTGTGACTCATTAATGGATGAATATGAGGGATTCGATTAAAAGGTAAAAAGTTTATTGATCAAATGGAAGATTGGCAGACTCAATTAAAAATTTGTCGAAATAAGACAGAAAAACAATCAATAAAGAGGAGCTAATATTATAAGAAATATTGTTTCATAATTGAGTAAATATACTGTTTTAAATCTCAATTTTAAGAAAAATATTTTTAGTGTTTGACTGTATTCTTGATTGTAAAGAATATTGAATAACAACTGTAAAATCACTTAATGATCATTAGGTGGTTTTATTTTTTTCTACAAAAGTTAATACTGGAGTTTTAATTTTTAGAATTTTTGTATAAGATAGATGTAATTTTTACTTTCACGCTTATTTAATGTATAATAAGAGCGTGGAAGGAAGTGCTTAAATGAAGCAATTTGAACAAATTATTGAAATTTCAACTGTAAATAATGGAATTATAAGAACATCAGAAGTTGTTAGTAAAGGTATTTCTAAGACTACTTTAGCAAAATTTGTTGAGAAATATAATTATGAGCGTGTTTCAAAGGGAGTTTATTGTTCTCCAGATGGATGGAAAGACGAAATGTATTTGTTGCAGCTTCGCTGTCCAAAAAGTTATCTTTTCTCATGATACAGCTTTATTTTTACTTGATATGACAGATCAAGAGCCATTACAAATTACCGTTACGGTAAAAAGTGGATATAATGCTACTCATTTTACGAGAAGAGGGAATCAAAGTATATGCTATCAAAAAGATTTCTTTGAACTTGGGAACTGAAAAAGTGAAAAACCCCTTTTGAAATGAAGTTTTAATCTACAATCCTGAACGTACTATTTGTGATATGATTCGTAATCGTTCTCAAATTGAAATTCAAGTTTTTTTCAGGATGCATTGAAACAATACGTCAAGCGTAAAAATAAGAATTTACATCTTCTAATGGATTATGCAGAAAAAAACTTCGAGTTAACAATGTGTTAAGCAAGTATTTGGAGGTGTTACTATAATGATTTATTCATCAAGGCAATAAAAGTTTTAATCCGAAATTTATCAAAAGAAGTAGAAATTGAGCCTTATGTGTTGATTAGAAAGTATATGATGGAACGTTTCTTAGAGAGAGTATCTAAATCCAAATATAATGGCAGTTTTATTCTAAAAGGTGGAATGTTAGTATCAGCTTTTTGTTGGAATAGAGTCGAGAGCTACAATGGATATTGATACAACCATTAAAGGTATTCCAGTAACAATAACTGAAATGACGCGTATGATTACAGAAATTTCAGACATATATTTAGAGGATAATGTGAAATTTAGAATCAAGAAATTATCGGAGATTATGGATGAAATGGAATATACAGGAATCCGATTTAGTATGGAAGCTATTATGGATGGAGCGGTTATTCCTTTAAAGATTGATATTTCTACGGGAGATGTAATTACCCCAGGAGAAATATCATATTCCTATAAATTGATGTTTGAAGATAGAATAATTCCAATTATAACTTATCCTGTTGAAAACTATATTAGCTGAAAAATTAGAAACTGTAATTTCAAGATCTATTACCAATACTAGAATGAGAGATTTCTATGATATTCATTTACTTTTACAATTACATAAGATAGATTATGATATATTCGAGTTAGCATTAGAAAGAACTGCAAAAACGAGAAAGCTTACTCCTTTTAGAAAATGCAGAAAATGTATTAAAAAGCAGTGAATTCTAGTGATGATATGATGTGGACTACTTATCAGAAAATTTAGATATGCTAGATCATACACTTGGGATGATATGATGTGGTCTATTAGAAAAATTATCAGTAGAAGCTAAATTAAATGTTGAAAAGCCCGTCTGATTTTTGAAAAGTAAATATAGAAACAAAGAAAAACTATAGTATCAGTATAATAGCGCTAGAAAAAGAACAACTACGATTAATCATTGTAGTTGTCACCTACAATGAATTCAAAATTTTTTCATGATGTGTAATCTCATAAATATTTTTCTTAAAAATTGTTGATGAACGGGAAGAGTTTTTCAGTAGATTATTAGAATTTAACCCGTTTTCGTGATACACTTAATAGGATAAAATAAAACGGAGGTATGAGATGTACGAGTATCTTAAAGGAGAATTAGTGGCTATTCAGCCAACCTATATTGTCGTAGAAAATCGTGGGATTGGATATCAAATTATGTTTGCCAATCCTTATCGTATCCAATCAAAATTGAATGAAGTGATTCGAGTAGAGCTTCAACAAATTGTTCGAGAAGATTCGATTACATTGTATGGTTTTTAAGTGATGAAGAAAAAGAATTATTCCAAAAATTAATTAGTGTTTCTGGTATCGGACCCAAAAGTGCAGTATCAATTTTTAGCAAATGATGATGTGAATGGTTTTATCCAAGCAGTAGAATCAGGCAATATTACATATTTAACAAAATTCCTGGGTGGGTAAGAAAACTGCTCAGCAAATTGTATTAGATTTAAAAGGAAAATTCACGAATATTGTAGTGGAAGAAGTAGCCACTCCAGTGGTAGAAATTGCAACTAGATTCAAAACAGTTAGAAGAAGCAAGAGAAGCATTATTAGGATTAGGATATTCTGCAAAAGAAATTACAAAAGTTTGGAAAGAGCTAGAAGTGGCTGCTCCACAAACTACTCAAGAAGCATTATCCATTGCCTTTAAATTATTGATGAAATAGAAAGGAAGAATTGTGTGGAAGAACATCGATTTGTAGATGGTAGTCCTTAGATGAACAAGAAGTTTCAACGGAATTATCATTACGACCGCAAAATTTACAACAATATATTGGTCAGCAAAAAGTAAAAGAAGAGTTATCCATTTATATTCAAGCTGCTCGTAGCAGGCAAGAAGCTTTGGATCATGTCTTATTATATGGACCTCCTGGATTAGGAAAACGACTCTAGCAATGGTCATTGCGAATGAACTAGAAGTAGGAATTAAAACAACGAGTGGTCCAGCCATTGAACGACCTGGAGATTTAGTTGCTTTATTAAATGATTTAAATGCTGGAGATGTATTGTTTATTGATGAAATTCATCGCTTACCTCGTGTAGTAGAAGAAATGCTCTATTCTGCAATGGAAGATTTCTTTGTGGATATTGTAGTAGGTCAAGGACCAACAGCTCATCCTGTTCATTTCCCATTACCACCATTTACTTTAGTGGGAGCAACAACTCGTGCGGGTGCTTTATCTGCTCCGTTAAGAGATCGTTTTGGGAATTGTGTCTCATATGGAATATTATGACGAACAATCTTAACAGAAATTGTAGAAGCGAACAGCTAGTGTATTTGAAAGTGAAATACATGAAGAAGCAGCTAGAGAGGTAGCCCTTCGTTCAAGAGGAACCCCTCGTATTGCCAATCGTTTATTAAAACGAGTAAGAGATTTCTCACAAGTTTATGAAGAGGGTGCTATTTCAAAAGAAATTACGCAAAAAGCTTTAAAAGTCCTTCAAGTAGATGAAAAGGGATTAGATGCAATTGACCGTAAATTATTGAATGCCATGATTGATTTATATGATGGTGGACCAGTAGGATTAGGAGCAATTGCTGCCAATATCTCTGAAGATGCGGAAACAATCGAAGATATGTATGAACCGTATTTATTACAAATCGGATTTATGAAGCGAACTTCAAGAGGAAGAATGGTGACTCCAGAAGCTTATGTTCATTTGAATAGAAGATATTAAAATAGAAAGATGGAATAAGAATGAATTATACAACTCAAGATTTTTGATTTTGATTTACCTGAAGAACTGATTGCTCAAACACCTTTGAAAGATCGAACTTCATCACGTTTACTAGTCGTTAATGAAAACAGAACATAGTGTAGAAGATAAACATTTTTTTCTGAAATTATCGATTATTTAGAAAAAGGTGATACATTAGTTGTTAATAATACAAGAGTATTGCCAGCAAGATTATATGGTGAAAAAGACGGAACAGGTGCTCATATTGAAGTGTTGTTACTGCACAATACGCATGGAGATTGCTGGGAAACTCTTGTAAAGCCAGCTAAAAGAATGAAAGTTGGAACAGTTGTATCATTTGGTGATGGAAGATTAAAGGCAACTGTGACAGAAGAATTAGAACAAGGTGGTAGAATCATCGAATTTCAATACGAAGGAGTATTTTTTAGAAATTTTTAGAATCATTAGGGTGAAATGCCATTACCACCGTATATCAAAGAACGATTAGATGATCAAGAACGTTATCAAACGGTTTATGCAAAAGGAAAATGGTTCTGCAGCTGCACCAACAGCAGGTTTACATTTTACAAAAAGAATTAATGGAAAAAAATTCAACAAAAAGGGATTCAAATTGTTCCGATTACATTACATGTTGGATTAGGTACCTTTAGACCTGTTTCCGTAGATCATTTAGAAGACCATAAAAATGCATTCGGAATATTATCATATTTCAAAAAGAAACAGCAGAAGTTATTACAGAAACAAAGAAAAATGGAAAACGAGTGATTGCGGTAGGAACTACTTCCATTCGTACACTAGAAACAGTCAGTTCAGCTAATCAAGGAGAAATCGTTCCAAGTAGTGGATGGACAGATATTTTTATTTCTCCAGGATATGAGTTTAAAGTAGTGGATGCCTTTATTACGAATTTCCATCTTCCAAAATCTACATTAGTGATGTTAGTAAGTGCTTATTTAGGACGTGACTTTACATTAGAAGCTTATCATCATGCTATTCGTGAACGTTATCGTTTCTTTAGTTTTGGAGATGCTATGTTTGTCCATCGTTAAATGGATGATGAAAAATGGAGATGAGAAAATTGTCTTTTGAACAGTTAAAAAGAACAAATTATGCAGGATGAAGAAAATCATGTGTTTACAGAACAAGGAATTGAACCATTATTTTTGGATTCCGAAACAGCTAAAATATTAATCATCGGTCAAGCACCAGGATTGAAAAGCTCAAGAAAGCCGTAAATTTTTTTCTGGGATAAAAGTGGAGACCGTTTAAGAGAATGGATGGGAATTGATGAAACGCTATTTTACGAATCAGGATTATTTGCAGTCGTTCCGATGGATTTTACTATCCTGGAAAAGGTAAAAAGTGGAGATAAACCACCTCGAAAAAGGATTTGCCTCAAAATGGCATCCATTAGTTTTTACCATTATTGAAACAAGTTGAGTGCATCCTGCTAGTTGGTTCCTATGCACAAAACTATTATTTAAAAGAAACGAAAAAGAGAATTTAACTGAAAACGGTAAGAAGTTATCAAGAATACTTACCAAAGTATTTTTCCATTGGTACATCCTTCCCCTTTAAATATAAGGTGGATGAAGAAAAATCCATGGTTTGAAGAAGAAGTATTACCAGAATTAAAAATGATTGTAAAAAAATATAATAGAAAAAGGAGAATAAAATATGTTTATTACAAGACACAATGACCCATATGAATTAAAAGGAGAATTACCAACAGTAGGGAGAAAAAGCTCCTCACTTTTTCACTAGAATGTATTCATGGAGAAGTAAAAACTCCAGAATCATTTGCTGGAAAAAGTAACATTAATCAGCGTTGTTCCAGATATTAATACTCGAGTTTGCGATATTCAAACAAAAAGCCTTCCATAAAAAATGAAAGAACATCCAAGCATTCAATTAGTGACGATTAGTAAAAATAACAAAGAAGAATTTAAAAATTGGTGTTCCAGCAAATGATGTTGCTATGGAAATGTTATGCGATGTTAATTTTTACATTTGGAGAAGCATATGGTATTTATGTTCCTGAATTAAGCGTAGACCAACGTTCGATTTTTTTGTGTTGGATCAAAATGGAACAATTGTTTATCAAGAAATTGTTCAAGAAATGACAGATGAACCAAATTATAATGAAGCCATTCAAGTAGCATTAAATCACTTATAATAAGGAGGGAAATACATGGAAAATAATACATTATTTCCGCCAATAGAGCCTTATAATGAGTTTTTACTTGAAGTTTCTTCAACACATCAAGTATTTTGTGATGGAATCAGGAAATCCAAATGGAAAACCGGTTATTATTGTTCATGGTGGACCAGGCGGAGGCTCGAGTCCGATTACCCGTCAATTATTTAATCCAGATGTTTATCGAATGATTCAATTTGATCAACGTGGTTGTGGGAAAAGTTTGCCTTTTCTTTCATTAGGGAGAATACAACTCAAAATTTAGTTTCGGATATGGAGAAAAATCCGTGAAAAAGCTAGGAATTGAAAAATGGATTGTGTTTTGGTGGTAGTTGGGGGACGACTTTATCCCTTCATTATGCGATTCAATATCCAGAAAGAGTTAAAGGGATTGATTTTTACGAGGGATTTTCTTAGGGTAGACAAGAAGATACAGATTGGCTTTACCAAAAAGGAGCTAGTGATTTCTTCCCAGATCAATTTGAGCCTTATTTGAATCATATTCCAGTTGAAGAACAAAATGATTTAGTAAGTGCTTATTATAACCGATTGACAAGTGAGGATGCATCTATTCGATTAGAAGCTGCTCGTCAATGGGCAAGATGGGAAGGCGGTATTGTTACCTTATTACCAAGGGAAACTGTTGGTGAGGAATCTGACGAACATATGCTTGCGATTGCCATTATGGAATGTCATTATTTCTACTATCATTGCTTTGTAGAGGATGATAATTATATTCTTAACCATGCAGATACATTAAAAGAGATTCCAATTAAAATTGTTCATGGTAGATATGATGTCGATTGTCGTCCAAGTGGGGCATATGATTTAAAAACAAAAATTGCCACATGCTGAATTAGTCTTTTCTACTGCTGCAGGACATGCGCAAATGGAACCATCAACAGTAAAAAGAATTAATGAGATTTGCAAGGGAATTTGAATCGTAATACGTTCAATCATAAACAAAAATCTACCGTGAATTTATCATTTACGGTAGATTTCTTGAGTCTAAATTAATAGGAGATGAGAAGGGTTGAAAAAGGTTTGAAGTTCAAAACAAATATTGATAAATCAATGTTTTTGAAGCAAGTTTTTAGTTGAATAATTTGTAGAAAAAAATTGTAAAATGAGTTGCTTGGGCTATATTATTTTTTTGTGAAAATTTTTATTTTTAAAAATTGTATATATAATCCGGGCAATTAATATGAAGGTGAAAGGAGAAAAATGATGAAAAGAAAACATCATAAAAGATCATTCGATTGGTACGGAATGAAACAACGTTTTTCGATTCGAAAATATCATTTTGGTGCAGCGAGTGTATTAATTGGGACAACATTGTTTTTAATGGAAGTCCAAGTGTTTTAGCTAGTGAATTGGGTACAAGCCAAAGGAACTAACACAGAATTAATCAATAAAACAGAAAAAGAAAAGCAGAAACTGCTAAAGAGGTAGTTTCAAAAGAAAAATTAGAAATATTACTATCAGAGTTAAAATCATTAATTACAGAAGTGTCTGCTTCTAAATTAGGTTCAGTTGAAAATCAAGAAACGAATCTATCAAAAAAAGCAGACTCTGTTTTTGCATGAAAATGAAGCAACACAAGAAAGTGTCGAATGAACAAGTATCCCTTAGTTCAAAATTCAATTGACTCATTAAAACGATTGAAAGAGGAAAAAAAGCTCAATCAAAAATCTAATGAAGAAACAGTTGGTAAAAAGGAAGTTACAGAAAAAGAAAAAAAGCTGAAACTGTAGCAACTGAGTGAAAAAACTAAAACTGATAGTTGAAAAAACACAGAAGGAAATCTCTAATAACTCAACAAATGAAACTTCCTTCAAAAATGAAAAAGTAGAAACAACTACTATTAGTTCAGATTCTAATAAGAAAAAAACTTGAAACTCTTGCACAGAATTTAGAAGGATATCTAAAACCTGCTAGTGAAATTACTAGACCTGAAACAAAAGAGTTGTTAAAAAGGTGTGGAAGAAACAGTTCTTGCTGTTAAAAAGGATTAGAAAATCCACAATTGACAGCTTCCGAAATTGAAGCATTAGTGAAACAAGGGAAGGAAGCAGAGAAAAACTTGCCTTAGCAGTTGCTCGTGAACATTCAGGGAAGCGTGATTCTCGAAATGGAAATAAAATGCTTCCAGAATCTTATTTTAGAGCTCCTAATACAAGAGAAGGAGCTAATACGGAGTTCGGGAATGCATATACAGCATGGATGATTACAGCAGATGATGTTAAACGATTCCAATCAGCAAGTACTACTGATGCAAAATTATCATGGATATAATTATCAAGTAGGGACGTTCTATATAACTCGAATAATGCTGAGAACAGCCCAATTAACAATAACAATATGCAAGGACCTCAAAGAATTGCATGGACTAGAAATAGGGTTTATGTACAGGTAAAATCGTGTATCAGGTAATGAACAATCTGGATATGATTTTAACTGGAAGATTCAATTTAATGCGGGTCGTGAACCTCACCAAAAACCATTCTACTACTTTTACATTGCCGGATGGGCATGACTTTAGTAGCTCTGTTGTATTAAAAGAAAATGAATCTCAAATTGCAACAGGTTCTATTGATGATGTGCTACAAAAATCTAAAGGTATTTTTGAATGGTAAAATGGGTACTACTGAAGGAGTTAATGGTGGAGAATATTATAAAGGTACAGGTTTAATTAATGGTCGCCCCTATATTCAAGCTCCGATTAGAACATTAGAAGATTTTGTAAAAAAATTCTACTGGTTACTACTTTAATAGAAGTGGAGTCAATGGAGAAATTATTCAAAAATCGGATTTTCTATTTGAAAATATTAGAAACTCAACTAAAAAAACATTATTGCAATTCAACCTCAAAGGGACAAAAAGCAGGAGGATTTGACCATTCTTATACATTTGAATTTTCTACACATTCTAATAGTGCAGATTCTCCTTATTATGTTGCTGGTGTGAAGACATATGAAACAACTATGGGATTAACTCAACACAGAAGTTACTCTCAATGGGGAACGTTGAAAGATGCATATACTATTAAAACAGATTCATTTAGGAATGGAGACTTCAAAAGAAAACTTTCTTAAAAAGGAACTCAATTAGGAGCTTTTTGAAAAATTCTTCATATAGTTTTAATAGTGATGCTGTAAGTACTGTAAAAGGAGATAGTTTTATTGATGCAGGATTAGTATTAAGAAATAATACTACTGGTCAAGATGAAAGACCTCAAAAAGGAAAAATTATTACTAAAAATAACTCCTACAGCAACCATTGATGGTTCTAAGTATTCTCATATTCATAACCTCTATAATTATAATAATCCTAATGACGCTTTAACGAACTCTAAAGATAGAACCAAGGTGGACATTTAGCTTATTTAGAAGGAACATATAATGGCTCAACGATTAAACTTCCATTTTCATTTAATATCGTAACTCAGTCAGATATTTTTGAACCTGTAAAAAACGAAACAAAAAGAGAATCAAGCTCGAAAAACAACTGATAACTTAGGAAATGCTGCAGATTTTTATTTCTGGATATAATAATGTATCGAGTAGAATTCTGATTTGTTTACAAATTGGAATGAAGGAATACTGGTACATTTAGAAATATTTTTAAAGGAAATTCAGAAACATTCCCTGGTTCTTCAAAATGATATTAAAAACCGAGCCATTAAAAATGTTGAGTGGGCAGATGGGAATAGTAATATAACAGGTGAAAAATTGTTCCTGTAAAAAGTACGTTATACTCCACAAGGAGCAGCTGCTTATGAGGAAACAAAATATGTAACTCTACCTCGTGAGTTAAACAACTTATCAATTGGACAAGCTTTAACTGAAGCTCAAAAACAAAAAATTATCGAATTAGCGAAAAACTACATTTGATGTTGATTCAGCAAGTTTCGATGGAAATACTGCCAAAGTAGGGGTTAAGAAACAAGTTAAAATTACCTACATGGATAATGAAAAAAATGCATTAACAGGAAACAAAGATGATTCTGTTCGTTATGTAGATTTCCACTTTACAAACTTAACAGTTCCAGATTCTAATAAGCCAGTTGTTACAATGAATGGTAGAAGATTGACTACAAATGAAAATGAAAATCAATTTATTATTTATCGTGGAGCTGCATTTAATCCAACATTCCAAGTAACAGATGAAAGTAAAATTGGTAGTCTGATGGTAACAAACTTACCAAAAGGTGTTTATTTTAACAAAGTTGATAATGTTGATACAGCACGTGTAGGAACGACTACTGTTTTAAATCATACAATTTCTAATGCTGATAGTAATAAAGTAGCAGACGATGCTACATTAGGGGAATACATTGCATCAGTTGAAGCATCTGACCAATATGGTAATAGAGAAACATATAAATTTAAATATCGTGTTGTAGATATTCAAGCAAAAAATAGTACGACAGAAAATCGTGCTGTTGGAAGTGAATTAGGAAATTCTCGTAATTACTTTAAAGTAGCAGAAAGTAATACTGTAAATAATACTGTAAATAATGATAAGTACTATCCAGAAAATATTCAGTTTAAATGGAATGAATTTGATTTTATTAGATTTACTGATGTTCCTGATAATACGAAATTAAACGAATTAGGAAGAATTACTAAGTATATTGCTACGGCTGTATTCCCTAGTACTGTAAATACAAAATCAATAGATGGAATAAATTATACAATTTATACACCTACTAAAAAAGCTGTACCAATGACGTTTAATGTGACGGATACTGTCGCTCCTACTGTTAAAATGACAAATCCAACCAATAATACAGAGTCTGTGTTAGGAAGTAATGAAAATAATCTTCCAGTAGTTGAAATTTTTCAGAGGAGCAACTTTAAATATTCCATTAAAAATGTTTGATAATAATACAACTGGAAAAATTAATATTAAGCATATTAGTGGATTGCCTGCTGGGGTTACCTTAAAAGACGGAAATACTGTTATAAATAATGGAAATACTCTTTCAAAAACTAGTGGTTCCGAAACAAATCCAGCGACTGCTACTATTACGGGGACAGTGGCTCCTAATGCTGCGTTGGGAACAAATGTTGTTACCTTAAAAGTTTCAGATGATGCAACAGGAAGTGTAGATAAAGGAAATCAAGCTACCCTAAAATTCAAAGTTAAAACATATGATTTAGCCTTTGAAGATAGAGGTACACGAGTTGACGATAATACTCGTTCAGATGTATTAGGATTAAATACTCAAAGCTTAGATCCAAATCATTATTTAGCAATTACTGATGGAAGAAATGTAACGAATGATTGGGGTAGTGGAATGGTGTTCCGCTATCTTAAAGAAAATAATGAAATTAGAGAACGTGTTTCTTTTGATAAGATTGGAAAACATTCAGTTAAGGCAAGAGCTTATTTCCCTACTAATAAAACTTCTACACAAGGATTACCAACAAATTCTAATGGATTAACAGGGGATACTGCTGCTACAGCCGGTAGAGGGTACTTGGAAAAAACAATTGAGTTCAATGTGAAGCCAAATGCGCCAACAATATCTCAACCTCAATTCTATGGTACAGCAAGTTCAAAACCAACTGTAACGGTAGGAAATCTTCCAACAAATGCTCAATTGCAAAATGGAGCAACTGTAACGGTTGAGCTCTATCAAGGAACTACTAAAGTCGCTAGTAAGACTGTAACAGATGGAAATGCTACGACAACTTTATCAGCAGAGAACTTTACAGCTAACTTAACAGAAGGACAACAAGTTCATGCAGTCGTAAAAGTTAGTGTAGGACAAGGTACTACAGCTTATTCTGTAAATTCAGATAATAGTGAAAATAGAAATGTTACAGGAAGAAGCAGACTTTCAAACTTAGCAACTGATAAATTAGTCGTACAAGTCCAAGATTTGACGAATAATCGTAGAGGAACTCTTTCTGAGGCTGAAAAAAATACGATTAAGCAAGCAATTTTTGAAGCAAATAAAAATGGAGTATTAGGAGGAAAACAAGCTTCTGATATTACTATTTCGGATACTGGATTAATTACCGCAGTAGACAAAGATAATAAGATTGCAGAATTACAAATTAATCCTAATACAGGTGTTGTTACTCGATTTGCACATATTCGTAATGATTACAATATTACGTTTACGAATAAAGGAAAACCTGCAAACCGTCCAACAGATCCAGGTTTTGAATGGAGTGGAGACGGAAAATCATTAATTTATAAATTTGATGCAACGAGTGGTGTTGCTCTACAAACAAATGAAGTTTTAAAAACTATTACCGCTACTCCAAAAAATAGTCAAGGACAACCATCCCTAACGACTGTTACAGGAAATGATAAAGCCTTAGGAGAAGCAAATTCTAATGGTTTCAGTAGAAATACGTCTACTGGATACTTTAGTAAAAATGGAGTAGGAGTTAACGTATTAGATTTAGTAAATCCAACAAATTATCGTGGTGGAGGAAATATTTCTAATACTGGTAATAAGTTAGTAGATATCAATCATGGAGATGTTAATGGAAGTATATTATTGGAACTAACTTAGAAACTGGAAATACAACAATTACTGGAGCTAATGGTTCTAATTCAATTACATTGAATAATGTCGTAAAAGGAAGAAGCGGTAACTCTCTAATTGAACATAAACAGTTATATCTAATGCCGAAATATACAGATGGTACATTATTAACAGATAGAGGTACAACAGCAACTGGTAATACAAATGTTATTAATGTGTACTTTGTACCTGTTGATCCACGAAAAACCTGAAGTTTCTCGTCCAGCAACAAGTTCTTTAGCTGCAACAAAGAGAGGCTATTACAAATGCGCAAAATGTTGCTACAGGCTCTAATGGAAAAATATCAGCTAATTTCTTAACTTCTAAAGTAGATGTTAGAGATAATTATGATAATCCAGCTCAAGCTAAAGAAAAATTAGAAATGTATATTCAAAAAGATGGGGAAACAAACCGTACAAAAAGTTGTCGAAAAATAATCGTGAAGATACAGATGCGATATCTACTATTGTAAGAAATGCTGAACAAGGAAATGGAACGTCTTATTATAAAGTTATTACTAAAACGACAGACCGCTCCGGAAATGTTTCTGATGAAGCAGTCATTGGTTGGTTCAAAGTAGAGGAAAAGGGTAAACCAACAGTTAAGTTAGTACAAAATAACCAAGATACAATACTTTCAGACTCAACTCCAGAAACAAGTGTACCAAAAAGTAACTGTATATCGAGGTGAAAAGCCGAAAATAACTGTTAAAGCTTCAGATAATACAGGAAAACTATCAAATTTCACTACATCAGGATTACCAAGTGGAGTAACAGAAACCGGAGCAACTTCAAGTGATAGTGCGACAGATGCAACAACTTTTATCTCACACATTATCCGGAAAAGTAGCAACTGATACAACATTAGGATGAAAGTATTAACAGTTGTAGCATCAGATAAAAACAATCTCCAACAAATACAACTACTGTTAAGTTCAAATTGGATGTTAAAAGCTCAAAACGAGAAATATAATCCAACAGCCGGAACAACACCTGTAGTTGTAAATAATATTGGAAGTATTAGTAATTCAGATTTAGAAAAATTAAAACTCTGTAACAATACCAAATCTTTCACAAGAAGCAAGAGATGGTGGAGTTACAACATCAATAAAAATAGTGGAACAGTAACAACAAATAATGGTAAGAAATAGTGTCACTGTAGAAGTAATATATCCAGATACAAGTGAAAGATGAAGTGCTAGTTGAAGTACAACAAAATACGAATGTACAAAACAACCAACAATTTATGTTGTTAAAGGTGAAACAGTTTCTAATGAAGAATTAAGAAAATTTGTTTACTTACCAAATGGCGCACAAAAAGAAGAATTGCCAAGTACAGCAACAGTAACAGCAACTCTAGATACAGCATCTAAAGGAAGTAAAACAACAAATGTAACGGTAACTTTCCAAGGTTCAAACCCAGTAGTAGTTCCAGTTACTTATGAAGTGATTCGAAAAACTTCCTGTAGCAAATAAAGTATACGATTTTGCTGGCGTTTTTAAGAAGAAATGGAGCATCAGATTATTATGTAAATCAAGGATTACGTCAAGGAATGTCTTGGTTTGTTGAAAAAGAAACAGTTGAAGGTGGTCAAAAAGGTCTTCAAGAAAGTTTCAAACGATAATAATATGAACAGTCAAATTGCATCTGATATTACTGCTGGTGTTGGTGAGTATCGTTATAAACTTGGAGCTAAATTCAGAGAAGGTAGATTTACAAATCAAGCAGAAGAAGCTGCAAGACTTTCTTATAGTGGAGAAATTGTTCATACAGTGTATGATGTAGTAGCTAATACAACAAAAGTAGAAGCAACTTATGGTTCGACATTAACAAATAGTCAAGCTGAATCTGCTGTTATGAAAGCAACAAACTCTCAAAACCTACCAACAGGAACAACTCTATGAATGGGTAGCAAATGCTTCGAGAGCAGCTGCAACAAAACTTAACGGTATCAACATATGGAGAAGAAACACGTTATGTAAAAGTTACTACCAAAAACAAGAGAAGCAGGCCCAGATTCAGCAGCAGCAACTCAAGTAAATCCATATAAAGTGATTGAAGTAAAAGTAAAAGTTAACGAAACTGTTAAACCAACAGTGAAACTTATTAGTGATAATGGAGATGTAACACCTTTAGAATCAACTCCAGAAGCAAGTTTACCGAAAGTAACTGTATATCGTGGTGAAAAATGCAACAATCACTGTAAAAAGCTTCAGATAATACAGGAAAAGTTCAAAACTTAACGATTACAAAACCTACCAGCTGGATTAACACCAGATACTAATGACCAAGCAAGTGACACTGCAACAGATGCAACACCATTGACAAAAACCTACAACAGGAAAAAGTAAATAAAACTGAAACAGTAGGGAGAAAAAGTCGCAACTGTTACAGTTTCAGATAAGTCTAATCCGGCGAATATAACAACTGTTCAGTTTAAAGTGAGATGTTAAAGAGCAGAAAGATAAATATACACCGACAGCAGGAACAACTGTAAAAGTAGGAAATATCGGTACAATTACTCAACCAGATGAAGATAAAATCAAAAATGCTGTAACAGTACCAGCTCTTTCAGAAGAAGCTACTCGAGATGGAGTTACAAAAAAACTGAAAGATAATGGTAGAGTTACTGCTAAGAATGGTAAGAACTATGTTACTGTAGAAGTAGTATATCCAGATGGAAGTAAAGATGAAGTAGACGTAGCTGTAGATGAAGTGCTGAAAGCAGAAAAAGTAGATCCTACAAACAAAGCAATAGAGGGCGTCAATATACAAGTAATGAAAAAGTAATCAATCCGAACAAACCAGGAGCAACAATCAGTTCAACAGAGAAGAACGGATTAAGTGTCAATGGAGAAGGTAAAGTCGTTGGAAAACCAGCGATCCCAGATTGGCAACCAAACGAAGAAGAACGAGAAATCACTTTAGAAGTAACGGTAAACCATGAAGAGCGATACAGCGGTAGTTAAAGAAGTTAAAGTTAAAGTCTTAAGAGATACAGATGGAGATGGAAAAGTCGATAAAGATGACGAGCCAAACTCAGACAACGATGACGATAATGACGAGAATCGATGATACAACTGAAAAAGCGAACCACACAGATCCAAAAAGCTAAGACAGGCTTAGAGGTAACCGTAACAACACCAGCAGGAATAAAGCGATTGATAAGCAATCATATGAGAGTGAGAAAGTCGTAACAACGAACAAACCAGGAGCAACAATCAGTTCAACAGAGAAGAACGGATTATGTCAATGGAGAAGGTAAAAGTCGTTGGAAAACCAGCGATCCCAGATTGGCAACCAAACGAAGAAGAACGAGAAATCACTTTAGAAGTAACGGTAAACCATGAAGGCGATACAGCGGTAGTTAAAGAAGTTAAAGTTAAAGTCTTAAGAGATACAGATGGAGATGGAAAAAGTCGATAAAGATGACGAGCCAAACTCAGACAACGATGACGATAATGACGGAATCGATGATACAACTGAAAAAGCGAACCACACAGATCCAAAAAGCTAAGACAGGCTAGAGGTAACCGTAACAACACCAGCAGAATAAAGCGATTGATAAGCAACTCACATGAGAGTGAGAAAGTCGTAACAACGAACAAACTAGGAGCAACAATCAGTTCAACAGAGAAGAACGGATTAAGTGTCAATGGAGAAGGTAAAGTCGTTGGAAAACCAGCGATCCCAGATTGGCAACCAAACGAAGAAGAACGAGAAATCACTTTAGAAAGTAACGGTAAACCATGAAGGCGATACAGCGGTAGTTAAAGAAGTTAAAGTTAAAGTCTTAAGAGATGCAGATGGAGATGGAAAAGTCGATAAAGATGACGAGCCAAACTCAGACAACGATGACGATAATGACGGAATCGATGATACAACTGAAAAAGCGAAATCCACACAGATCCAAAAGCTAGACAGGCTTAGGAGGTAACCCGTAACAACACCAGCGAACAAAGCGATTGATAAGCAATCATATGAGAGTGAGAAAGTCGTAACAACGAACAAAACCAGGAGCAACAATCAGTTCAACAGAAGAACGGATTAAGTGTCAATGGAGAAGGTAAAGTCGTTGGAAATACCAGATCCCAGATTGGCAACCAAACGAAGAAGAACGAGAAATCACTTTAGAGTAACGGTAAACCATGAAGCGCATAGCGGTAGTTAAAAGAAGTTAAAGTTAAAGTCTTAAGAGATAGAGATGGAGATGGAAAAGTCGATAAAGATGACGAGCCAAACTCAGACAACGATGACGATAATGACGGAATCGATGATAACTGAAAAAGCGAACCACAGATCCAAAAAGCTAAGACAGGCTTAGAGGTAACCCGTAACAACACCAGCGAATAAAGCGATTGATAAGCAATGATATGAGAGTGAGAAAAGTCGTAACAACGAACAAACCAGGAGCAACAATCAGTTCAACGAGAAGAACGATTATGTCAATGGAGGAAGGTAAAGCCGTTGGAAAAACCAGCGATCCCAGATTGGCAACCAAACGAAGAAGAACGAGAAATCACTTTAGAAGTAACGGTAAACCATGAAGGCGATACAGCGGTAGTTAAAGGAAGTTAAAGTTAAAGTCTTAGAGATACAGATGGAGATGGAAAAGTCGATAAAGATGACGAGCCAAACTCAGACAACGATGACGATAATGACGAATCGGATGATACAACTGAAAAGCAAACCACACAGATCCAAAAGCTAAGACAGCTCAGAGGTAACCGCAACACCAGCGAATAAAAGCGATTGATAAGCAATCATAAGTAGAAGAAAGTCGTAACAACGAACAAACCAGGTAAACAATCAGTCAACAGAGAGAACAGATTGAGTGTCAATGGAGAAGGTAAAGTCGTTGGAAAACCAGCGATCCCAGATTGGCAACCAAACGAAGAAGAACGAGAAATCACTTTAGAAGTAACGGTAAACCATGAAGGCGATACAGCGGTAGTTAAAGTTAAAGTTAAAGAGTCTTAAGAGATACAGATGGAGATGGAAAAGTCGATAAAGATGACGAGGCAAACTCGAGACAACGATGACGATAGACGGAATCGATGATACAGCTGATACGGATCTGGGAAAAAGCTAAGACAGGCTTAGAGGTAGCATGCAACACGCAGCGAATAAAGGTTGATAAGCAATCATATAGAGGGTAGAAAGTCGTAACAACGTGAACAAACCAGGAGCAACAATCAGTTCAACAGAGAAGAACGGATTAAGTGTCAATGAGAAGGTAAAGTCGTTGGAAAACCAGCGATCCCAGATTGGCAACTAAACGAAGAAGAACGAGAAATCACTTTAGAAGTAACGGTAAACCGCGAAGGCGATACAGCGGTAGTTAAAGAAGTTAAAGAGAAGTCTTAAGAGATACAGATGGAGTGGAAAAGTCGGTGAGATGACGAGCCAAACTCAGACAGCGATGACGATAATGACGGGAATCGATGATACAACTGAAAAGCGAACCACACAGATCCAAAAGCTAAGACAGGCTTAGAGGTAACCGTAACAACACCAGCGAATAAAAAGCGATTGATAGCAATCATATGAGAGTGAGAAAGTCGTAACAACGAACAAAACCAGGAGCAACAATCAGTTCAACAGAGAAGAACGATTGGCGTCACCGGAGAAGGTAAAGTCGTTGGAAAACCAGCGATCAGATTGGCAAAACCAAAACGAAGAAGAAGGAGAAATCACTTTAGAAGTAACGGTAAACTATGAAGGCGACACAGCGGTAGGAAGAAGAAGTTAAAGTTAAAGTCTTAAGAGATACAGATGGAGATGGAAAGTCGATAAAGATGACGAGCCAAACTCAGACAACGATGACGATAATGACGGAATCGATGATACAACTGAAAAAGCGAACCACACAGATCCAAAAAGCTAAGACAGGCTTTAGAGGTAACTGTACTAAACACCAGCGAATAAAAGCGATTGATAAGCAATCATATGAGGTGGAGAAAGTCGTAACAACGAACAAACCAGGAGCAACAATCAGTTCAACAGAGAAGAACGGATTAAGTGTCAATGGAGAAGGTAAAAGTCGTTGGAAAAACCAAGCGATCCGAGATTGGCAACAAACGAAGAAGAACGAGAAATCACTTTAGAAGTGAATGCAAAACCATGAAGGCGATACAGCGGTAGTTAAAGAAGTTAAAGTTAAAGTCTTAAGAGATACAGATGGAGATGGAAGGAGTCGATAAAGATGACGAGCCAAACTCAGACAACGATGACGATAATGACGGAATCGATGATACAACTGAAAAAGCGAACCACACAGATCCAAAAGCTAAGACAGGCTTAGAGGTAACCGTAACAGCACCAGCAGATAAAGCGATTGATAAAGCAATCATATGAGAGTGAGAAAGTCGTAACAACGAGACAAACCAGGAGCAACAATCAGTTCAACAGAGAAGAACGGTTAAAGGTGTCAATGGAGAAGGTAAAGTCGTTGGAAAAACCAGCGATCCCAGATTGGCAACCAAACGAAGAAGAACGAGAAATCACTTTAGAAGTAACGGTAAACCATGGAAGGCGATACAGCGGTGGTTAAAGAAGTTAAAGTTAAAAGTCTTAAGAGATACAGATGGAGATGGAAAAGTCGATAAAGATGACGAGGCCAAACTCAGACAACGATGACGATAATGACGCAGATCGATGATACAACTGAAAAAGCGAGACCACACAGATCAAAAGCTAAGACAGGCTTAGAGGTAACCGTAACAACACCAGCGAATAAAGCGATTGATAAGCAATCATATGAGAGTGAGAAAGTCGTAACAACGAACAAACGAGGAGCAACAATCAGTTCAACAGAAGAACGGATTAAGTGTCAATGGAAGGTAAAGTCGTTGGAAAATAACGATCCCAGATTGGCAACCAAACGAAGAAGCAGAAATCACTTTAGAGTAACGGTAAACCATGAAGGCGATACAGCAGTGAGTTAAAGAGATTAAAGTTAAAGTCTTAAGAGATACAGATGGAGATGGAAAGAGTCGATAAAGATGACAGGCCAAACTCAGACAACGATGACGATGTGGAATCGATGATACAACAGAAAAGCGAGACCACAGATCCAAAAGCTAAGACAGGCTTGGGTAGACCGTAACAGCACGCAGCGAGATAAGGCGATTGATAAGCAATCACATGTAGAGTGGGAAAGTCATGACAACAGACAAACCAGGAGCAACAATCAGTTCAACAGAGAAGAACGGATTAAGTGTCAATGGAGAAGGTAAAGTCGTTGGAAAACCAGCGATCCCAGATTGGCAACCAAACGAAGAAGAATGCGAAATCACTTTTAGAAGTAACGGTAAACCATGAAGGCGATACAGCGGTGAGTTAAAGAGTTAAAGTTAAAGTCTTAAGAGATACGGATGGAGATGGAAAAGTCGATAAAGATGACGAGCCAAACTCAGACAACGATGACGATATATGCGGGAATCGATGATACAACTGAAAAAGCGAACCACACAGATCCAAAAGCTAAGACGAGGCTTAGAGGTAACCGTAACAACACCAGCGAATAAAGCGATTGATAAGCAATCATATGAGAGTGAGAAAGTCGCTAACAACGAACAAACCAGGAGCAACAATCAGTTCAACAGAGAAGAACGGATTAAGTGTCAATGGAAGGTAAAGTCGTTGGAAAACCAGCGATCCCAGATTGGCAACCAAACGAAGAAGAACGAAATCACTTTAGAAGTAACGGTAAGCCCTATGAAGCGATGACAGCGGTATTAAAGAGTTAAAGTTAAAAGTCTTAAGATCACAGATGGAGATGGAAAAGTCGATAAAGATGACGGCCAAGCTCAGACAACGATGACGATAATGACGGAATCGATGATCAACTGAGCGAACACACACAGATCCAAAAAGCTAAGACAGGCTTAGAGGTAGCAATATAACACCACGAATAAAGCGATTGATAAGCAATCATATGAGAGTGAGAAAAGTCGTAAATAACGAACAAATCCAGGACAACAAATCAGTTCAACAGAGAAGAACGGATTAGTGTCAATGGAGAAGGTAAAGTCGTTTGGAAAACCAGCGATCTAGATTAGCAACCAAACGAAGAAGAACGAGAAATCACTTTGAAGTAACGGTAAACCATGAAGGCGATACAGCGTAGATTAAAAGAAGTTAAAGATGAAAAGTCTTAAGAGATACAGATGGAGATGGAAAAGTCGATAAAGATGACGAGCCAAACTCGAACAACGATGACGATAATGACGGAATCGATGATACAACTGAAAAAGCGAACGACAGATCCAGCTAAGACAGGCTTAAAGGTGCCGTAACAACACCAGCGAATAAAGCGATTGATACAGCAATCATGAGGTGAGAAAGTCGTAACAACAGACAAACCAGGGCAACAATCAGTTCAACAGAGAAAGAACGGATTAAGTGTCAATGGAGAGTAAAGTCGTTGGAAAACCAGCGATCCCAGATTGGCAACTAAACGAAGAAGAACGAAATCACTTAGAAGTAACGGTAAACCATGAAGGCGATACAGCGGTAGTTAAAGAAGTTAAAGTTAAAGTCTTAAGAGATACAGATGGAGATGGAAAAGTCGATAAAGATGACAGGCAAACTCAGACAACGATGACGATAATGACGGAATCGATGATACAACTGAAAAAGCGAACCACACGATTCAGCTAAGACAGGCTTCAGAGTAGCCGTAACAACACCAGCGAATAAAGCGATTGATAAGCAATCATATGAGAGTGAGAAAGTCGTAACAACGAACAAACCAGGAGCAACAATCAGTTCAACAGAGAAGAACGGATTAAAGTGTCAATGGAGAAGGTAAAGTCGTTTGGAAAACCAGCGATCCCAGATTGGCAACCAAACGAAAGAACGAGAAATCACTTTAGAAGTAACGGTAAACCATGAAGGCGATACAGCGGTGAGTAAAGAAGTTAAAGTAAAGTCTTAAGAGATACAGATGGAGATGGAAAAGTCGATAAAGGATGACGGGCCAAACTCAGACAACGATGACGATAATGACGGAATCGATGATACAACTGAAAAAGCGAACCACACAGATCCAAAAGCTAAGACAGGCTAGAGAGTAGCACGTAACACCAGCAATAACAGCGATTGATAAGCAATCATATGAGAGTGAGAAAGTCGTAACAACGAACAAACCAGGAGCAACAATCAGTTCAACAGGAAGAACGGATTAGTGTCAATGGAGAAGTAAAGTCGTTTGGAAAACTCAGCGATCCCAGATTGGCAAACCAAACGAAGAAGAACGAGAAATCACTTTAGAAGTAACGTGTAAAACCATGAAGGCGATACGGCGGTAGTTAAAGAAGTTAAAGTAAAGTCTTAAAGGATACAGATGGAGATGGAAAGAAAGTCGATAAAGATGACGAGCCAAACTCAGACAACGATGACGATAATGACGGAATCGATGATACAACAGAAAAGAACCACACAGATCCAAAAGCTAAGACAGGCTTAGAGGTAACCGTAACACCAGCGAATAAAGCGATTGATAAGCAATCATATAGAGTGAGAGAAGTCGTAACAACGAACAAACCGAGCAACAATCAGTTCAACAGGAAGAACGGATTAGAGTGTCAATGGAGAAAGGTGAAGTCGTTGGAAAACCAGCGATCCCAGATTGGCAAACAAACGAAGAAGGACGAGAAATCACTTTAGAAGTAACGATGAAAACCATGAAGGCGATACAGCGGTAGTTAAAGAAGTTAAAGTAAAGTCTTAAGAGATACAGATGGAGATGGAAAAGTCGATAAAAGATGACAGCCAAGCTCAGACAACGATGACGATAATGACGGGAATCGATGACACAACTGAGCGAACCACACAGATTCCAAAAAGCTGGGGCGGGCTTAGAACTGCACCGTAACAACATCAGCGAGACAAAGCGATTGACACGGCGAAAATCATATGAGGGAGTGAGAAAGTCGTAACAACGAACAAACCAGGAGCAACAATCAGTTCAACAGAGAAGAACGGATTAAGTGTCAATGGAGAAGGTCAAAAGTCGTTGGAAAACCAGCGATCGATTGGCAGCTAAACGAAGAAGAACGAGAAATCACTTAGGAAGTAACGGTAAACCATGAAGGCGATACAGCGGTAGTTGAAAGTTGAAGTTAAAAGTCTTAAGAGATACAGATGGAGATGGAAAAGTCGATAAAGATGACGAGGCAAAAGCTCAGACAACTGATGACGATAATGACGGAATCGATGATACAACTGAAAAAGCGAACCACACAGATCCAAAAGCTAAGACAGGCTTAGAGGTAACCGTAACAACACCAGCGAATAAAAGCGATTGATAAGCAATCATATGAGAGTGAGAAATGTAACAACTGAACAAACCAGGAAAGGCAACAATCAGTTCAACAGAAGAACTGGATTAAGTGTCAATGGAGAAGGTGAAGTCGTTGGAAAAACCAGCGATCCCAGATTGGCAACCAAACGAAGAAGAACGAGAAATCACTTAGGAAGTAACGGTAAACCATGAAGGCGATACAGCGGTAGTTAAAGAAGTTAAAGTTAAAGTCTTAAGAGATACAGATGGAGATGGAAAAGTCGATAAAGATGACGAGCCAAAAACTCAGACAACGATGACGATGATGACGGAATCGATGATACAACTGAAAAGCGAACCACACAGATCCAAAAAGCTAAGACAGGCTTAGAGGTAACCGTAACAACACTAGCGAATAAAAGCGATTGATAAGCAATCATCCATGAGAGTGCAGAAAAGTCGTAACAACGAACAAACCAGGAGCAACAATCAGTTCAACAGAGAAGAACGGATTAAGTGTCAATGGAGAAGGTAAAGTCGTTGGAAAACCAGCGATCCAGATTGCAACCAAAACGAAGAAGAACGAGAAAATCACTTTAGAAGTAACGGTAAACCATGAAGGACGATACAGCGGTAGTTAAAGAAGTTAAAGTTAAAGTCTTAAGAGATACAGATGGAGATGGAAAGAGTCGATAAAGATGACGAGCCAAACTCAGACAACGATGACGATAATGACGGAATTGATGACAAGCTGAAAAGCGAACCACACAGATCCAAAGCTAAGACAGGCTTAGAGGTAACCGCAACAACACCAGCGAATAACAGCGATTGATAAGCAATCATATGAGAGTGAGAAAGTCGTAACAACGAACAAACCAGAACAACAATCAGTCTCAACAGAGAGAACGGATTAAGTGTCAATGGAGAAGGTAAAGTCGTTGGAAAACCAGCGATCCCAGATTGCAACCAAACGAAGAAGAACGAGAAATCCTTTAGAAGTAACGGTAAACCATGAAGGCGATACAGCGGTAGTTGGAAGAAGTTAAAGTTAAAAGTCTTAAGATACAGATGGAGATGGAAAAGTCGATAAAGATGACGAGCCAAACTCGTAGACAACGATGACGATAATGACGGAATCGATGATACAACTGAAAAAGGAACCACACAGATCCAAAAGCTAAGACAGAGCTTAGAGTAGCACTGTAACACCAGCGAATAAAGCGATTGATAAGCAATCATATGAGAGTGAGAGAGAGTCGTAACAACGAACAAACCAGGAGCAACAATCAGTTCAACAGAGAAGAACGGATTAGTGTCAATGGAGAAGGTAAAGTCGTTGGAAAACCAGCGATCCCAGATTGGCAACCAAACGAAGAGAACGAAAATCACTTGAAGTAACGGTAAACCATGAAGGCGATACAGCGGTAGTTAAAGAAGTTAAAGTTAAAGTCTTAAGAGATACAGATGGAGATGGAAAAGTCGATAAAGATGACGGCCAAACTCAGACAGCATTGACGATATTGACGGAATCGATGATACAACTGAAAAACGAACCACAGATCAAAAGCTAAGACGGAGCTTTAGAGGGTAACAGCTAACACCAGCGAATAAAGCGTTGATAGCAATCATATGAGTGAGGAAAGTCATGACAACAGAACAAACCAGGAGCAACAATCAGTTCAACAGAAAAGAACGGATTAAGTGTCGGAGAAGGTAAAGTCGTTTGGAAGCCAGCGATCCCAGATTGGCAACCACGAAGAAGAACGAGAAATCACTTTAGAGTAACGGTAAACCATGAAGGCGATACAGCGGTAGAAGTCAAAGTTAAAGTCTTAAGAGATACAGATGGAGATGGAAAAGTCGATAAAGATGACGAGGCCAAAACTCAGACAACGATGACGATAATGACGGAATCGAGTGATTTCAACTGAAAAGCGAACCACACAGATCCAAAAGCTAAGACAGGCTTAGAGGCAACCGTAACAACACCAGCGAATAAAGCGATTGATAAGCAATCATAGGAGAGTGAGAAAAGTCGTAACAACGAACAAACCAGAGCAACAATCAGTTCAACAGAGAAGAACGGATTTAAGTGTCAATGGAGAAGGTAAAGTCGTTTGGAAAACCAGCGATCCCAGATTGGCAACCAAACGAAGAAGAACGAGAAATCACTTTAGAAGTAACGGTAAACCATGAAGGCGATACAGCGGTAGTTAAAAGAAGTTAAAGTTAAAGTCTTAAGAGATACAGATGGAGATGGAAAAAGTCGATAAAGATGACGAGCCAAAAGCTCAGACAACGATGACGATAATGACGGGAATCGATGATACAACTGAAAAAGCGAACCACACAGATCCAAAAAGCTAAGACGAGCTTAGAGGTAACCGTAACAACACCAGCGAATAAAGCGATGATAAAAGCAATCATATGAGAGTGAGAAAGTCGTAACAACGAACAAAACCAGGAGCAACAAATCAGTTCAACAGAGAAGAACGGATTAAGTGTCAATGGAGAAGGTAAAGTCGTTGGAAAACCAGCGATCCCAGATTAAGCAAACGAAGAAGAACGAGAAATCACTTTTAGAAGTAACGGTAAACCATGAAGGCGATACAGCGGTAGTAAGAAGTTCAAAGTTAAAGTCTTAAGAGATACAGATGGAGATGGAAAAGTCGATAAAGATGACGAGTCAAACTCAGACAACGATGACGATAATGACGGAATCGATGATACAACCGAAAAAGCGAACCACACAGATCCCAAAAAGCTAAGACAGGCTTAGAGGTAACCGTAACAACACTAGCGAATAAAGCGATTGATAAGCAATCATATGAGAGTGAGAAAGTCGTAACAACGAACAAACCAGGAGCAACAATCAGTTCAACAGAGAAGAACGGATTAAGTGTCACTGGAGAAGGTAAAGTCGTTGGAAAACCAGCGATCCCAGATTGGCAAACCAAACGAAGAAGAACGAGAAATCACTTTAGAAGTAACGGTAAACCATGAAGGCGATACAGCGGTAGTTAAAGAAGTTAAAGTTAAAGTCTTAAGAGATACAGATGGAGATGGAAAAGTCGATAAAGATGACGAGCCAAACTCAGACAACGATGACGATAATGACGGAATCGATGATACAACTGAAAAAAGCGAACCACACAGATCCAAAAAGCTAAGACAGGCTTAGAGGTAAATCGTAACAACACCAGCGAATAAAGCGATTGATAAGCAATCATGTAGGTGAGAGTGAGAAAGTCGTAACAACGAACAAACCAGGAGCAACAATCAGTTCAACAGGAAGAACGGATTAAAGTGTCAATGGAGAAGGTGAAAGTCGTTGGAAAAACCAGCGATCCCAGATTGGCAACCAAACGAAGAAGCGAGAAATCACTTTAGAAGTAACGGTAAACCATGAAGGCGCGATACAGCGGTAGTTGAAAGTTAAAAGTTAAAGTCTTAGAGTATACAGATGGAGATGGAAAAGTCGATAAAGATGACGAGCCAAACTCAGACAACGATGACGATAATGACGGAATCGATGATACAACTGAAAAAGCGAACCACACAGATCCAAAAGCTAAGACGAGGCTTTAGAGGTAACCGTAACAACACCAGCGAATAGAAGCGATTGATAAGCAATCATATGAGAGTGAGAAAGTCGTAACAACGAACAAACCAGGAGCAACAATCAGTTCAACAGAGAAGAACGGATTAAGTGTCAATGGAGAAGGTAAAGTCGTTGGAAAACCAGCGATCCCAGATTGCAACGCAAACGAAGAAGAACGAGAAATCACTTTAGAAGTAACGGTAAACCATGAAGGCGATACAGCGGTAGTTAAAAAGTTAAAGTTAAAGTCTTAAGAGATACAGATGGAGATGGAAAAAGTCGATAAAGATGACGAGGCAAACTCAGACAACGATGACGATAATGACGGAATCGATGATACAACTGAAAAAGTCAGACCACACAGATCCAAAAGCTAAGACAGGCTTAGAGTAACCGCTAACACCAGCGAATAAAGCGATTGATAAGCAATCATATGAGAGTGAGAAAGTCGTAACAACGAGACAAACCAGGAGCAACAATCAGTTCAACAGAGAAGAACGGATTAAGTGTCAATGGAGAAGGTAAAGTCGTTGGAAAACCAGCGATCCCAGATTGGCAACAAACGAAGAAGAACGAGAAATCACTTTAGAAGTAACGGTAAAACCATGAAGGCGATACAGCGGTAGTTAAAGAAGTTAAAGTTAAAGTCTTTGAGAGATACAGATGGAGATGGAAAAGTCGATAAAGATGACGAGGCAAACTCAGACAACGATGACGATAATGACGGAATCGATGATACAACTGAAAAGCGAACCACACAGATCCAAAAGCTAAGACAGGCTTAGAGGTAACCGTAACAACACCAGCGAATAAAGCGATTGATAAGCAATCATATGAGAGTGAGAAAGTCGTAACAACGAACAAACTAGGAGCAACAATCAGTTCAACAGAGAAGAACGGATTAAGTGTCAGCGGAGAAGGTAAAGTCGTTGGAAAACCAGCGATCCTAGATTGGCAACCAAACGAAGAAGAACGAGAAATCACTTTAGAAGTAACGGTAAACCATGAAGGCGATACAGCGGTAGTTAAAGAAGTAAAGTTAAAGTCTTAAGAGATACAGATGGAGATGGAAAAGTCGATAAAGATGACGAGCCAAACTCAGACAACGATGACGATAATGACGGAATCGATGATACAACTGAAAAAGCGAACCACACAGATCCAAAAGCTAAGACAGGGCTTAGAGGTAACCGTAACAACACCAGCGAATAAAGCGATTGATAAGCAATCATATGAGAGTGAGAAAGTCGTAACAACGAACAAACCAGGAGCAACAATCTGTTCAACAGAGAAGAACGGATTAAGTGTCAATGGAGAAGGTAAAGTCGTTGGAAAACCAGCGATCCCAGATTGGCAACCAAACGAAGAAGAACGAGAAATCACTTTAGAAGTAACGGTAAACCATGAAGGCGATACAGCGGTAGTTAAAGAAGTTAAAGTTAAAGTCTTAAGAGATACAGATGGAGATGGAAAAGTCGATAAAGATGACGAGCCAAACTCAGACAACGATGACGATAATGACGGAATCGATGATACAACTGAAAAAGCGAACCACACAGATCCAAAAGCTAAGACAGGCTTAGAGGTAACCGTAACAACACCAGCGAATAAAGCGATTGATAAGCAATCATATGAGAGTGAGAAAGTCGTAACAACGAACAAACCAGGAGCAACAATCAGTTCAACAGAGAAGAACGGATTAAGTGTCAATGGAGAAGGTAAAGTCGTTGGAAAACCAGCGATCCCAGATTGGCAAACCAAACGAAGAAGAACGAGAAATCACTTTAGAAGTAACGGTAAACCATGAAGGCGATACAGCGGTAGTTAAAGAAGTTAAAGTTAAAGTCTTAAGAGATACAGATGGAGATGGAAAAGTCGATAAAGATGACAGAGCCAAACTCAGACAACGATGACGATAATGACGGAATCGATGATACAACTGAAAAAGCGAACCACACAGATCCAAAAAGCTAAGACAGGCTTAGAGGTAACCGTAACAACACCAGCGAATAAAGCGATTGATAAGCAATCATATGAGAGTGAGAAAGTCGTAACAACGAACAAAACTAGGAGCAACAATCAGTTCAACAGAGAAGAACGGATTAGTGTCAATGGAGAAGGTAAAGTCGTTGGAAAACCAGCGATCCCAGATTGGCAACCAAACGAAGAAGAACGAGAAATCACTTTAGAAGTAACGGTAAACCATGAAGGCGATACAGCGGTAGTTAAAGAAGTTAAAGTTAAAGTCTTAAGAGATACAGATGGAGATGGAAAAGTCGATAAAGATGACGAGCCAAACTCAGACAACGATGACGATAATGACGGAATCGATGATACAACTGAAAAAGCGAACCACACAGATCCAAAAAGCTAAGACAGGCTTAGAGGTAACCGTAACAACACCAGCGAATAAAAGCGATTGATAAGCAATCATATGAGAGTGAGAAAGTCGTAACAACGAACAAACCAGGAGCAACAATCAGTTCAACAGAGAAGAACGGATTAAGTGTCAATGGAGAAGGTAAAGTCGTTGGAAAACCAGCGATCCCAGATTGGCAAACCAAACGAAGAAGAACGAGAAATCACTTTAGAAGTAACGGTAAACCATGAAGGCGATACAGCGGTAGTTAAAGAAGTTAAAGTTAAAGTCTTAAGAGATACAGATGGAGATGGAAAAGTCGATAAAGATGACGAGCCAAACTCAGACAACGATGACGATAATGACGGAATCGATGATACAACTGAAAAAGCGAACCACACACAGATCCAAAAGCTAAGACAGGCTTAGAGGTAACCGTAACAACACCAGCGAATAAAAGCGATTGATAAGCAATCATATGAGAGTGAGAAAAGTCGTAACAACGAACAAACCAGGAGCAAACAATCAGTTCAACAGAGAAGAACGGATTAAAGTGTCAATGGAGAAGGTAAAGTCGTTGGAAAACCAGCGATCCCAGATTGGCAAACCAAACGAAGAAGAACGAGAAATCACTTTAGAAGTAACGGTAAACCATGAAGGCGATACAGCGGTAGTTAAAGAAGTTAAAGTTAAAGTCTTAAGAGATACAGATGGAGATGGAAAAGTCGATAAAGATGACGAGTCAAACTCAGACAACGATGACGATAATGACGGAATCGATGATACAACTGAAAAAGCGAACCACACAGATCCAAAAGCTAAGACAGGCTTAGAGGTAACCGTAACAACACCAGCGAATAAAAGCGATTGATAAGCAATCATATGAGAGTGAGAAAGTCGTAACAACGAACAAACCAGGAGCAACAATCAGTTCAACGAGAAGAACGGATTAAGTGTCAATGGAGAGGTGAAAGTCGTTGGAGAAACCAGCGATCCAGATTTGGCAGCAAACGAAGGAACGAAATCACTTTAGAGTAACGGTAAACCATGGAGGCGATACAGCGGTAGTTAGAAAGTTAAAGTTAAGAGTCTTAAAGAGATGCAGGATGGAGATGGAGAAAGTCGATAAAGATGACAGGCCAGAGCTCAGACAGCGATGACGTGTGATGGATCGATGATGCAACTGAAAAAGCAGACCACACAGATCCAAAAGCTAGAGACAGGCTTAGAGGTGACCATGTAACACCAGCAGAATAAAGCGATTGATAAGCAATCATGTCGAGAGTAGAGAAAGTCAGCAACGAACAAACCAGGAGCAACAATCAGTTCAACAGGAAAGGAACGGTTATGAGTGTCAATGGAAAGGAGGTAAAGTCGTTGGAAAACCAGCTGATCAGATTGGCAACCAAGAGCAGAGAAGGACAGGAAATCACTTTAGGTAACGGTAGAGCCCATGAGAAGGCGATACAGCGGTGGTTAAAGAGTTAAGTTAAAGTCTTAAGAGATACGGATGGAGATGGAAGAAGTCGATAAAGATGACAGGCCAAACGCTCAGACAACGATGACGATAATGACGGGATCGAGTGATACAACTGAAAAGCGAACCACACAGATCCAAAGCTAAGACAGGCTTAGAGGTAACCGTAACAACACCAGCGAGATAAAGCGATTGATAAACGATCATATGAGAGTAGAGAAAGTCGTAACAACGAACAAACCAGGAGCAACAATCAGTTCAACAGAAGAACGGATTAAGTGTCAATGGAGAAAGGTAAAGTCGTTGGAAAACCAGCGATCCCAGTTGCAACCAGGCAGAAGAAGAACGAGAAATCACTTTAGAGTAACGGTAAACCATGAGAGGGCGATACAGCGGTAGTTAAAGTTAAGATTTAAAGTCTTAAGGAGATACAGATGGAGATGGAAAGTCGATAAGATGACAGGCCAAACTCAGACAGCATTGACGATAGTGACGGAATCGATGCAACTGAAAAAGCGAGACCACACTGGATCAAAAGCTAAGACAGGCCTCTGAGAGTGACCGTAACAACGCAGCAGATAAAGCGATTGATAAGCAATCATATGAGGGTGAGAGAGTCGTAACAACGAACAAACCAGAGCATGAGTCAGTTCAACAGAGGAAAGAACGGATTAAGTGTCAATGGAGAAGGTAAAGTCGTTTGGAAAACCAGCGATCCCAGATTGGAACCAAACGAAGAAGAACGAGAAATCACTTTAGAGTGACGGTAAGCATAGAGGCGATGCAGCAGTAGTTAAAGAGTTAAAAGTTAAAAGTCTTAAGAGATACAGATGGAGATGGAAAAAGTCGATAAAGATGAGCGAGCGAAAACTCAGACAACGATGACGATAATGACGAATCGATGATACAACTGAAAAACGAACCACACAGATCAAAAAGCTAAGACAGGCTTAGAGGTAACCGTAACAACACCAGCGAATAAAGCGATTGATAAAGCAATCATATGAGAGTGAGAAAGTCGTAACAACGAACAAACACAGAGCAACAATCAGTTCAACGAGAAGAACGGATTAAGTGTCAATGGAGAAGGTAAAGTCGTTGGAAAACCAGCGATCCCAGATTGGCAACCAAACGAAGAAGAACGAGAAATCACTTTAGAAGTAACGGTAAACCATGAGAGGCGATACAGCGGTAGTTAAAGAAGTTAAAGTTAAAGTCCAACGTTCATCTAGAAATGGTCAACCCGAAATTCAAGAAGAGATTTCTGAATATACTAAACCAATTGGAACAACAGGAGTGAGACGAAAGCGGATTTACTTGAACCACCAGTAGTTGATATTCCAGAATACACTGGACCAATTGGAACAACAGAGTAGACGAAAACGGAAATCTACTTGAGCCACCAGTAGTTGATATTCCAGAATATACAGAACCAGTTGGAACAACTGGAGTAGATGAGAATGGAAACTTAATTACACCTCAATTCATGTTGAATCTCAAAAGCTTGAGATTGTGATTACTAAGTGGACTGACGAACAAGGTAATGAATTGAAACCAGCAGATGCTAAAGCTCCATCTGTACCAGGTGAAGCTAATGAAGCATTAGAACCAGGAGAAATTGACGAATATGTATTTGTAAGAACAGAGGTTAAAGGTAATATTGTACTCATATCTTCAGAAAAAGTTTCATCAACTGGAAACAAGTGGAGATGTCAAACCACAATCTACGCCTGAAGTACCAACTGATAATACAGAACATAAACCTGAAACAATCACTCCCAAATGAACAAACAACTGAAACAGAGAATTCTACAGCGAAAGCCAAAGTTTCTCAAAATATCTTGCCAAATACTGAGTACGGCAGATGGATTAGGAATCTTCTCTAAAAGCAGTAGCTCAATTCTTGCAGTTTGAGATTATTCCTTCCTGTGAAAAAGAAGATGAAGATGAGGAAGAAACTACAAAGTAATTAATCTATACGGAACATGAATGAATAATTAAAGATGTGATTTCTGAAGGAAGAAACGGATAGAAAAGCAAAAAGCCTTTCTATCCGGCTCTTCTAGTTTGAAATGTAAGCGGTTTTAAAAATATTGAATTCTATTTGATGAGCAAAGATTTTAAAATTACTAGATATTTAAAAATGGAAATATATATAAATATTATCAAGGATATGGACGGTATTTAAGAAAATAAAAACTTAAATTTCAAAATATAATTCAGAAAGTATCTTTTCTCAGTGGATTACTACAAGTTTAATGTGCAAATTATTCTTGAATTTAGTTACGTATATTTAGAAGATAATGAAATTACTTGAGTCATAAAAGGTTAAAACAGTATATTGTCGCACCTAATTTTAATATTATATAAAAAGAGAATTCTATAGGAAAAGTGATATTAGCAGTCTCATAATTATGTTTATTTTTAGATAGTTCAGGTGAGTTATATTTTTATGAGAAGATTAGATTAACTTTTATTCTGAATTATTTAGATAACTACTTTTGTTTATCGCTTAAATTTATATTTAGTTAGTAATTCTAATCTCTATGATTTTTAGTATTTAACCCTCTTTATAAAAGAAATATAAATGTTTAAAATATCCTTTTAGTTTAAAAAGATTGAGTATATAATGAAAAATAAAAGATTAAATTTAGTAATACTTTGAAAGTTTTAAAAAATAAATTAAATGATTTGATGTAGTGAGTACAATAATTTATTTAGCATTCTTTGCACTCTTTTGCATTTATTGGTCTTTTTGTAACCACCTTTCTAACTGGTATTAGTATAGTATGTATTTTTACAAAAAGAATCAGTACTCTGACAGTTGTTATTCTGGCACTTCAACAGTAATTGTTTTGGATTTTTTTGATATTAATAATAAGAATATTACGAATAAAAAGCGAAAGATTCGATATGTATTTAAAATTGCAAGATTCTATAGAGAATAAATATAAATACATTAAAAAGGTGAATTTAGCCAAATAATATTGAAAAATATTCAAATAATTTTTAACCAGTTAGATATGGTTGAAAAATTTATTGATGACTTAGAGAATTTAAAAAGTATACAGATATAGAATCAAATTTATATCAAATTGATTTATTTTATTTCCTTGATAAAGTAAATTATTTTTAATAATAAAATAAATGCTAATAAAATTGATAGTATAACTATAGATAAAAATTGGTAAAGTAAAAAAACTCGTATAATACAATATATTTTGGCTAATACACCAGAAGATACTTTTAATGGAAAAATGTATCTTTTACAGAAATAGGAATTTTTAAATATGTAGATTTTTCGAAATTTAGGGAGATTTATCGAAAATTAAATTTGAAGGAACTCCTACGTTTGAGTTTGAAAATTGTAAGATAGATTTGAATAATTTTTCTGGTTTTCTTTCGGATAATATTGATTTAACGGCTTTTAGATTGTAGATTTTATAAAAGGGAATATCGAGGTTACTTCTCATATTGATATGAAAGAACTAAAAGAAGGTTTTAATATTAATGTTATAAAGCCTAAAAATTACTATAAAAAAATACTAGTGAAAATGAAATAGTAAATAGAAGAAATGAAGAAAATATTAATAATAATGATATTACTATTGAAGGAAACAGTATAAATAGTGAGAATAGTATTATTAGATTTGTAGATAAGAGATCTAATATTGCTTTAACATCCTTTGGTGAAGAAATTTATTTTTCAATAGAGATAGACCAGAAAAATTATCATAATGGAAAAATAGTAAAAATGAATTAACTACTCAGATAAAAGCTAAGTTAGAAGAGAAAGGAGTGAGATAATGAAGATATTTCAATAAGATATAGTAAAGATTATTCTGATAGACCCGAATTAATTGGGAAAGTTAAATGGCAAAGTTGGCATTCTTTAGATTTATTTACAAAAATCCAGATATTGAGACATATAGATTGAAAAAGATTCTTTAGTTATAATCCAATCTGGTTATGCCTTTTGTAACTACAAAACTTAAAGATAAAAGATTTTCATATATTATTCTTTAATAGAAAAATTTTGAAATTTTATTGGAACGTAAAGATAGATAAAAATGCATATACTGTTTATATGAATGCTCAACTTAAGTATTATACAAAGTTTAATTTTTATTTTTGCAGAATTAATGAATGAAAAATTCTAAACAGGATAAATAGAGTGTACTAATTAAAGTAAAGTATTGAAAAAGTTAAACTTTTTCGTTATCTTAAATTGTTGTTTTTAATTCGCCGATTGTAAAATTAAGCTAGAAAAATAAATGCACGAAAAAGTCAATATGATACACTAAAACCAAATTAATTACGACAAAAATAAAGAGTATTTCATATGGACTTATAACCATATTACCATAGATGAATTAACTTGGATAGAGGCTTATTGGGAAAGAGGAGAAAAAGTAGCTTTTTATTGTGAAAAACTTAACCGTTCACTACAAACTATCTATAATGTTATCAACTTTTTAAAACAAGGACATACCGTACAAGATTTCATTTTTCAAATTAAGTTGAAATTTTTATGTAGAATTAACATTCATTAATAAATTTAAATAGACTATATTTTTATTGAGAAAAGGAGTGTATATTATTTTTAAAGAACGATAGCGTTGAAATAAATCATTTAATAATTACTGTTTAAATATATGAGGTTTTAAAAAGGAGGGATGATATAATGTCAAATTATAAAAAGAAAAGATTTTTAGAAAAATGGTATGAAAAATATCATGAATTAGAAGTAGATAAGTTATTTATAAAGAAAAGGATAATGGTAATGGTTTGGAATTACATCATATTATTCCTTTTATGACTGTGGATCACAATATATCTGTACAAGTAGTGGATTCATTACTAAATTTAATATATTTAGATAAAGATTTACATGATAAATTAAGTGAAAGTATTAATGTTTCAGATATTAGATATTTTGGTATAGAGTTTAAAAATTATGAAAATGATGAAAAATAGTGAAATCAATTGTATTTCATTTTTGATATAAGATATGCTGGTAATTCTAATGATAAATACTTTAAATATAAAAATGAAAATTAAATTTAAGAATGGAGAATTAGTATTTTTTTAAACCAGAATTATCCATGGCTATTCAAAAGATATAATAGAATATTTCTAGAAATTAATAAAACATCAGTTGGAAGGGAAATGGGCTTCAAAAAGAAGTATGTATAACATCTTTAAATGAATTTTTGGAAAATATTTTTAAATTTAGCAAGAAAATAAATTGTAATGAACAGTTATATTTTTAGGGTGAAAGCTCTCCTTTTTGTCTTTCGTACTCCATCCCTATATCGCCATGAAACTTTAACTATTGAAGGAAGTGAGGATTATTATAGAAAGCTCTTAATGAATTAGGAGAGATGATTATTTAGAAAAATTCTACATTAGTTCGTTCAATTTCAGAATTACAGCATTACGGTTCTAAAACAAGAATGCTTGATATAACTAGTAACCCATTAATTGCATTATATTTTGCAGTCGAAAAAAAGATGATAATACCCCTGGATATTTGTATATTTACAAATCCAACACAGAAAATGAAAAATTTGATACAGGTTATACTAATGCAAAAAGTCTGCACTTAATCTTATTTCTCAAAGAGTTATTGATAATTATTCGGAAGAAATAAAAAGGAAATTTCAGAATCGACTGATGAGTTAAGGTTTATTATCGAAAAAGATATAGAAATAGAAGTGGAAAAGTTATTATCCATTAATTAAAATTGATGAGAAGTATAAAACAAGATATAAGAAGTCAATTAGAGATTTTAGGTATAACAGAGGGCTTTTGTTTATTCAGATATTAGTCATTACTCTGAAACTTTATTAAAAATTTGATGCTAACAATTAAAAACTATTGTATAGGTAACTAAAGAAGGTATATTTTTGTATATGTTTAATTATAAGGTATATTGAGAAAGTGACATCTACCTGATAAGGTTATATCTTTCTTAGGCTCTTTTTCAAATAGGCTTAATAAAACAATTTAGTGAAGGAATTATGCAGCGTCAGGTTGCTTAATTCCTTTTTAGTTGTAATTGTTTAGTAATCCTATTGCAGAATTGTAAGTATTTAATGTGTTAATTTAAAATTCACGTAATTTAAAAATTCCATACAAAATATATAAAAATTTCAATTTTAGAGTTTCGATATATTATTTTTTAATACTATAATACAAATAGAGAGATACTATTAATGATGTAATTGGTGTGCATAGGTGAATAATGAATTTGTTAGAATGCTAGGTATAAGTATTGAAATTTTTAAGAATACTCATAAAGATGAAATCAAACTTTCAAGTATGAATACTAATAAAATTGAAAGTGATATCATTGGGATTTATGGATAGAATGGATCTGGAAAAACATCCATTATAACTGCAATAAGCATAATAAAAGGAAAAGAAACATACGCCTATTCTAAAAACTTAGAAAAGGAAAGGTTAGAATATATCCTTTATGATACACAGGTGCTTTTTATCTAATAGAAATTTTCAAAATAAAAATATTTTTCGTCTTTTTCGTATATATAAAATGAAGTGTAATTTTTGGTGAAATGTCACTGGAAGATGCTTTTCAAAAAAATCAAGAGAGGACAAAATTATATGAAAGAGCGAATTGAAGGAGCAAGACCAATGATGGATATGATGGCAAAGAAGATTTTTAGCAATACATCAGTTACTGCGCAGTTTATACGAGACATATTTGATTTGCCAGTTGAAAGCGTAAAAATTTTTAGAAAGTACACAAATTCATGAATTTTTATCTGGATGAATTTCCTTATTCAACACATATTGATGTGTTAGCTGAACTAGATGATCACACACAAATTATTATTGAAATACAAGTAGCCTTTACAGATTGACTTTATCAAACGTTTATGCTTATATTTATGTGAACAAGTTTCTAAAAATATGAATATGCATAAAAAAAGATGGTACGCAAACCCTATCATCTTGCGAAGGAAATGATACCAGTATACGTCATTGCGATTACACAGGAACGATATTTTGAGGATGATCGTATGTATCATTCATTTAGCCTAAGAGATGATGAATCCTACGAAGAATTAAAAAGTATATTTTTAAAGGAATTAAAGAAAAACGTAACTTAATGCGTATGGCATTTTTAGAATTAGATAAATATGATCCAACTAAAATAAAACAATATAAAAAGTTCGATGGATTGAGTTTTTGGTAACAAAACCTTATACACAAAATCCTGAGACAATTTTAGAAACAGCAGACATGATTATGAATCAGAACTGGCTGGACGGAGGAGGAACAAACAATGTATGATGATCGAACAAGAAAACTAGATGGCTACTATGTGCATTTAGAGTATGTGGCAGAAGAAAAACAACTGGCAAAAATGGAAGGAATCGAAGAAGGGATAGAAAAAGGGATAGAAAAAGGTAGAGCAGAAGGAGCAATCGCCAACCATCGTCGGATTAATCAAAGATGGAATCCTCACAATCGAAAGTGGGGCAAAGAGATTAAATATGTCAGAGTCGGAATTGACTGCATACTTATTGTAGGAGGAACAAACGATGTATGATGATCGAACAAGAAAACTAGATGGCTACTATGCGCATTTAGAGTATGTGGCAGAAGAAAAATAACTGGCAAAAATGGAAGGAATAGAAAAGGAATAGAAAAAGGTGCTATTATAACCATTGTTGGATTGGTAAAGAAAGGACTTCTATCTATTGAAAATGGAGCTCAACAGTTAAACATGTCAGAGTCAGAATTGACTTCGTATATACAGTAAAGAATAAAAAGTTGTTACACCTTATCAGTTGATGAGGGTAACAACCTAAATCAATAGAAGTGAAAACGAGTTCTCCAATTGTTTCGAGGGAGCTCGTTTTTGATACGATTGGTGATTGGATGCTTACGCTACACAGAGAACTTTTCACTACCATTCATATTAATTACTACCAAATAACATTTGTTCCAGTTCACGTCGTTGAACTTTCATGGTTGCTGTTCTTGGAATGTTTTTCGTATTCCATCATAATTGGTTTATTTAGATGAGGGTAAGTTTTTCAATAGCTTTAAACCATAATTCCTCTTGGAAGAGTTCTCCATCGGCAATAGCTACGATTGGTTGTGGATAGCCATGATTATCACGAATAATGACGACTTCTTCAAGGAACGGTAGATGGTCTAGTAAATAATCTTCTATTGCTAGTGTGCTTTCTACGGTTTCTACTAAGTCTACTTGACGGTCATGAAGGAGTAATTCACCTTTATCATTGATAAGCCCGTAATCACTCAGTATCCCACCATTCATCGTAAACATTTTTTTGGAATCGATTATCTTCTTTAAAAGTAAAGTTAAAGCACGTCCCTTAGAATATAATTGAATATTACCTGGAGTATTCGTTGGTAGAAGTGTACCGTCATTTGTTGCAATTCTTGCCTTTTGTAAAATGTTCAAACCCGACTCCCATATTACGGATATTCATTCCTGATAATGATTCTAATGTGTGTTTACGAACGATGGCAGGTCCGCATTCACTTTGACCATAAATTTGTAAATAAATACCATTTTTCTTGCAATTAGTTTTTAAAAAGTAGCCATTGTTTCTTTGTTAATCGCATCAAATGTCGAGTGATAATAGCGAGTATGTTCAAATAATTCTGGATGATTTTTAGCAAGAGTAGGCCCATTGAACAAAATTATTTGGATGTGTTTCAATTCCAATTGGTTGGTATATGTTGTAGTAAATGCTCGATATTTTTGAATGCTAGGATCTTTAATTGCTAAATAAAGGGAATCCCTAAACTCATTAAAGAAGATATTCCAATATTAAAACGAGAATGTACTGGAGAAATATGGAATGCTAGCAATCCTTTTCTTCCATTTTTGAAAAATACTTTTTGGAAAGCAGTTCTCCATCCCATACTATTAGTAGAGTGTGCGATTAGTTTAGGAATACCGGTTGTACCAGAAGTGTGCGTCATATAACTAATTTCATTTGGTTCAAGAGAAACGAAAGGGATAATGGCTTCGATTTGTTCTTGAATTTCTTGTATCGAAAGAGCCTTTTGCTTTATCTTGTAAAAAGCATCACTTTTTCTGCTGTTTCATTATCATAAATTAACCATGCATCTCCTAATCGCTCAAAAAATGTATCAATGATAGAAGTAGATAAGTGACCAGAAGTCATTACTGGAATAGCTCCTAAATAGGAAATAGCACAGGCTAGTAAATAAGTATCGACAGCAGAAGATTTATATACCATCACTTTTTTCTCTTTTTGAATGCCTAGATTTGCTAATTGAAAGGCACGTTTTTGAATGATGAGTTAAACTTTCTTGATAAGTTGTTTCTAAGCCAAATTCAGGAAAGCTGATAAAAACTTTATCGAAATAAATTTTGTATTTGGAAAAATCGATGCAAGCTTTCTCGTAATTTTTGTATATAACTGTAAAGGTTTGTGTTCAGAAATGGTAGAGCATAATAACATCCTTTCGAAAATAATCTTCATCTAGTATACAGGAGTAGAAAATAACATGCATTTATATAGGTGTATGCAAACGTTTTAATATTTGGTAAAATATACTTATGCAACAGTTTAATACTGGTAGAAATAGGGAGTTGATAAATGTGCAAATTAAAAACGAAGCGATGCTGATTACTTATTCAGATAGCTTAGGATATGAAGGATCTAAAATTTGTTTTTGAAACTTACTTTAAAGAATCAATTGGAGGAGTACACTTACTTCCGTTTTTCCCTTCAACAGGTGATAGAGGATTTGCACAAGTGATTATACGACCGTTGATCCCGACTTAGGTAGCTGGGAAGATGTTGATGCTTTAGGAGAGCAATATTACTTAATGTTTGATTTTATGATTAATCATGTTTCTCGTGAATCAAAATTTTTCCAAGATTTCAAAAAGAATCATGAAAATTCTCCTTATAAAGATATAGTTTATTCGTGTTCATGAATTTTTCCTCCTGGACGTCCAACACAAGAAGATATTGATTTGATTTATAAAAAGAAAAGATAAAGCACCTTTCCAAACAGTTCATTTTGAAGATGGTTCAACTGAAGAAGTGGAATACATTTGGTGAAGAACAAATTGATTTAGATGTCAAAAAGAAATTGTAAAAGAATTTATCCGATGAAACGATTAAAGATATGAGCAAGTCATGGATGTTCACTCATTCGTTTAGATGCTTTTTGCATATGCTGATTAGATACGAATGATTTCTTTGTAGAACCAGAAATTTGGGATTTATTAAATGAAGTAAGAGTGGAAGCTGCAAAGTATCAAGTAGAACTATTACCTGAAATTCATGAACATTATTCGATTCAAATGAAAAATTGCAGATCATGATTATTTTGTTTATGATTTTGCATTACCAATGGTTGTTTTATATTCACTTTATAGTGGGAAATCTAACCGTTTAGCAAACTGGTTAAAAATGAGTCCAATGGAAACAATTTTACAACATTAGATACACATGATGGTATTGGTGTTGTAGATGCAAGAGATCTATTAACAGATGAAGGAATTAGACTATACTTCAGAACAATTGTATAAAGTTGAGCAAATGTTAAGAGAGTGTATTCTAGTGAAAAGAAATACAATAATTTAGATATTTATCAAATAAATAGTACTTACTATAGTGCACTTGGAAATGATGATGCGAGTTACTTACTTTCAAGAATTTTTACAATGTTTTTGCTCCAGGAATTCCTCAAATTTGATTATGTAGGATTATTAGCTGGGGAAAATGATATTGAGCTTCTTGAAGCAACAAAAAGAAGGACGGAATATTAATCGTCATTTACTATACATTAGAAGAAATTAAAAATGAAGTTGAACGAACAGTTGTTAAACAATTATTATCATTATTACGCTTTAGAAATACTTCAAAAGCATTTGATTTGGATGATGAGATTCAAATTGCAACTCGGATGAATCGACAATTGAAATTGTTCGTACAAGTGCTGATCAACAAACAAAAAGCTCGTTTAATTGCAAACTTGGCTTCAAAAAGAATATACCATTGAAAGAAAATGGAGTAGCAATCTATTTATAAAAAGATGAATAAAAGGGAGGAAATTCTCCCCTTTTATATCTAGCTTGTAAGAATATAAAACTGTTTATGAAAATGATAATTGAAACTAAATGAAAATATTTTCTTTTAAAAAAATTCGTTTTCTCCTATTTACAAAACGAAGAAAATAGGTTATGATAAAACATGTGATAAAAATAACAAGCAACGGAGGAATTCCAGTGAGTGAAGAGAAAAAGTAGTAGACTCTCAAAAAGAGAAGTGAATGAATTAGTGGAGAAAGGGCTAGTTGCAAGTAAGTTTAGATTGCTCAATCAAGAAACAAGTGGATCTATATTGTACGAAAAGTACTAGTAGTAGCAGCTCTTGGATCAACATGGAGTGTTAGCATTACAGCGCTGTAGAAGAAAACTGGTCGTGGAGTTTTTGAAGATAAAGCGACTAAAGAATTTATTTGCATGTGAACACGTGGTTCACAATATGCGTCATACGAAAAACCGTTGGAGTTATTGAAGATGACGAAGTAACAGGTTTAACATTAATTGCAGAACCAGTAGGGGTTGTTTGTGGTATTACACCAACAACAAAACCCAACTTCAACAACAATTTTCAAATCATTAATTGCTTTGAAACACGTAATCCAATCGTATTTGCATTCCATCCATCAGCTCAAAAAGAGTTCAGCTCATGCAGCTCAAATCGTTCGTGATGCAGCGATTGCAGCTGGAGCTCCAGAAGACTGTATTCAATGGATTGAACATCCATCAATCGAAGCAACAAATGCTTTAATGAATCATGATGGTATTGCAACTATCTTAGCAACGAGGTGGTAATGCAATGGTTAAAGCCGCTTATTCTTGTGGAAAACCAGCTTTAGGGGTAGGTGCTGGTAACGTACCTGCATATGTTGAAAAATCTGCAAACATTCGTCAAGCTGCTCACGATATCGTAATGAGTAAATCATTCGATAACGGAATGGTTTGTAGCTTCAGAACAAGCAGCTATTATTGATAAAAAGAAATTTATGATGAGTTTGTAGCAGAATTAAAGAGCCACCATACTTATTTTGTATCTAAAAAGAAAAAGGCATTACTTGAAGAGTTCTGCTTCGGCGTAAAAGCAAACAGTAAAAACTGTGCAGGTGCTAAATTAAACACTAATATCGTAGGTAAACCTGCTGCATGGATTGCAGAACAAGCAGGATTCTCAGTTCCAGAAGGAACAAATATTTTTAGCAGCTGAATGTAGTAAGTAGGGAAAAAGAACCTTTAACTCGTGAAAAATTATCTCCAGTGATTGCAATCTTAAAATCTGAATCTCGTGAAGATGGTGTTGAGAAAAGCAAGACAAATGGTTGAATTTAATGGTTTAGGACACTCTGCAGCTATTCATACAGAAGATGCTGATTTAGCTTGAAAGAATTTGGACGTATTGTTCGTGCACTGTACGTGTTGTTGGAACGCTCCATCTACATTTGGTAGGTATCGGGGATGTTTACATGCCTTCATTCCATCTCTAACTTTTGGGTTGTGGTTCTTATGGACGTAACTCAGTTGGTGATAACGTAAGCGTTGTGAATCTATCAAATATCAAAAAGTAGGGAGACGTAGAAATAATATGCAATGGTTTAAAGTTCCTTCGAAAATCTATTTCGAACGTGATTCAATTCAATACTTACAAAAATGAAAAATGTAGAACGTGTAATGATTGTAACAGACCAACAAATGGTTAACTTAGGATTAACTTACAACGTGTGATTGAGACAATTGAATTACGTCCCAACAAAGTAATTTACGAAGTATTCTCAGATGTTGAACCAGATCCAGATATTAACGCGTTAACCGTGGTGCTGAAATTATGAAATCATTTTGAACCAGATACAATCGTAGCTCTTGGTGGTGGTTCTGTAATGGATGCTGCTAAAGTAATGTGGATGTTCTACGAACAACCTCAAATTGACTCGTGATTTAGTACAAAAATTCATGGATATTCGTAAACGTGCATTCAAATTCTGAATTAGGTGAAAAAGCTAAAATATAATTGATCCCCAACAACTTCAGGTACAGGTTCTGAAGTAACACCATTTGCCGTTATTTGATAAAGCAAATAACCGTAAATATCCTTTAGCAGATCACTCATTAACGCCATCAATTGCAATTGTTGACCCAGCTTTAGTAATGACAGTTCCAGGATTTGTTACCGCAGATACAGGCGGACGTGTTAACTCCACGCAGTTGAAGCTTATACTTCAACATTAGCAAATGACTATACTGATGGTTTAGCATTACAAGCAATCAAGTTAGTACTTTTGAAAACTTAGGAAAGTTCAGTTAAAAACGGAGACTTTTGTTTCAAGAGATGCATAATGCTTCTACAATGGCTGGTATGGCATTTGCCAATGCATTCCTGGAATGTCTCACTCAATGGCCCATAAAGTTGGTGGATTCTTCCATACAGTCTCATGGACGTACAAATGCAATCTTACTTCCATATGTTATCCGTTACAATGGTACACGCCCAGCTAAAAACTTCTACATGGCCTAAATACAACTACTACCGTGCAGATGAAAAATTCCAAGACATTGCTAGAATGTTAGGATTACCTTCATCAACTCCTGAAGAAGTTAGTAGATGCATTAGCAAAAGCTGTATATGAATTAGAGAACGTGTAGGAGTGAAATGAACTTCAAAGCTCGGGAGTAGATGAAAGAAAGAATGGAAAGAAACAATCCATGAAATTGCATTATAGCTTATGAAGATCAATGTTCACCAGCGAACCCTCGTTTACCAATGGTTGCTCACATGGAAGAAATTTTGCTGATGCATACTATGGTTACGCAGCTCGCCCAGGACGTTTGAAAATAATTCGCTAGATATTTTTAAAGCGTAGTAGTTTTCGAACTATTACGCTTTTTGTATTTGCAAGAAAATTTTATTTAAGAGGAAAAATACACTGTAATTTTTATATAAAAAATTATATCCCAAAAAGTAGTACAGATGCTTTGTTTATTTTTAATACAGGTTTATGGTATACTATTTTACAACAAAGGGTTTCATGCAAATCTCTTTTATACAGTTGTCAGGGAAGTTCAAAGGGGAAACAATATGACACACCTAATAAAGAAGACTATATTAAGGCAATTTATAAGATTAGGTGGTAATCATGAGACTCAGTTTCTAATAAGTCAATCACGAATATAGCTTCAAAATTTCAGCATCTACTACTGAAATGCTGAATAAATTAGTATGCAGAGGAATATGCAAACTTATGAACGATATAAGGGTGCGAGACTGACAGAAAAGGGAATCTATGTTTGCCGAACGTTTAATTCGCACACACATAAAATCTGGGAAGTAGTGAAGTCTTTAGGCTTTTTCGCCAGAAGAAGTACATGCTCAAGCTGAAGTATTAGAACATGCCTCTTCACCTGAATTAATTGAACGCTTAGTAGAATTTTTAGACGATCCAACTGATTGCCTCATGGAGAGTGTTCCATAACACTTCATGAGTAATGCAATGCATGAAATAAATGCGATTTGGAGGAAAATATATCAACCAGCACCAACGAATTATTGAATATATTGAATCATTGCCTGTTGGCGAAAAAGATTTCTGTACGAACAATGCGTGCGAAAAATATGCAGTTAAGTGAAGGAACGGCATATCGAGCTATCAAGCAGGCAGAAAACTTAGGAATTGTTTCAACGGTGAACGTGTTGGAACTATTCGTATTGAAAGAAAATCTAAAAGATAATTTTGAAAAACTTTCTTTTTGGGGAAGTTGTTAAAATTATTGAAGGAGAAGTATATGGCGGCTCTAAAGGATTAGATAAAATTTTAAATCGTTTTCGTTATTGGAACATGACGGAAGAAGCGATGACACGCTATATTCAACCAGAATCATTATTAATTATTAGAATCGAGATGCTGCTCAATTTATCAGCCTTTAGAGCAGGGTGCTGCTGTATTAATTACGGGTGGATTTTCGCTTTCTATTGAATTAATCTGTAGGGCGGATGAATTGGAAATTCCTGTAATTGGAAACAACTTATGACACTTTACCGTAGCATCTTTAATTAATCGTGCAATGAGTGACCAATTAATTAAAGATTATGATTGTAGCAGAGCATCTATACTGAGATTTTCTCAAACAAATTACTTAATGTTAGATGATACAGTCGAGAGATTATCGAAAATGAATCATAAAACTGAAATTCAAGATTCCCAGTCATTAATCATTCTAATCTGGATTAGTGGGAATTGTTACGGCAAAAAGATGTTATTGGTAAAAATGATCATAGTCATTGAACGAGTGATGACAAGAAATCCAAGCATTACGAAATTGACATGCAAGTGTAGCGAGTGTGGTTTATTCTATGATTTGGAATGGATTAGAGATGCTTCCAGTAGTTCAAGATAATATGGGATTTAATTGGAATTATTTCCGTCAAGATGTGATGAAAGCTATGCGAATTAGCTCAAAGACAACCTGAAAGTAAGTGGAAACACTTTGAAGATGATGTGAAGAGTTTGAATGTTGTAGAAATGGATACCAACTATCTAAGTTCCAATTCAAAGTGACGCCACAAATGACCAATAATTTAGGAATGTTATCATTTGGGGTTCTTTTAGAAAGTAGTGAGTGTAGTCTAAAGAGTTTATTTCTCGTAGTCAACGAAGAAATGCCGTTATTGAACAGTTAGATTTACATTATTTAAAAATGATTCAATTGATAGTGAAATTATTTTACAAATTCAGTCACTTGATAATGGAAGAAAAAATTACAAAAATTAGATATTTCTGTTTTACTTCAGAAAATAGTATTGTTGCTAAAGCAGTGATGTCTAGTCAATTGATGGAAAGGAATTAATAGTTAGAATGAATAAACAAGAATACTTGTGAGCGATTGATCAAGAAATTCAAATAGGCGGACTCAAATCGTTATTTTACGACATGAGTTGCCAGATCCAGATGCCATCGGTTCTCAAATTGGATTGAAAAATTGTAAGCTACATACCCAAATAAAACAGTATATGCTTTAGGAGAAATGAATGATGACTTAGCATATATTGGTACAATGGATACAATCACGGGAACTTTTCGATGCTTCCATTAATTATAGTGAATGATACAGCGAATACGCCTCGTATTGATTCACCATATGAAGTAAAATCCATCAGAGGTGATTAAAATCGACGTCATCCTGATAGAGATGTTTATGGAAAGATTTCTTATGTAGATACAACTGCAAGTAGTACAAGTGAAAATTTTATGTCAATTTGTATTTAATGAAAAACTCGCCTTGGAAATGGCGCGAATAGTTGCAAATGCATTATATGCAGGAATTGTAGGATACAGGACGTTTCCTTATACCCAGCAACAACAACGAGTGACTTTTCGAAATGGTGTCTCAAAATTATTAGAATTTCCAGTAAAATTTCTGAAATTGCTCATCATATGATTACGAATCCTGTTTCAGTTAGTCGTTTGAGCAGGTTATATTTACTAAAAATATGAAATTTGAGTGGAGTATGGATTACCATTTTTCAAGCCAAAAACAATTAAAAGAGTTTGTGTAGAAGAACATCATGTGGGTTATTTCTCTACCAGTGGTTGAAGGTGTATATTGCTAGTGGTGTCTATCTCAGAGCAACCAGATGGGTACATATCGTCTGTAATTTACGCTTGCAAGGCCCTATTGTAAAATGAAAATTGCAGCTAACCATGGAGGTGGAGGACTCCACTAGCGTCTGGGTAAGTGTAGAAATCTTAAGAGAAGTTCATCAAATGTCTGAAGAACTAAATGAATCTTCTAAAAATTTCTTGCTTCATTGAATAAATAAAGACTTATAGTTGACTTTAGTTGGATAGAATAATACAATGGTTGATTGAGTTGGATTATTCTATCCAACGATTGTTTATGCAATTAATTTTGAAAAATTAAAAATGAGACGGAGGTGACTCAATGAACTCTAGCACTATTAACTGAGGCCTCTTGATCTTAACTTTAGTAATCGGAATTGTTGCTGGATATTTTGTTTTCAAATCCAAATTATGAGAAAAAGTTGTAGCTGCGTGAATCGGCTGAAATGATTTTAGAAGATGCAAAAAGATGCTGACCGATTAAAAGGAAGTATTATTAGAAGCTAAAGAAGAAAATCATCAAATATCGTGCTGAAGTTGAAAAATGAGTTAAAAGAAAGAAGAAATGAAGTTTTACTTCAAGAAAAGGATGATTCAGAGAACAAAATCTTGATCGTAAAGATGAAGTTCTTGAAAACGTGAACAATCTATTGAAGATAAAGAAAATAAACTTCGAGAGGCACAAGTCATGACGGAAAAGAAGAACCAAATTGACTCTGTGTTATCTGAACAAAAAGCTGAATTGAACGAATTTCAACAATTAGTAGTAAGAAGCTCAACAAATTATTGTGCAAGAAACACGTGAGGAATTAAGTCACGGGACATTACAGTAATGGTAAAAGAATCTGAACAACGTGCTAAAGACGAGTCAGATAGAGCTGCTAAAAGTATTATTTTACAAACGTTCAACGCTCAGCAGCTGACTTAGTTGCTGAGAAAATACTGTGACAGTTATGACATTACGCAAATGATGAGGATGAAAGGTCGAATTATCGGACGTGAAGGAAGAAATATTCGTACTTTTAGAGTCATTAACAGGTATTGATTTAATTATCGATGAAACACCTGAAGCTGTAGTGCTTAGTGGATTTGATCCAATTCGTAGAGAAATTGCTAAAATGACCTTAGAAAAATTAATTGCAGATGGACGTATTCACCCTGCAAGAATTGAAGAAATGGTTGAAAAATCTCGTAAGGAAATGGATGGAAAGAATTCGTTCAATTGGGGAACAAGCAACGTTTGAAGTTGGCATTCATTCATTACATCCAGACTTAATTAAAATTTTAGGTCGTTTATATTTCCATACAAGTTATGGACAAAATGTTTTAAATCATAGTATTGAAGTTGCTAAAACTGGCGGGAATTATGGCTGAGTGAGCTAGGTGAAGATGTGAAATCTAGCGAAAGAGCAGGTTTGTCATGATTGTGAAACGCGTTGGATCATGAGCCAAGTTAGAGAGGGTCTCCCGCAGAAATAGGGTGCGGAGATTGCCCAAAATATGAGAAACAAAATTGCTTGGATTAATGCAGTTGCATCTCACTGCATGGAGATGTAGAAAGCAACTCGACACCAGTGCGATATTAGTAGCTGCAGCAGATGCTTTTATCAGCTGCAAGACCAGGAGCACGTGGTAGAATCATGAGAAAACTACATTCCGTCGTTTTAGAACGATTAGAAGCTATTGCTAATGAACACGAAGGTGTGGAACGTAGCTTTGCCATTCAAGCGGGTCGTGAAATCCGTGTTATGGTTCATCAGAGAAAATTGAGTGATGCTAGTTCAATTTTATAGCACGTGAGAATTCGTAAACAAATTGAAGAGAAGAACTACAATATCCAGGACATATTAAGGTTACAGTTATTCGTGAAACAAGAGCTGTAGAATATGCTAAATAATGAAAACACGCTAGATTTTCTAGCGTGTTTTTCTACTATAAAACAAAAATAAACCCCTTCTCAATTAGAGAAGGGGTAGGAGATTAGTATTTTGACCAGCAGCTTGAGTTGTAGTTTCATTTCTTGACGGAACTTGTGTAGTTTGGCCATTTGCTGTGGAGGTTGTTGTTGCTGAGGGGTTTTGTTGATTAATTGTAGTACTTGTTTCTTGTTTCTCCTCAGCTTTTGAGTACCTAAATTTTTAATTCATGAGTTACTGGATCCGATGTTTTATCTTTAATTGTAGACAGATAAACTAATGGTTTGAACAGATTCACCTGTAATATTTTTGAAAGGTTGCACTTGTTTTATCAACTGTTTGTGTTTGACCACCAACTGCTAATGGTATATCTTGGTTTATCTCCATCAGATTTTACTGCATTCCAAGTTACTGTAACTTCTTTCTTAGCAGCATCATAACTACATGTTCAATCCCTGAGGTGGAGCAATTCTTTCTTCAACAACTTGTTGTTGCTGTGCAGGATAAAGCTCCTTTTTACAAATAATTCTGTACTTACTCTGATCAGAAGGAGTATTTGGTCCAGCTAATGCTAATGGGTTTGAACCTACAATAATTGGTGAAGATACTACACTAGAAGGTTGTTCCCAATCTTTAACAGGAGTTTGTTTCATGGCATAATTCATTAAGTGACCATAAATCCATTTTAGAATAAGCTTGTTCTGTTAATGTTAAGCCACTTCCTGCTGTATAAGGGTTGTCATAACCAGTCCATATTGAAATTGTATAAGCAGGAGAGTATCCAATGAACCATGAATCAGGAATAATATTATCTGTTTCACTAGCACCCATTGCACGTTTTTGTTCTGGCGTATAGTTGCTATGAACCAGTTTTAGCAGCATGTGGAAGATTTTCCCATTTTTAAATCATTTGCAAATCCATAAGTGAAAGTATCTTTTAGCATATTTGTAATCATATATGCTGTAGAGTCTTTCATTGCTTGATGTTGTTCAGGTTTTAAACTGTAAAACTTGACCATCTCGTGTAGTGATTTTTGTAACAGTATAAGGTTTTGAATAAGTACCATAGTTAGCGAAAAGCAGAGTAAGCTAGCTGCCATTTTTAATGGGGGATAAATTTGCTCCAATTGCAGTTACTTTCTACTAAATGATTCTTTTCCATCATTTTCATAACAGATAAGTCTAACTTTTTAAGGAAAGCTTGAATATTATCGTTACCAACTGCTTTAAATGTTTGATAGGCAGGAGTATTACGTGATAAATACTAATAGCTTTACGCATTGTCATTGTACCCCATATACTGATTATCCCAGTTATTTAATTCAAAACCACTAGAATATTTTGTTGGTTTATCAACCATTGTTTGACCAGTAGAATAATTTAAATATTCAATTGCTGGACCGTAATCCATAATTGGTTTAATGGATGAACCTGTACTTCTATCATTTTGAACGGCACGATTATAAGCTAATAAATTTGTTTGCTTTACGTCCACCATTAATCGCTCTTACAGCACCTGTAGTAGAGTCTAACATCACAACCGCATTTTGTACGTTATCATCTACGTATTGAACGTAGCGATTTGTATTGAGGATTTCATATAAATGATTTTTGCGCCTGTGAATTAACAGTTGTTTCAATTGTTAATCCATCAGAATAAACATCTAAACCAGTTTTTCTTTTCACTTCATCAGCAACCATTGTTAAAATGAATCGAAAAATTAAACGATTATCATCATTAGAAACTTGTTCATGTTCTGCGACTAATCCTTCGTCTACAGGAGTCGATTTTGGCTTCTTGCAATTGAGCATCTGTTAATTTGCCATTGTCCTTCATGGATTGTAAGACTAAGGTCACGATCGTTCTTTTGCTGTTCTGGATGAGCATATGGATCGCATATGAACTTGGTGCTGAGGCATCCCAGCTAGTAGTGCTAATTGAGGAATCGTTAATTCTTTTAATTCTTTTTCCAAAATAGTAATTAGCAGCTAGTTCCAAATCCATAAGTATTATTAGTCCATATATACTTTATTTAAATAATAAGTCAAATTTGTTCTTTTGAAAATTCACGTTCAATTTGTAAAAGCTAATAATATTTCTTGAATTTTTACGTTTATAAGTTTGGTCTTCTTTTTAGTTGAGAAGACAGATAATTTAATTAATTGTTGAGTAATTGTACTACCACCTTGAGTAATATGATCCTGCACGTAGGGTTACGAACAAAAGAACCAACAATACGAATTGGATCAATCCCTATATGAGAATAGTAACGCTTATCTTCAATAGAAGTAATGGCGTCTTTTAATCCTTGAGGGACTTCTTCGGTTCAATTAAATCACGATTTTCACCACCTAATTTTGTAATGAGTTCTTGATTCATATCAAAAATTTGAGTTTCTGTAGCTCCTTGAAGATCACGCAGCTGAAATCTCTGGTGTTGTAGAAGCATAGTAGAAAAATAAACCTATGAAAGTAGTAATGGAAATTAAAAACAATGAGTAAAAATAGAGTTAATCCTATTTTTCCAAATACGACCTTTCTTATTGCTTTTTGTTTTCTTTGTTTGATTTTGTTTTGTACGTCTAGTTCGTCGTGTTTCTGGCACAGACAACCTCCTAAATTTTATCAATCAATTTATCAACTACTGGAATATAATCTAAAATGGACTGTACAGTTAATGGAAATAGGGGTTCTCCATATTTTTGTATGTAATCTAATGGAATAGATTTTTATTTTTCTTTATTTTCTTTTTATAAACGATAGTAAATACTGACTTTCTAATAAATAATTCATTCAAAAGAAGAAAATAAAAAGATTACAAAATACAATGCCACCTTGAAAAATACATTCTTCCATATGTTGTAATTGATGTTCATGTATATTTATAAAAAGGAAACGAAGTTTTTATTTTTCGTTTCTTTTGCTTCGAAAATCAATATAGCATCCACGATAAACTCCGTTGTAGTCAGTAGTAGAAGCATGACTCAGTAATAAAGCTTCTTTAATCACTGCTGCACTTCGTTTTGGATAATCCACTTTAACTACTTGTACTGGGAGTTGGTTTTTTATGGATAACAGCTATTTTCTTAATCGATAATAATCGTTTGTTTGATTCAATAAAGTTTCTAAGAACATTCCTCGACTACCATATGTAACAGTAGAAGTTTGAGGAGAGGAAATTTTTCCATGTCCTTTTGGGTATTGAATCATAATATCACCCCCTAATCTTAATCTATTATACCATTGATTTTAGTGTAAAAAGCTAAAAATTATTGTTAAGATTCACAACAACTAGATTACAATTTGGTTTCGAGATAGAAATTTTAATGATTTATTAAAAAATAAATCAGAAATATTTTACAATTTTACAAAGGTGTTGTAAAAATAAATGAGTATATAAATAGCTCATCAATTCATTTGATGAAGTAAGAATTTTTGGAGGAAAGCTATGACAGCAAAATTTGAAAAATCAACACAAATGAAGTTGTGTTAACATTTGAAATTTCAGAAGAATCAATTAAACAAGGTTTAGAAGTTGCTTTTAACCGTGTGAAAAGAACTTAAACGTTCCTGGTTTCCGTAAAGGTAAAGTAAGTCGTCAAGTTTTTCAACAAAATGTACGGTGAAGAAGCATTATACTCAAGATGCATTAAACTACTTATTACCAGATGCATATGACAATGCAGTAGAAGAAACTGGTATTTTTCCCAGTAACTCAACCAAAAATTGATATCGAGATCATTTAGAAAAAGGTCAACCATGGGTTATTCAAAAGCAACTGTAATTGTTAAACCTGAAGTTAAAATTAGGTGAATATAAAGGATTAACTGTTGAAAAACAAGATCAGTACAGTTTCTGAACAAGATGTAGAAGACCGTTTATTACAAGAACAAAGCTAAATCAGCTGAGTTAGTTGTTAAAGAAGGTGCTGCTGAATTAGCAGATACAGTTGTTATTGACTTTTGAAGGTTTCTTAGGTGAAGAAAAGCTATTCGAAGGTGGAAAAAGGTGAAAACTACTCATTAGAATTAGGTTCAGGTTCATTCATTCCCTGGATTTGAAGATCAATTAGTAGGCGCTAAAGAAGGCGACAACGTTGAAGTAAAGTTACATTCCCAGAAGAATATCATGCAGAAAACTTAAAAGGTCAAGATGCGGTATTCAAAGTAACAGTTCACGAAGTTAAAACAAAAGAATTACCTGAATTAACAGATGAATTTGCTAAAGATATTGATGATTCAGTAGAAACATTAGCTGAATTAAAAGAAAAATTCCGCAGAATTAGAAGAAGCTAAAAGCTGAAGCAGCTGAGCGAAGCTGTTGCTGACTTAGCATTACGTCAAGCAGTTGAAAATGCTGAGATCGTTGAATTACCAGCTGAAATGGTTCACGAAGAAGTACGCACCGTCAAATGCAACACTAGCTTAAACGATATGCGTCTAATGAAGTATTACCCAGAAATGTACTATCAAATTACGGTACACACTGAAGCGAGACTCACACCATATGATGGAAAAAGATGCTGACGTTCGTACTAAAAACTAACTTAGTATTAGAACAAATCGTTAAAGATGAAAACATTGAAGTTACTGAAGCTGATGTTGATGCAGAAGTGAAAGAATTAGCTGCTCAATACGGTATGGAAGAAGGAGCTGTTCGCGCAGCTGTTTCAGTTGAAATGTTGAAAAACGATATTTCAATGACAAAGCATTAGCTTTTAATTACTGAATCTGCAGTAGAAGCATAATCACTAAAAGTGATGAAGAACAATCTGGAAACAAGGTTGTTCTTTTTATGGAAAATATTGAAAATAGAATGGACTTTCCTTGTTCTAAGTCTTTAGATATGCTAATCTACCATTATAGTGTCAAAAATTGAATGGAGGTTACATAGTTGTATAAAGATAAACAAAATCATGTCTGTTGTTCTTTTTGCGGGAAGTCACAAGATCAAGTGATTATCAGCTGTAGACCAGATGTTTTTATTTGTAATGAATGTGATAGATTTATGTAAAGAAATCTGTTGATGAGAAATTATTAACACAATTTTTGAAGGAGAATTAACCGTACCAAAACCACAAGAAATGTCGTGAGATTTTTAAATGGATATGTCACTGGGCAAGAAAATGCTAAAAAGCATTAGCGGTTGCCGTATATAATCATTATAAACGTATTAATCATTTAGTAGAGGAAGATGAAGTAGAGTTACAAAAGAGTAATATTTGTTTAATTGAGACCAACTGGTTCAGGGAAAACTATATTTAAACTCAATCATTAGCTCGACTATTAAATGTAGCTCATTTGCAATTGCTGATGCAACAGCATTAACTGAAGCTGGATATGTTGGGAAGATGTGGAAAAATATCTAAAAACTTCTTCAAGCAACGGATTACGATGTTGAACGTGCACAAAAAGGAATTATTTATATTGATGAAATCGATAAAATTGCACGTAAAAGCGAAAATGTATCGATTACTCGAGATGTAAGTGGTGAAGGTGTACAACAAGCATTATTAAAAATTTTTAGAAGAACGACAGCTTCTGTTCCACCACAAGGTGGACGTAAACATCCTCAACAAGAATTAATCCAAATCGATACGACTGGATATTTTATTTTATTGTTGGTGGAGCTTTTGACGGAATTGAAAGCAATTGTTAAGGAAAGACTTGGAGCAAAAAGTGATTGATTCAGTTCTTCTAATAAAAATCTTAGTGAGCATGATAGTTTAATGCAGAAATGAGTATTCCAGAAGATTTACAAAAATTTGGATTGATTCCAGAGATTTTATTGGACGTTTACCGATTATTGCAGCATTAGAAAAATTAGAACAAAAGATTTAGTTTCGATTTTAACAGAGCCTCAAAAATGCCTTTAGTGAAACAATATCAAAAATTATTCTTGATGGATGAAGTTCAATTTAGAATTTGAACAAGATGCTTTAGAGGCAATTGTAGCATAAGGCCATTGAACGAAAAACAGGAGCTCGTGGACTTCGTTCAATTACTGAATCTGTGATGATGGATTTAATGTTTGAAATTCAAGTAGAGAAGAAGTTACGAAAGTCATTGTGACAAAAGCGGTTTGTGGATAATGAAGGACAACCTTGAATTATATAATAAGAAAGGCAAATTATTAAAAGTATAATAGTATATGACAACAATAGATTTCGTAATTCATTAAAGATGAAACAATCAAAAATCTAAGTTTTATCTCTAGCAAGATTCCTATAGAATTAGGGGGATTTTATGTCTGCAATTCGTAAATTTTTGCAAAAGCGTTACACAAAAAGAAGAATTTTTCGTGGATTTTACAAGATTGGGGCCTAATCTCAGTGTATTCATTAATGATTACTACAGCTATATTCCCAATTTTCTAAAACAGTTACTACAAATGCAGGAGTATCTGCAGCTAACTCAACAGCTTATTTAGGCTACGCCAATTCAATTGCAACTTTTGTTGTTTCTGTGATGGCACCTGTATTAGGAGCCTTGGCGGATTATAGAGGATATCGAGACTCAATGTTTACCATTTCAACAATGGTCGGTGTACTCTCAGTTCTTGGTATGATGTTTTTCAGGAAGTGATCAATGGATGTTCTTATTAATCTTATATACGATTTCTGCTATTGGATTTTCTGCTTCAAATATTTTTATGATAGTTCAATTATGGATGTTACAACGTATGATCGAGATGGATGCAATTTCTGCTGCAGGTTATGGATATGGTTATATTGGAAGTGTCATTCCATTTGTTTTATTTATGATGATTATGCAATTTTTCTTCATTTGCTGGAGATGTCATTGTAAAAATTGGTTTCCTAGATTAGCTGTTTGGTGGTTTGTATTTCGATTCCATTTTGGAAGTATGTGAAAACAAAAACATTTTATCGAGATATGATAAGCATCCGGTATTTGACAGTTTTGCACGTTTATTTGAAACGATTAAACATATTCGTGAACATAAACAAGTATTTTTATTTTTAATTGCTTATTTCTTCTATATTGATGGAATTGGGACAATTATAAAATGGCAACAGCTGCTAGGAAGCGATGTAGGGATTAGATGGAAATAGTTTGATTATGATTTTGTTAATCGTTCAAATTGTTGCATTTCCATTTAGTATCTTCTATGGATATCTTGCCAAAAATTGGTGCAAAAATACAGTATTTTTAGGAATTGCGACTTATATTATTATCTGTATTTTTAGCAACAGGGTTAAAAACTTATACGGACTTCTTATTATTAGCCATTTGTATTGGTACTGCTCAAAGGTGGAGTTCAATCTTTAAGTCGTTCTATTTTTTTGGACAAATTATTCCGGCAAATCGTGCCAATGAATTTTTCGGATTTTATAATATTTTTGGGAAATTTTCATCGATTCTTGGAACAACATTATTAGGAATTACTGCGCAAATGACTGGTAATTCATTAGATGGAGTCTTTTCTCTAATTGTTCTATTCTTAATTGGAGGAGGATTATTATTCTTTGTAAAAATAAATCCTCAAACAACTGAGAAAGGAGCGTAATCATGAAAGTGACAAATGCTGAATTTACGATTAGTGCGGTGGGTCCTAATCAATATCCAACGGATCAAAAAGTGGAAATTGCTTTATCGGGTCGTTCGAATGTAGGAAAATCATCTTTTTATTAATCGTTTAATTCAACGAAAAAGTTTAGCTAGAACTTCTAGTAAACCAGGTAAAACTCAGACATTAAACTTTTATCATATTAATGATTTGTTTTACTTTGTTGATGTTCCGGGTTATGGATACGCAAAAGTCTCAAAAAGAACGCGAAAAATGGGGGAAAATGATTGAAGAGTACATTACAACTCGTGAAAATCTTGAACTCGTTTTAATCCTCGTTGATTTCCGTCATGAGACCTAGTACAGAAGATGTTCAAATGCGTGAGTTTTTAGAGTATTACGAAATTCCTTATCGAATTATTATGACGAAGTGTGACAAAATCCCTCGTGGTAAATGGAATAAACATGTCAGTCAAATTCGAAAAGCTGAGAAAAACCACCGGAAGAGTTATTTTTAACATTTTCTTCTGAAACAGGAGAAGGGTAGAAAAAGAGCTTGGGAATGGATTGAATCAATCGTATTAGATGAGGAGTGAATAGAGTTGATTGGGTATAAGATAAAATGATGCTGTTTTTGAAGAAATTTTTCCATTATATGAAGCAGTAGGATGGACGAATTATACGACAAATCCTACGATGTTAAAAATGCATTAGAACATAGTTTTGTTTTATACTAACAGCAAAGAGATGAAGATGGGAAATTAATTGGATTTTTAAGAGCAGTAGGAGATGGCTATTCTATTCTCTATATTCAAGATATTATTGTACTTCCCGAGTATCAAAGACAAGGAATTGGTACACAATTACTTCGTCAAACACTGGAGTATTTTTAATGAAGTGTATCAAATCATTTTAACAACGGATAGTGAGTTAAAACAATTGCATTCTATGAAGCAAATGGATTTACCGCTTTTTCTAAATATGGATGTACTTCTTTATGGCTAACCCATTATTGCAAGCAAAGTAAAAAGCAAGATTTTTAGAAATTATGGTAAACTATTATCAAGAAATGAAGTTAAAGGATGGGGCATATGAAATTAACAATTGATGAAAAATCACAAGCATGGTTTGAAGAAGAAATGGGAGTTTCTAAAGAACGTGGTGTTCGCTTTTTAGGAAAAGTTTATGGATGTAGTCCAATTCATGAAGGTTTTTCTTTGGCAGTAGAAGTTGATTCACCAAATAATCCATTTGTTAGTGTGGAAAAATGGGATTACTTATTTTGTTGAAATAGGTGATGAATGGTTTTTCCAAGGTCACGATTTAGATATTGTGTTTGATGAAAACTAAAAAGAACCATCCTATAGCTATCGTGCCATTCAAACTGCATAATCTATCAATAGAACTTCAACTTCAAAAAGTTAGAAATAGAATCTAACTTTTTGAAGTTTTTGTATTATTTACTTAAAATCTTATAAAACATTGGACAAATAGACCATTGTAAGATACAGTTATATAGTTGACTGTACAAAAGAAAGGAATGTAGAAATGACACAACCAGCTGTAACTTATCGTTTAATTAAAACAGAAAAACATACAGGTGCTCGTCTTGGAGAAATTATTACACCACATGGAACTTTTCCCAACTCCAATGTTTATGCCTGTAGGTACATTAGCAACTGTAAAATCAATGTCTCCTGAAGAATTAGATGAAATGGGAGCAAATATTATTTTTAAGTAACACTTATCACTTATGGTTACGTCCAGGTGCGGATATTGTAGATGAAGCAGGAAAATTACACAATTTTATGAATTGGAAAAAAAGGAATCTTTTAACAGATTCAGGTGGTTTCCAAGTATTCTCTTTTCTAAGTGATATGAGAAGAATTGAAGAAGAAGGAGTACATTTTAGAAACCATTTAAATGGTTCGGAAATTATTCTTGTCTCCAGAAATTTCAATTGACGTACAAAAATAAATTAGGGGCAGATATTATTATGAGTTTTGACAGAATGTCCAGATTTCCATCATACTCATGATTACGTGAAAAACTCTATTGCTCGTACAACAAGATGGGCAGAACGTGGATTGAAAGCTCATAAATCTCCAGAAACTCAAGCTTTATTTGGAATTTTACAAAGGGGCAGGATACAAAGGATTTACGAATGGATCATGCTAAAGATATGATTTCCTTGATTTCCCAGGGTATTCGATTGGTGGATTGTCTGTAGGAGAAACAAAAAGCAAGAAATGAATGAAGTACTAGACTATGTGACACCACTGATTCCATCTCATAAAACCACGTTATTTAATGGGAGTAGGTTCTCCTGACTCATTAATTGATGGAGTAATCCGTGGAGTCGATATGTTTGACTGTGTACTTCCAACACGTATTGCAAGAAATGGGACTTGTGTGACTAGTGCAGGGACGTCTGGTTGTTAAAAATGCGAAAGTATGAACGTGATTTCCGTCCAATTGATGAAAAATGTAATTGCTACACTTGTCGTAATTATTCTCGTGCGTATATTCGTCATTTATTTAAAGCAGATGAAACATTTGGTTTACGTTTAACAAGTTACCACAATTTATACTTCTTATTGAACTTAATGAAACAAGTTCGTCAAGCTATTATGGATGATAATTTACTAGAATTTAGAGAAGCATTTTTCGAAGAATATGGATTTAATAAAGAAAATGCTGTAATTTCTAGTATTCTTAGAAAAATTTGATACAGTAGTAATACATTAAATGAAGGAGTGTTGAAAATGTAGTCATTAATGTTACTTTATATTGTAGGTTTAGGAGCTCTTTGGTGGTTTATTGGTCGTAAAAATCGTGAGCGTAATAAAAATTACAAGAGCAAATGAATGCTTTGAAAGCTGGGAGATCATGTTGTTACGATTGGTGGGTTTACATGGAGTTGTTCATTATATTGATACGGATGCACAAACTGTTGAAATCGATTGTGATGGTGTTTATTTAACTTTTGAACGTCGTGCGATTCATCATGTTGTTCCAACTGTTGGAGATAGTGGTTTTAGCTGTTGCTGATGCGGAATAGTGCTAGATGTAGTATGATGAATAAAGCAAGAAGAATTATTGGAACGGTTTCGTCCTTGGTTAAGTTATAAAATTATTGAATTTATAACTCAGGGATATGAATCGATTTCTAGTTATGATATGTGCCACTTATTTTTGTGACGTATCGTTGGAAGAAGCAGAAGCCTGAAAATTTGTTTGAGCAAATTTATCAGTTGAATCAATTAACGATTAATGATTATTTTTGATTATGAATCGATTATGGCTCAAACTTCAACGGAAATGACATTAGACACCATTGATTTGAGTGCTTTTATTAGATTAATATTTTTATTTTAATTGACTTATTGATATACTAGCAAACGGACGCCTATCCGGTAATAGAAGCCAATTTGGCTTCTATTACTACTGCTATTATGATAAGTCATATACTCATGGATATGTATAAACGATTAAAAGTGACTTTTTAATTAATAAAGGACGTTAGAAAAAGTCATTTTTGTTGAAACACTGAATGTTCATGTATAATAGATTTCAGTAAAGAAAGGGTGTGGGTATGAAACAGCAATTTAAAGCCTTTAGAAGAATTTATAGACAGTTTTTAAACTAAAATGGAATCAATTATTGAATCAAAAGAATAAAATGAAGAAACACATCATCATGAACATAGTGAACATCATAGTCACAATCATCATTCTCACCATCATTCTCATGAACATAGTGAACAACATAGCCGATCATGATTCTCATCATCATTTGCACGAACACGGTGACCACCACCACCATCATGATCATTGTGGTCATTGTTCTGGTCATCATCATCATGAAAATTTCTTGGAAACGTTGGGTTCTTGCTATTGGTATGTTTGTACTAGCATTGATGTTTAGAAAAGAAAGTGTAGCTTGGATTGCAAATGCCTTTATTCCTTTTTAACCAATTGCTTGTATTGGGAAAGAAGTCATTGTTGAAGGTATTATGGATACAATAGAGGAAACAAAACAATTTAAAAAGTTTCGTCCTAAATGTTCACTTTACTAATGACACTTGCTAGCTCTTGGTGCGATTTTTATTGGGAAATTTGAAGAAGCAGCAATGCTAATTGTTATTTTTACGATTGCCCATTCCTTGAGGAATATGTAGAAAAGAAAAGTCAGTAAAGATATGACTCACTTATTACAATTGCAACCAAAAGTAGCGTTGACTGAATAATGGACACTTTGGAGAAGTAGATGCTTCTTCTTTAGAAAGTTGGAGATATTATTCAAGTATTGAATGGTAGTCAAATTTCAGCAGATGGAATGATTATTGAAGGAATGTCTTCTATTAATCAAGCTTCTGTAACTGGTGAATCCATTCCAGTTGAAAAGAAGTAGGAAGTGAAGTATTTGCTGGAACTTTCAAATTTAACACAAACACTGTTCATTAAAGTTACTAAAAACACAACATGACAGTGTACTTGGAAAAGATTATTAGTTTAGTACAAGAAGCTGGTCAATCATTAACTCGTACAGGGAGTTTCTTAAAGAAATGGGAACCAGTCTATGTCACAATTGTATTGGCTTTATTCCCAGTTGTGTTAGCAATTGGAATTCTATTTTTAAACTGGGATTTCTTAACAGCTTTTTATCGTGGAATGGTTTATTTAATTGCGTATCTCCATGTGCATTAGCCGCTAGTGCTACACCAGTAACGGTAGCAGCTATTTCAACTTTATCTAGAAAAGGCATCTTTATTAAATCTGGAGCTGCTTTAGAAAAAATGTCTGAAGTTGAAGCAATTGCTTTTGATAAAACTGGTACACTAACAAATGGGACACCCTAAAGTTGTGGCCAAAGTGATGGATAAAGATCATGAATTTGAATTATATTCTATTCTAGTATCTATGGAGAAAAAGTGAATCATCCATTAGCATTTGCAACTTGTAGAATCTGGATTAGCTTATCGTACTTTACCATTATCTGTTACATTCAAAAGTTGGAATTGGCTTAGAAGCTACTTATAGAAATCATACATATCGAATTGGAAAGCCCTCTAGTTTTGCTACATTAGGAAAATATACAGAAATTGTTGAGCAGTGGATGAATGAAGGAAAAACAGTTGTCGTATAGTGAGGACTATTTAGTAGTCGGAGCAGTAGCGTTATTGGATACACCAAAAAGAAGAAGCAAAACAAGTGATTGATTATTTTAAACAAGAAAATATTCAAACGATGCTTTTTAACAGGAGATTCTATCCAAAGCGGCTGAGGCGATTGCAAAGAACTAGAAGTGGATGAAGTAAGAGGTAATGTATTACCTGAGAAAAAACAAAACATCTTAAAAGAGTGGTCTATGAAAATATCCGACTATTGCAATGGTAGGAGACGGTATTAATGATGCTCCAGCATTAGTGAATGCAGCAGTTGGAATTGCAATGGGAAAAGGAACGGATGTTGCAATGGAGATCAAGTGATATTGTATTGATGAATAGTCAATTAGATTCTTTTAAAAACATTACATCAAGTTTCCAAATTAATGATGACTGTTACAAAAGCAAAATTTAATCTTTATTGATTGTGATTATACTAGTGCTATTAAATTTTTCTTGGTTGGAGTGATTTAACGCTTGGAGTCATTCTTCACGAAGGAAGTACAGTAGTAGATGCTATTACATGCATTAAGGTTAATTTTACACCAATTGAATAAATGAAGTATTTCTCTTTCAAATTCTTAAAAATGAAGGTTGAGAGAAATGCAAATGTTTGACAATCAAAAGTATTATTTAGTATAGTTTGAATATCAAATGATTTGATATTCAAACTAATTAGGAGAAAAGTAATGGAAACACCTCTAGAGAAAAATTAATGAGTATTTGGTAGACGTCTTTAACCAAATGCTGGATATTGAAGAATCTTCATTGGCGCAAAGTCAATTTAAAGATTTATCCATTAAAGAAATGCATGCCATTGAAGCCATCTGGTATGTACCATGAACTTACGACCACTGAAGTTGCCAATTCATTAAATGTAACTGTTGGGACGCTCAACAGTAGCAGTTAATGCATTAGTGAAAAGGGTATGTTGAACGTTTAAAAGATGCAAAAGATCGACGTATTGTTAGATTAGGTTAACAAGTAAAGGACGTCTTTTGTATCGATTCACATCGCAAGTTTCATGAAAATTAGTGAAGCGAACGATTCAAGGAATGAACGAGGAAGAAATGGCTATCTTAGTAAAAGGTCTTCATAATTTATATAATTTTTACATGAAGCTAAAGCTGAAGTTCAAAAAGGAGATTTGATGTCCACTGTAAAAGTGATTCATACAAGTTCTTACCTACCAATTCATGAAATAAAAATGCTGATTGGGAGCTCAATTAGATACTACAGATGAATGGATTCGAAAAAGAACTGAATTCAAAACTAGACGCTACGCTAAAGAATTAACAACAAGTGATTTAGCGATAAGAGCTGCTCAAAAGCTTTTTAGAAGAGTCTAAAATACATCCAGATGAAATTGAATTTGTCATTGTAGCTACTATGACTCCTGACACTATGAGTCCTTCTTTGTGCAGCAAAAAGTACAAGGAGCAATTGGAGCGAATCATGCATTTGCATTTGATATAAGTGCTGCTTGTGCAGGATTTGTATTTGCTTTATCCACAGTTATAAAGATGCTTTTCAGCCGGAAATCAAAAATATGGTATTGTGATTGGTGCTGGAAACAATGTTATCTGTTTTAGACTGGAAGGATCTGATCAACTGCCATTCTATTTTGGAGATGGAGCAGGGTGCAGTTTTATTAGAAAAACTGATCAAACACATGTATTCGTTGAAAGTTTACGTTCTGACGGTTTAAAAGGAGACGCTTTAGGTTTGTGGTGAAAGAATGGAGCAAACATACACTCTCCACAATGAAAATGGACGGTAGGGGAGTTTTTGAACTCGTTTCAAGGGAAGTTCCTAAAAATATTTCAGAAACTCTAGAAAAAGCTCATATGAGCGCTGATGAAGTAGATTATATATTCTTCATCAAGCAAATATTCGTTTAATCGAACAAGTTGCAAAAATTAAAAACAACCAATTGATAAATTCCCAACAAATTTAGAACGAGTTGGTAATACTTCAGCAGCGAGTGTTCCGATTCTTCTTGATGAATTAGTTCAAAAATCAATCGATTATAATTGGTAGTGGACAAAAAAGCTACTCTTAAGTGGCTTTGGTGGTGGTTTATCTTGGGGAAGTATCATCATAACAATTTAACTATTTGGAGGAAACAAACATGACATCTGAAAAATTCAAGAAATTATTACAGAGCAATTAGGAAAAAGAAAAAGAAGAAGTACAATTATCAACTAGCTTAAAAGATGAATTAGATGCTGATAGCTTAGATTTATTCCAAAATCATTAATGATATTGAAGATGAATTTGATGTAAAAATTGATACAGAAGATGGATTAGAAAACAGTAGAAGATTTAGTAAAAATACGTTGATAGTCAATTAGCAGAAAAATAATAAGGAATGAGTTATATGGAATCAAAAATTTGTCAATTACTTGGTATCCAATATCCTATCATTCAAGGCATGGAATGGCATGGGTTGCTAATCCGTCACTTGCAAGTGCAGTATCCAATGCAGGTGGACTAGGAATTATTGCATGTGGTCATGCTCCTGGTCCAGTTGTACAAGGATTTATTGATGAAATGAAGCAATTAACGGATAAACCATATGGTGTGAATATTATGTTATTAAGTCCGTTTGTTGATGAAGTTGTCGATGTAGTTTGCAAAGCAGGTGTAAAAGTTGTTTGTACTGGAGCTGGAAATCCTGGAAAAATATGGATAAATTTAAAGCGGCAGGTATTACTGTAATTCCAGTAGTGGCTTCTGTTGCTTTTAGCAAAACGTATGGAAAAAGCTGGAGCTGATGCTGTTGTTATCAGAAGGGATGGAAGCTGGAGGTCATATTGGTAAAACAACAACTATCGCATTATTACCTCAAGTTGTCGATGCTGTAAGTATTCCAGTTATCGCTGCTGGTGGTATTGGAGATGGACGTGGAATGGCAGCTGCCTTTATGTTAGCTGAAGCAGTGCAGTGGGAACTAGATTCTTAGGTTGCAAAGGAATCTACTGCTCATGAGAACTTTTTAAACAAGCAGTGATTAAAGCAAAGATATTGATACTAGTTATTGCAGGTCAAAATTACAGGACATCCAGTCCGTGTATTGAGAAACAAATTAACAAAAATTTATTTACAAGCAGAAAAGAAGAAGAAACTAGTAAGAAAATCCTGATTTTGAGCGACTGAAGAAATCGGAAAAGGAGCTTTATAAGACGAATTGTTGTCGAAGGTGACACTCAAATGGGATCGATGATGGCAGGTCAAATTGCTGGTTTAATTCAAAAAGAAGAAACATGTAAAAGAAATTATTGATGAATTAATGGTTGAATCTCAAAAACGATTCAAGAACAAATGAAACGTTTTAGATTCTAATTTTTAAGAAATTTTATTTTGAACTTCAAAAATATAAGGAGTGTATGAAAACGGCTTTTATTTTCCCGACAGGAAGTCGAAAACCTCAAATGGGGTTGGGAATTTCTAGAAAATCCTAAGGGTCAGGAATTTTATTAGAACAAACACAAAAAGGTAGTAGATTTTTCAATATTAGAACTATTAGAAGATGAACATTCTGACAAAAACTTCACGAAACAAAGTATACACAGCCATTATTATTATTTGTTTCTAAAGCTTATTTTTACAATTTCTTGAAGAAGAAGGATTTCATCCAGATATCGTTGTTGGTCTATCTCTTGGGGAATATAGTGCATTAATGGCAAGTGGTGCATTAAGTTATGAATCAGCATTGAAGCTTGTTTCAAAACGAGGAGAATGGATGCAAGAGGCAGCTAATCAAAATGCTGGTACAATGGCTGCTATTTTGGGATTAGAAGATGAAGTCATTGAAAAAGGTATGTAAAGAATTACAACAACAAGGATTATTAGTATCGCCTGCAAATTATAATACACCAGGGCAACTAGTAATCGGTGGAAAAAGGATGCTGTTGAAATCGCAGTAGAAAAATTAAAAGAACAAGGTGCAAAACGTGCCGTTGTTCTTCCAGTAAGTGGGGCTTTTTCATACTGAATTAATGGCTCCAGCAGTAGAAAAATTTAGTGACTTTGTACAAACAATTCCGTTTCAAACACCAAGTATTCCAGTGTTAAGTAATGTAACTGAGTACCACATTCCATTCCAATTGAAGTAGAGATATTAACACAACAAATCACTCATTCAGTTAAATGGAAACAAAATGTTGAATGGATGTTAGAACAAGGAATTCGAGTGTTTGTAGAAATTGGACCTGGAAAAAGTTTATCTCAAATGATTAAACAAATTGCCAAAAGTCATTTAATCGAAGTAACTGTACTTCAAACGGAATCAATCAAACAATTGAATCAAACAGTACAAGAATTACGTAGAATGAAAGAGGAGAGTATATGAAATTTATCGATAAGACAGTCGTTGTAACTGGAAGTAGAAGAGGAATTGGATTAGGCATTGCATTAGCTTTTGCAAAAGAAGGAGCTAATATTGTACTCAATGCAACTTCAGAAATTAGTCAAGAAATATTAGATTTATTTACACCCATATCCTGGAGAAGTACTAACTGTTATTAGTGATATTTCAAAATTTGAGTTGCAGAAAATTTAATAGAACAAACAATTGAAAAGTTTTCAAAAATTGATGTATTAGTCAATAATGCTGGGATTACACGTGATGGATTAGTGTTAAAAATGAAAGAAGAAGATTTTGATGATGTCATTGATATAAATTTAAAAGGATGTTTTAATCTCATTCGTTTTGCTAGCCCATACATGGTACGTCAAAAAATCAGGAAGTATTATTATTATGACAAGTATTGTTGGTGTTTCTGGTAATGCTGGTCAAGTTAATTATGCTGCAAGTAAAGCAGGGATTATTGGCCCAACAAAATCAGTAGCTAAAGAAATTGATCAAGAGGTATTACGGTCAATGCGATTGCACCTGGTATATATTGATACTGAAATGACACTAAGCACTTCCAGATTCGTAAGGAATGGGAAAAACAAATTCCAATGCGTAAATTTGGAACAGAAGATGAAGATATTGCTGAAGCTTGTTTGTATTTAGCAGAACAAAATATATGATACAGGACAAGTACTACAAATTAACGGTGGTTTATACATGTAAAGGAGGAAAAATCAACGAATCGAGTTGTCATTACAGGAATGGGGCTATTACGCCATTAGGAAAATGATGTTGCCAGTTACTGGGATGGATTGAAAATAGTGTAAGAATGGGATAGATTTCATTGCAAAATTTGATACGAAAGATATTGATGTTCATGTAGCAGCAGAAGTAAAAGGGTTTGATCCGACTTTATATATGGACCGTAAAAGAAGCAAAACGTATGGATTTATTTTTGCCAATATGGAATTGCTGCAGCGTTACAAGCCGTTGAAAAATAGTGGGATTACAACAGAAAAATACAGACTTTGATCGTTTTGAGTAATTGTTGGTTCTGGTATTGAGGTCTTCCAACGATGGAACAACAAATTATTAAAATGCATGAAAAAGGTCCCACAAGAGTTGCTACCGTTATTTTGTACCAATGACAATTGGAAATATGGTTGCTGGAAATATTTCAATGAAAAACTGGAGCTAGAGGAATTTGTTCTTCAATTGTTACAGCGTGTGTGCAAGTGGAAGTCATGCGATTGGAGAAGCATTCAGAAATAGCTAAACATGGATATTCTGATGTGATTTTTAGCTGGTGGTTCAGAAGCAAACGATTTGTGAGAGATTGGTATTGCTGGATTTGCTGTTTAACAGCATTAAGTAATAGTCAAGATCCAAATGCAGCTTCTATCCCATTTGATAAAAACCGTAATGGTTTTGTAATGGGAGAAGGAGCAGGAGTTGTTGTATTAGAAAGTTTAGAACATGCTCAAAAGAGAGGCGCAACGATTTATGCTGAAATCGTTGGTTATGGAGCAACAGCTGAGTGCTTATCATATGACAGCACCCCTACCCAGATGGTAGTGGTGCAGGAAAGCTATTTTACATGCTTTGGATGAAGGGCAATTATCTCCAAGTGATGTAGATTATATTAATGCTCATGGAACAAGTACTCCTGCAAATGATTCTTCTGAAGTAACAGCGATTCGCTATGCTTAAAAAGATGCAGCAGATCATGTACATGTTTCAAGTACAAAATCAATGACAGACATTTATTAGGTGCAGCAGGAGCTATTGAAGCGATTGTTGTATCAAAGCAGTTGGAGAAGACTTATTCCTGCCAACTATTAATGTAAAAAGAACAAGATGAAGCATGTTCTGTAAATGTTACAGCTCAAACGGGGTAGCAAAGGAAGTAAATGTTGCCATTAGTAATTCACTAGGATTTGGTGGACACAATGCAGTATTATGCTTTAAAAAGTGGAAAGGGTAATGTATGAATATAGAGGATTTAAAAGCTCATTGTTTCATTATTCGATAGTTCAAGTTTAATGGAATTACATTTACAACAAGAGGGAGTAGATCTTCAACTTTCTAAACGTGAAAATTATCCAGCAAGTGGTTCTAAAAAGTTACTGAAGCTATTGAAGAGAAGCTGGTGCAGTAGTACCCTACAAAAGAAATTGTTTCTGAAACGTAGTTGCGAAAGCTCCGGAAGTTCAAGAAACAGTTGCAAAAGAAGATTTACAGTATATTAAAAGTCCAATGTGGGATTGTGTATTTAGCACCTTCTCCAGATGATCCTACTTTTTGTACAAGTACAAGATAAAGTTCAAGTTGGACAAACCAGTATGTATTATCGAAGCTATGAAAATTATGAATGAAATTACTGCAGATTTTTCAGGCGAAGTGGTAGAAGTACTTGCTGAAAAATGGACAAATGGTTGATTATGGGCAAGAATTATTTGCTTTTAAAGAAAAATTTAGGAGGTTCATCATGAGTGTAATGACAGTAACAGATGTAATGAAATTAATTCCAAATCGTTTTCCGATTTTATATATTGATCGTGTTGAAGAATTAATACCAGAGCACGTGGTTGCTACTAAAAAATGTAACGTATAATGAGCATGTTTTTCCAAGGACATTTCCCTGGAGAACCAGTATTGCCAGGAGTTTTAATTGTTGAAGCATTAGCACAAGCTGGCTCAATTCCATTATTATCATTAGAAAGTTTTAAAGGAAAAACTGCTTATTTAGGTGGTTTAAATCATGTGAAATTTAGAAAAAAGTAACACCAGGAGATGTTTTAACGCTTCAAGTGGATATTCTTAAATTAAAAGAATATGCAGGAATTGGTAAAGCAAAGGCCTTTGTAGATGGTAAAGTTGTTTGTAAAGCGGAGTTAACCTTTATTATTGGTAGGTAGGATATGTTTAAAGAATTTTAACTGCGAATCGAGGAGAAATTGCTTGTCGATTGATTCGTGCATGTAGAGAGCTTCAAATTGAAACCGTAGCAGTTTATTCTCAGGCTGATTCTGAAGTCATTACATGTACAATTAGCAGATTATGCCGTTTGCATAGGTAAAAATATTAGTAAAGAATCTTATTTGAATGTTGAAAATATTTTAAGTGCAGCTGTATTAACTGGATCACAAGCGATTCATCCAGGTTTTTGGGTTTTTATCAGAAAAATCCTAAATTTGCAAAAAGATGTGTGAGGAGTGTCAAGTAAAAATTTATTGGACCTAGCGCACATGTTATTCAAATGATGGGGATAAAGGCACAAGCTCGTAAACAAATGATGAAAGCAGGAGTTCCTGTTATACCGTAGGTGATGGGGTTGTTCCTACAGTAGAAGAAGGCTTGAAAATTGCAGAAAATTGATTCCCCTTTAATTAAAGCTGTTGCAGGTGGTGGAGGAAAAGGAATTCGTAAAGTTCAAACACTGATGAATTTGAAAAACTAATTTCGTGCTGCTCAACAAGAAGCTCTTCAAGGATTTGGAAATGAAGAAGTGTATATTGAGTGTATCATTTATCCTGCCAAACATATTGAGTTTCACACTTTTAGCAGATTCTCATGGTAAATGTTGTTCATTTAGGAGAACGTGATTGTTCTTTACAACGATCAAAAATCATTGAAGAAGCACCAAGTCCTTATTTAGATAACTGAAACTACGTAAAAATGGGGCAAGCAGCCGTGTTAGCTGCAACATCAGTAGGTTATGAAAAATGCGGGCATGATTGAATTTTTAGTAGATGAGGATAAAAATTTCTACTTTATGGAAATGAATACTCGTATTCAAGTGGAACATCCTATTACAGAAATGATTACAGGAATTGATTTAGTAGAATGGCAATTAAAAAGTAGCTTATGGGGAAAATTGCTTTACTCAAGATGATATTCAGATTAAAGGACACCCAATCGAATGTCGTTTAAATGCAGAATGCCCAAGAGAAAAACTTTAGACCTCTCCAGGTAAGATTGAAGTTCTTTACATCAACCAAATGGAGGTTTAGGTGTAAGAATTGAATCTGCCTTTATATTCTGGATATAAAATTCCACCATTTTATGATTCCATGTTATCAAAATTAATTGTATCATGCACCAAGTCGAACTCAGGCCAGTTTCAAAATGCAACGAGTTCTTCAAGAATTAGTAGTTGAAGCGTAGAGACAAATAAAGAATTTTTACAAGATTTATTAGTAACACTTTTCTTTGAAAGAGGAGATTATACGACAAATGTTGTAGAAGAAAAAATCTTACCAGAGTGGTTTCATGAGTCTCGATCCATAAAGGGTGATTAGATGGGTTTATTTAAAAACGTCCTTGAGTATTTCATTAAAACAGAATCCTGTTGATGTAGTAGAATCTGAAAAAGCTCCAATGATTCGATGGAAAATGGATTCACGCCTCACGTCAAAAACAGTTTATTTGGATGATATTGGGGAGTTTTCAAATTTGTCCAAATTGTGATTATCATTTTAGATTAACACCAAAGCAAAGAACTACTTTTATGACAGATGAGTTTGAAGAATGGTTTGTTGATACAAAGGTAAAAGTCCCAGTTGAGTTTCCAGGGCATGATTTGAAACAGAAAAAGCTAGACAAACAACAGGAGAACAAGAAGTTGTAACGGTTGGGCTTGCAAAAATTAGTCAGTTTCCCTTTGTTTTAGCAATTATGAACTTTATTTTATGATGGGTTCAATGGGACAAGTCGTTGGTGAGAAACTGACCCCAGCCTTTTGAAGAAGCAACAAAGAGAAAGCTCCAACTATTGTTTGTACAGCTTCAGGAGGAGCTAGAATGCAAGAAGGAATCTTTAATGCAAATGGCAAAAATTAGTGCAGCAGTTCAAGCACATCACTTAGCAGGATTATTATACATCACGGTATTAACAGATCCTACAACTGGTGGTGTCACAGCAAGTTTTGCGATGCAAGGATATTATTATTAGTGAACCGAAAGCTATCGTAGGTTTTTGCTGGTAAACGTGTTATTGAACAAACGATGAAAGAAAAGTTACCGATGATTTCCAAACAAGCTGAAAACTGTAACAGGCAAACGGATTTATTGATGCCATTATTCATCGTACTCAGTTAAAGGAAACATTTAAAAACTATTCTTAGTCTACATTCTTTAGAGGAGGAATTCTGATGAAACCAATGAAAATCGTCCAAAAAGCACGTGATATTAACTGCAACTACTAAAGAATGGATTGACGAAATTTTTGATGACTTTATGAATTAAAAGGGAGATCGTTTTTGCAGATGATGCTGCCATTATTGGTGGTATTGCTCGTTTAAAAGAGATTCCAGTTACAGTTATTGGAATGCAAAAAGGTCATACGTTAAAAGAAAATATTGAGCGTAATTTTGGACAAGTTCATCCAGAAGGCTATCGAAAAGTTTAAGACTGATGAAACAGGCTGAAAAATTTAATCGACCAATTATTACGCGATGATTAATACTGCTGGAGCTTTTTGTGGTAAAAAGCGCTGAAAGATAGAGGGATTGGGAGAAGCCATTCAAAAATCTTCAAGAGATGAGTCATTTAACTGTTCCGGTTACTGCCATTTTAATGGGTGAAGGTGGAAGTGGAGGAGCTATTGCATTAGCTGTTGCTACTGAAGTTTTGGATGATGGAATATGCCATTTATTCAATCTTATCTCCAGAAGGATTTGCTTCGATTTTGTGGAAGGATATGTACCAAAGCAGAACAAGCAAGTGAATTAATGAAGTTTACAAGCAAGGAATTACTCGAAGAAGGAATTGTCGATAAAATTATTTTAGAGAAAAACCGTTCGTTTATTGCATGACAGATCTTCAAACATCTTTATTGGAATCTTTAAAAGAATGGCGGACAAAAATCAAAAAGAAGAATTAGTAAGCCAACGCTTAGAAAGATTTAGAAAATTTTAAAATAATACAGGACAACTATGACATTTTGTTGTAGTTGTTTTTGTGTATTTAAAGAATATCTAAACACTGATTTACACGTGTAATACGTGTTATAATAGTTGTGTCAGGAGGTAGAGCGCCATGCCGATGACACAAAATGAGATGGTCAAACTTTATTACCATGGTTGGTTAAAACAAAGGGTGGTAAAGGTTCCCATGTAAAAATGGAGAAACAAGGAGAAAGACCTATCATAATTCTATGGTGAGCTAAACAAATTCACTGAAAAGGGATAAGAAAGCAAGCTGGGCTATATACCAGCCTCTGCTTTTCTAATTGGAGGTATGAAATGTTAGTGACTTATCCAGCGTTATTTTTATTATGATGATTCAGATGATACAAGTGCACCTTACTTTGTACATTTTGATTTTTCAGATATGTCTGGTACCAAGGAAAAGATATTAGTGATGCATTGGAAATGGCAAGGAATGGTTAGGTATGAATGCTGTGATTGCTATTGAAAATATATAGATTTACCTCAAAACCATCAGATATAAATTTCTTTTATCTTTAGTTGAGCAAAATCCTTTTCAAAGATGATAAAGATATTGAAATTAAATTTAATTCATCTTTTGTTTCTATGGTTTGTGTGGATAAACAAATATTTAGGAAATCAAGAACCAGTACATTAACGATACCAAGATGGGCTGATAAGTTAGGAAGAATTAGGATTAAATTTTTCCTCAAACATTAACTGAAGCAATAGTAGAAGAAAATAAACTTTAGGTTACCCTAAAAGTTTATCTTAAAAATCATGTATATTATTGAGTGTTATACTAGGTTACACAAAAAGATTTTTGGAAGGTGATTATATGATTAGAGTTGAAAAAGTAAGAAATGCGATGAAGGATTTAGAAATTGATGGATTGATTGTTTATAGTCCATATAATTTACGTTACTTAGCGAATTTTTACAGGTACAACAGGTTTTTTCATTAATTACATTAAATGAAGCATATTTTTGTAACAGATGCTCGATATACTCAACAAGCTCAAAAAACAAGCACAAGGATTTACAGTGATTGAACATAAAACAGGTTGGTTAGGTGTATTCCGTGAATTAATAGAAAAACATGGATTAAAACATGTTGGGTTTGAAGCAGACCACTTATCTGTTTCTATGCTAGAAGTTTTTGAAGATGAATTTGATACAGATTTAGTTCCAACTCAAGGATTAGTAGAAAAATTCGTGAAATTAAAGATGAAGCAGAAATTCAAACGATTCGTAAAAGCTTGTTCGATTTCTGATGCAGCCTTTTTACATATTTTAAATGTACTAAAAGCTGGAATGAGTGAAATTGAAGTGGCCAATGAATTAGATTTCTTCATGAGAAAAACAAGGCGCATCTGGCGTTTCATTTGATACGATTATTGCAAGTGGTGTTCGTTCTTCAATGCCTCACATGGTGTTGCTAGTGAAAATTAATCGAAACGGGTGATTTAGTAACATTAGACTTTGGATGTTACTATCAAGGGGTATGTTTCTGATATGACTCTGTACAATTGCTGTAGGGGAACCAATAGATCAATTAAAAAGAAATTCACGATGTTGTGTTACAAGCTCAATTATTAGTAAGTGCAGCAGCAGGACCAGGTAAAACTGGAGTAGAATTAGATAAAATTGTTCGTGACTATATTGCAAGTAAAGGATATGGGAATACTCACGCACTCAACTGGTCATGGAATTGGTTTAGAAATTCATGAAGCACCAAATGTGAGTCGTTTAGCAACTCACATCTGTTCCAGGGAATGTGATTACAAAATGAACCAGGCATTTATATTCCAGGTGTTGGTGGCGTTCGTATTGAAGATGATATTATTATTACACACAACTGGTGGAGAAGTAATCCAACAAGTTCCATCGTGAATTGATTATTTTATAAGATACTACCCGTGAGTTGTGATGGAACAAAAATCATGGTAAACTGTAGAAGAGAGTGAAGATCATGATTCGTGATGCTCATTGAGACAGATAGCGATTCAGAATCTTTTGTAAAAGGAGGGTTCATTATGGAAAAATATTCAAATCAAACAGTCGTTTTAGGTGCTATTGAAATGCCCCTGAAGTGATTGGAGAGCAGTGCAGGAATTGTTGCTTCTAAAAGTGGAAGGATTCGCATCCTTTTATCAGGAATTATAGACAAGTGTGAATACACTGGACGTGAAGAACTAGCTTAAAGGTGCTTATTTAACCCAAGAACAAGGTGAATTTATTCTCGATGTGTACGAAAATGTTGATTATGGAGTATCTATTCCCAAAATTAGCATTATTATTACAAAATAAAATTAAAGAACAATTGTTATTTAGTTGATTGAATTAGAAATTTCTCAAATAAATATTCATGTTCAAACAATTATTCCAGCAAAAATGTTGATTCAGAATTTTTCGAATTGGGGATGAAGAGTGAGTCGTAAACCCATTAAAAAGACGCACTACGTATTATTGCTATTCAGGCTTTGTATCAAATGGATATTTGTAAAGATTTAACGACTTTGATGCTGTTCGCTTAGCGTTAGACGTATTGCATGATGTACAATCATTTGATGAAGAAGTATACCTAATGAAGCGTTATTAGATGAGTTTCAGAAATTCATTATTCATTAGATTTAATCCAAGGGTTCAAAACCAGTTAGAAGAGATTGATCGCTTTAATTTCGCCACATTTAAAAGGATGGGAATTAAAGTCGAATCGTTCGCTTAGATTTAATGATTATGCGTGTAGCAGTTTGCGAAATGCGTTCACCTGAATTGGAAGTTCTCAAACAGTTGTATTGAAATGAAGCAAATTGAAATTGCAAAATTATATAGTGATGAAAAATCAGCGAAATTTATTAATGGTGTCTTATCAAACTTTTGTTGAAGGGTAAGTCAGCAGGAGGTTGGAGCAAGATATGCGCTCCGAAGCAACGATTTGCTTCCAGGAACACTTTTTTGCTCAATTTTTATTTAAAGGAGTGAGTAAATGGCGATTGTATTAGATGGTAAAAGTTTAGCCTTAAAAATTCGTCAAGAATTGAAACAAAAGTAGAAGAACAGGCAGTAAAACCCGGTTTAGTCGTATTATTAGTAGGAGAAGACCAAGCTAGTCAAATTTATGTACGAAATAAAGAACGTACTGCAAATGAAGTGGGATTTCATTCGGTTGTTGAAAGATTACCTGAGACTACTACTCAAGAAGAGTTATTAGAAAAATTAAAACACTAAATGAAGATGATACTATTCTATGGAATTTTAGTTCAATTACCATTACCAAAACAGATTGATAGCCAGACCGTATTAGAAGCCATTACTCCCGAAAAAGATGTAGACGGCTTCCATCCTGTAAATTTAGGAAAATTACTTCAAAAAGATGAAAGTATTGTCCCATGTACGCCAAAAAGGAATCATCTCGATTATTAGAAGAATATGAAATTGACCTTACTGGAAAAGAAATGGTTGTAATTGGGCAAAAGTACGATTGTTGGTCGTCCAATGGCTTTATTAAGGGCTTTTAAATCGTGGGAGCAACGGTAACTGTTTGTCATAGTCGAACAAAAGATTTAGAGAAAACAAAATTGCTCGTGCAGATATTATTATTAGTGCGGTTGGAAAACCAAATTTAGTTTTGAGAGAAACATGAGATGCTGTTATCATTGATGTAGTGTATAATCGATTAGAATCTGGAAAAATCGTTGGAGATGTGGATTTTGATGGCGTTAAAAGATCAAGTAAGTGCTATTACTCCAGTACCAGGTGGAGTTGGTCCAATGACCATTGCGATGTTATTAGAGCAGACGTATCTTAATGCATGTAAAGAGGGAAAACATTTATGAGTGAAGAATATGTAACAGTCTCGGCATTAACAAAATATATAAAATATAAGTTTGATAAAGATCCCTCATCTAGGAAGAGTATATCTAACTGGGGAAATTTCAAATTTCCGTTTACGTCCGACTCACCAGTATTTTTAGTTTAAAAAGATGAAAATGCCATTATTTCTGCAACCATGTTTCAATCTGCCTTTTAAAAATTCAATTCCGTCCTGAAGAAGGGATGAAAGTATTAGTGATTGTAAAGTTTCTGTTTTTCAGAAAAATCAGGACAGTACCAAATTAATATTGAACATATGGAACCAGATGGTAGTTGGTGCACTTTTTCTAGCTTATGAACAATTGAAAAAGAAATTAGAAGCTGAAGGTTTATTTTTCTCTTCCTAAAAGCCAATCCCTCAATTCCCTAAAAAATTCGGTGATTTTAAATAAGTGAATCAGGTGCGGTTATTCAAGATATTCAAACAACGGTGGCTCGAAGATTTCCTATTGTTCAATTAGTCTTATATCCAACAGTTGTACAAGGAGTTCATGCAGTTAATAGTATTTTTGAAAAATTTAGACTTAGTAGAATAAGAAGATTATGATGTTGTCATTATTGGACGTGGTGGTGGATCGATTGAGGACTTGTGGGCGTTTAATGAGGAGCCTGTTGTAAGAAGAGTCGCTGAGTTGTCGATTCCAGTTATTTCAAGTGTAGGGCATGAAACAGATACGACTTTAATTGACTTTGTATCTGATATGAGAGCTGCTACTCCAACGGCTGCTGCAGAAATTGCAACGCCTGTTTTAATGGAAATTCATCAACAATTGAGAAATTTGCAAACACGTCTGGAAACAAGCATTATCTCGACAATTACAAATCAAACGATGAAAGAATGCAAGCATTAGCGAATGCAAGTATTTTCCAAAAATCCAGAAAGGATTTATCAAGTCTATCAACAGCGAGTGGATCAATTAGAAATGCGATTGCAGCAAATAATGCAACAAAAGTGTTCAGCACAAACGTCAACAATTAGTAAAAACATCAACATCGTTTAGAATTAGGTTCACTCAAGTAGAAGAGTGCAAACGGAAAAACAGGCACTCCAATATTTAGCAAAACGATTAGAACAAGCACAAGGTCAATTGATGAAAGGATAAAAACAATAATCTCCCAAAGAGCGATTCAACAATTTAGACTTATTAAGTCCATTAAAAATTATGAATCGTGGATATGGATTTTGCAAACAAGAAGAAACGATTATTAAAAAGTGTTGACTCAGTTAGAAGTAAATCAAGAATTAACGATTCAATTAGTCGATGGAACAGTTCTGTTCTAAAAGTGACTTCTGTAGAGAAAGGAAATCAATTATGGTAAAGAAAGAGATTTGAAGAAGCAATGAGTGAATCCAGGAACAAATTGTACAGCAATTGGAAAGAGGAGATGTTCCTTTGGACGAAGCCACTGTTAAATTTCAAGAAGGAATGGCTTTTAAGTCAATATTGCAATGAAACATTAACAAAAGCAGAAGAAACAGTCAGCAAAATGATTGTTGTAAAAAGAAGATTAATGGAGTAACTCATGAGTGAAATGATTTCATATTGGCAACAAGAAATAGAAAACTATTTATTAACCTCGAATAGATGAAATTCCAAATATTTCAACAAGATTGAAAGAAGCTATGCTATATGCTTGTAGTAGTGGAGGAAGAGAATCTGTCCATTATTACGTACTTTTTAATCAGTCATTTAGAAGAAGTGGAACTTCAAAAAGTGTTACCAGTTGCAGCTTCTTTAGAAATGATTCATACGTATTCATTAATTCATGATGACTTACCAGGAATGGATAATGACGATTATCGTCGTGGCAAGTTAACTCGTTCATAAGCAATTTGATGGAAGCAACTGCCATTTTAGCAGGAGATGCTTTACTTACACTTGCATTTGAAGAATTAGCTCAATGTCAATTATCGGATGCGAAAAAGTCTGTGCTATTCAAGTATTAGGGTCAGCTTCTGGAGCTAGTGGTAGGATTACAGGTCAAATGAGAGATATTGCAAGTGAACATCAAGAAATTACATTAGAGCAACTTCAAAACAATAGCTCATGCAGAGTAAAACAGGACAATTATTATTAGTGCGATTCGTTTAGGGCTTACTCGTATTAGGAGATGCGACACTTTATGAAGAAGCCTCTTTAAATTTAGTGTATTTTGGCTTAGCTTTTCAAATTCAAAATGACTTACAAGATGTTTGCTGGGATTCTGAAAAACAGGTACTACACTGGACAAGATGCAGCATTAGATACGTATCCTAGCATTTTAGGAATTGATGGAGCAAAACTTGCCTTTAGAACAAGAAATCACCAGGCAAAACAAGCGATTCTATCTATTCCAAATGAAACAACGGTTCAAAGACAAGTACAAGAAATATTTATAAAAATTTCTCATATGTAGAGATTTAAAGGAGAAAGAATGGAAAAAGAACGAGTAGACCTTCTAGTCGTACACAACAAGGATTGACAGATTCTAGGAAAAAGCGAAAAGACTTGCTGGCAGGACAAATTGTCGATGTTGTGAAACATATTCGCTATGATAAACCTGAAAGGATTCCGATTACAACTGAACTCTTTGAGTATTAGGAGAAAACACTTCGCCATGTTTCAAGAGGTGGATTGAAATTAGAAAAGCACTCGCAACTGATGTGAGTGTAGAAGGATAAAATCTTATTGGATATTGACGCTTCAACAGGAGGTTTTGACGGATGCGGCCTAACAACATGGTGCTGCATGTCATATGCATTAGATGTTGGATATAATCAATCAGATTATAAACTAAAGACAAGATGAACGAGTAGAAGTCAGTGGAAAGAGTGGAATTTCATTTTCGAGTGCTTAGTAAGCCTGAAGATTTTTGGCAAAAGGAAAACCTCAAGTGGCATCGATTGATGCTCTCATTTATTTCGTAAAATTAATTTACCACCATTAAAAAGATGTTTTAGAGATGGATGGGGACGTTCTTGTGTACCAGATTAAACCATGTTTGAAGCAGGAAGAGAACGCATTGGAGAAAAAGGGATTGTTAGTGATCCAAAAGTTCACTCAAGATGTATTAGAAGAAATTTTGTGAATATTGCGATCAAATTGGTTTCTTTCTGTAAATCAACGAACTACTTTCTCCACGACGGGAGGAAGTGGCAAATATTGGAGTTTCTTAGCACATCTGCAATTACATACGAATGCAGTTGTCTATAGGATTGGAAAAGACTGGTATTCAAAGCAGTTGTGAAAGAAGTCACATCAACAATTAAAAATCTAAAATAGAGGTGGAACGATGATTCAAGAATTGTTTCGACTATTTTGCAATTATTGGAAGAAGTTCGCCGCCAATTTGAGCACGACGCATTAATGGGAAACAGGTGCAGGTAAATCAATTATTATTGATGCAGTAGGGATTACTCGCTGGAGAACGTGCTAGTTTAGGAAATGATCTGATATGGCAGTGATAAAGGACAATTCGCTAGCAGTTTTTACCCATTGATTCAGAAGAGACAAAAAGAAAATCGAAGCATTAGGCATTGAAATTGAAAATGATGAAATCATGCGATTCAACGTGAAATTATATCAAACAGGTAACCCGACTTTGAATCGTATTAATGGACAAATGGTTACCGTTTCATTATTAAAACAAGTTGGCCCCTTATTTGATTGATATCCATGGACAGAAACGAACATTTCCTTATTACTTAAACGAAGAGCATCATTTGTCGTCTTTTAGATGCATATGCAGGACAAAACTGCAACCTTTTAAAAAGACGACTATCGTAGGTGATGATGAGACCATTGGTTGCAGTATTCAAGAGCAATTATGCAGTTACAAACTGCTGAAAAGGAAGATGCACATTGGACTTTATTAAAATTTCCGTAAGCAGAAGAAATTAGAATTATCAAATATTTATATTGGAGAAGAGGAAGAATTAGTTCAAGAAAAGAATATTTTACCTATTTCCAAAAATCTCAAAGAGCACTTTAATGTCTGCTTTCCATCGGTCGTTACAAACGGGAAGAATATTCTGCAGCAGATGCCATTATTAGTCAAGCTTTCCTCAAGAAATAGATTTTACAAGGAATTGGAGAAAATTACCAACAATTGTATCAACAATTACAAGAATCTCATTATCAACTAGCAAGATGCGGTTTCTCATATGAGTCGTCGTGAATTAGATCATGCAGAATAATATGATGAAGAACGATTGAATGTGTATTGAAGAAACGTTTAGATGTTTATTATCAGTTAAAACGGAAGTATGGAGATAATGCAGAAGAAAGTTATTGTGGAGTTCCAAAGCACGCTACATGCTTCAATTAAATCAAATTGAAAATAAAGAAAGTATTATCGAAAACTTTTAATTCAAGAAAAGCACAAACTCGAACAAAAGCAAACAAGAAGTGGCACATGAATTGGACGTGAAAACAAAGAGCAGGAAATCGCCCTTGAAATTAGCTTTTGAAAAAGATAGAAACACGTGTTACACGAATTGTATATGGAACAAGCTTATTTTGGAAAATTCGTGTCTTACCAAGTGAACAAACTCACTTGAAACAGGGATAGATGGCGTACTACTGTATATTTCTATTGACTAAAGGCAGAACCTGTTAAACCATTACAGCAAAAGATTGTATCTGTGGGAATTGTCCAGAATTACCCTCGCTATGAAAACTATCTTGTGCGTAAAGCATGGTGTTGGAAACGATCGTATTTCCGATGAGGTAGATACAGGTAAGTTAGCGGACGAGTGCTCAAGCCATTGCGAATAAAATGCATTATATTTCTGAATTTGCCCAAGTATTATGTATTACTCATTTGGCCTACAGGTGGCAAGGCATTCCGGAGTTCAGTATTTCTCTTTATTGAAAATGTGGAAAAGATGAGCGTACACTCACAACTCTACAAGCACGTTAGAAGAAGACAAATGTATCGAAGAAATTGGTCGTATGTTGTCAGGAGAAGAGACAGTATTAACGAAGCAACATGCAGCAGAACTGATTGCTATTGTCTGGGAAAAATTCGTCAACAAAAATAAAAGTTCAAAAGAAAACAGGTGATTGCAAATGACTAAAATTTTTGCTACATAGAGGGAAGTAGAGGAACTCATCCAGAAAATACATTAGCTGCTTTTCAAGAGGCAGTCATTGTACATAGTGATGGGATTGAATTAGATGTTCATGTTTTCAAAAAGATGGAGAATTAGTCGTGATTCATGACGAAACAGTGGATCGTACGACGAATGGTAGTGGTTTAATTCAAGACGCATAGTAGAAGAAATTCAAGCATTAGATGCAGGAAGTTGGTTCTCATGAATCATTTCACTGGAGATCTGACATTGGAAGAAGTTTTCCAATATGTAAAGGAATTGAATTTCAAAGGGTGAATTAAATATTGAATTAAAAACGGATCAAATTGAATATGCAGGAATTGTTGAAAAATGTGTGGCATTACAAGAAAATGCAACCAAATTTTGCAATTATTTATTCTAGTTTTAATCCGAGAAGCATTATTCAAATGAAACAATTACGACCGAATCAAGAAATTGCCTTTTTATATGAATCGGTAGAAATGGCAAAATTTTTGTGTTGAAGAAGTGAAGTTTGAAGCTGTTCATCGGACTACCGCTTGACTAAAAAGAAGCTTTGAGATTCACTCACAATATCCAAAAGCGATGTATGGACAGTGAATCAAGAAGAAGAGATGAACCATTGTTTTTGAGCTTCATGTGAGAAGCAATTTTACAGATTATCCACAAAAAGCACTAGAGCTGACGTTCGAAATAAAGGAGTAATATGGGAGACACAAAAATCATTGTCATTGTTGGTCCAACTGGTGTTGGGAAAACAGCTCTTAGTATCGAATTAGCAAAAACAATTAAATGGAGAAACTCATTGAATGGAATTCCATGCAAGTTTATAAAATCTTTTGAGATATCGGAACAGCTTAAAGTGACTCCTGAAGAATCACTTGAGGGATTCCTCACTACTTATTAGATATCTGTGATGTGAAAAGAAGAGTATACTGCTAGTGATTTCAAACAAATGGCAAGAAAAAGCGATTCAAGAGATTGCAAGTCGTGGAAAGATTCCAATTGTTGTTGGAGGTACTGGACTTTATATTGAAGGCTTTATTATTTGATTTTCATTTTTAGTGGTGAAGATTCTAACGATCCATCTTACCGACTAGAAAAAGGAAAAAGAACTAGAAGAAATTGGCCCTCAGGCTATGTGGGAGCAATTAAAAGCAGTTGATCCTGTCAGTGCTGAAAATATTCATCGCAAAATAACACGAGACAGGGTTATTCGTGCATTAGAAGTGACACATGCCAGTGGAAACCATTTTCAGCCAATGACCAACAACAAAAAGAAGCTATTTTTGATGCCTATATTATTGGATTATCAACGGATAGAGCAGTCCTTTAGAAAGAATTGATACAAAGTAGACATGATGATGCAAAATGGTTTAGAAGAAGAAGCTGAACAATTATATGATGTCGTAAAAGGATTAGATGTCCAATCAATTCGAGGAATTCGGGTATAAAGAATGGGTGGGATTATTTTTGAAGGTCAATTATCAAAAAGAAGGCACCATTCAAAAATTCAACAAAACTCTAGACGATATGCCAAACGACAATTAACATGGTTTAGAAACCGATTTGAAGCTGTACATTGGTATGATTTAGTAGAAAATCCTAATACAATTTCTGCAAGTTGTTTTAGATTGTCAGCAGTTTTTACTGGGAAGTGAATAAATGGAAAACACAAAAAGAAAGAGTAATGATTGTTGCTGTTCAAAAATAACACAATCAGATGAGCAATTTCACATGCTTTTAGAAGAAATGAAGCAATTAGTCGATACTGCTCAAGGAGAAGTTGTCGTAACTGTTACTCAAAAGAGAAACTTATAGTGGTCGTACAATGATTGGAAAAGGAAAAGGGATAGAAGAAATTAGTCATTTAGTCGATGAATTAGAAATTGATTTAATAGTTTTCTACCAATCTCTAACAGGTTCTCAAACGAAAAATCTAAATGAAACGATTAATGTACGAATTATTGACCGAGTTCAATTAATTTTAGATATTTTTGCGATGCGTGCTCGTTCAAAAGAAGGAAAACTTCAAGTACAATTGGCTCAATTAAATTATTTATTACCACGTTTATCAGGCCAAGGTACAGCCTTATCGAGACAAGGTGGGGGAATTGGAACAAGAGGACCAGGGAAACGCAATTAGAAACAGATAAACGACATATTCGTAAACAAATTTCAGATATTGAAGCACAATTAGAACAGACAAAACTATCATCGCTCAACGTTCAAGAATGGAAGAGAAATCGATCGAATGGTTTTAGAATGGGATTAATTGGCTATACAAATGCTGGAAAATCAACCATTCTAAACCAATTAACAGATGCAGGAACGTACCAGATGGATCAATTATTTGCAACTTTAGATCCATTAACAAGAAAAAGTTGATTTAGCTGATCAATATGATGTGACATTAACGGATACCGTTGGATTTATTCAAGATTTACCAACCACTTTAATTCACGCATTTGAGTCAACGTTTAGAAGAGAGTGCGGATGTTGATTTATTAGTGCATGTCGCAGATGCATCGTCTCCGAATTTCTTAATGCATGAAAAAACGGTTCATGAATTAGTTGAGGAATTAGAGATGGAAACTATTCCGATGGTAACGATTTATAATAAATCTGATCTAATTGTTGGAGAATTTCAACTGAATGCTTATCCTTCGTTAGTGATTTCTGCTGAGAATCCAACAGATATTGAGCGATTAAGAGAATTTCTTGGAGCTCAAATGAAAGCAGAAATGGACCATTATGAAGAATGGGTAGAAGTTTACGAAGCTATAAAAACTTTCACAACTCCAACAAAAATACCTTAGTAGAAATTTTGGAGCTTTAATGAAGAGAAAACCAATACTATGTAAAAGGCTATCGTAAAAAGGAATGTAGGACTTATTACGAGATTTTAACTTATAGGGCATTTAGAAAGTAAAAAGAAACTTTTCTAAAAGTAGCCAGGACGGCAGCAGCTCCTATGGTCTCATGCCTAAATTTTTGAGCCAAGGTCTCAAAATTTCCTGTACAATTAGCCTAAAAGTCCAATATTACTTCGGCTACGGTGAAAAGTTCTTTTTCTTTAAATTTGTTGTGTAAGAAATGGAAGTTAAATATTTTAGTTGTTTTAGCTAAGGAGGATAGAAATGATTAAATATTTAAAAAAGAGATGTTAGGATTTCTGTTAAATATAGCAGGTTTATTTACCGTATCTGAGCTTACAAGTTTATGCTGCCTTACGAATGACTAAGGTAGCCGAATATCTCATCCAACAAAATGTAAAGGTATTTATGATTGAAGTATTCATTATTTTGGGATTATGGATTATTAGTTTAATCATTTCATATTATCAAACAATTTATCAAGAAATTGTTATTCAAAAATATATGTAATAAGATGCGTAGTGATATGTCAGATGCTTCTTGGAATATTAAAGCTAATTATATTGACGGTCAAGAACAAAAAGGAAATTGAGTCATTTCTTCAAAATGATGTAAATATGATTGAAAATAAAGTACTAAGAAGTATTTTTGGTATGATAAAAATTTATGTTGCGTGCTGATTTTTATCTTTAATTGCTTTATTTTTATGTCCATTATTTATTATTTATTGTCAGTCTTGCATTATCAATTGTATTATATTTATCCGATAATGACCATGGTATCTAATGTAGGAAATCATGTTGCTGAGGCAAATAAAAGTTACTTGAATAAAATTAATAATATGATAACAGGAATTGATGTTCTAAAAAGAATTTGGCGCATTAAATTTTTTATCAGGATTCATTTAGTCAAGAGTTATTTAAAAATTAAGAATAGTAGAGTATTACTTGCTAAAGAAACGAGTAAAGTTACATTTATTATTTTTCTATTGAATGTAATCAGTCAATTATCGGTCATATTTAGTAACAGGGGCTGTTGATAATCAATCAGATAATCTTAGTTGGTGCAATTCTTACTACAACTGATTTTAGCAATGAAAATTATTTGATTCAATTTCTGCGATTAATCAATATATGACTATTATCCATTCTTCAGTTCAACTGTTAGATAAAATTGATAAGTTTGAAGCAAAGGATGATAAAACTATTGAAAAACCACTTATATTATCATGGGATAATATTACTATTTCAGATTTAGAATTTGGCTATACACCAGATCTAGTATTATTTAGCAATGTTAATTTACGATTGGATAAAGGAAAATGGTACGTATTGAATGGAGCTTCTGGTAAAGGAAAAGTCACACTATTCAAGTTATTATTACAGCAATTAGAACCAAAAAGGTACCATTTTGATTGATGGACAAAATATTACGCAATACAATACAGATAATTTATTTAGTTATTTAAGACAACAAGGTTATATGTTTGATACAAGTATCAAGGAGAATATTTTATTAGGAAAAAGAAGAGTTAGATAATTTTAAGGAGATAATTGAGCAATTAAATATTGATTTAACTAAAAATATAAATGATTTGTCAGGTGGAGAAAAGCAAAAAGTTGCGATTGCAAGATTATTAGTTAATCCAAATCCTATCATTTTATTAGATGAAAGTTTTTTCAAATATCGATATTGCTAGTTCCGAAAATGATTTTAAATAGTTTATCTAAATTAGAAAATATAATGGTTATTATGATAACACATCGTAAGCAAGAATTAGAAGATATTGAGTATGATTCGATAGATATTCTTGAATGAATTAAAGCTGAGTAATAATAGGATAGAAAGTAAGGAGAGTAAAAATTTGAAGAAAATGGTTTTTGCAGATTATTATGACACAACAATTATTTTACTAGCTTTAATCTGTTATTCTGGTATTACTTGGATTTGCTGAGTATAATTGATTTGGACAATCCGCCTTATAGTATTATTGATTTAGTAATCTGGGCTGTTTGTAATTGATTATAGTTGGCGCTTTTACGACTAAAAAGAAAATGGCGTTTTTATTCTAGAAAATATTTTTGATTTATTGGCTATTCTCCCTTTTAAATGCTATTTTTACAGTATTTCGGTTAGGGCGTATCTTCCGCTTAGCAAGGCTGACAAAAATTACTGAAACTGACTCTGTTTACTTAGAATAATTGGACTTACAGGTAAATTAGAAAGAAAAATTAGTAGATTCTTACGGACAAATGGCCTGATTTATATCTTGTATGTTAATATCTTTATCGTGCTAGTAGGAAGTTCAATTTTATCTGTAGTTGAAGAAAAATCCTTTTCAGATAGTCTTTGGTGGGCTCTTGTGACAGTAACCACTGTTGGTTATGGTGATATTGTTCCAGTTTCCCTTTTTTGGGAAATGGATAGCTGTCTTTATTAATGTTGGTAGGGATTGGTACAATAGGAATGTTAACAAGTGCTTTTGACAAACTTTTTGTAAAAGATAATCCAGATGAACAGATAAAAACTTGATAAACTCCAAGACGAATTATCTAGTCAGAAGATTATTACTAGAGAAACAATCTGAGAAAGATAGATGAACTAAATAGAATGATACAAGAATTGCTTGATATAATAAAGGTGAGACAAAACACATAATATAGTTAACTGTAGTGGGTTGAAGAAAAGCTAAAATCGAGAGGACAAATTTCACCTTTCTTTTTGATATTCAAAGTGATAAAAATCCTGAAGTTTTCAAAGTTCCGAACACAAAGGTATTTTCGTTTGATAGCTTTGATGAGATTATTCGTTGCTTCTAATTTTTCATTGGAATAGGGTAGTTGAAGGGCGTTGGCGATTTTCTCTTTGTCCTTTAGAAAGGTTTTTAAGACAGTTTTAAAAAGTGGTAAATATATTTCCTGTGTATATTCATCAAAATAAGTTCCTTTTTGGAAAATAGTCTCGAACCTTTTGTAATACCTGATTCAATTTCAATACGATCAGATAACGTTAAATGTTAATGTTTCATCGTTCCATACCATCATTTGTCTCATACTTAATTCTAACATAAAAATTTTGAGTCCCAGATTAACTTCTATTTTTGATACTTAACTAGAAGTTACTTTGAAAACTTTCGTAAATTAAATTATAAATATTTTAAGGATGATACATTTGTATGGTTGTTTAGATACGATTTCATTATTCTTGGAAGATAGAAAAGCAATAGAAAGAAAGTGTTTTCTATTGCTTTTCAGTTAGAATACGCCCATGAAAATCTGTTTGTAATGTTTTGGCATACCTTTTTATAATAAGAGATAGAGAAATGATAAGGAGCCGAAGGGCATGTATTCAATCGAACAATTTAAAGAAAAATAGCAAAAAGAATTTCAAATACAATTTAAAATGAAAACTACTTAAAAGAAGCCTTAACTCATTCATCCTATGCAAATGAACATAAAAGCTTGCAAAGGAATTTATAATGAGCGTATCGAGTTTTTAGGTGATGCTGTTTTAGAATTATTTTATTTCTAATTGGTTATACCGACAAATGCCAACGAGAAGGCGAGTTAACAAAATTAAGAGCGCAAATCGTTTTGTGAAGAAAGTTTGTCGACACTTGCGAGAGTGTGAGTTAGATAAGTATCTTTTATTAGAAAGGAGAACGTGCTTCAAAAAGGACATGAAACCAGCAGTCTCTCTGCGACGTATTTAGACAGCTTTTGTGGGTGCTATTTATTTAGACCAAGGTTTTTGAAGGTGCTAGTAATTTCTAAATACAAGTCATTATTTCGAAAATGAAAGATGGAAGATTTACTTTAGTTGGTGATTTTAAAACAGAATTACAAGAATATTTCCAAAGAAATGGGAATGTGAAATATTCGTTATGAATTACTAAAAAGAAGAGGGCCCTCTCATGCACGTTATTATACCGTACAAGTTCATGTGAATGATAAAAGGCTATGAAATTGGTGAAGGCAAGACGAAGAAAGCAGCAGAACAATTATCTGCTAGAAGAACATTAGAAAATTAAACGTTATTTCTTAAAGTAAGGAGTCAAGGATGCAGTTAGAAAAATTGAAATGTCTGGATTTAAGTCATTTTGCGGATAAAAACCGTGATCGAATTTTGATAAAGGTGTTACAGCTGTTGTAGGTCACAACGGAAGTGGAAAATCTAATTTGTCAGAAGCAAATTAAATGGGTTTTAGGAGAAACAATCTGCCAAAAGTTTACGTGGTATGGATGATGTTATTTTTGCGGTTCTCAAACTCGTCAAACCCGTTAATATTGCTGGAAGTAAATTTGCATATTAAACAATGAAGATGGAAAATTGGCAATTGAGCATTCTCAAGTTGTATTAACTCGTCGATTGAACCGTAATGGGGATAGACTTTTTATTATCAAGAAAGCTTGTCAGACTACAAAAGATATTATGTTTAATGATGGATTTGGTTTAGAAAGGACTTTTCGTTCAATTTCAAGGGAAAGCCGAACAAATTTTCAATGATAAACCTAAAGATCGTCGTACATTATTGGAAGAAGCTGCAGGGGCATTAAAACATAAAGACCAAAAACACAGCGCAAAGAAAATAGATCAAACACAAGAACATTTAAACCGTGTAGAAGATATTTTACATGAAATTAAAAGCTCGATCAACGCCTTTATTAGAACAAAGGAGGAAAGCAATTGTTTAGTGTATCTAAAAGAAGAATTACAAAGGTATCGAAACATACGCCCTTATTAGCCGTTGAAATTGAAACATTAAACACTCACTGGACGTTTGCTAAACGAGAAGTAGCTCAGTTACAAGAAACCTGTGACGTGAAAAGAGAACAAAATTAGTAGAGCTAGAGCAGAAAGTATTCGATCAACAAGAATTACTTGCTGTAAAAATACTGAGTTAGATGAAAACAAGTGTTATACGTTGATGCGATTCATGGAACAATTAGATGGTGAACGTAAAGTTTATCAACAAAGACAAGAGTTCATGAATCGTACCAATGAAGAAAAACCAATTAGCTTTTAGTGGAAGTCATTTGTCAATTAGAATCAACAGAACAAAATGGAAAACTGAATTAGAGCGAGCAGCTGCTATTAAAGAACTAGAACTGAACGAAATTGAATCAATTTGGTCTAAAATTAGTGAAGAATTAGAACAATTAAGTCAAGGTAATGAAGAGCGACAAAAAGCAATTACAAAGTGACTATATATCGAACAATTACAAGAAATTTCAAAAATTAACGAAACCAAAAGAAACACTTGGAACGTTCAATGGAACAAAATCAAAATCAACATGATAAATTACTAGAAAAACAAGAATTATTTTGAAGAACAATCAAAGCAATTTAGATCAAAAAGATTGCTCAGTTAGTGGAAAAGAAGAAAATTTAGCTCAAACTAACAAATACTAAACAAGAAGAATTAAGTAGTTATCGTCATCACAGATAGTTTGCGTCAAGAACGTCAAACCATGCAAGAACAAAAACAAAAGATTGAGCGACAATTACAACAAACTCAAGCAAATTATCATAGTTTGAAACAAGTTTCTGAAGATTATGCTGCTACTATCAAGGAGTGCGAGAAATTTAAAACAAAAAGAAACAAATTGCAGGTGTTATTGGTTCAGTTGCTGAATTAATTCGAGTAGAAGATGCGTACACTTTTGGCAAACGATATCGCTTTTAGGGCAAGTAGTCAACTATGTTGTGGTAGAGCACGAAAACAAGCTGCTGCAAAAGCAATTGACTATTTTAAAATGAACCGTTTGGGACGAGCACCTCTGCATTTACCATAACGATTATTAAAAGAGATGCCAGATGCACGGTTCAACAACAATTATTCTCTTTACAAGGCTATGTTGGGAATTGCTGGTGACTCAGCACATGTGGAAAAACGTATCAATCCATTATTCGAAATATTTTAGGAACAACCGTACGTTGCTAAAACATTAGATGATGCTATCAAAATTGCTAAAGTCTTGCAATACCGTTATCGAATTGTTTCTTTAGAGGAGAGTGTTGGGAATGCTGCGTTCGACGGGACTGGTGGAGCTTCTAAAACCATCAACAACAATCCTCTTGTAAAACGGAATGAGTCAATTAGAAACGTTAGAACAACAATTGAAACTGTTGAAAGAATCTGAGAAGCAGGTTTCTAGATGCGAATCTCAGTTGGAAACGAAGTGGAACGAATTAAAAGGAACAATGATTCAAGAAGAAGAACAGCTTTTAAAACAACAATTACCAAGAAGTTCGTTTAGAATTACAATACTCAAAAAGATGAGTTTAATAAAATTAGTCGTCAAACATTAAGTCAACAGCATGAATTAGATGAATCTATTGAGCAATATGAAACAATTAGAACAGCAATAATGTTGAAACTCATGAAGTATTAAGAAGAATTACAAAAGAGAATCGAAAGCGGTTAGAATTGGATTATTTACAATTATCTCAGAAGACCGTGCCGCAACAGCTTCAAGAAAAACAACAAGAGGTACAGGCAGTTGGAACACAAAAGCTCGTATTCAGAGAGCAGAGTCCAACATCAAAGAAAGAATTCAAACAAGAAAAGCTTTCATTAAAACGTTTAGAGAGAACAAGTTCATTTACTGGAATCGAAAAAGATGAACAGAAAGGGCTTTGAACAGGAAAAATGAGGCAGATTTTCAAACTCAAACTGTAAAGAGTCACGAAGCGATTAAAAGAGTGTTACAGTATTAGAAACGTCGATAGACTGAAAGAATTGAAAGAATTCAATTAGAAGTGATTAATAAACAAACAGAAGTCAGTCGAAATCAAGCGCAACATCAGTGCAGAGTGTTTGAAACAAATCATCAAAGTTGAAACAAAAAGCCAATCGATTTGAATTAGCAATTGATCAAAAACTGCAATATCGGCGAAGATATGAACTAACATTTGAAGCAGCAATCGACAGAATTAACGTATGCCTATTGAAGATGCTTCAAAAACAGTTCGTTCATTAAAACAACAAATCGAACAAATGGGTGCAGTAAAACTCACGGCGATTGAGTGAATATGATAAAGTTCAAGAAAGATTTGATTTTTAACAATCCAACAACAAGACTTACTAGATGCGAAGAAAAATCTAGAAAGACACGATTACAGAAATGGATACAGGAAGTTACGGTCGATTCAAACAAACTTTCGATGCAATTTCAAGTCAATTCCAACAAACATTCCACGACTGTTTGGAGGACGATGACGTCTCTAGAGTTAACAGATCCTACGAATTTATTAGAAACAGGAATTGAGATTATTGCTCAGCCACCTGGTGAGAAACTACAATCCTAAGTCTATTATCTGGGGGAGGAACGTCTTTACTGCCAGTTTGCATTACTATTTGCAATTTTAGAAGTGAAGCGAGTACCATTCTGCTTACTAGACGAAGTAGAAGCAGCCTATGGATAGGAGGCAAATGTTGCAAGGAATATGGGAACGTTACTTGAAAAGAATTTTCTAAAAATACACACAGTTCATTGTGATTACTCATAGAAGAGGAACAATGGAAGAAGCAGATGTGATTATATGGAAGTAACAATGCAAGAATCTGGAGTTTCAAAACTAGCCTCAGTCAAAGTTTCGAAGACTTTGATGGTATGGAAGTAGAACTTGTAGTGGTGAAAATGGAAAAGCCTGAGATAAAGGCTTTTCTCTGTATAAAGTTTTGGCTCAAGTTGAATTTTTAGAATTTGCAGAATTAGATAAATATGGTAGTACTCACAAGTTAGGAGAGTGAATTATGAAGAGTGTTCATAACAGGTGTTTGTGGAACAATTGGAGAAACATTAGTAAATTACTTTATAGAAAATGATGCAAAGAAATCGTATAATGGTGTTGATTATCAAAGAAACTCAGATTGGCTATGATATGAATAAAAGGTTAGATGCGTCAGTATTTTATCCAGTTCTAATGGATTTTACTTTCCTAGATTGTTTAAATATGTGAAATGTAAATTCAAACCAGATATTTGATTCATGCAGCATCATTTAAAAATGACAAATTTTCTGTGAAGACTTTGTGAGTATTGCTATCTCAAAAATGTTTTGCAAACAAAGTTTTCCTGGAGTCAGTATTACCTTTTGTAAAGGAAAAGAGTTATATTTATTTCTAGTGATGAAGCTTATAAACCCACATAATCAGTTTGGAAAACAAAAACTAGAAGTAGAACAATTTTTGAATACAATTAAATAATCAGTATCAAAGACGGTTTCATTTCCAATCGTTACGATTTCCATTTTGTGATTGAAGTAATGGCTCAGTCTATCATGTTTGATAAACTCTCGAAGAAAATAAACCTCTTCCATTAACAGATGAGAGAATTACAAAAAGCTAGCAAAGGAAAAGATTTTTATTCGTGGGTGGGATGATTTTTATGATCACGTTCTAAAATCAGGAGTCTACACCTTATCGATTGGAAAAGTTCTTAGCATAAGAATTTAGCGGAAGAATTAATTGAGAAAAACCACTCTAAAGGTAAAATAGAAATTATAGGATTACGTAAGGGAGATACTTTGGAAGATTGCATCATGAATGATGATGATTTTAAATCTATCACTGATTTTGGTGAGTGAAGTTTTTGAATAAGGATATTTTGTTTAGGGTTAGTTAAAGCGAAAATACAGAAATTAATGATATTTTAATATTGCTGATAATATTCAGCTAGTACTTTCACAGCAATATACGAAACAACAATTGGAGAAATGTTAGATGAATGATGAGGAAAAAGTACAGAAATTATTGATAAATATAATCAAGCATCCATACGAACTCTCTGAAAAAGCTACTGCTAAAGAATTCAAGTTTCGTAATGAGTTATATCCTTTACAAGAAGCGAATCATGGACAGCGAGAGAACTTGTTGGAATGAAAGACTAGTAGAAAGCATGGAACTAGCAAATTCTAGTTTCGTGCTTTTTAAGTTATTCAAAAATTGTAAACTCATGTAGAAATTGTTCTTTAATTATAGTTACAATTCTAAAAGAAATGGTATAATATAGAAAAACTCAAAATATGGGAAAATAACAGAAATTAATATATCTGGAAAAGAAATTGGAACAAAATGAAGAAAGCAATATCGATTACTATTTTAAGGAGATGTAGAAGATGGTGTTTTGAGTTGAAGGAATCCATAAAACGATACAATAATAAGACAATTTATACTAATTCCTTTGAAATTCCAGAAAGTAACATTACGGTTATTCTTGGTAAAAATGGTGCTGGAAAAACGACATTAATTAAACTGATGTTAGGAACCAATCGAGTGCAGATAAAGGAGATATTTTGTATAAGGGAGAAAATGCTGTTTAGATGTTGAGACATTCATATTATCAAAATGTCAGTGCCGTGATTAGAATCTAGTCGATAATGTTTAGCCCATTTTAACAGGTAAACAAAATATTGAATACTTTCTTGGTTATCAAAAGCAATCCATAAACTATATGAATGACGGTATTCAAGCGTTAATTGATGAGTTTGACCTCAGAGATGCTATTGATGAACCAGTTGGTGGGTACTCTAGAGGATGTTACAGAAGCTCTCATTAATTATTTCATTAATGACAAATGTAGAAGTTCTATTTTTTAGATAGAGCCAACTTTAGGATTAGATTTTCAAAGTTCAAAGCAACTTTGTCAAAATTAAACAACTATCAACAGAACAGGATAAAACGATTAGCTCAACCTCACAAGCTGAGATTATAGAATTACTAGCAGACTATGTAATTGCTGATTGACGAAGGAAAGGTTGTCTATAAGGGAGATTATCAGAACTTCTTGCAACAAGTCCCACATTCACAAGAATTTGAAGCGGTTATTGAGGGAGAAGTAATTCATCAAGAGCTTCAATGCCGCATTGAAAAAGGAAAATCATACGTGAAACGAAACTCTATTGACGAGTTAACGGAACTTTTAGTAAAGCATAACTAATGTCTCATTTAATAAAGATTGAGAAACTAAGTCCTACGGTTGAAGAAACACTGGACTATTTCTATAGTCAAAGGAGAGGAGTTTCATCATGAAGTTATTTAAAGGCAGAATTATGGAAATATTTACATGAAGTGCGCACTTGTTATCCGGATCATATCGTGAGTATTGTGGTTACTACGATTGTGTTTCTATATGTTTTTATTAGATTTCAACATCAACAAATGAATCAAAAGTTATGTAGGATTTTGTTTATTGGTATTTATTGAGTTCGGTTATTAGTGAAGCAGCAGTCTCTGTGTCTTCAGAGAAGCAAATGGGAATTTTAGATCAACTGATTATTAAGCCATTCCTTTTTGAACAGTTGATTATAGTAAGAACACTTGTGTGGTTGATTGTTAATCTGATAAAAGTGACTGTTGTATCTCTTATCTTGGGTGCCATTCTTTCAATTCCAAATTTTATTTAGTGGATGGTATATTGTTATCTTCTTATTAACCACTGTGTGGTGTTTTGGTTTTACATTGGTACTAGTGGCGTTAACGTTAGAAATATACTAAGACTGCATCATTTGATTCGATTATTTCTTATGACTATTATTTTTCACTGGAGCTATTTTACCTCATGAGATGATGCCTGAATGGGCAATTTTGATTGGACGATTTCTTCCAATCTCTCTAGGAATTGAAATGACGCAAAATCTAATTCAAGGGAAGCGTTGCTTTGGATGGAGTACTTATTATTAGCCGGTCAGTCAGTTTCTTTTTGGTACATTGGGTGCATGTCTTATTTAAGAAAATTTACCAATCTAGTAAGAAAGCAGGGATTGATAGAAGTTATTAATGCGTTGAAGAATATGAAAAGATAAACAGTGCTGTTAAACTTAAGAAAGAAGACATTAAGCATACAATACTTGTTATCAAAATAAAATAGACTCTATCAGTGAAGTATGGTTGATAAGGTATTATATGTTACTGTTCGTGGTATTTGAGAAGTATCAAAAGATCAAATCAGGCGGCACAAAATCCGATTGCATATCGAATCTACATTATTTATTGTTTTTGTGTAATTATGATTTTTGAAGAAATGATGGAAGCGTACGTATAATATATTGAATTGGGAATACAGGACTAATGGAACAAAAGGAAGAGTAAAGATTATATAAAAATAATAGAGTATGTTAAAAGCTTTTCCTCCAGAAAAATGCTATTGTGGTATTGCAACAAATTCTTATAAAGTTAAAAATTCCCTATAACAAATGGGTATTAAGTCATGTCTATAAATATATTGTAGAAATCTGTAGCAATTATACGATAGTCTGTAATAATACTTATAATAAAGGCTATATTTTTATGCAGACAATTTCATTATTACAAATATTAAGACCCTCTCAGGGATTGATAATAATATATATCCCAACGGTTGTCCAACTAATAGAGAAGCAGCTATTAAAAATCAAAAATTCATATTCTATATTAGGATTACATGCAAAAACGGTGATTATAATTTAGGATATATTAAAAGTATAAATGGAAATGCAGATATAATACTTGGATTTTCAATGAGTGACTATCAGGAATACCCTTATCGGAAGAGTTTAGAAAAATACTAGATTCTCATGTGTATTTGTAATGTTTCAACTAAGAGGGTCGAAGATAAAATGGGAAACTTAATTCGAGAAACTTGTATTGATCATGTATTTTGTAAAGCGGAATTTATTACAATGTCGTTCCAATGTTATTGTTCATAATGAAAATAAATTGTCTGACCATTATCCAATTACATTTTGTATCAAAGAATCAAACTAGGTGGAGAGAGTTGCATTAATGTTAAGTGTTGTAGACAGTATTTAAATAAACGGTAGAGAATAAAAAGGCTTATTCATATGCCATATCTTTTTAAAAAGGTATCATTAGATTGGAATAAGCTTTTTATGTTGAAAACTAAGGTTGGTGAAACATATCTATGGGTAAGATAAGACTAAAATCTATCTAATATGGTATTTTCTTTGAATTGTCAGTAAGTTACAACAACAACTTTACGTATACGTTTTTATCGTATTGAAATATCTCCATAGTATAAAATTATATTGGCGCATTAAATATAGTCTTATACCATGTAATTTAGAGAAATAATTAGAGAAGTGCGATGGAGGAAATGAAAAACGATATGGATGAGTATTGGAATGGTTAAAGCATTATCAGTATATTTTTATAGTAGTTGACTTACTATTTTTAATCGGCGCAATAAGAATTGGAAATGGGTATATCGTTTCTGTCGGAGATAGGCAAGATGCATTTATTTTTTTGAAGTGTAGGGTGAAAGGATATAGAGGTCTTTATAGGAATATGTGGACTGTTACTTGTAATTTGTGGTGTTGTATTTTAATGTTGATAAAAAGATAAAAAGTGGAGGTAACGTAACATGAAATGGAATTTAGAAAACAGCAAAAGAATTTTTGCGTATATCGAAAAACTTACAGATGAAGATAAATATACGGAATGTATGACAGCGTTGGAAAAGCATCCCTATGGAAGAACGGGATTACAAAGTATGGTATCAGATTGCTCGTACCTATCAAAAACTTTCGCGATTGTCGGCAATGATGATAAAGGAACGCCTAGTTTTATTGGCGATAAATTTTTATTAAAATCTATAGATATTTTAGAATTCAGTTAGAGAAGAGAAAGATAAGGCTGAATGGAATATGCAGTATGGCGTATGCCTATCAATATTTGACTCATGAGGAAGAAAAGAGCTGATTCCCTTATGCCTTGCGTTGGGCAGGAGTTAGATCCTGAGGAACAGAATGCTTTTAGAAGTAGTCAAAGAGTGTAAAGAAGAAATTGAAAAAGAGCATGCAGGAGCCAATGTGGCTACGGGATAAAAGTAATCAATCAAGAAACTGCCGAAATTGACGAAGACTGGTGCATTTATCTATGCAATACATTTGCTTACGACTTACCGGCTGTGGTTCGAGACCAATTTAGCTCTTATGAATTTTTGAATTACTGCAAACTACCCTAAAAGGCTTCAATTACAAATATTATATAAGAATGCTGATGACAACGGTTTTCCCTACAAGAGAAGAAGGGGAGTATGTATATTCTATAGAAGACGCTGTAGTAGAGATTATTGAACAACATGGAGACATGTTAGCAGGCGTTGTGAAATGCGATGAGCGGGCACATATTTTTGCGTATGTTAAGAATGAGTTGGGGTACTACGATGAAATTTCTGAGATGATGTCAGAAAACTTCCTGATTATGCTATACATTGGCAGTATTTGAAGATAAGGACTGGGTCATGTATTTTTCATGCACTGTATCCTGACAGATATGAATACCAAAGTATTATGAATAAGAGGCTCATTGAGAATATTGAAAGTAATGGTGATAGTATGGTGCCGAGAGTACTGGAACATTGCCTGTGCTTTACAACAGAAGAAAATGGGGAAGCCTTTTTAGCCAAAGTGATGGAAGAAGGTTTTCATAAAAACTCTTTCATCAGAAGATCTGAGCAACGATAATGAAGATATAGATAAGGAATATCCATATGTACTTGTCATTGGTAGGGAAGATGCTTTTGAAAAATATCGATGACATTGTCTGGTATCGTTTAATAGATTTAGCAGAAGAATTTGACAGGGAGAATATAGATGGCTGGGGATGTAAATATTGTAAAGTAGCGTGAAAGTAGCACTTTAAAGAGAAGAAGCGAGATGAAAACGTCCTTAAAAAAATATAGATTTCAACAGGCTCTTTTGTTCAAATAGGGTTGATGAAATAATTTTAATAGAAAATAACGATGTTATGTTGTCTCACTTATTTTTACAAACTCAGGCGTAAATGATTCAGTGTAAAAACAATTAAAACTACCCAATTATTGTGATATGATGGCAGTGATATTTTATGTTTTTAAAAGGAGAAAAATATGAGTTTTTTTATAAAAAGTTATTAACGGATTATTTAATAGTTCAAAGGAAAAATGAAGAGTATTCTAATGACGTTTATTCTCCTACTTTGATTAATGAAGCACCTCTTGCTTATTGGGAAGAATTTTTCACTTATGTTAGCTTTAGTACCCTAATAATTACTCACTTACAGAAGATATTTTTGAAAATATTAAAGCTATAGATGGTATTGAAATTAAAGAAAAAGTCTTCCAAGTGAAGATTTCCCTGGACAGATTGTTCTATCATATAAAGGAACTGATTTTGATGTAAGATTCTATCTTGGAGATTTTTTATGCAGAAGAAATGTATCAATAGAATTACAATATTTTTACAGAAGAAGAAAAAGAACATATTTTAAATTCAAAGAATGCCTTAATTGTTTATATGAAATTTGAAGGAGATGCTAAAAATGTTACCATTTACAGCTTAAAGCTTGTATATGCTATGGTTCCTGAAATGGTTGCTCTTTTGTGATGAAAGTGCTGAAAGAATGTTAAATAAAAAAATGGGTTGAATTAGCAGCAAAATCAAATGTACTTCCTTCTCCATCAAGCTCTATATACTGTTCAAGCTGTTTTGTGATGAGAATGAAGTTTGGTTACATACTCATGGATTATGTAGATGTAATCTTCACGAAATAGAGATTTTGGATTCAAATAAGAAAGATTATGAATCACATTATAGCTTACTTTCTAATTACGCTTCTATAATGATAGATGGAAATTATTCTAATGAAGATGAAGAAGAGATACATTTAGGGAATGTTTTATGATGGAAGCCAATAGTTGCTACATCTAAAAATGGATTGATGCTTTGAAAATATTATCCTAATGTTAATATTGGAGGGATTGAAGACAGAAAAGAATCCCATAATTCTAAAACAAATATAATTTTTCCTATATGAAAGTGAAGAAGACTATAATAATAACATTGTAAGTTTACCTTCAAAATTTACAGAAAAGTTTGAAAATAACCCATTAATGTTCTTAAGTACTGAAGAAACTGCTAGAATGAGTGATTTAGCTAGAGAAAGATTTTCTTATGTTGAAAGAATGCTTAAGAAAAAAACAAGAAGGTAATGAAGATATTACTATTATTATTAAATTAGGACTTGAAACAATAGATGAAGAAGGTAATTTGGATAGTACAAATCTTGAACATATTTGGTTTGAAGCTATTTCTATGGAAGGAGATAGTTTCAAGGCAGTATTGACTCAAGAACCATATCATATTCCAGATCTACATGAAGGTGATGAGGGGACATATTCTATAAATTATGTAAGTGATTGGGATGATTTATACTGAAAAAGGTGTAATAAACACCCAGAGACTGTATATTTGTTAGATTTATAAGAAAATAAAAATAGAGCGTATGATAAAAAGTCTGTAAATTTAAATCAAGCCTTCTATGGTAAAAAGCGGCTCTTTGTCAAATAGGGTTGATGAAATATTTTTAGTGCGTCGATTGTAAAAATTAAGGAGAAAACAAAATGAGAGTACCAACTTATATTAAAGAAGAAAATTACAATATAATAAATATAGATGATACATTTACAAGTATTAGTATTTGCAACAATTTAGAAAGTGGAGCTACCAATGAACTGTATGAAATTTATTTTTATGGTTCACTTTTTGAAGAACATATGATTTGTGGTATGTATGATGATGAGATTAGCAATCCATGCATGATAGTAGCAAAATGTATACATACAGGAAAAAGAAATTTTACTCTATGATGAAGCTAAATATGGATACAACCCTATGTTCTGTGAGTGAGATAAATTTAAAAGATATCAAAACGTCCACTTTTCTAAATTAGAAATTCCAAACTCTAAAATTGAAATAGATTTTTACCTATAGCATTGATTTTGATGAAGAGAAAGAAGATTTTTGAATTTGATGAAGATGACTTTACAGAAACATATTAACGGAGATTTCTTTTTGAAGAAGTGAAGAGAAATGGATTTGATTATATAAAAATTACTGCTATAGACAAACTGGATAACAAAAGAGTTATTTGTGAGTTAGAACTTGCATAAGTTTATTAATTACGAGAGGTAAAATATAAAAGCAACGAAAAGAAGAATTTAGAAAATTAAGTAATGAAGACAAGTTGAAATGTATTCAAATATAGAGGAGACAACTGAAATGGATGATACACAAAAGAAATTAAATACGCAAAAGATTACCATAGAAAATATTAAAAGTTTAGATGAAAAACTCTTATTATGATGTTGTTGATCCAATGTGGGGAACAATTAATATTTATGATGGATATGATGAGTATGTTCAATCAGCTCAGACTTTCACTTTAGAGCAAAGATATTTATTAGCCATTACTTGGTATTTTTCAGAAGTAAACAATGGAGGTCATCATCAGTTTTTATATAATTCTACAGGGATAGTTTTGGGAAGATGCACAAAAGGTTTCAAACATTTTGGAATGAACGAATATGCAGGTAATTTTCAAAAAGTTGTAGACTATTGCCCAATGGTGGACAATATCTTTTGGTAGAGAAGAAAGATACTATATGCTAGAAATGTTGGAAGAAAAATACGGAGAAGAATTTTAAGATATTGAGTGAAGCCGATGATTTCATTTATGATTATGAAGGTGAAGAAGACGAACTAAACTACATCAAATCTCACCCTGAAAAAGTTTGTATTTGAAGGAGAATACGAGGGGTATTAAAATTCGCCGATTATGTAAAAATTAAGTAGATAAATGCATAAAAAGCCATATACTAAAACCATTGATAAGTGACCCCAAAAGTTAGACTTTTTTGGGGTCACTAATTCATAACAGATAGGTGTCTTTTATTCCGATTTAAGTAAAAAGTATGTAAATACGTATGCATTATTTTAAATTACTAATTGAAGTTGACAAAATTATCGGAGTAGATTAGAATTAAATTAAAATTTGATTAGTTTTTATTGTTTTTGCGAATAATGCAACTTGCATTGTTGAATTTTAAATTTTTCTAAATTAAAGAGAGGGATCAGAATGTTTCGATTCTTAAGATTTATACTAGTAGGTAATAAACGAATATTTATATGTGCTGTGTTATTTTTAACTTTACTATCTCTTGATGGAATTGGTGCTCGTATAGGAAATTTTACAGATTATATGAACAATAGTGATTTTTGATAGCAGTATGTATACAGTATTTTTATGGCTGATGCACTGTTAATTGTTTTTATCAAAATTTCTATTTAGTTTCTTTAAAGGAAAGTTTATTCAAAATGTAAATTATAAGTTAAAAATATACATGCAGTAAATTCTGTTAGCAAAAGAGAATTTACAGCAATCACTAAGTTCTTACATCACTAGTATCCTAGTGAAGTTCAGCAAATTGAAAAATAAATTTATTAATAATGTATTTACTAGTATGTGTACACTTCAAGGTGTTGTTACATTTATATTTTTGATGAATATCAATGTGTTAGTAAGAGCTTACTTTTTGTTGGTTTTGGGAGCTATACTCTCCTAATTCCTCCAGTTAACTATGGTTAAAAGAAAGGAACAACACGTTGGCAAGAAGTCAAATGATCAATATATAGGATTTTTAACAGATAGAGGCACGCCCGTTGATGAAAAAGATTTGGTGTGGTAAAATAATGTACTAAAAAGTTGAATGATAAGTTAGGAGTATCTGAAATAAATTATTTTAAGATGGATTTTAATCAGAATCTCGCATAATACCATTATTGGTTTTACTATATGTGTGCTCATTATTGATAGCATTAATGCTGGGAATAAGTTCTGTTCAAAATGGATATATGACAGTAGGGAGTTTGCTTACTATTTATATGGCAGCTGATAGAGTTGTATCTCCATTAATAACTGCTGCTTCTACATATAATGTGATTCAATCAATTGATCCAGTATTGAATAAAGTGCTAACTCTTAATAGTAAAGCTGAAGAATATGAGCAACTGCTAGAATTACCAACAAGTACAGAAGTTATCTTAGAATTTAAACAAGCTACAGTAGGATATCAAGATAATGAACTGATTAAAAATATTGATTTTTCACTTGGAAGTCATGATAAGATATTATTCAAAGCACCTTCGAGGTTCAGGAAAGAGTACTTTTTAAAAACTATTTTAGGGAAACAAAGGTATTATCTGGTACGATCAATTATGGACAAGAACAAAGAATTGAACTTTTCTGTTGTTTCTCAACACCCATTTATCTTTGACGAAACATTGCTGTTTAATCTCGACGTTTGATAGTCCAATAGATGAAAGTAGAGTTACAGAAATTTTAAGAAGAGTAGGAATGAAACATTTAGCAACAAAAGAGATGCTTCATACTAAAAATGGATAAACAATTACATTTCTCTGTCTGGTGGAGAATTAAAACGAGTTAGAGTTAGCAAGAGCATTATTATTTGACCATGCTTACTTGTTGACGAAGCTTTATCAGGACTGGATGATGAGAGTTCAAAAATTTTTGAATGATTTGATCAAAACTTATTCTGGAGCAGTTGTTGATATAGAACATCACATTTCAGAGGAAATGATGGTTGGATATGATAAGATCATTACCATCAAGGACAATCATCTAGTTATAAATAAGATGTGAGTAGACTAATTAATAAGTAAAAATAGTGTAATTAGATAATTTTTGTGATTGGAAGAACTGAGTTTTTCTGGTTGTTTAACAAATTCTTAATATAAACAAAAGCTATATCCCTGTGATATGGCTTTTTCTTTAGGAATAGTCACAAACCTAAAATTTGGTATAATACAAGAAAGAAATTAAAGGAATGATGAGCTCTAGAAAATGTACCATCTTATGTATCGTTCTGTGTTGTTTTTATACAGAACCTTTTTATTTGAAAGGAGACAAACATGGTTTATGTTAAAAATTTATCTTTTAGATTACAAAAATAATTTTTAAATGATATAACATTGTCTATTGAACCTAAAGGGCAAATTATTGCATTGCTTGGGCCTAATGGTTCAGGAAAACAACGCTTATGAATGTTTTATGCCGATTTGTATCAAAAGTATGAGGGTAATGTTCATGATGTAGGTAAAGTACAATTGCTTCCTGATTATGCGTACATACCGAAGACTTATCAATTAGGAGTGTTTTAATTTATTTGGGCAAGTTTATGATACATTTAATATTGAAAAAGGCAATACAAATATTTAGTTACTTGAAATCTTGATCAGGATCAGTTGATTTCTTCGTATTCTAAGGAATGAGAGAGCAATTACATTTAGCTTTTCTACTTTGTCATGATGTAGATACTTACTTATTGGATGAACCTCTAGCAGCAGTCGATCCGCTTACTCGAGATATATTAATTGACTTAATCATGAAATTTAAAAACAAATTCTGAGTTACAATTATTAGTCACATCTTATACAAGATATGGATAAATTGTTTGATGAAGTTATATTTATGAGCAATGGCAAAATATTATTGCATAATTCAGTACCTCAACTTTTTGAAAAGTATCCTGGATTATCACTAGATGACATTTATAAAGGAAGTGAATAGAAATGTACTTTTTAATTAAAGAAGATTACACGTGACTATAAGAATGCCTATTTGTATGTATACGGTATAAAGTATAGTGATTGAATGAATAATCACATTTATGTCAGGGATATTGAGTGGATTCGTATGCTTAATGGTATTTGGGTTATGATTTTCTGCTACGTTTTTAATAGGTATATCTACTTATTTTCTATATGAACTGTTGTACACTAGAAAGGAGGTATTTTTATTACACCCCTAAATATGTAATGTACAAAATTCTTATTATATATTCCTTTATTTTTGCATTTTTAATATCATATCTACTTGATATTTAAATTTTTGATATATGGCAACTTTCTTTTCAAAAAGTCATTTCAATATTAAGGGTAGTATCGTTAGTATGTTGTTGTATCTATGTAGAACATTGACAAAGAAGTCTGTTCTGTTTTGAATTTATTTATCACTTATTTCAAGTATTAATCTTTCATGTATGGTGCTTTCTATTATATGTTTATGTCAAATAATCAAGATAGATTAATGATAGGGTGTATCATCAGTTAATGAAATTAAAAATGTATACAATAATATAATACACTAACGTTGATTTTGTAGATGTCCAAAGATATCAAATTTTAGCAGAACAATCTTTGATTATGAATTTAATAGTGACGATTATTTCTATATTAATATTGTTAGTCTTAAAAATATTAATTGGTAACTAATAAGAAAGATCAATTAAAATCTTTTTGGCTTGTTCAACAAATCCTCAATATAAACAAAGCTATATCCTGTGATATGGCTTTTCTTTAGAATAGTCACAAAATCTAAAAATTTGATATAATACAAGAATGAAACTCATAAGAATGATGATCTCTAGGAAATGTACCCGTTAGAGAAAAAGAATAACTATGAGAAAAGTAAATAACAGAATAGAAAAATTCTTTTAAAAATCAAAACCACTAAGAAAAATTTCCAGAGGCATCACTCTTTCCAGTACGAGTTTTAGAACTCAAGGAGAGAACGATGTCCTCTATCTAATAACTATATTATACAATTATTTATGCGAATGGGATTCGCATTAATCTAAATACATTATATAAGGAGAAAGTTAATTTGCTTAAAAATTAAGAGAATCGGACTTACCAATACTTCATACACTGATATATTCATCTGAAAACCTAAATGGACACTATAATGCCCTTATTTTTGACGAATATAAACAAAATAGATTTAGAAACATTTTGCAGTCAGAAAATCATCTCTGGTGAAAATGTTTTGTAACAGTGTTTATGAAGAAAAGAATTATTGGAGTTGTTACACGCTATTGGGAAGATATTAGAACTCGTTGGTTAGAAATAGGAATTGTTATTTACGATGATTCATTATGGTCTCACGGTATTGGAACATCTGCCCTACAAGAATGGATTGGGATTTGTTTTTAAAGATTTCCCAGAAATTGAACGAGTGGGACCAACTAACTTGGAGTGGTAATCCTGGTATGATGAGACTGTCAGAAAAATTAGGGATGAGTCAAAGAAGCTAGAATTAGAAAAAGTTCGTTATTATAAAGGAACTTACTACGATTCTATAAAATATGGAATTCTACGAGATGAATTTTTGCATTGAAGTAGAAGATAAGCTAATTACTAAAATTTATATAGGGTATTCGACAAAGCCTATTTGTAAAATCTAGTTGATTATCGTTGGAGTTATCGAATAACAAAACAAACAGAAGCTATATTCCTGTGATATGGCTTTTCTTTG
>BNJT01001479.1_pt1 | contig 162635 bp, 208 predicted proteins | sample 8540491 | NCBI WGS metagenome assembly BNJT01 (sample SAMD00202455, study PRJDB9452) | human saliva metagenome | host: Homo sapiens
CTTCTGGGATGATATTTCCTAGAACTTTTTGTTGAAAAGGTTCAATAAGTTCTTCATTATCAAAGTATTCTTTTAGTCATCCACCTTCACCTAAAGTTTGCAGGATCGGAAAGCTATTTATCAGGTGTCGTTCTTTTCTAGGTTAGCTTGACTTGGTTCATTAGTATGCAAATGAATCAGGAATAATTTCATTGAGATAATTTTACCTACTGATAGCTAAAATTTTGCTATTTTGCTCATCAGTAAACGTTGGATTATTGAATGAATTAGCATGAACAATTCAATACGAGTGTGTAGATGTACATAGCCATTTGCATAGCTTATACCCTCATTAGTAGTGTTAAAGATTGCACCAGTATTCACGGCATCTTTTCGCTCTAATGTTAGGGTAATAGTTACCTAAAACCATATCTTGTGATGGTGTTACAACAGCTTACCATCTTTAGGGTTTAGAGATGTTTTTGTGCTGCTAGCATCAAGCATTCGTGCTTCAGCGTGAGCTCTTTTGATAAACGGAACGTGAACAGCCATTTGGTCACCATCCAAAGTCTGCATTATAAGCAGTTGTAACAAGAGGGTGAAGGCAGATGCACGACCTTCTACTAGAGTAGGTTCAAATGCTCTGAATACCTAATCTGTGTAATGTTGGTGCACGGTTTAATAGTACTGGATGTTCGTTATAACATCTTCCAGCTACATTCCCAAAACTTCATCGTCCATACGTTCAATTTTTACTCTTCGCATTTTTAATGTTTTGTAGCAATTTCGTGCTGAACTAACTCTTTCATAACGAATGGTTTAAATAATTCCAAGCGCCATTTCTTTTGGTAAGCCACATTGATACATTTTCAGCTTGGTCCAACTGCGATAACTGAACGTCCTGAATAGTCAACACGTTTACCTAGTAAGTTTTGACGAAACGTCCTTGCTTACCTTTTAAGCATATGAAAGAGATTTTCTAATGGACGGTTACCTGGTCCCGGTACAGCTGATCGACGACCATTATCAATTAAAAGCATCGACTGCTTCTCGTAACGTTTTTCATTTGAACGATGATGCTGGTGCTCGCAAAGATTAATAAACGTTTTCAAACGGTTGTTACGATTTGATAACGACGATATCAAGTCGATTTTAAAGTCACTTGTCGCAAAACGTCCACCGTCTAATTGAACCATCGGACGAATTTCTGGTGGTATGATAAGAAGTACATCTAAAATCATCCATGAAGGATTATTCGAATTTGCAAATGACTCAACTACCTCTAAACGTTTAATCGCACGTGTTAATCTTTGACCTGTTGCTGATTCAACTCATCACGTAACTCTTTAATTCTTCATCTAAATCAGTCTCTTCTAGTAGGTCTTTAGTACCTTCTGCCCATTTTGCAACAAATTGATTTGCAGTATTTGTCATAATATTCTCTGAATTCAGCTTCAGATAATAAATGTTTTCTTTTTCAAGTCAGTTGGTCCTGGATCTTTAACTAACATATAGAAGCGAAAATATATTCTTCTTCTAATGCTCTAGGAGACATATCTAATAATAGCCCTTACGACTTGGGATCCTTTGAAATAGCAAATGTAGAGATACGGGTGCTGCTAATTCAATAGAGCCCATTCTTTCGACGTACTTTTGATTTCGTTACTTCAGCATACATCTATCACATACCATACCTTTGTAGCGTACACGTTTGTACTTACCACAACTACATTCCCAATCTTTTAGTAGGTTCCGAAAATTTCCTTTCACAGAATAGACCATCTTTTTCAGGTTTCTTTAAGTGTACGGTAGTTGATTGTTTCAGGTTTTCAACTTCCACCATAAAGACCAAGAGCGGATCAGGTGAAGCCAATCCTATTTTCATATAATGGAAATTATTTACATCAATCAAGGAGCCTACCTCCTTCAATTTAGATTAGCTTGTGCTGCTGATTGATTTGCATTTCATTGAAATTAATGGCTTAAGTACTAGAGCTGAAATCGTACTAGCATCCAGCTTACCTAAGGTGCCCTGTTTATCTTAAGTGCGTATTAATCGGTAGCTTTCTTTTTGTGATTCTGGAGCACTCATTTTGTTGTAAAATCTACTTTAGCGTTCTGCTACCTTCGTCATCAACACGTCTGCCATTTCCTGATTTCATTATCTTGCTCATCCACTCACTTTTTACATCTAGACCTAAACTTTGTAGTTCTTTCCATCAATACTCGAATGATTCTGGAGACACTTGGTCTAGAGATGTCTCACCTTCTTAACTGCAGACCGTATTAGTGTTTCACGTGACCTACTGTATCATCGGATTTGTACGTTAAGATTTCTTTGTAAATGTGTATGCAGCACCCTTATGCTTCCAAGTGCCTTCATACCTCCATCTCACCGAAAACGATTGTCCACCGAATTGTGCTTTTACCGCTAGTGGTTGTTGTGTAACAAGAGGCATATGCCCGTATTGAACGCGCATGTAACTTTATCATCTACCATGTAAGGATTTCAAACATACGTACATGACACCCTGCACTGAAATGTCGAGTTATCAGATACGGTTCACCTGTTCGTCCATCGTATAGTACAGTTTTACCGTCACGAGCCATTCCAGCTTCTTCGATTGTTGACGCGAAACGTCATCGTCGTTTGGCACCGTCGACACTGGTGATGCTAAACGTGAATTCCTAGAGTAGCCGCCATACCTAAAGTGTAGCTCTAACGCTTGTCCGATGTCTCATGCGTGATGGTACACCTAATGAGGATTTAACATGATATCGATCGTCGTCCATCTGGTGAAACGTAAGTGTACATCTTCTTCAGGGAACAATCTTAGAAATGACACCTTTGTTACCATGGACGACCACACATCTTTGTCCCCAACATGCCGTTTTACGTGGACGATATATACACGTACTCAATTGGTTTACGCAGGTGATAGGATGTGTCGTCGCCTCTCTTCACGATTGAATGACTTTTACATCGAGAACGATACCGCCAGCGCCGTGAGGTACCCGCGTAACGATGTATCACGAACTTCACGTGCTTTTTCACCAAAGATTGCGTGTAACAATCTCTCCTCGCTTTGCTCGTTAGATCTGCCACACCTTTAGGGCGTTACTTTACCTACTAAAGATGTCTCCATCTTTAACTTGCTGCCAACATAAACGATACCACGATCATCTAGTTCTTAGTGCACTGTGATACGTAAATGAATATCTCGTGTGATTTCTTTTGGGTCCCACTTGCGTATCACGTGCTTCTGACTCGTCTCTTCAATATGAATAGATGTATACGTCATCTTTCACTAGTCGTCACACTCATGATTACAGCATCCTCATAGTTGTAACCAGTCCATGCCATGCGAAACCGACTACTACGTTTCGTACCTAATGCCATTTCTCCTAATTCCATTGCCGGTCGTCCGCTAAAATCTCGTGTATGCTCAACAACATCACCACAACTGCATACGATCGGACGTTGGTTGTAACATGTACCTGAGTTTGAACGCTTGAACTTCGCTAAATGGATAGCGATCTAGTCACCTTCATGCTCAGCGCCGTTCTCTTCAACTCAGACGACGAACCAAAAATTTCATTAGATTCAACATGCTCAACGCGTCCTCTGTGCTTTAGCTGTAAATGCCGCACCAGAGTCTCGTGCTGGCTACGTGTTCCATACCTGTACCATTCCAAATTGAGCTGCTTCTGGATTCATCAAAGGCACCGCTTGACGTTGCATGTTTGCTCCCATCAATGCGTTTGAGTCGTCATCTTTCTAAGAATGGAATACATGTTGTTGCATGCTGAAACAACTTTGCTTCGCGATACGTCCATGTAATCCATTTTTCTTTAGCCATAACTGTATTGATACCACTGGAGACGAACATACAACTCTCATCATCCATGAAACGACCATTTTCATCAAGTCTAGAATTAGCCTTGTGCTAACAACGTAGCTATCCTCTTCATCAGCTGTCAAATAGTCTATTTGATCAGTGATTGAGTGTGTATCTAAATCCACTTACGATATGGCGTTTCAATAAAACCAAATTCATTCTACCTAGCATAACTTGACAATGAGTTTATTAAAACCAATATTAGGACCCCTCAGGTGTTTTCAATTGGACACATACGCCCATAGTGAGTAGTGAACGTCACGCACTTCCATTTGAGCACGTTCACGTGTTATCCACCAGGTCCTAGAGCAGATAAACGACGTTTGTGCGTTAACTCTGCTAACGGGTTAGCTTGGTCCATGAATTGAGATAATTGTGAACTACCAAAGAATTCTTTTGATTGATGCAATAACTGGTCTGATATTAATCGAGTTGTTGTGGCGTAATAGAATCAGGTATCTGTATTGACATTCTTTTCACGAATAACATCGTTCCATTCTGATAAACCGATACGGAATTGATTTTGTAATAGCTTTTCCACCGACAGAACGTAAACGACGATTACCTAGATGATCAATATCATCTGTATAACCAATACCCATTCAATAAGTTGAAGAAATAACTCATTGAGGCAACAATATCTGCTGGAGTAATGCATTTTAACTTCGGAATCAGGTAATGCATTACTAGATGACAGTAGTCGTTCGACCTTCTTCATGTTAGGACATACACTTTAATAGATTGGATTTCTACTGTTCGCCAATTACCGCTACCTTCAAGTTCAAATACTTTCGTTAGCGTTTGTTTCTAATACAGTCCATGATTTCGCCGGGTTTTACGACTGATCTAACACTGTTCCTTCTGTCAACAACAATTTCACCAGTTTCCACTGTTACAATAAAAGTTCTGCTAATTTTTGATTGAACAAACGATGTTTTAGGTGTAATTTTTGTTCGCTTTATAACGACCCACACTGGCTAAATCATAGCGTTTTAGGGTCGAAATGAGAATATAATAAACTTTAGCATTTTCTACTGTTGGTGGTTCGCCAGGACGTAAAACGTTCATAGATCTCTAATAAACAGCCTGTTCTGTGTTTTCTGTGCCGTCTTTTCTCTAAATGTATTACGTAAATATTCGCTGTCTCCTAATAGGTCAACAATTTTCTTGGTCAGCCGGAGAAACCCTAGCGCACGTAGCAATACTGTCGATGGTAGTGACGTGTCATCGATGCATTACGTATACAACATTCTGTAACATCTGGCTCATACTCTAACCAGTGACCACGGTTTGGAATGATTGTTTGCATCATAGTTTTCACGTCACATGTCGATTTTCTCGTGAAAATACACGGATGGTGAGACGAACTAGATTGAGATACGATTACGTGCCCAGCACCATTGATTACGAACATGTACCTGTATCTGTCATCAGTGGAAAATCACCCATGAAGAACTTCTTGTTCTTTAACTTCTCCTGTTTCTTTAATGATTAGACGCACTTTTCACTATCGAAGAGGTGCAGCATAAGTAGCGTCATCGGTTTTAGATTCTTCTAAATCATATTTTGGTTCACCTAAGCGGTAATCCTGCAGCTCTAAATGACAGGTTGCCAGTGAAAATGTCGTTGAATGTCTCGAGAAACAGTCCCACTGATTAATGACCTTCTCTTAAGGATCCACTCATAAGACTTTAGTTTGAACTTCTCTTAAGTTTGGCAATTCTAATACTTCTGAAGATTCTCGCGTCAGTTTCTACGTTTACGATGTCTTCCATATTGGACAACTTGACCTCGCAAACAGATTCCTCAAAATTGTGAACGTTCACTCAGCTGAAATACCATAATAGCATATTAACAGAAAGACAAAAAGAAAAGCTAGCAAACACTATATGATGACACCATTTCGATTTCTACCATTTATTCATTAGTATCCATTTTACGTAAAAGTACACACTTAGTGGAACATAAATTGTACATTATATAACTATATCAGATCTCATTTCATGAAATCAACCTTTTATACTTTCTCAGAAATAGAATATCCTTTATCTTTAGCTATACCACTTTCTGCATTGCCAAAAGTTCAGTTCTTTCTTTTCTAGCTGATAGGTGCTTTGCTTCTTCGAATTACGACGATATAGTTCACCGTGGGTAGTCTTGAGTCTCCTCGTCAAACGCTTGTTCGAAAGATTCGATGCACGGTGTCCTTACTAGCTCTAGTGGTGGATTGGTTAAAATGTAAATCAAAGCACTGATGTCTGACAACGCAGATAAACACATCGCTTTCCTTTACGTCGCATTATCATTATCCACTTGATTTGTTTCGTCTTATCTGTTTCAACTAAGGCCAAGCGCTCTGCTTGATTAACATCCAGCATTGTGATTTGAATGGTGTGGTGATACTTTAGCTTCCTATTGCTAAACCGATTGGTCCGTACACTCCACGTCCTACATCCGCGATAGAGTCTTCACTTGGGCCTGTGGATGCGCTTTTAAAAAGTTTTGAACTAGTACGTCTGATCCATAAATCTGGTATTATCTTTTCGAAAAACACTCCGTCATCAGTTAGTAAGCTCAATTTATGTTGCGCATTAATTTGATAACTGAATTCGTTGTGGGTGCTTAATTACTCAGGTTGCTCATCGTAATAATGACTCATTATTCCACCCTCATCTATACCACTTTGTAACTCGTCATTCTAATCCATAAAGCATTTCAGTCAGTGTTGTATTATTATTGAATAACCCCGTTATCAGAAATAACGGGTTTTAACTTCTCAAAGAATTCAGGTTGTATTTGCATTGAGATCTATATGCATAGGTTATACATATACTTTCGACTCAACTATTTAAGTTTAAGATACGTAGAATTATTTTAATAATACGCCAGTGGCTCAACTTCTTCTAATTGTTCTTTAAGTTTTTCAGCTGACTTCTTTCTTTCAGGCATTAAGCTTCTTCCCGATTACTTTAGGAGCTCGTCTACTAATTCTTTAGCATCTTTTAATCTAAGCCAGTTTAGCTTCTTTAACTAGCTTTAACAACTTTAATTTTTGATAGAGATCCAGCTGAAGTTAATTCAACGTCAAAATTCAGTTTTTCAGCTGCTGCATCTCCGCCACCAGCTGCACCTGCTGCCTATCTGGAGCTACTGCGGTTACGCAAATTCTTCTTCAATTGCTTTTACTAAATCGTTTAATTCTAATACTGACATTTTCTTTAATTTAGCTTCAATGATTTGTTCTTGATTTGGCTATTTTATATTTCCTCATTAATTTTAATTTTTATGCACAAATTATTCAGCGCTTTTCTTCTTTTGTTCTCCAACAGCTTTAACCGCATAAGCGAAGTTGCGTACAGGGTGCTTGTAATACGGATAAAAGCATAGATGCAAGACCATCGTGTGAAGGTAATGAACCAACTGTTTTAACTTCTTCAGCAGAATAACATTTGCCCTTCCATAACGCCTGTTTTTAACTTCTAAAGGCTTCATGTTCTTTTTGCGAAATCCCAGAATAACTTTTGCTGGTGCAACAACATCTTCAGTAGAAGTTGGTGCTGCCGTAGGACCTGTTAAGAAATTCATCCAAGCCTTCGATACCTGCTTGTTCAGCTAGCACGACGAACCATAGTGTTTTTGTATACTTTATACTCAACTTTAGCTTCACGTAATTGTATGGAGTCAATTCAGTCAACTTGCCACAGTTAAATCTACGGTAGTCAACGATAACTGTTGAAACTGAATTTTAAGTTGTTCCAGCGATAGTATCGACTTGTTGTTTTTGCTTCAATGATAGCAGACATTCAGACACCTCCATTTAAAATTTATTGGGTGCTTTTTTAATTACACAAAAAGCACTTTCTACCACGGCAAAAAGTGCTTGAAAGATCATTAATCATCACGTTCAAGTCAATTTTAGCCTCGGTGAGGATACTGTTTTAAGTTATTAATAACTCCTACTGTCTTAGAGTAAAATAATCACAAGTATTAACTATAACTGCTTTAGTATAAAAGTCAACATTACAGACTAAAATCAATAGTTAGTCTGTAATTTTGTTTTCTATTTAAAATTTATAGTTTGAAAAGATGAAGTATCAACTTTTACTCAGGACCCATTGTGTATGTAACAGCAGCAGATTTGAAGTAAGATACCTTTAGCAGAAGCTGGTTTAGCTTTCGCTCAATACATCTTGTAAGTTCAAGTTATCAACTAATTTTTTCTTCATCGAATGACACTTTTACAATTGATGCATGTACAATACCTGCTTTTTCAGCACGGTATTCACCTTACCAGCTTTGATTTCTTCAGCTGCTGCTATCCATGTTACAGTGCCAGTTTTGGGTTTGGCATTGAAACCTTTTGGTCCTCATAATACTGACCTAGTGCCAACTTCACTTTATCATGTCTCGTGCTGTAGCTATAACTGCGTCGAAATCGAGCCAACCTTGTTGGATTTTTGTACGTATTCTGCTTCACCTCACATGGTCTGCACCTGCTTCTTCAGCTTCAGCGATTTTATGCGCCTAGCGAAATACGAGTGCACGTTTGTGATTTACCAGTTCCGTGTGGTAATACTAGCTGCACCACGGATTTGTTGGTGCATTTTGCGTGTATCAGTTCTAAACGGAATGCAACTTCAACAGAAGCGTCGAGTTAGCAACGCTACGTGTTCTTTAGCTTAATTTGATTGCTTCTTCAACACTGTAGTGCTGAGGGTCAACTTTACTAGCTGCTTCTTGATACTTCTTTACCTAGCCATTTGCCATATAGTTTCCTCCTTAGTGTGGTTTTAGTGAATTTCCTCACATCTACTTGCGTGCAAGTTAAGAGCGAGACAACAGAAGGTAATCGTTAATGACTAAATCCAATCTGGTACGTCTAGTCGACTTCAATGGATAATATTCATTGTATACTCTCATCTGTTACCTGCTGTTTATCGTCTACATCGATTTATTTCATATAATCAAATTTAGTGTTCGCTTTAGGTATTGTACGGCGATACCCATGCTACGTGCGGTACCTTCGATAATACGCATTGCCGCTTCTTCGTCTGCAGACGTTTGAAGTCTTGCATTTTGCTGTTTGAGCAGTTTCGCGTACTGACCTTGAGTTACTGCCAGCAACTTTGGTTTTGTTTGCTAATGCGACCTAGTCGCAACACCAGCTGCTTTTTAAGCAGTACTGGAGCCGGCGGAGTTTTTGTAATGAAATGTAAAATGAACGGTCTTCGCTGACACTGTGATTTCTACGGAATGATTAAACCTGCTTGATGCGTGTACGTGCATTGAACTCTTTTACAGAATCCCATAGTGTTCACACCTGCTTGATTCCATCATGCTGGACCAACTGGTGGTGCTGGTTCGCTTTACCTGCAGTGGAACTTTGCAGTTTAACTACTTTTTCTACTAGCCACGATGTGCACCTGCTTGATACCGTGGTGGGTCACAGGGCTCAGTTTTGCCTCCCACTCTAAACATTTCAGACGACAGCGCTATAAAGCACATCTATTTACAGCGCGTACAAAATCAGTAAAATTTCAACTTGCTAACTACGCTATCTATTTGTTTTATTTTATACATTCATATACGCTCGTTTATGTACATCCATCACTTAAATAAAGGAATATAGTCTAACTTATAATTTATTTTCTTTTGTACGAATAGCTTCTTAAACTTATTCAAATGTGTTTTGAGTCGAATTCAAACAAAATAGTTTCTACTGGTGTTTCTCAATTTGGCACAAATTCATATCCTACTACTAGGTGTTTCAATGACTCAAACATATCAACAAGTACAGTGTTTGAATCATCCGCTTGAACTTGTACTTCTCCAATTTGATTCGCAAATGGACCCCGATTGATGCAAACTGTGCTCGCCAACTTCGAGTTCAGCTAGTGTTTTCTCTCAAGACCCATTTGTTTAGAGATGAGCGTACTGGCTTCAGTAGCAGATGGTTTAGGCTGTAGATCCCACCTGCAGATCTACAAAATCCTGTTACGCCTGGTGTATTTCTTACCACATACCACGACCACATTCCTGTCATGATTAATTTCTCCAATTAACATATCCAGGAAATGTTTTCACGCTCGTTTAGCTTTCGCTCATCCTTTTACTTGAGTTTCTTCCTCTGGTCTGTGACCACTCTAGATTTCGGTTCAGTCATGTTCATAGATTCTACTCTTTTTCTAAATTCTTTTTAACTCTTTATTTTCATATCCTGAATAGGTATGTACTGCATACCAACGCTTAGCGCCTACTTCTTCAGACATGTCTTCTCCTCCTAACCTAAATAATATCATTTTCAATGCCATTGTTCCTATGTCTCAGGCATGGAAAAGACTACGAAAGGAACATCACTGTTGAAACTACAATCTACTGTATATTTAAATATAAACTCTTCCTTTCGTCGCCAACTCGTCTTTTTCTTTCATTTCTGACTTAACGCCTTTAAAGAGACTTTCTAGCCATCATCAGCATTCCTCCATTAATCCTCATGAACATGTCTAATGAAAGTCATACTCAATTAATCGAGATCATGTTATTTCGATTCTTTATGACTGTGTGCGCGTTACATCTTGGGACAGTATTTCTTTAAAGGTTAAGTCTCGTTGTTGAGCCTCTCTTGCTTAGGAACATTGTAATTTCCGATTGCCACCAGCTTCTGATTAAAAGGTACTTTCTCTCACAATTATTCACCCTTTACTCATTATAATACCAGTATACTATACATAAAGTATTGTATAACAAATGTCAAACTTATGCGCCACGCTATAATTTCCTCACCATACAGTATACTATTTGGTATATTATTTTCTTATTCAAACTTCTTTTAAGTTTACATTTACTAAAGCGTTGAATCGCAGGCATTTATAAACAACTTGGATTCCAAATTTAAAACCATGTAATTTCCTTGGCTTGTAATCATTAGGCAGTAATCGAATGATACGTCTTCCATTCGACTGCGTTTCTGACTTCGCCTTCTTTAAAAGCTAATGTTAATTTTCTACACTATCGACCTTTCTATAATCGTTTAATGCCAAAGTAGCGTTATATTCAACAACGTGGTTCGCTTAACGCGCAGAGGCTGACGTGCTGTACTCGCTTTACTTTTCTAAGATAGTCATATTTAACCGAACGAATTATAAATATAGTGTTCTATTGGTACACTCTTTGTTGATAGTCGTGAATTTTGCAAGTACGTGCAGAATTTTAATAACAATCTCTGATACATGTCTTCAATGTCAGTACTTATTATGGGAGATATACTGTTTCTATTGTAAATCAGTGGCTTTTAGCTCTTCTATTAAAGACTCAAATAGTTCTTCAGAAGATTTCATTGTTTGCGGAGATAGATGCAGTGCTGTATATTCATGTTAGCTGTTTATTCAGATTCATATATCTCAACCCTTTCGAGTAAGTTGAAATTAGCTTTATAAGTGAAATCTCATCTAAAATCACAACAGAGAGCAAAATTAGTCTTTTTCCATCGCTACGTCTAATCTTTTCAAATTAAGTATCCTTATTAGATAACGGAATCAATTTTGGTTTCTTTTCGCTAAAATCATCAAGTGACTTGTTAACAACAACCTCATTTTCTTTTAATTCACGCCACATTTTGGAAGAAATACGATATGCACCTGAACCAAAAATAGCATGTTGTTCACTCATATCACTTGTTATGTAATTTAATGTGTCGTGTGTTTATTATATAATTCATACACGTAGCGTTCTATAAAACTATCTGCAGTTTCCTTTTTCTTTAGTAAAGATTGTTTTGACACCAAGGATAGAAGTATTCCCTTTCTATCCCTGGACTGTTCATAGGCATCAAATACACAGACAATTTCATCTGCTACACGTACTTTGTAGTTATAACGTTGTGGGTTCAATAATTGCTCTCAGCTTCTTCTAAATTCTTTAGCAATGAAAAGTTAAGTATGAGGATTAAATAAAAATTACATTGTAAACTATCATTATAATTGTAAGTATCTTTTCTTCATGACTTTTCTCTAACTGATGACGTTTACGTATATACTTCAGTACGCTAAACTTGCAGCCACAGACGCGTCTGCCAAGCTATTGACATGTCCAACCATTGAATCTTAATATGAAATCACACTTTATCACTCTAACAAACGACTCATAATTCTCCTTGCCCTCACCACCGTCATAATACCTATATATCTGCTTTTGTAAATCTCTATAATCCACACATAGCTTCTGTCCCCGCAATCCAAAAGCCGTTGTCTTTAATTCGTCGATAGTTTTCGAAAGATTAGTAACCCTTATAACCGGAACATGCTGAATCGCTCCTGTAGTAGCTTTTGCACGGTTCAAAAGAAAAATTGATCGCCTTTTAGGCATAATAACCGGGCATCAACAATTCGTAGCTATCTGCTGTTCCTAATATAGGTTTTAATATGTGGTCTTCTAAACTATCTAAAATGATAACAGTTGAATAACTGCTTTTTCTTTGTTTTTGTAAAATTCATCGAAGTTTTGCAGGTATTCGTATGTCATTTCTAAAGCTGCTTGCACACCCTGGTGAGGTGCATTACTGTATAAAAATCTAATTTAGATTTTGGTACCGTTTGTACTAATTAATTTTTGTGATTTTGCATAAAATGTCGTTAATTTGTTGCTTTTATACCGTCTTGAATCAAAAATCTTATTTATGGCGTGACCTGCATAATCGCTTCTTTAACTGCTGTCTACCTACTATCACTTTCATATCTTCCACATTCACACTACCTTTCATCCACTATCCTAACAATTGTTTCGATAAGTTTTCTAATCGTTCTGATTGATGGTCTAAATATAAAAATCCGATAACAGCTTCTAACGCTGAGCTTTTACGATAAGTTTGAATGTCAGTATTTTTAGCTTTTGTATAACTAGCGTTACGTCCTCGTTTTAAAACACTTAGTTCTTCCTCTGTAAAACCAGTCAATACCTAACAAATACTCTAAAGTCTTAGCTTGACTTTTCGCTGAAAACATAACTCTTTGATACTTGGTGCAAACGATGAGGTTTACTTGTAATTTTAGCACGATATATTCACGCACTGTTGATCAAGTACTGCATCACCCACATATGCCAATGTTAAAAGGATTTGAGAAGTTTTCATGTTCATATGTTTAGCCACGTTTGAATCTTACACCTTGGGGGTATCTTCTAAAATGATATGACGTGCTTTTTAACATATCCCTAATTTCATCTGCTGAGCGAAATCTTTATTTTACGTGCTTCATTACGTTCCTCAATCAATTGTTCAATGTCTTCATCTAGTAACTCGTCTGTTTCTTTACTCTTAAGTGGGATACCAAGGACGTCACTAAAAATGCTGTACACTTCTTTAAATCATTTAAAACTTTTGTTGAAGTTGTGTTTTCTAATACATATTTATTTGCAAGTTTAGCTAAGTCATACTATGCAGTTACTGCATTAGCAGTATTAAAGTCATCATCCATTACCGTTTCAAATTGATTTAGTATTTTATCTAGTTTGTTGTATATATTCTGATTGTTCTTCCAAATCTGAGCAATTTGTTCTCTTTCCTCAATTAACTTGTAGCTATTACGTATATGTTCAAGACCACTTCGTGCCGCACCTACTAATTTAAATTGTAGTTTTGTTGGGCTGCGATAATGCACACTAATCGCAAGAATCGTAATACGTCTGGATCGACTTTTTAATGATATCGTGAACCAAAATGAAAATTGCCTAGCGACTTGCTCATTTTCTCATTATCAATATTAATAAAACCATTATGCATCCAATAATTTGTGAAAGGTGCATGATTATGAGCTTCTGATTGAGCAATTTCATTTTTCATGATGCGGAAATTGTAAAATCTGAACCACCTGCGTGAATATCTATTAGCACCCTAGTTCATGATAAGCCAGTACGGAACATTCAATGCCAACCTGGTCTACCTTTACCAAATGGACTATTCCAACTAATTTCACCTGGCTTAGCTTTCTTCCATAAAAGTAAAATCTAGCGCATCTTCTTTTGTTCTCCAGCTTCAATACGAGCGCCAACTTCTCAAAATCATCTAATGACTGATGACTTAATTTACCATATCCATCAAATTGACGTGTTCTAAAATAGACATCACCGTCACTTTCATGGGCGCAACCTTCATCTACTAATTTTTAATAAAAATCACACTCTACCCATATGATGCATCACACGCGGATTAGATGTATTTTTTCACATTCAAAGCACCAACGTCCTCATAAAAGTTTTATTATACTTTTCAGTACCAGGAACACTTTCATTAAGCTCCTCTTTAGAGCGATTGTTAAGAAATATCATCAACGTCTGTGAACTAGAAACATAGATGACTTCATATCCCTTATATTCAAAATATCTTCTGACTACATCATAATTAATAGCTGGTCGTGCATTTCAATATGAATATAATTGTAAACTGTTGGCCCACATACATACATTTCGACCTTACCTGGTTCATCGGGCTCAAACGTCTCTTTTCCGACGTTAAGGTGTTATATAATGTAATCATCTCAGTCTTCCATTCTAGCTTTTCAAGCTGTCTTCTAAGTGTTTAATTTGTCTGTAAAGTGGATCAGGTAAGTTACGGTGATCAAATAAGCCTACCAATACGTCTACCTTCTTGTTTAGCAATGGACTTGGTATACCTACTACAGTTGTATAACTAGGAACAGACTGTAATACTACGGAATTAGTCTAATATTCACATTTGATCTAATTTATATTACCTAATATCTTAGATCCAGCTATCAAAACATTATCACCCGTTATCAGGATGGCGTTTTCTTTTCTTTGCCTGTACCACCTAAAGTAACTCCCGACAACAGTAACATTAATACCAATTGTACATGTTTCCAATAACTACACCCATGCTATGAAGGTCGATAATAAACGCTTACCGATTTTGCACCTGGATGAAGTCAATTCCGGTAAAACGTGATAGTTGAGAAATCATTCTGGCTGCTGCATAGCGTCTGTTTATATAATTTATGGGCAATTAAGTGACTCCAAACTGCATGTAATCCAGCGTAAGTAGTTATTACTTCTAAAGTCGCGGGCGCTGCAGGATCCTGTTCAAACACCATCTTTATATCATCGTCTTCATTCTTTTAACACGAACGTCTCCCCTCAGTCTAATCAAATTAATTTCAACACGTTTAAATCACTATGCGGAATATCATCGGTATCATAAGTTTAAAAGTATATGAAAAGAGCACCTCACATTTGCTGCTAGAGGCGCTCTCTCTGTTCGACTCCCTTCTTCATTTCATTAGCAATACTCATGTTTGATTTATTACTATTCTCATCTCAATTTATTTATTTTGTTAACAAAAGGTGCACCCATTAATATTTATGATGTGCTCACAGCTACTGCACGCTCTCTGACACATAAACATTTAGCTACTAATCCCTTTTGAATCACTTGTTAGTAATCATGTGTTGTCACTTGTAAAATTTCATGTCCGTAAACACTTTGTGACTTAATATTTATTTATCAAGGTCAGCGTGACAGTGCTATCTTTGCCTAATCTTTCAATTGTGTTAGGTAATTCAGGACCATGCATTTGTCCAGTGCTGCACACGAATAGGCATAACAATTGTTACCTTTAATGCCAGTTTCTTTTGAACTTTACTTTAATCCATTTTCTCGGTCAGTTGCCTCAAACGAGTTTACTAAAGATTCTAATTTTACCATATAAATGGTTCATTAGTTCTGGCACTTGTTCTCCTTGTACACCTCTTGCTCTACCTTTTCCAAGTTCCAGCATTTCATGGAAGAACATTTCTGATAATGGAACAATTTCACCCAGCGTAACTCATTTCTTTTTATAAATGCTATTAATTAGAAGTCCCATTTCAGTCCTTTCTTGATGGGTTTTCAGGCATAAGATTAGCCTTGATTAAATGAGTAATGCAAGTTCGAATATTGTTTCTGTTTTTGTTTTTGTATACTGATTGTTAACTCCAAGCAAGTTTTTGTCTATCGAACATAGCTGGAGACTTAGATAAAGCGTTTTTCATCAAAAATCTTTTATAAATTCTTCTTTAGAAAAGTTTCACCTTCAGTGGACCAACCTAACAATGTAATAAAGTTAAATAATGCTCTGGAAGATATCCTGTCACCAGATATTGCTCGATAACAAGATTTGACCATCCTGCTTGCTTAATTTTTACGCTTTCTATTAACAAATGAGTGACATATATGACCAAAACGAGGTGTTTTCCCGATCCAATGTCATATATCATTAACTGCTTAGGTGTATTTATGGTCATCACCACGTATAACATCTGGATATTTAATGATCATCTACGGCAACTGCAAAATTATAAGTCGGAACACCATCTTTTTACAATTACCCAGCCTGATATTGCTGTGATTCAAAGGAAGCCTTAACCATGTCAGCTGAAAGTGTATATATTTGATCTTAGGCATGGAAACGAATTGATGGTTACGCCTTCCGCTTGTACTGTTGACGTTGTTCTTCTGTTGGCAAAGTGCTGTTGTCCACCATATCTTTGGCATCTCTCCACGAGCAATTTGAGCTTCACGCCTGCTTCTAACTTCTTCTTCAGTCATATAACATTTATATGCTTTGTCTTCCCCACAGCGGTTGAATTAGTGATTAGGATTTCTGCATGTTCAGATTGACGATAAGGTCCAAAACCTTTATCTTTATCGACAGATTCATCCCAATCCAAACCTAACCATTTTAGATTATCGAATTGTGAAGATTCACCTTCTAAATGGTTGTTTGTTTTATCTGCATTGATCGTAGTCAACAAAATCACCATATTATAATGTTTAGCAAATAAATAATTGAATAATGCTGTTTCTGCATTACCAATATGTCATAACTGTTGGACTTAGTGCTATCTCACTCTGATACGTTCACTCATTATTTTCACCCTACTATTAATTGTGTGGCTAATAAACAGCCAAATATTAATTAAATAATACTTTTGCAAATTATACAATCAGAAATGATCACCATATGACCACTATCAAAAATATGCAAAATAAATGCGGTAGCTATTGTAAGTGGTTTAATTTTAGTTATTCAAAACGCTAAAGATACTCCTAAAAGTATACTCTTGAGGAATAACTTGATTAAATATTGAATATCTCTAATCCGTACCTATTAATATCATTGTTACTGTGGCACTAAAGTACCTTTTGATAAGTCGTTACGTTTAATATGCATAAACCTTTGTTAAATAAAAATCAATTTGAAATATTCCACTTAAATAGGCAGTACTAAAACTGATACGCTCTTCACTATGAAACCCTTTTATTCTAACAGGAGAGATAATCTATAAAATTTCAGTCAACAAATTTTCGCAAAACAATTCTTCCTGATGATGTTTGTAACAAACTTACGACCTCTAAATTAACTTGTTGGACCAATGTAACTCTCGCGTTATCAACAACCACCATTGTACCATCATCTCAAATATCCTACGCCTCGTCCTGGCTTCCTTACCTATCTTCGTTAATCAAAATACTTAAACTGGTCGCCTGATGTAGCATTATGAGTATCGTTTTGCTCGATAAATCGGTTAACGTTGAGTGCTGTAATTCCTCGAACGTGACATACTTTATTTAAATTAAAATCAGTCGTAATCACATGTGCATGATACTGTTGTGCTAATTTAATTAATAAATGCATTCATATCACTCATGGACTTGAGTTGATGTATAACGCGTGTGTAGGATGTAATCTAAAACTCATAAAGTTGATTCAAAATATCTAACTTTCTTTGGACCTTTTTCACGTTTCACGCTATCTTTAGCATCCGCTATAACCTGTAATTCATTTATAACGCCTTGTGGTATCATTATCACCATCGATAAATCCGCAACGTATAATATCTAATATCCTTCCATCTATAATGGCACTTGTATCTACAATCTTAGGTGTCGCTCTTCGTATATTATTAGACATGGAACGCCATATTCTGGGTAAAAACATAAGCATTTTCATCTCTTTTTCAGGACCAAATTGAAACCCTAAATAACATAAAATAATAGTGATTAAAGTGATTTAATATGGAATTACCTATTTCTAAGATAAAAGAAACCATCACTGAAATAAATAAACCAATAATAAAACCAATTGTAGTAAATATTTCTACCGCACTACGTCTCATGATTATTCGTTCAAAATTGTTTAAAAGCATATGCGTTACTTATTATCAGAACAACCAAATATTATAAAAAATATAATGATCCCTATGAAACCATCTAAGAATAGTGAAATTGCATGGTGATGAATGATCTGTAAATAACTTCGTATAATTATAACAAGTGCTAGCAATCAACAATGATATAGATTGCTACAACAATTGCTTTTGTTATATTCAATTTATAGCCTTCCATTGATGTTATATCCTAGTATGGCTTAACAATATGGCTTATCGCTGTTTTGAATGTACGCATATTTCAAAAGCTTCATGTACTGATGAAACACCAACGACTTGGATGCTTTCTGGGAATGTCCAACCTCCAATATTTGTTCGTGAATAATAGCTCTTTAAAACCCTAGTTTGGCCAAGCTTTTTGAACATGTTGTTGTCGGCAGATACTCTGCGTACTACCTGTTAACCAACTTCACCCACAAAACAATCTAATCCATCAACAGCTTGATCTTTAAAACTTGAAGCTGTCGCAACAATAATGTGCTTAAATCAACAGCAGGTTCTGTTAATTTGACGCCACCTGCCACTTTACTATAGGCATCTTGTTGTTGGAGTAAATAGTTTTCCTTTTTCTAGAACCGCCATAAGTAAACTTTAATCACGGCATCTATACCGTAGAAACATATCTGTTCAGGATTATTAAATGTTGTTGGTGTAACAAGCGCTTGACTTCAATGAGTAGTGGCCTTGTTCCTTCCATAGAATACTTGGAGCCTGGAACATTTGTAGAACGTTCTTCAAAATATCAAGACGGCGTAAGCACTTTTAACCACTTTGTTTATCATTTCGAAAAAATCCCCATCTCAGCTCAGAACCAAATCTATTTTACTGCCTTAAGGATACGATATGGATGCTCATCTCTCAAAATAAAGAACCATCAACCATAGCGTTCCAATAATCTTGGTCCGGCGATTTGTCCTCTTTGTTATGTCCAATAAATGTAATATTCACTGGTTTAGCAATGTTCATTAAACTCATGTACCTCTCTTACTTGTGATATCGATCCAGGTGCGGAACTAATTTTGAATGATAGATTGTCAGTCGAATCAACAACAAGTACAGTCTCTTTCTTTTTCTAATGATGTATCACTTAAATCAGTTTGCTTAAAGACATTGCAGATGACTAGAATTTCTTCTAAACGATCAGCAAACTTAGTTTGATTATTCTCACCAGTAATATAAAACATTCTTATTTTTGTGACAGCGCAGTAATAAATTTGTAGCAACAAAGCTGACTTCTACTCAATACCTGGTTCCACCTATTAGTACTAACGAACCACTTACAATACCCACCCAAAACACGTTAAATTCCTTTGGATTCTGTAAGAATCTAGTAGCTTCCATGCTTAACACTATTTAACTTTTGTACCTTTTTACCTGCTGTTTTGTTTTTACAATGTTTAGATGAGCAACTTTTCTACTATTTCTTCCATTTGATTCCATGCTCAGCAGTTGGACTGCCATCCACTTTGTAGATTGATAGCCGCATGCCATACATTCGGTTTGTTACTCTTGGCCATTGAGACACCTCCGATTTAATATAGACAAATCTATTTTGAAACCGACAAGTTGAAATCTGACAAATTAAAATTAAATCATCATGATGTTGATAACACTTATAAGCTCCTGAGCACCCTTTCATACATGTTTCTATAATGAACCATATAACATTCATCATATGCTTATCTGTTTAAACTGTTCTCGCAAATTATATTAATGACGATCTCAGCATACAGGCAAAATTTTAAATTTGTTACCTCATTCATTGTTTTACTATGATATTTAAGTGATTATCTTAGTATAGAAAATGCTCTGAGACGTAATGATTGTCCCAGGCATTATTTGTTAACGAGTGACAAACCTTCGAGTAGAACTCGCTGATCTCAGTCGTCTCTAGTCCTCACTGCAAGTGAGACAGCGAGTGCTCGCTTTCTATCTCGCTCTTCTTAATTTAATATTTAACGTTATAATTGTGGTAACTCAATATGCGAAATTAAAGTGTAATAATTTAATTATGATTCTGTTGTTTTCTGGCTGTAATTTCACGAATATTTACATATGAGAATTCTTTACCATCATGATCGATTGTTACTTCTTTACCTTCAATTTTATTTCCATCTAAAATCAATTCGCTTAAATTATCTTTCAGCAACCGTGAGATTGCTCTAACGAGTGGCCCAGCACCATATTCTGAGGATCGTATCCTTCTTCTGCAATCTCTTCGCTTTATCAGTAACAGCAATGTCACATTTTGCGCCTGAAAGACGGTGAGTAAGTTTGGCTCACCATCATTGTAGCAATTTCTTTTTAATTCATCTTTTATGTAAGTTTGTGGAAAGTTACAATGCCATCAACATTACGGTCTGAATTCTGGTCGGAATGAATTTTTAATTCTTTCATCATTGTCCTGACGGTTTCGTAGTCACTGCTTCTGAAGTGACACCTCCAAAACCAGCAGCGTTGGTCCTGTAATTCTTGAGTCTCTCATTAGAAGTCATAATAATCACAGTATTACGGAAGTCCACAGTACGACCTTTAGTATCTGTTAAATGACCCATCATCTAAAACTTGTAGAAGAATATTAAATACGTCGTGGATGTGCTTTTCTCAATTTCATCAAATAAAAATCACAGAGTATGGTTTACGTCTAACTTTTTCTCAGTCAATTGACCGCCGTCATCATGTCCCACATATCCTGAGAGGTGCACCAACTCAATCGACTGACAGCATGTTTCTCCATAAATTCTGCTCATATCTACGCGGAATCATTGCATCGCCTCGCAAACATAGATTCAGCTAAAGCACGAGCCAATTCAGTTTTACCCACACACCTGTGGGTCCTAAGAAAATAAAACTACCGATTGGACGTTTTGGATCTTTGAGACCAGCACGAGCTCTTCTTAACAGCTTTACTAATTGAATTTGACGAGCATCGTTTGTCCAATGACACGTTTATGAAGTGTATCTTCAAGATTCAATAAACGATCTGATTCAGTTTCATTAATTTTAGTTAAAGGAATACCTGTCCAGCAGCTATTACTTCAGTCGATATTTTCTTTCGAGATAGCAGTATCTAAACCACCTTGTGCATTTTTCCATTCATTTTTAGCATCTTCAGTATTGCTTTTCAAGTTTAGATTGCTTATCTCTTAAATTAGCGGCATTTTCAAATTCTTGAGCATGAACTGCAGCATCTTTTTCTATACTTTATCAATTTCCTTGTTCAATCTGTACTTGGCGTTGTATGACTTCGTCTAAGTTCAATCTCGAACTTGCCTCGTGAATTAAGTCAATGCTTTTATCTGGTACAGAAACGAGATCTGAAACATAGCGATCGCTCAATTTAGCAGCCGCTTCTAAAGCTTCATCGAGATATCACTTGTGTGATGAGCCTCACTTAACGGTCACGTAATCCTTTAAGATTTCAATCGTGTCTTCAACTGTAGGTTCATCCACTTGAATTGGTTGGAAACGACGTTCTAATGCAGCGTCTTTTCTATTTTTACGATATTCATCTAATGTGTGGGCACCCATACATTGCAATTCTCCACGAGCTAAAGCAGGTTTTAAAATATTAGATGCATCAATTGTTCTTCTGCGCCACCAGCGCCAACTAAAAGTATGAAGTTCATCGATAAATAGAATAACATTACCAGCTTGATGGATTTCCTCCATAACTTTTCTTTTCAATTTTTCAAATTCACCACGATATTTAGTGCCAGCTACGACTGTACCCATATCTAATGACATTACACGTTTGTCTTTTAAAGTTTTCTGGTACTATTTTTAACAATTGCTTGCGCAAGCTCCTTCAGCAATTGCTTACCAACACCAGGTTCACAATTAGCACAGGATTATTTTTAGTACGACGACTTAAAACTTCAATTACACGAGTAATTTCTTTATCTCGTCCTACGACTGGATCTAACGTTCCATCTTAGCAATAACAGTTAAATCTAGCTAATCCATCTGAGTAGGCGTGTTATTAGGACTTATTAGCTTGCGCATTTTTATTACTCATTTCTGGACTTCCCTAAAGCTTTTTACAACCTGGGCACGTGCTTTAGTAATATTTAAATCTAGGTTTGCAAATACACGTGCTGCAACACCGTATTTTTCTCTAATTAAACCTAATAGTATATGCTCTGTTCCTACAGTTATGATGTAGCTTTTCGAGCTTCATCCATAGACAGTTCAATTACTGCTCTCGGTGTATAAATGTAGTGTGCCCATTTGGTTTTGACCGTGACGATATGTTTTTCTGCTCCTTCGATGACTTTTATCTTCAGTAATATTAAAACTTTCTACTACCTGCTGCTATACCTTCTGGCTCTTTTCATTAAAACCAAGCAAAAAGATGTTCTGTTCCAATATTAGAATGGTTCAAATGAATTGCTTCCTTCTTGTGCATGTGCCAACACACGTTGTGCACGCTCGTCAATCTACCAAATAACATGTATAAATACTCTCCCATTTTATATGTTCTCTTAATAAATCAGCCTCTCATTTACTGTTCTATTATCATCGTCATCTATTAAAAATGGTGACTGTGTATTGCTACCATTAATTCATTAAATTTTAAAATTTTCTTGCCAAAATATAACTCAAATCAATACCTAGTTTCACTTCGCTCAAACGATATGAGGGCTTCTCTTCCATAGTAGTAATTCTACTGTTTTTGTAGTACACCTAATGATCGACAAACCCAACCCAGTGTCTCTACAGAATCGTGTTTATCAAGTCTTTCTCTTATTTGCTTTTCGCTTCATTTATAACTGATCTAGCAACTTCAGTTGTTATCGATACACGTGTCCTCTTTCTGTTTTCCCTAGTGTAAGTTGGTTTGAAACCTGATAAATGTGACCATATACTCGTGACCCTTCTCCGTATATACCTCGAATTGTAAATCAAAACGATTAATTGTTTGTGCACTCTGTTCATTCTTTTCATAATGGTGAGAGTCCAGGTAAATGTAACATCACTAATCTTTGCACGCATTCCTGTACCAATATTAGTAGGACAGGTAGTTAAATATCCTCAAATGCTCATCATAACTAATGCTCCAACGCTTTATCTAATTCACTCATCACTGGAAGCGCGTTGATATGTAAATCCTTTAGCTGATAAATCAGTTCCTAGAGAGCCTGTATTCGTATACGATCTTCTCGTTTATCATAACACTTACCGATTCATCATCATTTAACACTACTGCTGAAGCTATGTTGTTTCACCAGTTCAGGACTCACAAGATGTTTCGCAAACCAATTTCATTTTTACTTTTGTTGATCCATCGTATCTAATCGACTAAAGCTGTTGGAAAGCGCATCTTGAACTTCATTTATCACTGATATCCTTCTTGCTCTGAAGGGAAACATAAGTGGGTGGACATGGTTTTCAAGATTTCTAGCTAATCGAATTCTGGAAGAAATACACAGGTGTGTCTCTCAGACATCTTCATCCACTCACCAGCTATTAGTATGGATATTACTCATCATGAGACACCTGCGCTCTACTCTTTTTAAAGCTTTAATTTTCATATCATCGTAACAATCGCCGCCTCTTCAAACTCTTGACCATCTATCAATTTATTTAGATATTTTGATTTTTCTTCAAATTTGCTATTGCAAAGTTTCTTATACGATGATTGTAGTGTCCTACATGTCTAAATTGGACCACCTTGGAACACGTTGAATCTATCAATGATGTCTGAAACGTAGTACAACAATCAGCACACCTAAGCTTACCAACATGTGTCATATCCTTAAGTGCTTTCATCTGACACGTGGGCATTCTTTTCTTCTTTAAAATGCGTCTATGAAAAATTAATACCACGTGGTGCAGCAAGGTGTTGAAGCATCTGTTTCACCAGCAAATGCTTCTTCATATCGTCTTGGTGTGTATGATACGCATTATCATCGTAGAATGTCAAATCAGGGTTTTCTCCTTGGGCACATACTGAAATTATACCCATTTTTCATGCGTACTATCTATACCTTAACAGTAAAAGTTTAACTTCCGCTTCATTAAATGGTATACTCTCACAAAGCAATTTAAACACCTCACCTAACCTAGTAATAATTAATAACTGGTAGTAATCGTTTTAAGATATTAGCTCTAATAATATCACGTAACAACATCCATTTTAAAGTTTCTGTCAATAATGGTCTTCGTATCATTTTAGCTTCTCTTCATTGGATCAAACCTTTAGTCTAACAAACCATCTAGACATAATACCCTTTGTTGTTGAGAAATAGATGGACCTATTAATTGTAGTAAGTGATTAATATAACTTGTAGCATCTTTATTTTCAATTAGTGATCTGAATGTAACCACCGCCACCACGTTTACTTTCTATTTCATAACCATGTTCATTAGTAAACGTACCCAATAACAGTTAAGTTGAGAAGGAACACAATCGAAACGTTGAGCAATATGGAGCGTTATTTTCATCTGCTTTCAACAACTAAATGTATTGCTCTATGATGCTTCATATACGCATAGAGACTTTTTGACCTTTCGAATTATATTATATGACCTGAATTTTTTCAACTCAATTTGATTTTGCACCTCAAATTAATATTATGTCTATTTTTACAAAGACAGAAATAGAAAAATTTAAAGGAATGAAGAAATATGGCTATTGTGATTGGGATATTAGAATCATTTTCTTTTAGCACTCGCAGTTTTATTTAGTTCAGACAGAAAAAGATCACAAGGATATGTTTGATTGCTATTATAATTTAATATTATATTGAATCAATTTGGGAATTTCAGTTATTGTATATCAGATATTTTAATTATTTATTAGCTAAAGTTAAAGCGGTCGGTGTCAATTTTGTATTTGGTGGTTTTAATTTATTGATCCATCATTTTCTTTAGCGTTTGTTGTTTTATTTTAGCATTACTGTACATATACACTGAATACTTCCACTAATTATTATTAACTTACTGACTTTTAATTTCAAAATTAATGAATGCTGAATTAGCACAATGGCACCAGACAATCTGAAGTCTTTATCTCATTAAAAAATAATTACCTTTGATACCTGCAAACAACGCTTATATACGAACGTCAGTGATGCTAATCATCATAATCAATTATAGGTTTATTTTTATACTATTGTACATGTTGTTACTAGGAAGCACCACAGGTCTTTATCACGTAAACATCATTAATCCTTATAAAGTCATCGAGGAAGACGACAAATTATTAATTGATGAGAACGAAACAAAAAACAATCTTTCTTTGAAACAGAGTGAGAATTGATGATTGAAAGTAGGCACAGGCGCTATGCTGAGGGTTATATTGCAATTATTTAACACAGAATGAAACAGAGGAATTCAAGCTTTATGTCTGGTGGTGCTATTCAATGGAACTTCCAAACGCTTATTGGATTTATTTTTTGCACCTTTCGCTTTCTCTCATTGAAATTTTGTATGAAGTCTAATCTGAGTTCAGTAATGGCTACAAAATTACTATCTAATGAATTTGTAGCAATGTGCAAGATTTAGGTAAAGCAACCGGATTATCGGAACATGCTAAAGGAATCGGTCTTAGTACCAATTCAAAACTTTGAAGCTCACCGCAATTATTGTATTATTAAATCATTGAATGATGAAAAGGTGACGTTGTTGCTCGTTTCTAAATACATTTGCGCAATACTGTTCGTTGAGATTATTGGTAGTGATTCTTTATTCACGATATAGATTTAAGCAAGAGAATTAAGCTTTTGTTTCTTCTTGCTTTTATTTTAATTCAAATCGTAATGTTCACTCATCAAAATACATTTTTCTAAATTTCGAGCTTCTTCAATGACACTCAATCTGCCAATGTATTGAAAAAGCCTGTGTTTGTCCCAGGCTCTTTCCTACGATTAGTCAAGTACTTATAATTAAAATAAGCATTACTTAACTAAACCGTTCATTTTTAATTTTTTGAATAAGGTGTTAAACTATATTTGATTGTACGTTTGGCTAATGTGGTGACATTTGATAATCGTACAATTTATGATTCATTACAAGATAATGAATTGTTTTTTTAATAATCGATTTATACAAGCAATGATGGCAGTCTTATGAGGTTTCTCATTAGGCTGCTTTCTTAGTTTGTAGTAATAATCGACGACATGATTGTCATAATGATGCTGCCCTCTTATTATATTCATAATCACCCAAAATAAAAGTTTTCTCGCTTTTTTATTACCACGCTTGTTGATGGTATCTCTACAGTGTGTATGACCTGATTGATATCGTTTGATATCAATGCCAACAAAAGCATTGAGTTGTTTATTTGATTTAAATCGCTTAATATCACCAATCTCCCCAATAATCATAGCTGTGCTTAGCTTACCAATACCAGGTATCGAATGAATATTTTCAAAATAATCGAGTTGTTGTGCTAATTGAATCATGGCATCATCTAATTGTTTGAGATGATGAATAGATTGTTTTAATTGTTGAATAAGTAAGCGTAATTTTTCGACTAGAAAGGAATGTCTATCGACATTAGGATAGCTTTCTTGAGCAATCACCCTTAATTGAAGTGCATATTTTGTAGCTTTATCCATTGACATTCCCTTATCTGTAGAATTGAATATATGTGTAATCAGTACATCCTTGTCGATATCAAGAACCATGTCTGGATGAGTAAAGATTTCTGCGATGTTGAGTGCAATGATTGAATATCGACTACTAAATAATCTTTCTAAACCAGGGAATGTTTGATGGAGTAATTCAAGGATCTGAAATTTAAGTCGATTTTGTTCATTCTCGATTTCTAGATGAAAACGGACGCGTTCTCTTAATTCAAAGAATATTAACTCATGTATAGGTAAGCTGTCTGTTTGTTTAAGCGTCGGTCCTAAACAAGCAAGCTTATGAGCATCTGCCTGATCAGTTTTCCATGATCTTAGAGCGCTCGTTTTAAATTTGGCTTCTAACGGATTCATTTGAATATAGTTAATTTGATTTACACAACAAAATCGTTCCATACCTCTTGAATAGATACCTGTAGATTCAAAAAAATGAGTTGTGGGTGGTCTAAGTCATTCAAATACTTGAGTAAATAATTGTAACCATTTTTTTATTATTTTTGGATGAAAAACTCTTTTTGGAATTTTTCCATTTTTATAATGTGCAACTACACTACTTCTTTTTACTAATATCAACACCTAAGTAATCGATAAAAAAACCTCCTTTGAATAATTGAGAAGCTAAAAACTTTACTTAACCTTTCTCATTTCATTTTTCCTATACACGGTTTCAAGAACCCAACATACTACAAACGAATTTCAAAAGGCGAGAGTAAAGCTGACTTGTTTTTTTATACGGATTTAAAATCCAAGAGTCTGGACAGTCTACTTCTCTCTATAACTATAAAGAAAATAGCTATGAAAAAAATCTATCGTCATAGATTTCTTCATAGCTAATCTTAGTATGTTTTATATGACTATAGTTAGAATTTTGACAACAATTAGAACAATCAATCGTTATCTCATTATAGAAATACAAACAAGAATGATAACCTCTAATAAAATTAATAGAAACTAATTTGTAAATCAATATTACAAATGATTAATGTTTAACTCATGTTCATTAAAATACTTAGTGATACGATAATCATCAGTTAGTTCTGGATGGAAAGAAACACCGAGGTATTGTCCTTGTTTGATTTGGCTACTATTTCACTCTCCAACTTTACTAAAAGATTTAATCGTTATCCACTTTAGCAATATGAGTGCCTCTAATAAATACTCCCTCAATATCATTTGCTATCCCTTTAATATCAAGTTCAGATTCAAAAGCTTATCGACTTGTCTACCGAATGAATTACGCTCAACAGTTAGTATCTTAATTATTTAAATAACTAGACTCCATATTTTCATATTTTTGTAAGAACAATTAATCCACATGTTCTAAATGATGGCAAATTTAATTGTTGTCTTTCGTAACTATAAATCCATTAAACGACGTAATGCTGTAGACTTCCACCAGGTAATATTAGACCATCAATTACCCACCACTATAGCAATGCCTTCATAACCACTTAATTCAATATGACGTATATGTTCACGCACCTTGTAAGGCTGGAAACACCCAATTTTAACTACCAACCACGTTTTGTATTTTCTTCAGTGAAATTTGATTAATATCTAGACCTTTCATAGCCGTACCTAGCTCACTAGCCAATTTCCGATTAACTCATAATCTGATATGTATGTAGCTTGAACGATAGCTTTAGCAAATTTTCAGATCAGATTAAATATACCTGAACCAATACACCATCTGTGATCCTAATTCCATTTGTGCTGCATCTGAGGCGTAAAACACCACCAGCTGCAAAATTAACTGGCGGTTATCTGTCATTTCGAATTGTTTTACATCACAGCAAAAATTTAAATCTTTGCAATGTCATAATTTCATCATCATTCATAACCGTTAAGCGGCTAACTTCAGAATTAACACGTCTCATATGACGGACAGCTTCAACAACACAGTACCAGGTTCACCTTCGTACGCAACATCGCCGCACCTTCAATTACGTGTCGCCGTTTCACCTACATGACAGCCACACACAAAAGGAACTGTAAATTGATCTTTTTCTTAATGATATTTCGTCTGCAGGCGCAATTACTGACCTGCCATCTATATAGTCAACACCCACTGATTCAAAAATTCTAGGCTTGTAATATGACCACCTGGCTTTGTGCCATAACCGGAATTGATACGGTATTCATAACTTCTTCAACTATTTTAGGATTCGCCGCATATGCACACTGCCAGTGCATTAGCATCTCCTCCGAGGTACACGCTCTAATGCCATTACGGCAACAGCTCCGGGCTTCTTCAGCAATTTCAGCTTGTTCTGCATTAACGACGTCCATAATGACACCGCCTTTTTTTGTGTTTCTAGCCATTCCTCTTTAACTCGATCTGATCCTACTATTTTAGAGGCTACCACTTACCCCTTTTCTTATTGATTAAATATATTTTACGAGATAAACTGATATATTTAAAAAGGTTCAATTTGTACATAAAGATAGGGGTCAGTTAATTGAAAGTAAATCAACCACTTTACTATCGTTATATGAAAAGTTAAAAATCAGGCGTCAATATCATCAAATGATAGATTTCATCTAAACGACAGTTAAGTAACTATTTATCTGTTAGCCACACTTCTTCCATAACAGAACATGCATAATTACTTGTAGATGAGGGTTTCATTTATTCGAACCTAGATCTATGGCTTGCTCGATATAGAGATACCACAAACAAACTGGTTTAAACACGATAACTTCTAGGAAAGAAGCAATGACAATATAAATATGCTTTTAATTTAGCTGAAATTGATTCTGAAAGTTTCCTTCATGCACATTTTAGAAAATATGCGAAAGACGTTTTTGAAGACCATCAGCTATCACTATTACAACGAGGCGAGCGCGTCAAGGGGAATATATTTTACAAAACAAATTTCACATTACTTATTTAATAGTCGTGGCGTCACTTGTCACCCAAATCAAATTATTGTTGATCATCAATGTCAGCTACTCGATATGATAAACCAATTTACTAAAAAGAAGAATTTATTATTGAACAGCCAAGTTATCCACCTATTAAACATACGCTTGACAAAAAGGTATGTTGAAGTTATATTCAAGTCCCAGTTGTCGAAAATGAACACAACGACCCTATTTTAAATACAACAACAATATTTGTATATAACACTATCTCACATCACTTCCAACTGGTTATGTCACCAATTTAAAAAAGAACACAATTAATCAATTGTCCCATCAAGCTACAAGAAAGATATATTATCGAAGATGATTATGATTCAGAATTTAGATACTTTTGGCAAACCCATACCCGCATTACAAGTTTAGATTAATAAAAGGAAAAGTCATTTATATCGTACTTTCTCAAAATCTTTATCTCGAAAGCTGTAGGATTGCATATATTGTTTTGCCACAAATTCTAATGCACAACATATAATAATCATATAAAGAGAAATACAGTGCCTGTGCGCACCAACACATGTTTGCTCAATTCATGATAAGTGGGAAATTTGAAAGACATTTGAATAAAATGCGAAAGATATATAGAGATAAACTTGATTATATTTTAAAACGATTAAAAGCCCTACATCACTCAAATAAAGATGAAGGCGCACTAACTGGAATGCGTTTACAATAACTGGTAATAATGGATTGTCCAATCGACAATGTTTAAAAATGCGATAATTTAAAATTAAAACCTTATCCTACGAAAAGATTATTCTAAAGTTTCAATCAATTTGTTTTAGGAGTTTGGGGGATAAAAGAAGAATTAGAAGCTCGTGTTAATGCATTAATTCATTCACTCGTTATATAAAATACTAGCTCTTTAAGAGTCTTTAAAATGCTTTAATTATTGTTAAGCGATACACAGCAGTAATTAAAGCATTTATGGTATGTGTTATAGCATTTAACCTTTATGCCACATGTGAGAGTACCTCTTATAAAAGTTGTTAGTAGCGAGTTGTTATCAATACTTTCTTTTTAGAACTATCTGCTAGGGAGACCTTTCGGTCTCGATTGAGGCTCATCGCATCCATACGATATTTGCCTGGCAACGTCCTACTCTAGGGAACGTCAGTCGACTTACCACTCGGCGCCAGAGCTTAACTCTGTGTTCGGCATGGGAACAGGTGTGACCTCCATAGTGCATGTCACCCGACAATGAATGATTATACATTCAAAACTAGATAGTAAGAGGATTTTGCGTCGCAAAACGTTTTATTGATTAAGTCTTCGATCGATTAGTATTCGTCAGCTCACGTGTCACCACGCTTCCACCTCGAACCTATTAACCTCTCGTCATCTTTGAGGATCTTATAACCGAAGTTGGGAAATCTCATCTGAGGGGGCTTCATGCTTAGATGCTTTCAGCACTTATCCCGTCCATACATAGCTACCCAGCCATGCCGTTGGCACGACAACTGGTACACCAGAGGTATGTCCATCCCGGTCCTCTCGTACTCAAGGACAGCTCCTCTCAAATTTCCACGCCCACGACGGATAGGGACCGAACTGTCTCACGACGTTCTGAACCCAGCTCTGCGTACCGCTCTTTAATGGGCGAACAGCCCAACCCCGGGACCGACTACAGCCCCAGGATGCGATGAGCCGACATCGAGGTGCCAAACCTCTCGTCGATGTGAACTCTTGGGGAGATAAGCCTGTTATCCCCTGGTAGCTTTTTATCCGTTGAGCGATGGCCCTTCCATGCGGAACCACCGGATCACTAAGTCCGTCTTTCGACCCTGCTCGACTTGTGGGTCTCGCAGTCAAGCTCCCTTTATGCCTTTACACTCTAGTGAATGATTTCCAACCATTCTGAGGGAACCTGAGCGCCTCCGTTAGCCTTTTTAGGAGGCGACCGCCCCAGTCAAACTGCCCGCCTGACACCGTCTCCCACCACGATAAGTGGTGCGGGTTAGAAAGCCAACACAGCTAGGGTAGTGATCCCACTAACGCCTCCACGTAGCTAGCGCTCACGTTTCAAAGGCTCCTACCTATCCTGTTACAAGCTGTGCCTGAATTTCAACATCAGGCTGCAGTAAAGCTCCACGTCCCTTCCGTCCTGTCGCGGGTAACCTGCATCTTCACAGGTACTATGATTTCACCGAGTCTCTCCGTTGAGACAGTGCCCAAATCGTTACGCCTTTTCGTGCGGGTCGGAACTTCACCCGACAAGGAATTTCTGCTACCTTAGGACCGTTATAGTTACGGCCGCCGTTTACTGGGGCTTCGATTCGTAGCTTCGCAGAAGCTAACCACTCCTCTTAACCTTCCAGCACCGGGCAGGCGTCAGCCCCTATACATCACCTTACGGTTTAGCAGAGACCTGTGTTTTTGATAAACAGTCGCTTTGGGCCTATTCACTGCGGCCTCTTCTGCGTGAACCCTAAAGAGCACCCTTCTCCCGGAAGTTACGGTCATTTTGCCGAGTTCTTAACGAGGTCTGCGCTCGCTCACCCTAGAATTCTCATCTTGACTACCTGTGTCGGTTTGCGGTACGGGCACCTCATTTATCTATCAGAGGCTTTTCTCGGCAGTGTGAAATCAACGACTCGAGGAAACAATTTCCTCTCCCCATCACAGCTCAGCCTTATGAGTGCCGGATTTGCCTAACACTCAGCCTTACTGCTTGGACGTGCACTCCAACAGCACGCTTCGCCTATCCTACTGCGTCCCCCCATCGATTAAAACGAATACATAGGTGGTACAGGAATATCAACCTGTTATCCATCGCCTACGCCTGTCGGCCCTCAGCTTAGACCCGGACTAACCCAGAGCGGACGAGCCTTCCTCTGGAAACCTTAGTCAATCGGTGGACGGATTCTCACCCGTCTTTCGCCACTCACACCGGCATTCTCACTTCTAAGCGCTCCACATGTCCCTTGCGATCATGCTTCGACGCCCTTAGAACGCTCTCCTACCATTGTCCTTAAAGGACAATCCACAGCTTCGGTAATATGTTTTAGCCCCGGTACATTTTCGGCGCAGTGTCACTCGACTAGTGAGCTATTACACATCCTTTTAAATGATGGCTGCTTCTAAGCCAACATCCTAGCTGTCTGGGCAACGCCACATCCTTTTCCACTTAACATATATTTTGGGACCTTAGCTGGTGGTCTGGCTGTTTCCTTTCGAACACGGACCTTATCACCCATGTTCTGACTCCCAAGTTAAATTAATTGACATTCGGAGTTTGTCTGAATTCGGTAACCCGAGAGGGGCCCTCGTCCAAACAGTGCTCACCTCCAATAATCATCACTTGAGGCTAGCCCCAAAGCTATTTCGGAGAGAACCAGCTATCTCCAGGTTCGATTGGAATTTCTCCGCTACCTCAGTTCATCCGCTCACTTTTCAACGTAAGTCGGTTCGGTCCTCCATTCAGTGTTACCTGAACTTCAACCTGACCAAGGGTAGATCACCTGGTTTCTGGGTCTACGACCAAATACTCAACGCCCTATTCAGACTCGCTTTCGCCACGGCTCCACATTTTGCTGCTTAACCTTGCATCAGATCGTAACTCGCCGGTTCTATCTCACTAAAAGGCACGCCATCACCCACATTAACGGGCTCTGACTACTTGTAAGCACACGGTTTCAAGTTCTCTTTCACCCCTTCCGGGGTACTTTTCACCTTCCCTCACGGTACTGGTTCACCATCGGTCACTAGAGAGTATTTAGCCTTAGGAGATGGTCCTCCCAGATTCCGACGGAATTTCGCGTGCTCCGTCGTACTCAGGATCCACTCAAGAGAGAATATGCTTTTCGACTACAGGATTATTACCTTCTTTGATTCATCTTTCCAGATGATTCGTCTACTGTCTCTTTGTAACTCCGCATAGAGTGTCCTGACAACCCCAACAAGCAAGCTTGTTGGTTTTGGGCTCTTCCTGTTTCGCTCGCCGCTACCAGGGAATCTGATTTTTCTTTCTCTCCTGTACTAAGATGTTTCAGTTCTCCGGGTCTGCCTCTCTGACATGCATGAATTCACATGTCGATAACATGACATAACTCATGCTGGGTTCCCCATTCGGAAATCTCTGATCTAAAGCTACTTACAGCTTCCCCAAAGCATATCGTCGTTAGTAACGTCCTTTCATCGGCTTCTAGTGCCAAGGCATCCACTGTGCGCCCTTAATAACTTAATCTATGTTTTTCCACCATATTTTGCAAACTACTGTTACGTTCAAAATAAATAGCTAAAAACGTTAGTTGATCTTGGAGTGTTCTTTCGAACACTAGCGATTATTTCTTTATGAATTCAAAGCTTATTTAAAAACTCTATTCACTCGGTTTTGCTTGGTAAAATCTTACTTGCTCTTATCTAGTTTTTCAATGTATCAAATAAATGGGTGGGCCTAAGTGGATCTGAACCACCGACCTCACGCTTGATCGGGCGTGCGCTCTAACCAGCTGAGCTATAGGCTCCATTATATAATTTGAATGCTAATAAACATTCAAAACTGAATACAATATGTCACGTTATTCCCTCATCTTCTGTAGAAGATGTTCCGAATATATCCTTGAAAGGAGGTGATCCAGCCGCACCTTCCGGATACGGCTACCTTGTTACGACTTCACCCAATCATTTGTCCCACCTTCGACGGCTAGCTCCCAAATGGTTACTCCACCGGCTTCGGGTGTTACAAACCTCGTGGTGTGACGGGCGGTGTGTACAAGACCCGGAACGTATTCACCGTAGCATGCTGATCTACGATTACTAGCGATTCCAGCTTCATATAGTCGAGTTGCAGATCACAATCCGAACTGAGAACAACTTTTATGGGATTTGCTTGACCTCGCGGTTTTCGCTGCCCTTTGTATTGTCCATTGTGCACGTGTGTAGCCCCGAATCATAAGGGCATGATGATTTGACGTCATCCCCACCTTCCTCCGGTTTGTCACCGGCAGTCAACTCAGAGTGCCCAACTTAATGATGGCAACTAAGCTTAAGGGGTTGCGCTCGTTGCGGGACTTAAACCCAACATCTCACGACACGAGCTGACGACAACCATGCACCACCTGTCACTCTGTCCCCGGAAGAAGCTCTATCTCTAGAGGTCAGAGGATGTCAAGATTTGCATGTGTCTTCGCGTTGCTTCGAATTAAACCACTGCTCCACCGCTTGTGCGGGTCCCCGTCAATTCCTTTGAGTTTCAACCTTGCGGTCGTACTCCCCAGGCGGAGTGCTTAATGCGTTAGCTGCAGCACTCAGGGGCGGAAACCCCCTAACACTTAGCACTCATCGTTTACGGCGTGGACTACCAGATATCGATCCTGTTTGATCCCCACGCTTTCGCACATCAGCGTCAGTTACAGACCAGAAAGTCGCCTTCGCCACTGGTGTTCCTCCATATCTCTGCGCATTTCACCGCTCACATGGAATTCCACTTTCCTCTTCTGCACTCAAGTTTTCCAGTTTCCAATGACCCTCCACGGTTGAGCCGTGGGCTTTCACATCAGACTTAAAAACCGCCTACGCGCGCTTTACGCCCAATCATCCGGATAACGCTTGCCACCCACGTATTACCGCGGCTGCTGGCACGTAGTTAGCCGTGGCTTTCTGATTAGGTACCGTCAAGACGCACAGTTACTACACTTTGTTCTTCCTAATAACAGAGTTTTACGATCCGGAAGACCCTTCATCACTCACGCGGCGTTGCTCCGTCAGGCTTTTCGCCCATTGCGGAAGATTCCTACTGCTGCCTCCCGTAGGAGTCTGGACCGTGTCTCAGTTCCAGTGTGGCCGATCACCCTCTCAGGTCGGCTACGCATCGTTGCCCGTGGTGAGCCGTTACCTTACCAACTCAGCTAATGCGGCGCGGATCCATCTATAAGTGACAGCAAAACCGTCTGTTTCACTATTGAACCATGCGGTTCAATATGTTATCCGGTATTAGCTCCGGTTTCCGAAGTTATCCCAGTCTTATAGGTAGGTTATCCACGTGTTACTCACCCGTCCGCCGCTAACGTCAGAGAGAGCAAGCCCTCGTCTGTTCGCTCGACTTGCATGTATTAGGCACGCCGCCAGCGTTCATCCTGGAGCCGATCAAACTCTCCATAAAAAATTATGATGTTTGATTAGCTCATAAATACTAAATAGTTTGTAACATTCGTTACTGTTTTATTGGAATTAACGTTGACATATTGTCATTCAGTTTTCAATGTTCATTTCTAATCAACAAGAATTAATTATACATCTTAAGACATAGTTAAAGTCAACAAAAATTCAAGTTAATTTATTAATATATTCTAATAACCAAAAATGACCAACAGGTCAAAAAGTAGATTGCCTGGCAACGTCCTACTCTAGCGGAACGTCAGTCCGACTACCATCGGCGCTAAGGAGCTTAACTTCTGTGTTCGGCATGGGAACAGGTGTGACCTCCTTGCCATTAGTCACTCAGACAAATGAATGATTATACATTCAAAACTAGATAGTAAGTAAAGATTTTTGCGTCGCAAAACGTTTTTTAAAAATTGATTAAGTCTTCGATCGATTAGTATTCGTCAGCCCACGTGTCACCACGCTTCCACCTCGAACCTATTAACCTCGTCATCTTCGAGGATCTTATAACCGAAGTTGGGAAATCTCATCTTGAGGGGGCTTCATGCTTAGATGCTTTCAGCACTTATCCCGTCCATACATAGCTACCCAGCTATGCCGTTGGCACGACAACTGGTACACTAGAGGCATGTCCATCCCGGTCCTCTCGTACCAAGGACAGCTCCTCTCAAATTTCCTACGCCCACGACGGATAGGGACCGAACTGTCTCACGACGTTCTGAACCCAGCTCGCGTACCGCTTTAATGGGCGAACAGCCCAACCCTTGGGACCGACTACAGCCCCAGGATGCGATGAGCTGACATCGAGGTGCCAAACCTCCCCGTCGATGTGAACTCTTGGGGAGATAAGCCTGTTATCCCCGGGGTAGCTTTTATCCGTTGAGCGATGGCCCTTCCATGCGGAACCACCGGATCACTAAGTCTGTCTCGACCCCTGCTCGACTTGTAGGTCTCGCAGTCAAGCTCCCTTATGCCTTTACACTCTATGAATGATTTCCAACCATTCTGAGGGGAACCTTTGAGCGCCTCCGTTACCTTTTAGGAGGCGACCGCCCTGAGTCAAACTGCCCGCCTGACACTGTCTCCCACCACGATAAGTGGTGCGGGTTAGAAAGCCAACACAGCTAGGGTAGTATCCCACTAACGCCTCCACGTGAGCTAGCGCTCACGTTTCAAAGGCTCCCACCCATCCTGTACAAGCTGTGCCGAATTTCAATATCAGGCTACAGTAAAGCTCCACGGGGTCTCTTCCGTCCTGTCGCGGGTAACCTGCATCTTCACAGGTACTATGATTTCACCGAGTCTCTCGTTGAGACAGTGCCCAAATCGTTACGCCTTTCGTGCGGGTCGGAACTTACCCGACAAGGAATTTCTGCTACCTTAGGACCGTTATAGTTACGGCCGCCGTTTACTGGGGCTTTGATTCGTAGCCTCGCAGAAGCTAACCACCCTCTTAACCTTCCAGCACCGGGCAGGCGTCAGCCCCATACATCACCTTACGGTTTAGCAGAGACCTGTGTTTTGATAAACAGTCGCTTGGGCCTATTCACTGCGGCTCTTCCCAGGGCGTGAACCCTAAAGAGCACCCCTTCTCCCGAAGTTAGGGGTCATTTTTGCCGAGTTCCTTAACGAGAGTTCGCTCGCTCACCTTAGAATTCTCATCTTGACTACCTGTGTCGGTTTTGCGGTACGGGCACCTCGTTATCTCATCTCAGAGGCTTTTTCTCGGCAGTGTGAAATCAACGACTCGAGGAAACAATTTCCTCTCCCCATCACAGCTCAGCCTTATGAGTGCCGGATTTGCCTAACACTCAGCCTTACCGCTTGGACGTGCACTCCAAACGCACGCTTCGCCTATCCCTACTGCGTCCCCCATCGATTAAAACGATACTAGGTGGTACAGGAATATCAACTGTTATCCATCGCCTACGCCTGTCGGCCTCAGCTTAGGACCCGACTAACCCAGAGCGGACGAGCCTTCCTCTGGAAACCTTAGTCAATCGGTGGACGGGATTCTCACCCGTCTTTCGCTACTCACACCGGCATTCTCACTTCTAAGCGCTCCACATGTCCTTGCGATCATGCTTCGACGCCCTTAGAACGCTTTCCTCCTACCATTGTCCAAAGGACAATCCACAGCTTCGGTAATATGTTTAGCCCCGGTACATTTTTCGGCGCAGTGTCACTCGACTAGTGAGCTATTACGCACTCTTTAAATGATGGCTGCTTCTAAGCCAACATCCTAGTTGTCTGGGCAACGCCACATCCTTTTCCACTTAACATATATTTTGGGACCTTAGCTGGTGGTCTGGGCTGTTTCCCTTTCGAACACGGACCTTATCACCCATGTTCTGACTCCCAAGTTAAATTAATTGGCATTCGGAGTTTGTCTGAATTCGGTAACCCTGAGAGGGGCCCCTCGTCCAAACAGTGCTCTACCTCCAATAATCATCACTTGAGGCTAGCCCTAAAGCTATTTTCGGAGAGAACCAGCTATCTCCAAGTTCGATTGGAATTTCTCCGCTACCCCTCAGTTCATCCGCTCACTTTTTCAACGTAAGTCGGTTCGGTCCTCCATTCAGTGTTACCTGAACTTCAACCTGACCAAGGGTAGATCACCTGTTTCGGGTCTACGACCAAATACTCAACGCCCTATTCAGACTCGCTTTCGCTGCGGCTCCACATTTGCTGCTTAACCTTGCATCAGATCGTAACTCGCCGGTTCATTCTACAAAAGGCACGCCATCACCCATTAACGGGCTCTGACTACTTGTAAGCATACGGTTTCAAGTTCTCTTTCACTCCCCTTCCGGGGTGCTTTTCACCTTTCCTCACGGTACTGGTTCACTATCGGTCACTAGAGAGTATTTAGCCTTAGGGAGATGGTCCTCCCAGATTCCGACGGAATTTCACGTGCTCCGTCGTACTCAGGATCCACTCAAGAGAGAATATGTTTTTCGACTACAGGGATTATTACCTTCTTTGATTCATCTTTCCAGATGATCTCGTCTAACATGTTCTTTTGTAACTCCGTATAGAGTGTCCTACAACCCCAACAAGCAAGCTTGTTGGTTTGGGCTCTTCCCGTTTCGCTCGCCGCTACTCAGGGAATCGATTTTTCTTTCTCTTCCTCCGGGTACTAAGATGTTTCAGTTCTCCGGGTCTGCCTTCTGACATGCTATGAATTCACATGTCGATAACATGACATAACTCATGCTGGGTTCCCCCATTCGGAAATCTCTGGATCAACAGCTTGCCCTACAGCTACCCCAAAGCATATCGTCGTTAGTAACGTCCTTCATCGGCTTCTAGTGCCAAGGCATCCACCGTGCGCCCTTAATAACTTAATCTATGTTTCCGCCATATTTTATGAATTGTTATTCAAAATAAATAGCTAAAACTAGTTATTAATCTGTGAGTGTTCTTTCGAACACTAGCGATTATTATGAATTCAAAGCTTATTTAAAAACTCTATTCACTCGGTTTTTGCTTGGTAAAAATCTTACTTACTTATCTAGTTTTCAATGTACAAGAGAATGTTAATAAGAGCATTCAAAACTGAATACAATATGTCACTGTTATTCCCTCATCTTCGTAGAAGATGTTCCGAATATATCCTTAGAAAGGAGGTGATCCAGCCGCACCTTCCGATACGGCTACCTTGTTACGACTTTCACCCCAATCATTTGTCCCACCTTCGACGGCTAGCTCAAATGGTTACTCCACCGGCTTCGGGTGTTACAAAAACTCTCGTGGTGTGACGGGCGGTGTACAAGACCCGGGAACGTATTCACCGTAGCATGCTGATCTACGATTACTAGCGATTCCAGCTTCATATAGTCGAGTTGCAGACTACAATCCGAACTGAGAACAACTTTATGGGATTTGCTTGACCTCGCGGTTTCGCTGCCTTTGTATTGTCCATTGTAGCACGTGTGAGCCCAAATCATAAGGGGCATGATGATTTGACGTCATCCCCACCTTCCTCCGGTTTGTCACCGGCAGTCAACTCAGAGTGCCCAACTTAATGATGGCAACTAAAGCTTAAGGGTTGCGCTCGTTGCGGGACTTTAACCCAACATCTCACGACACGAGCTGACGACAACCATGCACCACCTGTCACTCTGTCCCCGAAGGGAAAAACTCTATCTCTAGAGGGTCAGAGGATGTCAAGATTTGGTAAGGTTCTTCGCGTTGCTTCGAATTAAACACATGCTCCACCGCTTGTGCGGGTCCCCGTCAATTCCTTTTGAGTTTTCAACCTTGCGGTCGTACTCCCAGGCGGGTGCTTAATGCGTTAGCTGCAGCACTAAGGGGCGGAAACCCCTAACACTTAGCACTCATCGTTTACGGCGTGGACTACCAGGGTATCTAATCCTGTTTGATCCCACGCTTTCGCACATCAGCGTCAGTTACAGACCAGAAAGTCGCCTTCGCCACTGGTGTTCCTCCATATCTCTGCGCATTTTCACCGCTACACATGGAATTCCACTTTCCTCTTCTGCACTCAAGTTTTCCAGTTTCCAATGACCCTCCACGGTTGAGCCGTGGGCTTTCACATCAGACTTAAAAACCGCCTACGCGCGCTTTGCGCCCAATAATTCCGGATAACGCTTGCCACCTACGTATTACCGCGGCTGCTGGCATGTAGTTAGCCGTGGCTTTCTGATTAGGGTACCGTCAAGACGTGCACAGTTACTTACACATTTGTTCTTCCCCTAATAACAGAGTTTTACGATCCGAAGACCTTCATCACTCACGCGGCGTTGTCTCCGTCAGGCTTTCGCCCATTGCGGAAGATTCCCCTACTGCTGCCTCCCGTAGAGTCTGGACCGTGTCTCAGTTCCAGTGTGGCCGATCGCCCTCTCAGGTCGGCTACGCATCGTTGCTTGGTAAGCCGTTACCCTACCAACTAGCTAATGCGGCGCGGATCCATCTATAAGTGACAGCAAAACCGTCTTTTCACTATTGAACCATGCGGTTCAATATATTATCCGGTATTAGCTCCGGTTTCCCGAAAGTTATCCCAGTCTTATAGGTAGGTTATCCACGTGTTACTCACCCGTCCGCCGCTAACGTCAGAGGAGCAGCTCCTCGTCTGTTCGCTCGACTTGCATGTATTAGGCACGCCGCCAGCGTTCATCCTGAGCCAGGATCAAACTCTCCATAAAAATTATGATGTTTGATTAGCTCATAAAATACTAAATAGTTTGTAAACGTTTCGTTACTGTTTATTAGAATTAACGTTGACATATTGTCATTCAGTTTTTCAATGTTCATTAATAATTAAATGGTGGAGACTAGCGGGATCGAACCGCTGACCTCCTGCGTGCAAAGCAGGCGCTCTCCCAGCTGAGCTAAGCCCCAATATCAAAAGAAGTCGGGAAGACAGGATTCGAACCTGCGACACCCTTGGTCCCAAAACCAAGTGCTCTACCAAGCTGAGCTACTTCCCGTATGTAAATAAATGATACATAAAATGCGCCCGATAGGAGTCGAACCTCTAACCGCCTGATCTCGTAGTCAGGTACTCTATCCAGTTGAGCTAAGGGTGCTTCTCCAACCTAAGTTATGCCGAGGACCGAATCGAACCGGTACGATCGTTACCAATCGCAGGATTTTAAGTCCTGTGCGTCTGCCAGTTCCGCCACCCCGGCCTCCTCAAGCGAACGACGGGATTCGAACTCGCGACCCCCACCTTGGCAAGGTGGTGTTCTACCACTGAACTACGTTCGCATCTGTTTCTTTATAAAAAAAATGCCGGCTACATGACTTGAACACGCGACCCTCTGATTACAAATCAGATGCTCTACCAACTGAGCTAATGGCTCAAAAGATGGTGCCGGCCAGAGGACTTGAACCCCCAACCTACTGATTACAAGTCAGTTGCTCTACCAATTGAGCTAGGCCGGCTTTAAATGGTGGAGAATGACGGGTTCGAACCGCCGACCCTCTGCTTGTAAGGCAGATGCTCTCCCAGCTGAGCTAATTCTCCACATTATATTGCCTGGCAACGTCCTACTCTAGCGGAACGTCAGTCCGACTACCATCGGCGCTAAGGAGCTTAACTTCTGTGTTCGGCATGGGAACAGGTGTGACCTCCTTGCCATTGTCACCAGACAAAATTAACTTACTTAATTAATGATACATACTTTTCAAAGTTAATGCAACAGTTAATTTTACACTATGTTAAAATTTCTTTTGCAGTTGCATAACATTTCGTTCTCGTTTTTTTGACGACTTTTTATATGTTACTTCATTTATCAATATATGTCAACACTTTTTTATGATGTTTTGCATATTTTTTGCTATCAAATAGTAAAATCCTCTCTTTTCACTTGAAATATTCTAGCATATATTAGTTTTGATTACTATACGATTATTTTTAGTAATTTTGTTATATAATTCTCTATTTATAACTTTATACATCTTTCTCCTTATTTCTATTCTTATTCGAGTTTGATCACGTATTTTTCACGGGTTTAATTTCAAACTTGAAAAATAAAGCGCTGCCTTTAAATATTAGAAAGGCAGCGCCAAAACATAATCAATACAATTAGATTTGTCAAACATTACGATGGTTTGTAATTTTTAGCAATTATCACTAATAGAATCTATTTTTGTCTCATGTATGGGAATAGTAATACGTCTCTAATTGACGGAGAATCAGTTAATAGCATTACTAATCTGTCGATACCGATACCTAGACCACCAGTTGGAGGCATTCCATACTCTAATGCTTCGATGTAATCCTCATCCATATCATGAGCTTCATCATTTCCTTGTTCTTTTTTCAACAAGCTGCGCTCAAAAACGTTGGCGTTGATCAATCGGATCGTTTAATTCCGTGAAGGCATTTGCATGCTCTCTTCCTACAATAAATAATTCAAAACGATCAGTAAATCTTTCATCGTTTGGATTTTTTTCTTTGCTAACGGTGAAATTTCAATAGGGTGACCATAAATAAACGTTGGTTGAATAAGTGTTTCTTCAACTTTCTGTTCAAAAATTCATTTAATATATGGCCATATTTCATATTTTCAGTAATTTTCAATATCATGTTCTTTTTGCTAATCTAATAGCTTCTTCATCAGAATTAACATTATAAAAAAATCTACACCGGTAACTTCTTTAACAGCATCAACAATGTGAAGTCGTTTCATGAAGATTCTAAGTCAATTTCTTCACCATTATATTGTACTTTTAGCTGATCCAAACACTTCTTGAGCAATGTGTCTGACCATATTTTCAGTTAAATCCATTATATCATGATAATCAGCATAAGCTTCATACAATTCAATCATTGTAAATTCAGGGTTATGTCTTGTAGATACACCTTCATTACGAAAAACTCTGCCTATCTCGTAGACTTTTTCAAGACCTCCGACAATTAACCGTTTCAAATGTAGTTCTATAGCTACTACGCATATAAAGAGTAGCATCTAATGCGTTATGATGCGTAACAAACGGACGTGCAGCAGCACCTCCAGCAATTTGGTGCATCATTGGTGTTTCTACTTCCAAGAATCCTTGTTTATTTAAATAGTTTCTCATTTCTTGAATTATTTTTACTACGATTAATAAACGTTTGCGTACTATCTTCATTTGTAATTAAATCTAAATAACGTTGTCGATATCTTTGTTCTATATCTTGTAAACCATGGAACTTATCAGGTAAAGGTCGTAATGATTTGGATAGTAAAGTAAATGACTTAGCTTTGACAGAAATCTCGCCCGTATTAGTTTTAAACATGACACCTTCAACACCTATGATGTCACTCTAAGTCAGCCATTTTCCAAATGTTAAATTGATCATCTCCAACTTGATCTTTTCTTACATAAATTTGAATCTGACCTTTCAAGTCTTGAATATGTGCAAATCCCGCTTTACCTTTACCACGTTTAGTCATAAGACGACCTGCAATTGACACGTGGCTTTCGTCTTCTTTTCATGCAATTCTTCCTTGAGAATTGGTCCCACTGTTCTTTTAACTCACTTGAAGTAGATGAGCGATTGAATCGATGACCAAAAGGATCAATCCTAAATCAATTAATTCTTGTAATTTTTTGACGACGAACTTGCATTTGGTCGTTCATTTCTTCTGACATAAATTTCTCTCTTTGAACTTTGATTTATCAATTTATTGTTCCATGTCTTTCTGTTGAAAACTTTAGGAGCTATATATTGTTTCCTAATCAGTTTTTAATTTATATTTAAGCCTTTTTATTATACCCCTTCTTATCTTCATATGTATTGTTATTCAATGAAGGTTGATATTAGCATCTAATCAAAAGCAAATCTACTCACTTTATTATTCTACAAGACCATCAAAAATGTAATAAAAGTAATTTTATATTTTTCATCGAATAGTTGCAACCCTTATAAACTTATTGATTAGCAATATATAAATTTCTTTAATTAAAAGTTTCAAAACCATATTACTATGCTTTATTATTCCTTTATATTTTTCACACTATTATCAGGTACTACTAGTTGTCCGATACTTTTATTAGAAATCGGTTCTATTTGTTTTGGTGGCTATATCATTTAACGGGATAAGAACAAACGAACGTTCTTTCATTCTAGGGTGCAGCACTGATAAAATTATCTTGTTCAATAATTTGATCACCAAACAGTAGTATATCTATATCTAAAGTTCTAGGCCCCCAACGTATTTCTCTTTTTACGATGAAGTTGTTGTTCCGTTGTTAAACAACATTTTAACAAAGATTGTGGATTCAATTCAGTCTCTATCTCAATGCACAAGTTTAAGAATTTCGGTTGATTAGTATATCCCACTGGTTCAGTCTCATAAATATGAGAAACTTGAGTTACTTGAATACCTTGATAGTCATGAAGTATTTTAATAGCCTCATTGAGTTGTAGTTCTCTATTTCCAATATTGCTCCCCTAATCCTAAATAAGCTTTTAACCATTTAGTCATTCTCCTCACTATTTCAATCCCAACACCATCGTAATGACCAGGAATAGGTGGGTTTTCTTTAGTGATTCTAACTTTCGTTTCCATTACACGATTATAGTGTGAATTTATATGTTTTGCAATACGTTCAGCCAGATGCTCAATTAAGCATGAACGTGGCCCTTCAACAATAGACTTTACATCTTTATAAACCTCTCCATAATTTACAGTATCTTTTACATCATCTGATTGACCTGCATAACTAAGATCAACCTTTAAAGTAATATCAACAACAAAAATTTGTCCAATATCATTTTCTGCAGCTAATACTCATGATAACCATAAAAACGCATTCCATTAAGAAAGATGATGTCGTTCATATTCATTCTCCTTTAGAAAATCCATACTTTGGGCTAGTCGCGTATTTAATAACACATTATGAACTCGAACCCCACGAACGCCTTTCATTATACCATAAGCCGTTGTAGCTGCAGTTGCCTCATCTCTATCTGAAGGAGAAGAATCTTGATTCATCATTTCTTTAATGTATCTTTTTCGACTTGTTGCAAGTAAAACTGGATATTCGGTCGCTACTAATTCATCTAATCTTGCCATTACTTCATTTTTCTTCTTCTCGTGTTTTTAGCAAAACCTATTCCAGGATCTAACCAGATTTTATTATGTGGTATACCGGCTAGTTCAGCCTTATTCGCTTGCGCAAGTAATGATACAAGCATCTCTTCAACAACAGGTTTATCTCTATGACCGTCACCATTATGCATAAGTACAATTTTCAGCACCGTATTGAGATACCACATTAAACATATTCGAATCAAATAGGCCTGCCCACTGATCATTAATCATTGAAACACCAAGTTTAAGACAAGCTTCCGCAACTTCACTTCGAAATGTATCAACCGAAATTTGCACATCATATTTAACGATAGACTCAACCACAGGCAATACACGATTCATTTCTTCTTTTAAGCGATACTTCTTTATGCGATACTTCTATGACCTGGTCGTGTTGAGACACCTCCAACGTCTATGATGTCTACACCTTCATCTATCATCTCTTTAGCACGCTTCACAGCTTGATCAACTGAGTGGTACTGTCCTCCGTCAGAAAATGAGTCAGGTGTCACATTTAATATCCCCATTATTTTTGTTTTTAATCATAATTTCACCTTTTTCAATAATATACTCTTAGATTTTTAATTTTCAATAATAACTACATTACTAAACACATCTGCTACTTCATGATATCATTCATTTCAATAAGTTTTGAGTATATATTATCGGCATATTAAAAAGGTAGCCGATTTTAGATAGAAGCTACAATATTGGTTGGTCTGATTAATATAAAAACGAAGATTTATTTTATAAAAAAAGTTGAAAAATCAACGTGAAAATACACGCTATTTTTAAAACTTTAGAAACAAATCTTCGTCCAAAAATGATTTTTAGTTTAGTTTTTAATTATCAAATGAATATAATGGTGTTGATAAGTAACGTTCCCCATTACTTGGTAATACTGTTACAACTGTTTTTACCTTTACCTAATTCTTTTGCTTTTTTTGAATAGCAGCATATATTGCAGCACCAGATGAAATACCTGCTAATATACCTTCTTCTCTAGCAACGACGTGCCATATCCATAGCAGTATCATTACCTACTTTGATGATGCTGTCATAAACTTCTGTATTTAAAGTATCAGGTACGAAACCTGCTCCCCAATCCTTGTAATTTATGAGGGCCTGGTTCACCACCGCTTAATACTGGAGAAGCTTCAGGTTCAACTAGCTACTATTTCCACATTTGGATATTCTTTCTTCAATACTTTACCAACACCAGATAACATGTACCACCAGTTCCTACACCAGCTAAAAATGCATCAATTTGTCGACCTTCAAATTGTTCAACTAATTCTGGTCCAGTTGTAAGTTCATGAATTTCAGGATTTGCTGGATTTTCGAATTGTTGTGGTTCAAAATAGCCATGCTCTTCTTTTAATTCTCTTAGCTTTTTATTGCACCTTTCATAGCTTCAGATCCTGTGTTAATACTAGTTCAGCACCATAAGCTTTTAATAAGTTACGGCGCTCTTGGCTCATTGTTTCAGGCATTGTAAAAACTGCTTTGTACCCCTTGGCAGCATACAAATGCTAGACCTATACCAGTGTTACCACTCGTAGGCTCAACGATTGTATCACCAGGTTTAATTTTCCCTTCACGCTCAGCTTTTTCAATCATCGCTAAAAGCGATACGATCTTTTACCGAACCACCTGGATTTTTGATATTCTAACTTAACATAAATATCAGCTGCATCATCATCAACAACGTTTCTTAATTTGACTACAGGTGTATTCCCAATAATTTGTGTAACATAATCTACAGGTTTTTGTGCCATCCAAAACACTCCTTTTAGTTTTACAATTTATCAATACTTAGTTTTTCTATCGGATATAACTTTATTCTATCAGAATTTTTCTAAAAAGACAAACCGTATAGTCTTACTATAAATAAAAGCTATATACTACTTTGGTCTTTACTATAAGACATTTCCTACAAAAGATTAAGTTAAACGTAAAAAGATAGTCGAGCGAAAGTGAGGACAACAAATAATCCTCCTTTTCGACGACTTTTACATTACTATATGACTAACTTCTATTAAAATTGAGTGCATAACTTTTTAAAATTTATATCCAGTTTGTTTTATAAATTATATTAACTCATCATTTTTGAACTATTTCATTGTTTCTAATAAATCTTCTAATTCACTTTCACTATACTGATATTTATTACCACAGAAGTGACATACAGCTTCAGCTCCATGATCCTCTTTAATCATGCTATGAATTTCTGCCTCTCCTAAACCTTTAATAGCATTTAAAAATTTCTCATGACTACTAATTACATTCAAATTGCTGCTGACGTTGAATTTAAAATTTGAACATTACCTTCACCCAAAAATTTCATTTAATATTCCTTCAGGTGTAAGTCCTTGCTCAATTAATTTCGATACAGGTTGCATTTGACTAATGGCTTCTTCTAATTTAGTCACCGTTTCATCAGTAGCACCTGGCATAACTTGAATAATAAATCCTCCCGCTGCTTTTGATTGAGTTGTCTGGATTAACTAATACACCCAATCCTACTGATGATGGTGTTTGTTCACTTGTGGCATAGTAGTATGTGAAATCATCTCCTAGCTCACCTGATACTATTGGACTCGCACCAGAAAAGTAGTCTTTCATTCCAACATCTTTAACAACCTGAATGGAACCATCAGTACCAACTGCTCGCCGTACATCAATTTACCTTGATCGTTGAGTGGAAAAATGCGTTTTGTGGATGGTCTACATATGCACGAACATTTCCTTGAGCATCTGCGTCAGCAATAATTCTGCCAATTGGACCTTTGCCATCAACAGTAACTGTTAACTTTTGATTTCCTTTTAACATTGCACCCATCATAACAGTAGCTGTCATAGTTCTTCCCATAGCGGCAGAAGCAGTAGGCCATGTATAATGACGTGTTTGTGCTTCTTGTACTGACTCTGTTGTGATTGCAGCATATGCTCTTATTTCCCCACCGTATGCTAAACCTCTCACTATATAATCATGTGTCATTGTTAAATCTCCTTTTTAAAATAATCTATAATTTAAAACTTTTTATTTTTAATACTGATTGGTTATTATACCATCTCTTATTGGCTAATATGAAATCTATTGCTCATACATGTTTATTGAGTATTATAACCATGAGAGATGATAACAATATTTTTATCAAAAGTTTAAAAATGTATTGGTATAAACTATACATAAAAAGTCCCTTTTCACTCAATTCATACGTGAGCAAAAAGAGACTTACTAAAACTTGTACTATTGTCTATGATTTGGATCGTTAGGATTGTATGGTTTATCGATGTTCGGAGATTGTTGATGACCTGGTTCATTCTGTATGTGAAGTATTATCAGCTTCTCTGTCTGTGTTGTCTTGGTTTACTTCATCTTTTTCATGGTTGTCATCATCTTCTTTATCGTCATCTTCTAACTGTTCTTTACGAATGTCGTTGTATGATTTTTCCATACTTTCCATCACTATAATCACTATTTTCATTTTTCTCACAACTTTTGCAGAGTCATAATCTACTTCTGGTAAAAACACCATCATAGAATAATGATTGAATTTGTTCTGCAACTAATGTTTCTTCTGAAAGTAGTGTTTTAGCAATTAACTTAAGTTGTTCTTCATGTTCTAACAAGATTTGTTTACAACGTTCATATTGCTCTTTAACAATTCGTTGAACTTCTTTGTCAATTTCATAAGCAATTTGACCAGAATAATTCAGCTCACCTTGCATATCTTTACCAAGGAATACTTGTCCACCACTATTGCTTGAGAATTGTAATGGTCCCTAATTTCTTACTCATACCATATTCTGTAACCATAGATCTTGCAATTTGCGTTGCTCGTTCAAAGTCATTCGAAGCACCTGTTGATACTTCACCAAAGTTAATATCCTCAGATACTCGTCCACCTAATAAACCACATATTTTGTCGAGTAATTCTGGTTCTGTCATTAGAAGCGATCTTGTTTTTGGTAACATCATTGCATAACCGCCTGCTTGTCCACGAGGGACAATTGTTACCTTGTGTACAATTTCAGCTTCATCAAGCACCATACCGATGATAGTATGACCTGCTTCGTGATGCGCTACAATATTACGTTCTTTTTCAGAAATTACACGAGATTTTTAGCTGGACCTGCAATAACACGGTCAGTTGCTTCTTCAATATCGCGCATATCAATTTTTATTTTTACCCTCACGTGCTGCAATTAAAGATGCCTCATTTAGCAAGTTTTTCTAAGTCTGCACCAGAAAAACCTGGCGTTCTTTGAGAAATAGCTTTTAAATCTACTGTTTCATCAAGAGGTTTATTTTTCGCATGCACATGAAGAATTGCTTCACGACCTTTAACATCTGGTCGTCCAACTTGAATTTGTCTATCAAAACGACCAGGACGTAACAATGCAGGGTCTAAGATATCTGGGCGGTTTGTAGCCGCAATCATAATAATACCTTCATTTTCTCCAAAAACCATCCATCTCAACTAATAGTTGGTTTAATGTTTGTTCACGCTCATCATGACCGCCACCTACACCTGCACCACGTTGACGTCCAGCAGCATCAATTTCATCAATAAAAATGATACATGGGGCATTTTTCTTAGCATTTTCAAATAAATCACGAACACGACTCGCACCAACACCAACAAACATCTCAACGAAGTCAGATCCACTAATTGAGAAGAATGGTGCACCAGCTTCACCTGCAACCGCACGTGCTAATAATGTTTTACCTGTACCTGGAGGCCCAACAAGTAAGACACCTTTTGGAATTCTTGAACCCATTTGTTTAAATTTCTTGTTATCTTTTAAGAAATCTACAATTTCTATTAATTCTTGTTTCTCTTCGTCAGCTCCTGCTACATCTGAGAAACGAACTCGACGTTTATTACTGTCGTACATCTTAGCTGGATTTTCAAAGTTCATCATACGACCACCACCGCCGCCACCTTGGGCTTGGCTAAGGAAGAAAATAAATAATAATGCAATGATTAATACAGGAATCAGTGTCGTTAAAATACTAACGAATACACTTTTGTTTTCTTCTTCTTTAACTGTAAATTTAAGATTATCTTGTTTCTTAGCTGTATCTGTGATTTTTGTAAATCTTTTTCATTGTTATATAAAATTGTCGATGAGTAATCTTCATCTGTTTTACCACTCACCATATATACGTTTTGCTCTGGTTGAATTTCTAAAGTTTTTAAATCTGCTTTATTCAACTTATTAACAAACTGAGTATATATGTAGTTGTTTTAGCATATTCCCATTTCCATTTAAAAATGAAAAGAGGCCAAATATAATAACGCCAATAATTGCGATAACTAGCACATTGCGAAAAGCTTTCTGCATGCGTCATTTCCTCCTACTTTCCAATAATAAAACTAACAAAAATTGTAACACAACACTTTATATTCAGGCTAGTATTTCAACTTTAGTGTTGCATCTACAATTTTGTCGATTTTAAAATGCATTATTCTTTGTTTACTATCTCGTTAACATTAATTATCTTAATAGTTTTTAATCAATTCATAACATTTTTTGAATTGTTACTTTGAGTCTACACTAAATCTACGCACAGTTCATTATACTAACATACTTATTAATTAATACAGATCCATTTTAAAAATCTATTTAGAATAAACTTCTGCTTTTGGTGTGCCTCTATGTATGGCAGATTTCTATATAACTCACGATAATCTAAACCATAACCAACTACAAATTCATCTGGAATCTTTTTACCAACATATTTTGCTTCCGATATCAGCTTTTGCGACGGTTAGGTTTATCTAATAATGAGCTATTTCTAAAGAGTTAACTTTACGTGATTGCAATAACTCTGTAATAGATTTTTAAAGTTGTACCAGTTTCTAATATATCTTCAATTATAAGTACGTCTTTTATTTTTCTATAGAAGCACCTAAATCTTTCAATATTTGAACTTCCCCAGTCGATTCCGTTCCACCATGATAACTTGACATCCATAAAAATCGATTGATAAATGTGTATCAATACGTTTAATTAAGTCTGCCATAAACATGACTGGATCCCTTCAAAAATACCAACACAAACGAGTGGGCGATCTTTATAATCCTCAGTAATGATAGCTCCCATCTCTTTACAAATATTTGTGATATGCTTCTTCCGATAACAAAACATTCTTTAAATCCTTATGCATTATAATTCATCTCCATTATTCGAAATCAAAAATAAATTCTTTAAAATTTTTCTTTAACATATAAATCGCCAATAGCTAACACTGCATTTTCTTGATTAATAATGAGTGGATGCGCTGACGTTCAGCAATAGTCACTTTTTATCGATAAATAAACGACTCACTTTTTATGACCTTTTTGACCATTTAATTTATACACATCTCCATTTTGTCGGACACGCACAGTAAGCGGATATAACTGTTGTGGTAAAGTCAGGATGAATATCAATTTGATATCATTAAATTCATATGTACCTGGCTTTTCCTAATACATATACGGTCTAATATATATTGATCCATTTCACTTTTAGCCATTATTATTAATTTATCATATGCAATTTGAATTATCCATTCATCTGTTACGTGAATATTAAATTGAGATTTATCATTTTCTAATCTGTTCAAACCACTCGTCATAAGCATGTTGTGGCATTGCTAAATGACAATCTAATTTTTCGAATAACCAAATCATAACTACGCTTTTGATATTCACATTCAATTCATTAAAAAGCAGTTCTAGAAAAGGAATAGGTTAAATATTTACTTTTTTTGAAACTTCGTTATTGATGAACGTTTCAGCTTGTTCTTTTTAACGATTGCAATTCAATATCATGCCAATCCTTAAGTTTGAGTAGCTGATGCGCGTTTAAATGCGGGTTCTCGTTAACTGCCAGGTATGATGCGTTGTCTAATCGTCATTTCTAACATATTTTTCTATCTTGATTAGACATGTCCTCATAGTATGGAATTTGGTTCGCATACTGATACGCTAATATTTCAGTTTTTCTAAATTTAACATAGGACGATACACTTTGTATTGATTAAAATACGACTCGTATGTCATACCTAATGAATTACGTGTTGATCTCCTGTAAACAAAACGATATATAATCGTTTCAAGTTGATCATCAGAGATGATGAGCTGTTAACAATACATCTGCTCTTAATTGAGCTATGATATCTCAAACCATTCATAACGACGTTGACGCGCTTCTTGTTGAATACTATTACCGTCTGCTACAATATCACTTAAGTCTAAACGCTTTATATAAATGTCAATATGATGTTGATGGCAATACTCTCTCAAAAACGCTTCTTCTTCATATGACTGTTCACGCAATCCGTGGTTAACATGAACACATGTTAATTTACGATATGTATGTTGATAGTCGTTTAATAAGCTATATAATAAACTCATACTATCAATGCCTGTTGAGACAGCCACAACAATATGTGCTTTTTAGACCAACCATCTGTTTTGATATTCATTTATTCACCTCTGTTACTTTTAAATGATGCCACTAAATTGAATTCTACGTGATACAATTAAATCCGTCTTCCATAACGTAATATGACTTACTCAACATCAACAAAGAAAATAGGAGTAGGAGAGAATTCAAAGTAATATAATTGAATTCTACCTCCCACCCTCATGTGGATGTTGCATATGTTTAATCAAGGACTAAAACATCTTCGTAGTGTCTTCCCACTATTTGTCAAAGTACTAAAAACATCATCACTCTGACACTAACGGTCGTTTAATCCATATCATATTAACGTCTCAGAACCTTTTACCGCCTCTGCGTGATTCGGTCTGACGTTTAATTGACGTTAATTTATCTTCACTATCTTTTTAGAAGTTACTTAATTTTTCTCAAAGTCTTCAGTTTTGAACTGGTTTACCGTGATTAGCTTTACTGTGACGAGGCTTACGAGGGCGGTCTTTGCTATTGATAAACTAATTTTTACCATCATCCGCGATTGATAAAACTGTAACTTCTACTTCGTCACCTACTGATAAGTGGTCTTCAACATTTTTCAACATAATTGTCGGCAACTTCACTGATATGAACTAAACCACTTTTTCCTTCAGGTAATTCTACGAATGCACCAAACTTTTTGATACCTGTAATTTTACCCTTTAAGCTTGTTTCCTACTTCGATTGACATTTTTCTAAAATAAATCCTCCTGGTTAGAATTCGATTTATCCTTATTATATCCTCTGTTCACGTAATGTTCCGCAATGATATAATCATATTATTTTATTCTAATTGCCTTTTTCGTTTGAAGTCTTTGACTGAGGAGGATTTTTATCATCAGGTAATCTAAAAATGACTTCACCTTTATTACTTAAATAATAATCGTCTCTCGCTATTTTTCTCGATATAGTCTTTATCATTTAAATTATTAAGTTTCTCTTTAAAGCAATTTCTTCATCTTGTTGTTTTTGAAACTCAGTTTCTTTCTCTTTCCTTTCAACTGCATCTTGATCGTTATTATGTCTTTGAATGACAAGCAATACAAGTAGAATGAGGATAATCGCTAAAAGAATACCTCCGAATAAAGCAATACGTCTACGTACAACACGCATTTTTCATTTTTGTCGTTGTTTTTTTCTTATTTTCTTGCATGACGTATATTGGTTACCGATATGTTCTACTTTTTATTCATTGCTTGTCACCTCCTTAAGCATTTCACTCTTCATTAATACGTTCTTCTTCTAATCAAATCATACATACCCTTTTGCATTTTCTTTTTGTAGCATGGTCGCTTAATCCTGTTACTTTAACTGTGACTAATTTTTGTCCAAAAACGAATAATGAGTTCATCGTTTTTCTTTGATATCTGTACCTGCTTTTGCCCACATTTTCCATTGACAGTCACTCGACCTTGGTCGCTAATTTTCTTTAGCTAATGTACGTCGTTTAACCAATCGTGACACTTTTTAGATATTTATCTAATCTCATGAATTTTTCTCTCCTTGTTGTAAAAAAATTGTTTTGAGATCATCTTCGTCAAATTGCCTATTTTTGTTTTATCACTACAATTTCAGAAGTGGTCTGCAAATACTTTCTCAAATTTAACACGAGGCACTTTACCTTCTTTTTCTTTAGCACGTGACCAAATGTCTTTTAAATCCTGCTTGAAGTTACATGCGCATTCACCAAAGATATGTGGATGTCTATGAATCATCTTGGTGTTGAGACTTTCTATAATTTCTTTGATATCAATATATCCTTCTTTTTACCTATACTAGAATGTAATAATACTTGTAAAAAGTATATCTCCTAATTCCTCTATCATATGCCAATCATCTTCATTATCAATGGCTTCGAAAATAATTCAAACGTTTCTTCTAAAAAGATACCGTTTTAATGAGTCGTGAGTTTGTACTTTATCCACGGACACCCTTTTCATTATCAACTGAGTAAATCAATAGTTTGAACTGCGTAATCAAAATCTTGATAAAAGTAATGTATCCTCATTGATTTTGGAATAAATAAACTTGTAAGATTATTAAAATAATCGTCGTAGCGATCAATTTCATAAAGTGGGCATTCAATTACGTGAGCTCCATCACTATGAGAACCAGTAATTATCATACATTAAAAATCATCAGGATATCTTTCCATTAAAGTAAGTTTTAAATCGGCAGCTATCATTACGCTATAAACTTGAGTAATTACTGTATTTGTACGAACATTTAAAGGTCGATTCTTTTTAATGACGTACCATCAAGCAGTGTAAAAACCATCATTGGGGTCTACATCAACCGCTTAAAAATGTCATCAATAAAACTTTTTCCTCCAGTACCTTCGCAGAGATATCCTTATTAAAATGACTATACTCTAATAATTTTTACAGTCGTAGTTTCAGCAACTCTAGGATGACCAGGAACTGCATAAACAATATCTTCAGATTGTGCCAATTCTATTAGTGATGTGACAATCGCTCATAAACATCTTCAAAACGGTCATGTGTCTTCATAAATACTATCGAAACTCTCGAATTCAATTTCTTTCTTTAGCGTATTGATGACAGGATGATTTAAGGTTCTAGCATACTTTAGACTCTTTTTCTAAAAACGATAGATACCTAAAGGTAACTCATCAATGCCATAATTACCTAAACCAACTATTGTAATTGTATGTGTCATGACCGTCTTCCTCTCTCATTTGATATAATTTGTCTCCAAAAGGTAAGTGCTTTATTTCTTTGTATCCTAATACATTAAATATAACAATATACAACATTATAATCACTATGCCTATAATTGAGCTAACTATAAGTTCTAGTAATCCTAACATCCTACTTTTTTGAAGGTAAAGGCAAGCATGACAGTTTGAACAACTATACTCATAATTATCATACCTAAAATAAGTTTAACGATAAATAAAGATATACGATTAAAACAGTAGTACTTTAAGACTCGCAACTGCAATATTATGACAAAAAGTAGTAGTGATGAGACTGTACTCACACTTTGCACCCACGATACCCCCAAAAAGGTATTAATATAACATTTAAAATAATTTTGGACAGTATTCCTATTATCACACCCATAATAAGGGACGAATACTGGTTTGAACTTGCTAATAATGAGATATTCATCATTATTAACGAAACACATATCACTGTAAACATATAAACACTCAAAGTTAGAGTTAAATGATTACTTTTTAAAGAATACAACATTCATAAGTGGAAGCGATTAATTAATCCTATACTAGCTGCTGTACTTATTACTACCGTGATTTTAATTGATGCATTTTGCATAACGATTCATATGAATTTGATTATGTTCACAGTGTGCTTGAGTAAGTAAGTGGGATAAGAACGAAAACTAAAAGTCGTGAGTTACAATCAAACCCATTTGTATAAATGAAGCACCACGATCATAAATGCCTTTTTGAATAATTGCTTCTTTAAAAAGCAATACCGCTATGTTGTAATAAACGTATTATTGTAAAACTATCCACAACTTGCCATAAAATAACGATAAGTTGACTCAATGCAAATATGGATATGGAAATAAACAACTGCTTCCATTGAATGGAGTATTATTAAAAGCGATAGCATAACTCAAGTTTAAGTGGTTTTTAAGTAATAAATATAACATTGAACCTAAAAACCAATCGAAGATGCCAATATAGCTAATGCTCCTGCTTGATAAATAGACCAATGTTTCATTGAAAACATATATAATTGCAACAATGATTAAACTAACTCTAATTACCTGTTCTATAACCTGGGAAATTGCTGGTATGGTCATTACTTGCTTTTGATTGATAAAATCCTCTTAACACTCCTAAGACACCTATTAAAAATAAAACTAAAACTGGCCATCTTTAACATGGGTGCTAAATTAGAATCGCCCATCCATCAGGGTAATCATATTCGCAAACATAAAAAGCAAAAGTAAAGACGATAAAACCTATGCATTGTAATCGAAACATAACCCTTGTATAGACTTCATCGGATCGATTAACACCTATCACTTGAGTCACAGCACTTGGAATGGCATTCATAGATAAAATAACCCTAGTGCTACGACAGGATATATTTGTTGATAAGCATATAAACCGTCATCACCTAAAACATTTTGATACGGAATGCGATAAATGGCACTTAGTATCTTCACAATAATTATGCTAAGGTAAGTATAACGACGCCGTTAAACGCCGTCTCACTCTTAGTCTTCATCTTTAATCGCCATACTTTCTTCAATACATCTAACTAAGAATTTCAAACTATCTAACCATTGTTTTGATTTTGTTAGCGTTACATTCATTGCATTATTTTTGCACGCCAACTTTCATTGCTCTACCAAGAGGTTGCGTCTGTTTTAAACAATTCTTCTCCATTAATATCTTCAGTCGCTTTAGGTGATAAAATGATTTGTATAGATTTGCCTTTGTCTTTTATCAATTCGACACCCGCATGTAGAGCGTGGACTTTTGATTTCAACAATATCTAATAATCGTTCGACTTCAATTGGATAATCATTAAAACGATCTATTAATTCATCTTTGACATCGAAAAAGTTGTTCTTCAGTTTCTACTTTTCGAAGTTTTTATAAATCTCAATTTTAGCCTGTTCACTTTGTATATATTCAGCTGGTAAATAAGCATCTAAGTGCAATTCTACTTCAATATCTGGTGCATCCGGCGATTCTTCTTTAATGCCACGTTTTTCGTTTATCTTCTTCTAACATTTGAGAGTATAAATCGAAAACCAACCGAATCAATAAAGCCATGTTGTTGCTTACCGAGTAAATTGCCTGCACCACGAATATTTAAATCTCGCATAGCGATTTTAAAACCTGAACCTAGTTCGGTAAACTCCTTAATAGCTTGCAATCGCTCTTCAGCAGTCTCATTTAACACTTTGTTAGCTGGATGTGAAATAAGCGTAACCAATTCTACTTGAACGTCCTCACGTCCTCTTAATTGGTATAGCTGGCTTAAACCAAAAACGATCAGCCTCTTCTATGATTAAAGTATTAGCATTTGGTACATCTACACCTGTTTTCAATAATTGTAGTCGTTACTAAAATATCGTACTCGTGATTAATAAAAGCTTAACATTGTTTCCTCTAAATCACGTTCAGTCATTTGCCATATGCTACAGCAATGTTAGCGTCAGGCATTAACATTTGAAGTTGTTCTCTTTTTCATAAATGGACTGCACTTTGTTATACAAATAAAATACTTGTCCATCGCGAGATAATTCACGCTCTAATGCCTCTTTAATAAAGTTCGTATTCTGTTCTAAGACATAAGTTTGTACAGGAAAACGATTTTTCAGGTGGTGTTTCAATCACTGATAAGTCACGTACACCTAACATACTCATATGCAATGTTCTTGGTATTGGTGTTGCAGTAAGCGTCAGTACATCAACGTCAAAGTTTTAATGCGTTCTTTATGTCGCACTCCAAAACGTTGTTCTTCATCAACAATAAGCAATCCCAAATCTTTATATTGAATATCTTTACCTAATAATTTATGTGTACCTACGACAATGTCAACATATCCTGATTTGAGCCCTTCTTTAGTTTCCTTATTTCTTTTAGCTGTGCGGAATCGACTTACCAATTGAATTTCGACCGGAAAATCTTGCATACGTTCAAGTAGTGTTTCGTAGTGTTGTTGTGCAAGAATCGTTGTTGGTACTAAAAACGCAACTTGCTTACCATCCATGACAGCTTTAAACGCTGCACGGACAGCCACTTCAGTTTTTACCATATCCCACATCACCACAAAGAAGACGGTCCATAGGGTCTTGCTCTTTCCATGTCACCTTTAATTTCATCGATTGACTTACTTTGATCGGGTGTTAATTCATATGGAAAATCATGCTCAAATGCTGATTGCTCTGCAGTATCTTGGCCGTATTGATAACCTACAGACATTTCACGTTCTTTATACAAATCAATTAATTCATCAGCTATATCTTCAACACTTTGTTGAACTTTCGCCTTTGTCCATTTCTGTCCCGCCTAATTTATTTAATCTAGGCGACTTATCTTCGAAGCCACATACTTTTTGAGACTTGATCCATTTGATCAACTGGAACGAATAATTGATCAGTTCCTTTATATTGCAATTTAATATAGTCGCGATGTGTATCTCCAACTTCTAGTGTTTCGACACCTAAGTATCGTCCGACACCATGATGCACATGCACTATATAATCGCCCACATTTAGGTCTTGATATGATTTTATTTTTCAGCATTAGAAATCGTTTTTTGTACGTTTACGTTGTTTCTTTTTGTCTTGTTTTTAAATAATTCTCTTTCTGTGATGACTACCAACTGCATATAAGGTAATTCAAAAGCCTTCAGAAAGACTACCTTCCGTCACTACAACTTGACCACCATCAATATCTTCGTGAATATTTGATACTGTTGGAATATGCATTTCATTAAGCATTGATTGAATACGTTCAACTTTTGTTTCAGTTTCAACAAGAACTACGACAGTGTAATCTTGATGCACGTATCTTTGAAATTCCGAGCGCATAATGTCATATTGACCATAAAATTGTTGAACTGGTTTACAAGAGAACTTAATAATATGTTGTAATGGTACTTGCATCGAAGATGTAAATAATGTAAATATGCAACGGCATGTTGCTCTAATAATGCGTCAAAAACTTTCATACTTCATAAATCCTTGTCCGATAAATCCCATTTCCACTCTCAATTAAGTTACTCATAAAATCTTCAACTTCTGTTTATGAGTGTTTCTTCTGTTTCCTTAATACGATTAAACTCATCAACTACAATAATCGCGTTTTTGAAAATAGTCAATAAGGGTTGATGGTTTTTTCATACATAAATGAAAACAAGACGTCGTAACAATTGATGATCGAAAAAGTAGATTCAAACAACTTAAAAACTTTCATATGTCTCTTTTAAATCATTACGTACGGACTTTTTCAATTTTTAGGGCGTGTATATTCATATGCTTTTTAAGTTCATTTTGTAAGTGTTGTATCACTTCATCAGTAATAATGTAGTCACTAGCTGTTGTGATTTCAACTTGATTTATATTATCGTTAGAACGTTGTGTTTCTACATCAAAGTCTCTGATGGAATCAACTTCAGTATCAAATAGCTCTATTCTCACAGGTGTTCCTATCAACGGATATATCTATAGATTCCACCACGCAATGAAAAACTCACCAATATAGTGACACTACACTTTCTCGACGATAACCCATATTAACTAATTTATTTAAGAATGCATCAACATCAATATCCTGACCTACTTTAAGCGTCATTTGATGATCTTTCCATAAATCAACCAGTGTTAGCCATTTTTAAAGCCGTTTTAAAGGCACAATAAATAACCCTTTTTCGCCTAGGGCTAACGCAGTCAACGTTCTAACACGCTCACTCATCAATTGTGGACTTTGAGTAGAAACTCTTCAGTCATTATATCTTGAACAGGATATTTATAAACTTCTGAGTCATCTACATATTGTAAAATGTCAGTTTCGATTTTATCTGCTTGGTATAAAATTATTAGTTACGAGTAGCATTTGTTTATGATCTTTTAAATATTTTTCAGCAATAATTGTTGCCTTCACTGACGGGGATAATCCCGTAACTAAAAATATCTCTCTTGGCTGAAGACTTCATCTAATTCTTGAAAACGATTATCTTCGCTAATGTAATTTGCAATCATTGATTTCACTTGACTTCACCATTAAATTCATTCATAACATGATCAAAACGAGAACTTTCAATAAAAGATTCTACAGCTCTTGCAGAATGTTCAATTACCTTTTCCATAATGATCATTTCTTCTTTTGAAAATTTTTGTAAAACATAGTCCAGAACAGACATCCCATTTGTTGGACAGCCAACACCAATTCGAATACGTTTAAATTGATCTGTACCAAGCATTTTTAATTATCGATTTCATACCATTATGACCGCCTGCACTCCCCTTTTGGCGCAGACGCACTTGTCCTTGTTCTAAATCTAAATCATCATATAAAAACGATCAAATCTTCAACATCGACATTATAATAATCCATTAAAGGGCTGCAGCTTGACCAGATAAGTTCATCATGGTCATTGGCTCAATAAATAATACTTTTTCGCCGTTTAAACGTTCAATAGTATATGCACCTTTAAATTTTTGTTTGTCTAAAATGAAATTGGTGGCGTTCTAGAATATCATCGACAACTTCGAAACCAATATTATGTCTTGTTAATTCAAAACGTTTACCAATGTTGCTCAAGACCGACAATGCATTTTCATTATTGTTACCTCCACTATTAATATTATGTATCTTCACATATTTTCAAATGCTATTGCTGTGTTTATTTTTAAAATAAAGGACGTAAAAATGATTGACCACTGATATATGTCATCTCCTCTAAAACCGTCCTAAATAATTAATCATTCCTATAATAACACAAAAAGCACTATGCTTATTAACATAAGCACAGTGCTCGCCTTTAAATCTGTAATCTCAACTAATGAGAATACCTACTTAAGAGACACGAAGATTAGTCTTCTTTATTTTCTTCTTCATCGTCTTCTTTGTCTTCACCAACAACTTCTGGTTCTTCAGTTGCTGATTCGCCTTCCATAGCTTCAACTTCTTCTTCAGAAGGTTCATCTGTTGGAGGAACTACTGTTACGATAGAATCTTCTGGATTATTTTTCGATTGTGAAATCACCAGAGATTTTAATATCAGAAACTGCTAAGCTGTCATTAACTTGTAATTCACTGATATCTACTTCGATAGTTTCAGGAATATTTTCAGGTGTAGCTGTAACTTCTAAGTTGAATAATGGTTGTTCAACTACGCCGCCTTCTTTAGCATTTCCTACAGCTTCACCAACTAATTGAACTTGTACTTCAACAGTACGTTCTTCACTCATGTTGATTGCTAAAAAGTCAATATGAGTGATTTGGTTTTTAATGGATCAAATTGATAATCTGAAACCATTACTTTTAATTGTTTTAGAACCTACGCCTAAATCAATAACACCATTACGTCCTACTTCACGGATTACTTTGATAAATTCAACTTCATCAACTTTAACTGAAGTATTTTTTGTACCGTAACCATATACAACTGCAGGTACTTTACCTGAGTTTCTTAATTGTTTTAGGTCAGAACGTGTTTGTTTACCTTGACGAATGATTGACTTTAATGAAGCCATTCGTATTTCCACCTTTTCGAATTTCGAGGTTTAGACATTGGATACGTCTAACCTGCTCCTCACTTACCCATCAACGTTACTGTTGCTTGTAAGTGTTTATTTGTTCGCAATTCTACGAACGATAGTATTATACATGTTGATGTAGGATACGTCAAATTCAATTGTAAATTTTAGTCAAATAATACACTTACTGATTCTCTTTCGTATACACGAATAATTGCTTTCATAATTAAAACCAGCTACAGAAAGTTCTTTTTGTATTATTGGGTTTTCTATTCTCTTCTAATTGAATTGAGTTTGTTACTATAAGTTGCTTGATTGCAGAGTTTTTCAATTCGTTCTTTCGCTGGCCCAGAAAGCACTGGATGTACAGCAAGCATAGACTTCTTTAGCACCTTTATCTTTTAAAAGCTTGAGCAGCTAAAGTAATTGTTCCTGCAGTATCAATAATGTCATCTATAATAATTGCAGTACGTCCTTCAATATCACCCACAATGTTCATAACTTCTGCCACATTCGGTTTCGGACGTCTTTTGTCGATAATTGCAATTGGAGTTTTTAAAATGTCGGCTAATTTACGAGCTCGTGTTACCCCCACCATGGTCAGGGGACACAACTACACATTCTTCTGGATTAATATCAGGATCATTCTCAAAGTGTTGTGCAAGGATAGGAACACCCATTAAATGATCAATAGGAATATCGAAGAATCCTTGGATCTGAGGTGCATGTAAGTCTAATGCGATCATACGATTGGCACCTGCTGTTTTCGATTAAATTAGCTACTAATTTAGCAGTAATAGGTTCACGACTACGGGCTTTTTCTATCTTGTCGAGCGTAACCATAGTATGGTACTACGATGTTAATATTTGCTGCTGACGCGCGTTTACACGCATCAATCATAATAAGTAACTCCATTAAATGAAGATTGACTGGGTATGAAGTTGGTTGAACAATAAAAACATCACAACCACGAATGCTTTCTTCAATATTTATTTGAATTTCTCCATCACTAAAACGTTTTTACAGAACATTTACCTAATTCAATCCCTACATGATCTGCTACTTCTTGTGCCAAAGGTTCATTTCCTTTAAGCGAAAAAGATCTTCATTGATGAATTCTTATATTCATTATTTAACATTTATAGTCCTCAATTATTTACTTAGACATTTATATTATATAGAAAATAGCGCTTTTTTTACTATGATAGATGTACAATCAAAATTATTACAATTTTATAAATTCATTTTAAAACTGCATATACGATAGCAATTCAGGACAAGAACTATTTTTAGGTAGCCCTCTTTATTTACTTGTCTTGCACGCGCTAATGCTAAACTATCTTCAGGGATATTATCTGTAATTGTGGATCCAGCTGCAATAAGAGTATGATTACCTACTGTTACAGGTGCTATAAGGTTCGTATTACATCCTATAAAAGCATCTTTACCTACTATTGTTTTTAAATTTGTTGGCGCCGTCATAGTTTACAGTGATAGAACCACATCCGATATTTGTACGCTCACCTATTTCAGCATCTCCAATGTAGCTCAAGTGTGATACTTTAGCACCATCTTTAATATCTGCTTTCTTCACTTCAACAAAGTTTCCTACTTTAACTTCAGAACCTAAATTAGATCCTGGGCATAGTTGAGCGAAAGGTCCAACTGTTGTGTTCTCTCCAACAATAGAGTCATTGATAACCGATTGTTTTATGTTAGCATTCGAGATGAATTGTGCTATTATTAATTTCAGAGTATTGGCCTATCCACACATCTTCTTCAATCGTTGTATGACCTCCGATGCGCACGCCCGGTTCAATAGTTGTATCTATTCCAATCACATCTGTTCCAATAAATGTTGAACTAGGATCAATGATTGTCACACCATTTTCCATATGATAGCGATTGATACGTTGTTGCAAAGCCTTTTCAGCTTCACTTAACATCAAACGATCATTAACACCAATGATTTCATCAAAATCTTCGGTACAATAAACTTCAGCTTTACCTCCGTCTTTTAAAATTAAAAGACAAAAACATCAGGTAAATAATATTCTCCTTGAGCATTATCATTTTTAACTTGTTCTAACTTCTCAAATAGTACTCGATTATTAAAGGCAAAAATACCTGAACTAATTTCTTTAATCGCACGTTCTGAGTCATTTGCGTCTTTCTCTTCAACAATACGCTCTAATATTCCATTATGATTTCTAATAATTCGTCCATAACCATAAGGATTGATAGTAGAAGCAGATAATACAGTAACATGTGATTGTGTACTTTCATGATGTTCAATAAGTGATTGTAAAGTTTGGTATGTAATAAGTGGTGTATCTCACATACTACTAGAGTAGTTCCTTCTTTATCTGCTAAATGTTCATGTGCCATTTTCACAGCATGAGCTGTTCCAAGTTGTTTATCCTGAAAACTATATAATGATTGATTACGCAATGTATCTTTCACACTCTCAGCGCCATGACCAATAATAGTTACAATTTGATCAACGCCAGCTTGTTTTTACGTTGTTAAGCACATGTTCAACCATTGGTTTGCCAGCAACCTCATGGAGCACTTTATATTTCTTTGATTTCATTCTTGTGCCCTTACCTGCTGCCAGAATAATCGCATGTCTTTGCATGAATGCTAACCCTCCATTAAAATTTACACTTCATAGTTATTATGGTTGAATAACAAAGAGAGTTTCAACTTATAAAAGGTTTTGTTAATCATTCATTAAAGGTTTGATAATTTTAGAAATTCAAATAAGTTGTTATGCTTTTAATAAGGAAAACGAGGGTCATCAAACCCAACAGTTACATTACATATTCAACCTCTTTATTAATCATTGGTATTTTATTTCAGTGTCTAAATCATCATATTATCAATCATAATTTATGACGATAAAGTTATAATCATACAGACATATTAATTACGTCTATCATAAGTAAATTTTTATAGATGAATTGTTGTCAGAGAAACATATCAGTATTTTACTTCTATAATTCTTATTTATCGTTAAATGTTTATTTCGTTTTTCGTTTATGGAAATACAAAAGTACATTAAAAATAACGGAGGACTACAACTTTCAATGAAGTCGCAGTCCCTCCCGAACAATATGGTATAAATTTCAAGTAATCCATTACACAATCATTACTAATTTTGCCATTGACTAACAATACATTAAAATGCCTGAGACAATATATCATCAATGTCCCAGGCTTATTTTTATAAATGAATACATTTCTTTAATTAAGCTTCGTCTGATTCTTCGTTATCTGAAGTAGCATTGTCTGGAATAACTTCATCAGTTTCATCATATACTTTCATCACTGCATCTTGGATTTCTTGTCTCATATCAGAATTGATAGGATGCGCGATGTCACGGAATTCACCATCTGGTGTACGTTTACTTAGCATTGCGACGAAAAGACCTGAGTTTCCTTCAATTACACGTAAATCATGAATTACAAAGCTTCATCTAGCGTAATGGAAACGAGTGCTTTCATTCTGCCGTCTGTTTGTATTTTTCTAAGTCTTACATCTGTCACTTTCATGTAGTGAGCCCCCTAGTATATCTTTATGTTATTAGAAAGCTTGACAACTTTTTAAGAAAATTATAATTCCTTCACTTTACCTATCAATTCAATTTCTACCTTTACGTCTTTTGAGGCAACCGTGACACTTCAAACACAACTACGAGCTGGTTGGTGTTCGACGAAATAGTTTCCATAGATTTGATTAATTTGTTGAAAATCATTCATATCAGAAATATAGATTGTCGCTTTAACAACAGAATTCAAATCAGAACCTGCTATCTTTTAATACACAGTTAAATTTTTCTAAAACTTGCTTTAGTTTGTTCTTGAACATCATCGCTAACAATTGTTCCATCAAGTGGTGGAATTTGACCTGATGTAAAGACAAACCGTTTATAACAGTTGCATGCGAATATGGGCCTAGTGCTTTCGGGTACCTTATCTGAGTTGATTATTTTCATGATGAATTTGACACTCCTTTTTAAAGAAAAATTTAGACAAACTGTTGCCTGGTTCACTTTAAATTCTTGGGTTGTACTCGTCGACATCTAGCAATCTGACTAAGGAAGTATAATCTTCAATTAATCTTTGTTTTTACTTCTTTGATTCTACAAAGTACTGTCCCTCTTTACATGGGCTTTAAACTCATTCATTAAATTCATTACTCCATTAATTGAGCCACCAGCCCTCATAAAAATCGTCTACTACGAGGACATTAGAATTCTCAGCTAAAGTTCGTTTCTGATAACACCATTGTTTCTATTTTTCTAGATGATCCTGAAAACATAATTGAGTTGAAACCGTAGAACCTTCTGTAACTTTATTGTCCTTTCTTATAACCACTACAGGTAAATTTAATACGTTTGCGACTGCATTCGCAAGTGATATCCTTTAGTCGCTATGGTAACAACAGCATCAAGTTCTTCGTTCATATATATACTAGCAATTAACTACCTACTTTATTTAGAGAAGGATTACCAACTAAATCGGATAAAAATAAATATCCTCCAGGTATGCAAACGGTCTTTCTCTTGTAATTGCTCTATCACCTCATCAACAACCCTCTGTGGCCTCCTGATTTACTCATCATGAAAGCATAGGTTACCCACCACTAGCACCTGCTGTAGTAATAATAGTTCCTAATTTTTCATTTTGAAACGTATTTTTTAATGATTTGAACGTCTTCACTAATTGACGATTTTGCTTGTTTAAATTTTTTCACAAAATAAGTGAGGGTATCAACTTATTTGGGTGGTTCATGAGGTATTGTATCATAAATACAATACGTTCGCTTCTTTTATATCTCATCTTTTTCAAACCCTTCTATCCTAATAATCTTACTAAGTAAACTTCATTACAACAACCATTCACTGCATTATAAATATTTTAGCTTGTCTTTCTTTTGAGCTAGCCCGTAAACAGTAGGACCCTTCCACTCATCAAAGCACCATCAGCACCACATTGTAGCATGTTATCTTTAATCTTTTAATGTCAGGATGCCTAGCCATAGAAACAGGCTCTAACCGGTTAGAAAGACTATTGCATAATAAATGATAATCATTGTTCTCAAAGCCTGCTTACTTTTCATTATGAACTATATGTTCTTCAGTTAAATCTAGTGCTTTAAATACATCGGGTGATGAAATTCCGATGTTAGAAGCTAAAACAACCCATGCAGAAGGTGGTCTTTTTAGGAAAGTTACTTGCTCTACGCCCCGTACACACAGCAGTTTGGTTGCCGTAAATACAAAAGGTATCTCTGCCTATTTGTGTGCCTAATGCAGCTAAAGCGTCTAAAGATTGACCCTAAACCAAAACCAATCGATTCAATCTCTCATTGTAGCAGCAGCATCCGCAGAACCTACCTGCAAGTCCAGCTGAAACTGGTATATCTTTATCGATTGAAATTGTCACCTTCATTAATATTAAATCTCTCAAACGATAAATCAGCTGCTTTATACGCAAGGTTTTATTATCGTTAGGAACATAGTATGCTCAATATCGACAACAATTTTATTATCAGTTCCTTTTCAAAAAGACAATCGATCATTTTAAATCAACTATTTGTCATCACCATTTCAATTTCATGATAACCATCATCTCTTTTAAAAGGGTGTCGAGCGTAAAAATTTATCTTAGCTGGCGCAGTTTCATATATTTTTCCGCCCTCGCTTTGAATTGTTATTAAAATGATTTTAACATAAAGCCTTTAAATATTTGATAGATTATGTAATTTCTCGTAAAATCTTAATGAAGAGTAATTTTTAACCTCACACGCATTTTCAATATTTAAAAATATTTAACAACTAAAAGCGAATCACTTTTGGATATTCACAAAAATTGGACTTATTCAAATGGTTATTCGTTTTAATTTAAATGAATTGTGTATTAATAATAAACGTAAGTTGCATAATCTCATGAAAATGGAATAAATAAGACTACAATAACAAGAGTCTGAACATATCTTTCAATGTCAGACTCACCTTAATAAAAATATTAAATTTAGAGTTATCGACGACGCTCATAAATTATGTTTTTGTTAGTGTGCAACTGCTTCTTGATGATTATCTTCTTCAAATGAAACTTGTACATTTTCTGTAAGCACATCAGTGTATGTATAAGATACGTTCAAAGTTGTGTTTATCTTGATCTAATTCGACAATAAAAACAGATGGATATGTTTCTTTTTAAAACCCCTGATCGTTCAATTGTCTTTTACGTCCACCATTGAGCTTTAGCTACAATACGATTTCCTAAATGACAATCAATAGAATTTTTGATGTCAAAATTGATTTTGGCATATTGCCCCCACCTCACTACGTACATTACATTTTACCATATTTGAGTCGTTTTTCGTCAAATAAAATTTAAATTTTATCAATGTGAAGGGTCTTTGTCAACATTTTAATTTGTTAATTCGGAGAATTTTTCTTTGTTCATATAATGTGGCGAAATCTTGGATCGTGAGTGTTTCTCCACGTCTTTTTAGGATCAATACCAGCGCTTTCTAGCCACTGTCGTATAGTTTCTTTATTCTTCTTACCATCTTTTAAAAAAGTTTTTGGTAGTTATTATTAATTGTTTTACGTCGTTGTGCAAAAAGCGAGCTCTTTTGACTAAAAAGCCTTCCTCATCATCAACCTGTACAAGTGGTTCTTGGCGTTGCATCAATTTTACAACGATAGAATCAACGTTTGGAGTGGCATAAATACAGTTTTAGGAACTGTTAAAACTTTACTTGTCTCCGTATAGTATTGAAGCAACAATCGATAACGAACCGTATGCTTTGGTACCTACTTGAGCGTTCAAACGTTCTCCTACCTCTTTTTGCATCATTACGACAAAACCATCAATAGGTACATCCTGTTGCATCAAATTAAGTAAAATAGGTGTGGTAATATAATACGGTAAATTAGCAACTATAATCTTGTCACAATCTTGTAGATGTATGTAGCTACAGCTTTAGCAATATCAGCTTTAGGTATATCTTCATTGATAATTGTTACATTATCGTATGGTGAAAGTGTATCTTTAAGCACAGGTGATAACTAACTTGATCAATTTCAAAAAGCCATCACCTTCTTAGCATTCTTTGCAAGTTGTTCGAGTCAATGATCCCATACCTGGTCCAACTTCAATTACACCCAGTTAGCACAATCTATATGACTCGCTTCGATAATTTTATTAATGATATTTACATCTATTAGAAAATTTTGTCTAAACTTTTTCTTTAAATTAAACCCTATATTGATCAAGCAAAGCACGTGTTCGAGATGGTGTTGCTATATCTTTATATTCCATTTAATTCTCCTCTTCTTCAAATAGCGCTTTTCTGACATCGTCTTCTAGTATAGCCAAAAGCATTAAGTTTCTTTTAATAATTGCTTTCCATTAGAGTGACCGATGTGTAATTTTACGACCTAAGATATTTCTACGGTATCTTGCATCTTTACCGATAATTAGTCCCAAAATCAATGAGTACACTTTTATCAATAGTTTCTTTAGCTTCTTCAAGTGGTGAACTTACATGCATTAATGCTTCTTGAATATCTTTAATGTTTGCATAGTTCTATTCCTATTTTACCTCTTTTACTTTTAGCCTTTTCTCTATCTACATATGCGTGTTTAACACCGAAACATGTTCCCGTATAGTATTTCTAATTTTATCACCTGGGAAATCTGGATCCGTCAGTACAATCACACCTCTAGTTTGCTGCGCGTGTTGTATCACTTCTAAAGTATATGTATCAGTTGCACTACCATTTTGTTTCAATAGTATCGCAATCTACAGCACTTTTTACTCGTTCAGTATCATCTTTTGCACCTTCAACAACAATAAATTCGTTTATTTTCATAAATTAACCTTTCACAATATTGATATCTTAATTATTAATTTTATAGAATCTTTTGGCAATATTAAAATAATAACTATCAAATCATAATTTCTTACACTAACCTCAGTTTAAATTTATGAAAGATATCTTAAACTTATAAAAAGTATGTTCCTCATCTTTTTAAAGTTAGACACCTTTTCCCACTAAAAATTCATTGAGTTAATTCAAATTGAATAAACGTTCAGCATTTTCAGTTGTTTGGCGACAGACCTCTTCATAAGTCATACCACGCAAATCTGCAATTTGTTGTGCTACTAAAGTAACACGTTCTGGTTCATTACGTTTACCTCTATAAGGGTGCGGGGATAGATACGGGCATCTGTCTCGCATAACAAACGATCCATTGGTACGTGTTTGCAACTTCTTTTTGGTTGTTTTGCATTTTTGAAAGTGACGGGTCCTCCAAGCGAAACATAGAGTTCAATTTATTAATCACGACATCAGCAATTTCAGGTGAAACACTAAAACTATGCATTATTCCGCCCACTTCTTCTGCATGTTCTTCAATCAAAATATCTATGCAATCTTGAGTCGCTTCACGATTATGAATAATAATAGGTAATTGAACACGTTTAGCTAATGCAATTTGTTTTTAAATACCTCTTTTTGTACATCAGAAGGTGATTTATCCCAATGATAATCTAACCTCATCTCACTAATACCAATAATTTTAGGATGTTTTAGAAAGACTTTCTATCCATTCCAATCTTTCATCAGTACAATCTATTGCATCAACAGGATGCCAACCGATAATACATAGATAAAAGTCATATATCTATCTATTAGCTCCATAGTACGTTCAATAGTAGGTGTATCAAAACCTACTACAAACATTCTATCTACGCCTGCTTCTCTTGCACGAGATATCACTTCATTTAAATCCTCATCATATTGTTCATCATTTAAATGTACATGCGTATCGATTAACATCATTATCTCTCTCTATCCTTAGATTATACTATTTAATTACTGCACCATTTGGAGATTGCGCTAGGCAAAGCTTATCAAAATGTAAGTACGCCATCTTTTTCAGCTGACAAAATCATACCTTCGGAGTTTTTGTCCCATCAATTTAGATGTTTTAAATTAGTAACAACTGCAACTTTTTACCAATAATGTCTTCCGGACGATAAAACTTAGCTATACCAGATACTATTTGACGTTGTCTATCTAATTCAACTTTTATTTTTAATAGTTTCTCCGATACATTTTCCGCATCAATAATGTTTGCTAGCTTTGATTTCAACTTTATCAAAATCTTTGATATCAATTTGCTCTTTACCAGGTTCATCAGATCTGTTTTATTGATTTAGGTGGTTGCATTGATTCTTTGATATAAGCAATTTCTGCTTCAGTGTCTAATCTTGGGAAAATTGGTGTTGGCTTTTCAGTTACAGTAATTGCCTCTGACAACATACCGTATGTGTTGCAGACTATCTAATTGATGTAAATCCGGATTTGTTAATATTGAGTTGCTAAATATCTCTCTAGGGATGCACGCGTCAAGAATGGTTGTAATAGATTGTAGTGAAACGATATGTCTCGACAAGATGTGCCATTACATTACCAAGCATCTACGTTGATTTTCATCTTTTGCAAGAACCCAAGGTTGAGTTTCATCAATATATTTGTTTGTACGACTAATAAATTTCCATACTGTTGATAAAGCCAGAAAATGTATAAACTTTCCATATTATCATTGAATGATTTAACAGTTTCAAGCGCCATCGCTTCCGTCATCAATTCATGTTTTTGGACCATGTATGCAGGTAATTCGCCGTGGAAATATTTGTTTTATCATAGAGATAGTACGATTCACTAGATTACCTAAATCATTCGCAAGATCGTAATTTGTTCTTTCAACAAAGGCTTCCGGTGTAAATACGCCATCAGAACCAAACAGTAATTCACGCATTAAGTAATAACGTGTCGCATCAAGACCACAACGATCAATTAATACATTAGGATCTACGACATTACCTTTAGATTTACTCATTTTTACCATCTTTCATGTCAAAAATCCAACCGTGTGCAAAAACTAGGAAGTGGTAAATCCAACGCCATTAACAATATTGGCCATATAATAGAGTGGAAACGTACAATTTCTTTAGCCATCAAGTGTATGTCTGCTGGCCAATATTTATTAAATAATGTTTCATCATCAGATGAGATAAACCTAATGAAGAAATATAATTAACAAGTGCATCAATCCACACGTATACAACATGTTTAGATTAGATGGTACACGTACACCCCAATCGAATGATGTACGTGATACTGCTAAATCTTCTAAACCTGGTTTTGATAAAGTTATTAATCATTTCATTTTTCTAGATGGTGGTTGTATAAAGTCTGGATTTTCTCATCGTAAATTCTAATAAGCGGTCTGTATATTTATTAATGTTGAAGAAATAGCTTTCTTCTTTTTACAAGTCTCGACTTTCGTGACCAGAATCAGGACTTTTTACCACCTACAATTTTGCCGTTTTCATAAACAGGGTCAACAAGTTGTGACTCTGTATAATATGTTTCATCAGGAACAGAGTACCAACCTTCGTATTCACCTAAATAAATGTCACCTTGTTTTAATAATCGCTCAAACACTTTCTCAACGACTTGCTTATGACGCTCTTCTGTAGTTCGAATAAAATCATCATTAGAAATCTCAAGTTTACTCCATAAGTTTTTAATACCTGAAATCATTTCATCTAAGTATTCTAATTCTGTTTTTACCAGCTTTTTGAGCTTTTTTCTTGGATTTTTGACCGTGCTCATCAGTGCCAGTTAAATAACGAACATCATAGCCTTGCATTCTTTTTATAGCGAGCTATCACGTCGCCTGCGACTGTAGAGTATGTCATGACCGATGTGTAGGTTCCCGCTCGGATAGTATATTGGGGTTGTTATATAAAAATGTATCTTTAGCCATCACTGGTCCTCCTCATTAATTACATAATAAATGATATCTAAATTTATTTTTCTTTTCAATGAAGTCGCGTACCGTTATGTATCAGTTTTAAAAATTCGCATCAATTGAAAATTAATTGTCATCATCTTTACTACAATACCATAAAATCAACATGTTATGGGTTTTTACAATAATTAAGTCATTATAAAAGTAAAGTGTTTAACACATTTTTTAATCAATATTATGATAAATATTATATATGTCACCCGTCTTCATATGTCGATCTGTAGCGACAAATTTAATTGCTTTTTAGGTTTAACATGTTTGGTTCAATATAATAATCAACATGTTCTTTAACCGTATAGCTTTCAAAACCATGATTCACCACTCTTAGGTAATGCACCTTCAATCAGTATCACAAACTCACCTTTAAGAGGTAATTTGTCATGATTAATCCATTCCAACATATCATCAACTGTAGAGTGTAAGAACTTGTTCAAATTTCTTCGTTAGCTCTCTACCAACAGTAATCCGTCTTTTGTGAATCTATTTTAGCTATTGCTTTCAAAGTATCAGTAACCCTATAAGGCGATCTCATAAAGTATTAAAGTACTATTTTCGAAACATTCTATCCTCAAAGCACTTCAATCTTTTTCTTTTTCTTGGCAAAAACCTAAAAATGTGTATGTGAAAGATGGTAATCCACTTGACATAAGTGCAGTCAACCCAGCATTAGGACCTGGTACTGTTTCTATATTTATATTATTTTTACGTGCTTCGACAACAATTCATATCCTGGATCACTAATTAACGGCAACCCAGCATCTGATACTAACGCTATATTTAAGCCAGTTTGTAACTGCTTTGAGTTAAATAGTCAGTTTGTTGTTCTTTATTATGTTCATGATACGACTTTAGAGGTGTTTGTATTTCATAATGATTACACAATTTTCGTGTTACACGTGTATCTTCACATGCAATCACATCAACTAATGTTTCTATAGCTCGAAAATGTAATATCACCAAGATTTCCAGTGGTGTTCCCTACTAAATATAAAGTTGTCATAGTATCCCTCCTGTATCATTTTTAACTTTTGTTGTCTAGTATATGTTTTAATTTCATATTCACGTTTCAATGCTTCGATTTTCGTTGTATATGTTTCTTGATAAACTAACTCTACCGGGCTGTCTTATTTTTGTATATTTAGCACCCTTACCGTTATATGCTTTATTACGCGTGCATTTACATCTTTAGCATAGCCTGTATATAAACTTCCGTCATTACATTTAACAATATAAACAAAATGTTTATCCATATAATATACACCTTTCATCTCATCGCTATATGAGTCCATCTTCATTATATATGTATAATGGATTACGTATATCTAAACCTTAGTTACCACCTTTTTCTTCCTTCCACAACAATTGTTTGTGCAGGCTTATCATGTTTACTATACTCAACGTCAGTGCTTTAGGCTCAATTTTACCATGTCTTAATTCGGTTAAGACATCCATTAGCCTTTCCGCTCGATGAACCTATAATAAAACGACCACCCTCTTTAAGTAAATGTCTTGCAGCTTCAATACAATCTTTAAGATTACACATTATTTCGTGACGTGCTATTTTTATGTGCTTCTTTTTGATGTTGATGATTTTGATTCATTTTAAAAATAAGGAGGATTACAAGTCACTAATGTATATTGAGCAGGTTGAAATGTTTGATATACATCTTTTTAAATCCATATGGTGCATAGTTAGTCTATCGTTCAAATCATTCAATTTAAAACTGCGACGTGCCATACTCACTAATTGCTCTTGTATTTCTATTCCTTCAATAGGTTGAGTTGATTTAGCAGCTAATAATAATGGAATAACACCATTACGAGGCATAAATCCATAACTTTTATCATTTTTGCGAACTTCGGTTAAATACCCCTAACAATAGGGCATCAGTAGAAAAAGAAATACTTCATCATTTTGTATAATCTCGATATCCTTCCTTTTTATTAAATGGTCAACGCGTTCATTAACTTCTAACATATCTTTACTCCTAAAAAGGATGTTATTACAGTATGACTTAAACTACACATATAATACATCCTTATATTTAAACATTTATTTATCGAAAGAATTAATCACTCAACACATTAAGGCATAATAAGCAATCTTCACCATGACGATGTTTCCCGAATAATTCACCCCTTACAAATATGAAAACCTTCACGATATAACTATTGCTAAATTATCTTTACTTGGAGATGGTGTTTTTACATGCTTATAATTATCTTTATCTAAGTGAGTTTCAACCGATTCTTCGAGTTTTTGTCTCATCAATCGTTTTAAATTTTCATTTTTCAACTTGCAAAGCAACATTCTCCTCAACAAGTTCGACTGTTAAATCTTTAAGTTCTGACATGTCAGTTGTAAGTTGTTCAACGTGATGTTCTAATTTCATAAGTCTTTCAGAATAATTCGTTTCGATTCAAAGGTTATTCAACCTCCTTAATTCAATACTTCTATCTCTTCCATTTTTATATTCTAAAGAGTTGTTCCTAGACCCTCTATTTTTAACCTGCATAGAAATATCTAAAATATTTAATCCTATCACTTTTCCGTGACCATCTGGTGTTTGAATCATATCTCCAACATCAGGTAATTGAGTTCGAGCCTCTTCATAGTAGTCATTTTCATATTTAAGACAACACATCAATCTACCACAAGCTCCTGAAATCTTAGTTGGATTTAATGATAGGTTCTGATCTTTCGCCATTTTAATGGATACAGGTTCGAAATCTCCTAAAATATGTAACAACATAAAGAACGTCCACAAGGACCGATGCACCCAATAATTTCGGCTTCATCTCTTACCCCAATTTGACGTAATTCTATTCTAGTGCTTTAGATTTTTGAGCTAAAACTTTAACAAGTTTGCGAAAATCAATGCGATCATCTGCGGTAAAATTAAAATCACTTTAGATTTATCTAATGTATATTCACAATTAACTAATCGCATATCTAATTGCTGATCTTTTAACTACTTTTTTACATAATTCTAACGCATCATTGGCATCGCGTTCATTACGATAATATGTTTCTTGATCATCTTCATTCATTTTACGAATGATATTTTTGATGAATGTGACATCTTACATCAACTTCACGTAATGGAAACTTTACGTGGCCAATTCTATACCTCTTTTAGATTGGACAACAACCCAGTCACCAACCTCTACATCTAATTGATTCGGCGTGGTATTCTAATTTCCCTGCTTTTTTGAAACTGAACACCTACAACATTGGGCATTTTAAATCACACCTTTTATTACTATTTGTTCAAAAAACAAGTGTTGGATTAACATTTGATTTAACTTTTTATGCGCTTCAGTAATCTGATCATACATGAGGATTAATTGATTAAAAGTTAATTGATTTGCATAATTTTCAATTTCTCAGTTAAATCACTAAATGTATAATAATTATCCATTTCTATCTTTGCATGCATTATATCTTCGAGTCATTTGACGCTGATAAAAGTAAGTAATTATATTTACGATTCTTAGCTTGTTTTAATAACTCAATGACACCTATAAGAGCCATAGCTTTATTAGATAATATTAATTGACACCATCTGATGATTGATTTCTTAAAAGTAACTAAATCAAATTCTCATTTAACGACGATGCTGCTTCTATTTGAGTTGTATAGGTACTTAGCATTCTGCTACCGGTCTTGCTATTGACATCTCTACTAAACGCTCTATAAACTGCCGCTTATCAATAGGCTTAAAATATACGTGCTGACATCTTGAATGTATAGTGTCTAATATTTGTTCCTGGTTTCAGTTGATAAAATAGTATCGCAATTGTATTATCAGGGGCTCTTCTAAAAATTTTAGTATACTATTTTCCCCTTGAACAGTTAATCTTTCAAAATCCTCAATAATATATACTTTATATTGACCCTCAATAGGTAGTTGGTTCATATGATGAACAAGTTATTCTAATTTGTTCTTTTTAATTGTATTTTCATCAGAGTACACATATGAAAAGTCAGGATGATTAAAAGTATCAACTTTCAGTTCGCATTGATTACTATTATTACAAAAGAATTAATTTAGTAAAATGGATTGCGACACGTTTTCATCGTTTGCATCATCACCCTCAAACAAATATGCATGCGACAATTTGTTAGAATGATATGCGTTAGCTAACTGTTGTTGTTCATCCATAAGCTGACTTACTCCCTTTATGATATTCATTATGTAAAAGACTACTTAAATGATAGTTCTAGACTGTTGAGCATCGTCTTCAAACAATTCAATTAGCAACTGCATTCCTTGAATTAAACGCATATAATTACTAACTTTCACGCTAAAAACTCAAAGGATGAAGTATAAATTTTGAAATGAATATGCCTTCAATCTCAAACTACATTTCAAGTAGCCAAATATACATCTATAATAATTACATTTAAACACTTTTCGTTAACATAAATATGTAGATGAAAAGTAGATTTTTTTATAAACAACTAGAATTGATGGAATGCTTCAATCGGCATTACAAATACTGTCGCGCCACCTACTTCAACTTCAACTGGATAGGAATATATGAATCTGCACTACCACCCATTGGTGTTATTGGTGAAACAAGTTGGTCTCTATTACCACAAGTGTTATCAATGACAGATAGAACCTCGTCGACACGGTCATCCTTAACCCCACATAAGAAAGTTGTATTGCCTGCTCTTAAAAATCCACCAGTAGTTGCTAACTTTGTAGCTCTGAAATTGTTTTTACGAGTTGGTCTGAAAGCTCTTGATCTATCTTTGATCTTGAACGATCGCTATAATCATCTTCATTTTTACACACCTCTTTTTATCATTATATCATAATTATTTTAAATATTTGATGATAGATTGGTATGTTTCTTCAACAACTATCCAAACTATGGTTAGCAGTGACTTTATAAACCGATGAGGATTATCACTGATCACTTTTTGATATCCTTCGATCACTTTTTCATGAAAAGCTTTTTCCTCTTTATCTAATCTGTTTTGTTCTCTGTTATTTTTAGAATTCTTTGACGACCAATTTTCCCGCATCAACATCTAAATAAATCGTTAAGTCTGGATACAAACCATCAATTGCAAATTCATTTAATAATTTTACTTCTTTAATTCCTATACCCTTGCATAACCTTGATAAGCCAATGAACTATCAATATATCTATCACAAAGGACAATTTTACCTGCCTGTAAAGATGGGATAATCTTCTCAACAAAGGTGTTCACGTCTAGATGCAGCGAACAGCATAGCTTCAGTTCGAATATCTATACTATCTCCATCAAGTACAATACGACGTATTTCTTCACTAGTTAATACTCCACCAGGTTTCACGTGTTGTAACAATATCATATTCTTTAGCTAATCTTTTCGCTTACTTCTTTTAATTACTGAGGTCTTTCCTGCTCCTTCTGGACCTTTCAAACGTTATAAATGTGAGACATTTCTTATTCATCCTTAACTAATATTTTTATGATTTAAACCTTCAACTTTAATATTTTGTTTATCATATTTATTTAATAAGTCTATCATATGAGACGTCACGACTTCTCCCTTTAAACATCACCGGTATACCTGGAGGGTATGGAGATGATATGTTGCGCTAAAACTTTTACCTTCTGCCCTTTTAATAGACACTTCTTTCCATTATTTTGAAAATGAACAGTTTTTGTATTCACTACAAAATCCGTCATAAAATTAAAAGGTTTTTATGTCGCGCGTACATTTTTGACATTAATTTCTCTAATTTTTCCAATCAACAACTTAAAAGGGAAATTTATCTCCTTCATGCCATAGGGGAAGAACGAGTAACACTTGATACATATCAGCTAATTCTACATAAATTTCTTTATCCTCAAACCATTTTTGCACATCACTAACCTTCAACACCGTCATAACTCACAACCAATTTTTAAAGGATCCTCTGGTTCTATAACTGTAAATCCCATATTTACTAATGAATCAATTAATATCTTTCTTCGTTGGTCAAAATAATGTGGAATCATATTCTTTATAAAAATTTATTCGCTAATTCTAAACTAGACATAATGAGGTACTGAAGGACTTGACGTTTGGAAAAATAAGTTAAATAATCTATGACTTGTTGTCTTAATGGTGCATCTTTATGTATATATATAACTGATCCCATTGTTAATGCAGGGAGTGTTTTGTGATATGACTGCACTAAACATAATCAACATTAAAATTCATTGAGGATTCTGGAAATCCATCTAAACCAAAATGTACCATGCGCTTCATCTACTAATATCAGTATCCCTCTGTGATGTAATTGTTTGATATATTGAGAAATATCAAAAGTTTCACCGTAATAATTAGGGTATGTACAGATGGCAGAGTTTATAATTTTGATTTTTATCTTGATTTATCTTTGGATTTACATATTGATTCGTTTTCTTACTGACATCCGTCTTAGTTATTGTCGCTTGTTGTTGTGTTATGTCTAAACCGTGAAATACTGATTTATGAACATTTTCTACTAATTAAATATTTTACCTTTTATTGTCGAAAACGCTTGGATAACCGATAATATACACGAAGTCGTTCCGTTAACTAATAAAGAAAGCATCATAGTTTTTATATTTCCTAAAATTCTCCATGCTTTTTAAAATAATTCCTTCAGGATAATGCATATCATCTAATCCAGTAATTTCTGTCATATCCATTGCTAAATCAAGCCGATTTAAATAGCCGATTGTCATGTTTTTATGCCCAGGAACATGCATAGAGATAGCTTTATTCTCTATCAAGTGATTTAATTTTTTGAATTATTGGTCTTTTCATATTAATAACTCTCTCTAAATTTAATTTTTCATCTTATATGAGACAAATCATCATCATTCTTATTAACAATTCCTTTTTAACAAGCCACATTACATAGCAATCTCGTATGTCTCCCCTTGTATAGAAGTGTTCCTTTAACGTTCCTTCTATTTCGAAAATTATTACTTTGATAGATATGTACTGCTTTCTCATTCTTAATATCCACATATAAGTATACCTTATTCATATTTAATACTAAAAAGCATAGTCAATAGCCATTTTAAAGGCTTTTTCGCGTACCATTATTTGCATACTGTGGATCGATAATAATTAACACTTCACAAGTTCTATGTATAAAGTTAATTTCTAATAACTCTACCACGCCTACAGATGTTGATCCCTCTTCAACAATGAAACGTCGCTCTGTTTCATCTAAAATATGCTTTGTATATAAATTTTCTAATTCGCTTAATGATTGATAAGGCTCTTCAAACCAATACGACATAATGGAATACTCATTATTCAAATGATGTATAAATGATAAATCTAGTCTTCTCAATGCCCTAATAATCAAAGTCATCCCTCTTTCTTAATTTTTTGTTATTTATTACTAGTGTATTAGAAAACACAAAATTTTTCTCTAATACTTAACTAACTTCTTAATCGTTGTCATTTCAACTTACTTAGATGTTCGATTTTAAAAGTTGCTTTTATTATTAAAAAGAAAATTTTTTCCCAAATCTAATTGCTATAATTATTTAATATAAAAAGAGACCTTTCGGTCTCGTACTTTGTCTGGCAACGTCTTATTCTATCGAAACGTCAGTCCAACTACCATCATCGGATGCTGAGAGTTTCCTTCACTCAAGAGAAGCGCTAGCTTCTCACACTTTTATATAGTGTTCATTAACTCGTTTAGATCATCTAAATTCATTGTCTCTCTCTTTATTCATAAGTTTCCTAATACTTTCTCCTCGCCGAGAAACCTATTTTTTTAGAACTATTTTTGTAGTAAAAAAAGAGACCTTTCGGTCTCGATTTGGCTCATCGCATCCATACGATATTTGCCCTGGCAACGTCCTACTCTAGCGGAACGTCAGTCCGACTACCATCGGCGCTAAGGAGCTTAACTTCTGTGTTCGGCATGGGAACAGGTGTGACCTCCTTGCCATTGTCACCAGACAAATGAATGATTATACATTCAAAACTAGATAGTAAGTAAGATTTTGCGTCGCAAAAAACGCTTTTTTAAAAATTTGATTAAGTCTTCGATCGATTAGTATTCGTCAGCTCCACGTGTCACCACGCTTCCACCTCGAACCTATTAACCTCGTCATCTTTCGAGGGATCTTATAACCGAAGTTGGGAAATCTCATCTTGAGGGGGCTTCATGCTTAGATGCTTTCAGCACTTATCCCGTCCATACATAGCTACCCAGCTATGCCGTTGGCACGACAACTGGTACACCAGAGGTATGTCCATCCCGGTCCTCTCGTACTAAGGACAGCTCCTCTCAAATTTCCTACGCCCACGACGGATAGGGACCGAACTGTCTCACGACGTTCTGAACCCAGCTCGCGTACCGCTTTAATGGGCGAACAGCCCAACCCTTGGGACCGACTACAGCCCCAGGATGCGATGAGCCGACATCGAGGTGCCAAACCTCCCCGTCGATGTGAACTCTTGGGGAGATAAGCCTGTTATCCCCGGGGTAGCTTTTATCCGTTGAGCGATGGCCCTTCCATGCGGAACCACCGGATCACTAAGTCCGTCTTTCGACCCTGCTCGACTTGTAGGTCTCGCAGTCAAGCTCCCTTATGCCTTTACACTCTATGAATGATTTCCAACCATTCTGAGGGAACCTTTGAGCGCCTCCGTTACTCTTTTAGGAGGCGACCGCCCCAGTCAAACTGCCCGCCTGACACTGTCTCCCACCACGATAAGTGGTGCGGGTTAGAAAAGCCAACACAGCTAGGGTAGTATCCCACCAACGCCTCCACGTAAGCTAGCGCTCACGTTTCAAAGGCTCCTACCTATCCTGTACAAGCTGTGCCCGAATTTCAATATCAGGCTACAGTAAAGCTCCACGGGGTCTTTCCGTCCTGTCGCGGGTAACCTGCATCTTCACAGGTACTATGATTTCACCGAGTCTCTCGTTGAGACAGTGCCCAAATCGTTACGCCTTTCGTGCGGGTCGGAACTTACCCGACAAGGAATTTCGCTACCTTAGGACCGTTATAGTTACGGCCGCCGTTTACTGGGGCTTCGATTCGTAGCTTCGCAGAAGCTAACCACTCCTCTTAACCTTCCAGCACCGGGCAGGCGTCAGCCCCTATACATCACCTTACGGTTTAGCAGAGACCTGTGTTTTTGATAAACAGTCGCTTGGGCCTATTCACTGCGGCTCTTCTGGGCGTGAACCCTAAAGAGCACCCCTTCTCCCGAAGTTACGGGGTCATTTTGCCGAGTTCCTTAACGAGAGTTCGCTCGCTCACCTTAGAATTCTCATCTTGACTACCTGTGTCGGTTTGCGGTACGGGCACCTGTTATCTATCTAGAGGCTTTTTCTCGGCAGTGTGAAATCAACGACTCGAGGAAACAATTTCCTCTCCCCATCACAGCTCAGCCTTATGAGTGCCGGATTTGCCTAACACTCAGCCTTACTGCTTGGACGTGCACTCCAACAGCACGCTTCGCCTATCCTACTGCGTCCCCCCATCGATTAAAAACGATACTAGGTGGTACAGGAATATCAACCTGTTATCCATCGCCTACGCCTGTCGGCCTCAGCTTAGGACCCGACTAACCCAGAGCGGACGAGCCTTCCTCTGGAAACCTTAGTCAATCGGTGGACGGATTCTCACCCGTCTTTCGCTACTCACACCGGCATTCTCACTTCTAAGCGCTCCACATGTCCTTGCGATCATGCTTCGACGCCCTTAGAACGCTCTCCTACCATTGTCCAAAGGACAATCCACAGCTTCGGTAATATGTTTAGCCCCGGTACATTTTCGGCGCAGTGTCACTCGACTAGTGAGCTATTACGCACTCTTTAAATGATGGCTGCTTCTAAGCCAACATCCTAGTTGTCTGGGCAACGCCACATCCTTTTCCACTTAACATATATTTTTGGGACCTTAGCTGGTGGTCTGGGCTGTTTCCCTTTCGAACACGGACCTTATCACCCATGTTCTGACTCCCAAGTTAAATTAATTGGCATTCGGAGTTTGTCTGAATTCGGTAACCCGAGAGGGGCCCCTCGTCCAAACAGTGCTCTACCTCCAATAATCATCACTTGAGGCTAGCCCTAAAGCTATTTCGGAGAGAACCAGCTATCTCCAAGTTCGATTGGAATTTCTCCGCTACCCTCAGTTCATCCGCTCACTTTTTCAACGTAAGTCGGTTCGGTCCTCCATTCAGTGTTACCTGAACTTCAACCTGACCAAGGGTAGATCACCTGGTTTTCGGGTCTACGACCAAATACTCAACGCCCTATTCAGACTCGCTTTCGCTGCGGCTCCACATTTGCTGCTTAACCTTGCATCAGATCGTAACTCGCCGGTTCATTCTACAAAAGGCACGCCATCACCCATTAACGGGCTCTGACTACTTGTAAGCACACGGTTTCAAGTTCTCTTTCCTCCCCTTCCGGGGTACTTTTTCACCTTTCCCTCACGGTACTGGTTCACTATCGGTCACTAGAGTATTTAGCCTTAGGAGATGGTCCTCCCAGATTCCGACGGAATTTCACGTGCTCCGTCGTACTCAGGATCCACTCAAGAGAGAATATGTTTTTCGACTACAGGATTATTACCTTCTTTGATTCATCTTTCCAGATGATTCGTCTAATCATGTTCTTTTGTAACTCCGTATAGAGTGTCCTACAACCCCAACAAGCAAGCTTGTTGGTTTTGGGCTCTTCCTGTTTCGCTCGCCGCTACTCAGGGAATCGATTTTTCTTTTCTCTTCCTCCGGGTACTAAGATGTTTCAGTTCTCCGGGTCTGCCTTCTGACATGCTATGAATTCACATGTCGATAACATGACATAACTCATGCTGGGTTCCCCCATTCGGAAATCTCTGGATCAACGCTTACTTACAGCTACCCAAAGCATATCGTCGTTAGTAACGTCCTTCATCGGCTTCTAGTGCCAAGGCATCCACCGTGCGCCCTTAATAACTTAATCTATGTTTCCACCATATTTTGAATTGTTATTCAAAATAAATAGCTAAAACTAGTTATTAATCTTGTGAGTGTTCTTTTCGAACACTAGCGATTATTTATGAATTCAAGCTTATTTAAAAACTCTATTCACTCGGTTTTGCTTGGTAAAATCTTACTTGCTTATCTAGTTTTCAATGTACAAATGAATGTTAATAAACATTCAAAACTGAATACAATATGTCACGTTATTCCCTCATCTTCGTAGAAGATGTTCCGAATATATCCTTAGAAAGGAGGTGATCCAGCCGCACCTTCCGATACGGCTACCTTGTTACGACTTCACCCCAATCATTTGTCCCACCTTCGACGGCTAGCTCCAAATGGTTACTCCACCGGCTTCGGGTGTTACAAACTCTCGTGGTGTGACGGGCGGTGTGTACAAGACCCGGGAACGTATTCACCGTAGCATGCTGATCTACGATTACTAGCGATTCCAGCTTCATATAGTCGAGTTGCAGACTACAATCCGAACTGAGAACAACTTTATGGGATTTGCTTGACCTCGCGGTTTCGCTGCCCTTTGTATTGTCCATTGTAGCACGTGTGTAGCCCAAATCATAAGGGGCATGATGATTTGACGTCATCCCCACCTTCCTCCGGTTTGTCACCGGCAGTCAACTTAGAGTGCCCAACTTAATGATGGCAACTAAGCTTAAGGGTTGCGCTCGTTGCGGGACTTAACCCAACATCTCACGACACGAGCTGACGACAACCATGCACCACCTGTCACTCTGTCCCCGAAGGGAAAGACTCTATCTCTAGAGGGGTCAGAGGATGTCAAGATTTGGTAAGGTTCTTCGCGTTGCTTCGAATTAAACCACATGCTCCACCGCTTGTGCGGGTCCCCGTCAATTCCTTTGAGTTTCAACCTTGCGGTCGTACTCCCCAGGCGGAGTGCTTAATGCGTTAGCTGCAGCACTAAGGGGCGGAAACCCCCTAACACTTAGCACTCATCGTTTACGGCGTGGACTACCAGGGTATCTAATCCTGTTTGATCCCCACGCTTTCGCACATCAGCGTCAGTTACAGACCAGAAAGTCGCCTTCGCCACTGGTGTTCCTCCATATCTCTGCGCATTTCACCGCTACACATGGAATTCCACTTTCCTCTTCTGCACTCAAGTTTTCCAGTTTCCAATGACCCTCCACGGTTGAGCCGTGGGCTTTCACATCAGACTTAAAAACCGCCTACGCGCGCTTTACGCCCAATAATTCCGGATAACGCTTGCCACCTACGTATTACCGCGGCTGCTGGCACGTAGTTAGCCGTGGCTTTCTGATTAGGTACCGTCAAGACGTGCATAGTTACTTACACATTTGTTCTTCCCTAATAACAGAGTTTTACGATCCGAAGACCTTCATCACTCACGCGGCGTTGCTCCGTCAGGCTTTCGCCCATTGCGGAAGATTCCCTACTGCTGCCTCCCGTAGGAGTCTGGACCGTGTCTCAGTTCCAGTGTGGCCGATCACCCTCTCAGGTCGGCTACGCATCGTTGCCTTGGTAAGCCGTTACCTTACCAACTAGCTAATGCGGCGCGGATCCATCTATAAGTGACAGCAAAACCGTCTTTCACTATTGAACCATGCGGTTCAATATATTATCCGGTATTAGCTCCGGTTTCCCGAAGTTATCCCAGTCTTATAGGTAGGTTATCCACGTGTTACTCACCCGTCCGCCGCTAACGTCAGAGGAGCAAGCTCCTCGTCTGTTCGCTCGACTTGCATGTATTAGGCACGCCGCCAGCGTTCATCCTGAGCCAGGATCAAACTCTCCATAAAAAATTATGATGTTTGATTAGCTCATAAATACTAAATAGTTTGTAACGTTTCGTTACTGTTTATTGGAATTAACGTTGACATATTGTCATTCAGTTTTCAATGTTCATTTTCTTACCGACAAGAATTAATTATACTCTTCATAGTTGTTTTAAGTCAACAACTTTTTGAAATTAATTTTAGTCGTTTTGTTTAATGATTCGTTAGTTGTTTCGCTCAACAAATAAATACTATACAGACTTATTCTCGTTTTTAACAACAGTAAAAATTACACTATCAAAAACAATTCAAATTACTCCGAGAGGAAAAACCGAACTTTTTCGTATGGAAATTTAATTATAAACGTGTTATACAGAAAAATGGTTGCTAAAATAAAACTTAAACGCCTATACAAACCTATTCACAAAACTTTATGTTGTTCATTTTAAAAATATTTTTACTATTTTTACTATAATCCTTGTTTTTATTCCAAATACTTTTACATCATCCTTGGGTAAAGAAGGATTGATTCTTACCTTATTAATAATAAAATGTAATTATAAAAGCCTCTCCGTGAACTCAATAAGTCTGAATTCTAAAAAGCGAAACAGAAATCTTATCATATTCTTCTTTGTTTTCAATCCATTACTGAACCCCAACTTGCTTTGTCTGTTGAATTTCTCAGTGAAATTCTCTGTCTGTAGGAAGATTCATATAAAGCGTGTTCAATCTTCTTCTATTTAAATGTAAATAAAGTCTAGAATATAGACTTATATCCCAGACTTTAAAGTAGTAGATATTATTACATTTTCCGTTCTACCTGCAATTGCTTTAGATAAAGTCACTTCATCAGCATATTCTAAATCGCCGCCTACAGATAAACCTTGTGCCAGTCTTGTGACTTTAATCCCAATTGGTTTAACCAACCTAGATATATACATTGCAGTAGAGCTCACCTTCTAGGTTAGGATTCATAGCTAATATAAGCTCTTTCACCTCATGCGTTTTTGGGCGTCTCAACTAATGCAAGTATATTGATGTCTTCAGGCCCAATGCCATCCATTGGTGAAATCGAACCATGAGGCACGTGATATAAACCTTTATATTCACGCATTTTCCATTACTATGACATCCTTGTCATCTTCAACTACACATATGACAGAACGATCTCGCTGTTTATCTTCACATATATAACAAGGATCATTTTTCTCTGTAATATGCCCTACAAACACTACAATAGGTAAGTTCTCTTTTTAACATCAACTAGTGCTTTTAGCAAACTTAACAACATCGTCTTCTTTCATATCTAAAGTGATGAAAAAGCCAGACGTTGAGCCGTCTTTGGTCCAATGCCTGGCAATTTCATCAAAAACTATCGATAAGCTTTGATATAGGTTCTGGATAATGCATATTTCATCACATTCCAGGGATGTTTAAGCCTTTGAGTATGCTTACCCTAAACGTTGTTGTGTTAACTCATCTGCTTTATTCATCGCTTCATTTGTAGCCGCCAATACTAAATCTTGAAGCATCTCAACATCTTCTGGATCAACAGCTTCTTCTTTAATTTCTACATCTCACAACTTCTTTATGACCTGTTACTAGTAACAGTCACCATACCTCCGCCTGCTGTTCCAGCAACGCGTTCTTCTTTTTAATTTTCTCTTGTTCTTGAGCCATTTTTCTTTGCATTTCTGCATTTGTTTCATCATTTGTTGTGCATATTTCCGCCACCGCGCATAATTTCATTTCCTCCTTAATAGTAAACAATTTCTATAAAAAAATTTAGCTTTTTATTACATTATACATACCAAGATATCGCTTGTCATGTATCAGTCTTCATCAACTAGTGTACAGTTTCTTCACCAAATAAGTCTTTAGCTTTTTGAGCAATATCTATTTGTTGAGACTGTTGTGTGCTTTGTTTTTCGCTTTGATGTGTTTCATTGGTGTTACGATTTTGTAAGTACTCTGCTCTCACTCTCAGCCATTGGTCAGCCGGCACTCCAACTACTTTGACAGTTTTATTAACTATATTACAAACTACACTTTCAATATTGTTTCTCTTTTCATCATCTTTATTTACTATTTCACAATGAATTTCTTCATCAAATTTAACTAACATATGATCTTTCACTAGCTGCTACTGGTTCTGAATTCAGTAGCAAACTTACTAAAGACTTTTTATCATTACTTTTTGCATGATCAATCACTTCTTGCCAATGGTTCTTCAACAATTTGATATCATCTTTGTTTTGCTTTGTCCTAATACTTTCGCTATTTGTTGCATAGAAAACGTATTTTTAGATCGTTGAATCATGCATGTGTTGGTTTCTTGGGTTGTTGACTAACTTTATTAGTTTTGATTCCTTGTTCTTTTAAGGTTTTTAAGCTCATTTTCAAGTTGTTCTAAACGTTGTAATAACATCTCATTATCTGGTTCATTAGCTACCGATGCTGTTGCTACATTTGTGCAGTTTGAGGCTGTGTCTTAACTCATTTCTGCAAGTTTAACTAGTAACACTTCAAAATGAACACTGATTTACACTGAACCTAATGGATACTAGTGTATCATTGATGATATCTATCATCTTGTATAACATATCTAAGTCGAAATGAATAAGTGATTCAAAATGAACGGATTCGTTAGACGTTTTATTCATAATTGTATCTCTAACAAAGTAAATCATATCATTAATGAGTCTGTTGACTTCTTTACCTTCTGAAATAAAAATGATGATATCTATTAAATGCGGCTTTTAACATCACTTTTACAATGTCATTAAATAACTCATTTAACGCCGCTTCATCAACACTACCTGTAACATTTTAAAGCATCTTGTAAAGTAAGTCGTCTCGTCTCCAAACGCTATTGCTTGATCCATAATGCTTAATGCATCTCGCATACCACCTTCTGATGCTTTAGCAATAAAATTCTAATGCTGCGTCATCGTAATCCAAAGATTGAGAATTAGCTACATACTTAAGTCTATCTATAATTTGGTCACTGCTAATTGCTTTTAAAGTCAAATCGTTGCGCTCTCGAAATAATAGTGGGTGGAATTTTATGTGGTTCTGTTGTTGCCAAGATAAATATAGCATGCGCTGGTGGTTCTTCTAATGTTTTTAAGCAAAGCATTGAGATGCACCAGTAGTTAACTATATGAACCTCATCAATAATATATACTTTATACTTAGATTCACTAGGTGCCGTACTTAACTTTATCTCTAATATTCCTTATTTCATCTACACCGTTATTACTTGCAGCATCAATTTCAATTACATCGTTATTCGTACCTTGTGTGATTCCTTTACAAATCGCACATTCATTACAAGGTTCACCATCGTCACTATTAAGACAATTAATAGCTTTGGCAAAAACCTTTGCAATACTAGTTTTACCCGTACCTCTAGGGCCACTAAAAAATATATGCATGGGATTGTTTACCTTTTGAAATTGCATTACGCAGCGTTTTTAGTTACATGCGTTTGTCCAACCACATCATCAAAACTTTGCGGTCTATACATACGATACAAAGCTTGGTAATCCACCGTAGCACCTCCATTAACAATTAATCATTATTATATCACGCTCTTATATTTTCTTTTCAATTAAAATCAATCCAGTACTTCCGGATAATACACCGTCATTCCAGACCATTCATTTTGAACTGGTTTTAGAAAATTTTTACTAATAATGATTGATGATTTCGTTTTTCTTCTATATGTATATTATATAAATGGGCTGCTTCATAATCAGATTTCTCAAAGTACTGAGGATGATTATTTACAAAAATAGTACAATAGCCTTGTTCTTTAGCACGTTCTTCTACAGCTTTTAACAGGGCTTGACCTAAACCTTGGTTTCGAAATAGATTTATCTACTGACAGTGCACCAATAGCTAACGCTATCGCTTTTTGTTTTTTAGACGACAACTTAACCTCTGCTAACACAACGTGACCTATAACTTCATTCAATTCATTCTTAGCTATAACTTCTAATTCATAATTGTAGCTTTCAAGTTTTCTTAGATTTTTAACGCGCGCTCGATCTTGCCAACTGGATTCTGGATTTAGATTATAATTATTTTCTATACTATTTAGTGACGTTTCATAATCGACCCTCTGTTAAAGTACTTAAATAAATATGCATGTATCCTCCATTTTAATAAGCCATTCTATATTTCGACGTAAATTTTTAATTAACTAGGTTTTCATTTTACAACGATATAACTTTAACAAATTATTCGTTATTAATCCATTTAATAAAAATGACTTGAAGTAAAACATCACACTTAACATCAAACATTGAAATGAATATTTAGATAAATAACTATATACTTCGTAGTAACTACTCCAACTTAAGATTGAAATCAATAGCTATTATATTTAGTTTAATTGTAGAAATAAAATAGCCCTGAATGAAATTTAAATAACTTCACATCGGACTATAGCATCTAAGTTTCATAACCTAGATTTTTATTATCTATATAAAATTTGCTTAAATCTAAAGTAAAAACCATGCACCTTTGTATCGAACGCATATCATAAACGTTACCGAAGTCGACAGCTAAATCTCAGCTACTACGGCACATATGAGGATCCCACTTAATGCTGCTTCCGTCAGGGACCTGACATGGTTCATGGGTTCATATTGCATAGGACCGAAATCTTCAAACACTACGTGCTTCGGGCAGACTTCACAAAAATACGCCCTCAACAAAGGAATTAAGTCTCGCATAAAAGCGGATTTCGAGTACAGGGAACCGCTACCTCCCCACCTATAGCACGGTAAGAACTATATTACTATAATTCTGCTCTCTTTGCAAGCGTAAAAATTTAATCTTCTTCACTTAAAGACAAACACGACGATTTTTGAACCTCATTAAAAATGTAACTATCGTCGTCTTGAAAATTCTTTGAACTTAAATTCTGTGGCTAAATGTTTTGAAATAGTATATTGAAAAACATGTGGTAACTTTTTTAAAAACAGTACTTCTGACAGTAGCTGTAAAAGGTGTAAAATGATCACCAAAAATTCCGTAGTTAAAAGATGGAAAAGTTTCAAAAAGTAATAGACTTACTTGAATAACTTATATCTAATTTCAAACTCCTTTTTCAATGATTAATTGTCGTTGAAGACATTTCTCCTACGGTTATTAATTCTTTATTTCAAAAAGCATTTAAATTTTTCTGCACAATGAGTTACATTAAAAATTTATTCATATATATAAATTACAAATACAACATAAAAAGGCAAATACTTCATTAACATAAGCACTTGCCTTTGGTATCTATTAGTCTTGAATTTAAATTCTAATGGCCGGAGAGAGGATTTCGAACCCCGCGGCCCGTTGAGGCCCTGTCGGTTTTCAAGACCGATCCCTTCAGCCGGACTTGGGTATTCCTCCAATTAACACTAGCACAATATAATGACTTTAATTTAAAAGTCAATATAATTATTCTTGAGTTTACACTAGAACTTCTTTACTTAAGTGACTGATCAACAGAATGTGCTACTTCACGACCTTCTTTTATTGCCCAAACAACCAAACTCTGACCTCGTCTTGCATCTCCTGCAGCAAAGTATTTTAGCGTGATTAGTTTGATAATTTGTATCATTAGCTACAATTTTTATTACGCTCGGTGTGTATATCAAACGCATGGGAACAGTGGTTTCCAGTGCCAACAAATCCTATAGATAATAAGACTAAATCAGCCGGCCAAAAATCGTTTCCTGGTCCATCTTCCATCACCATGCCATCAGGAGTTTCTTTTAATATTTGTGTATATAAGCCTTTTAACGTTTCCTAACTCGTCAACATCATAGCGCATTGTTTTGTACACCATAGGCTCTTGTTCTTGACCAAATTTAGCTTCATATTCCTTATGCGCATAATCCATTTTTGAAAACAGGCATTGCTAATGGCCAGGAAGTATTACTTTCAAAAAGTAATCTCTTCAGGCTGCTTCGTATATTTATTAAATTGAACAATAGATTTACAGTTTTCACGTAATGCTGTCGCTACACAGTCTGCACCAGTATCACCAGCACCAATAATAATTACATTCTTATCTTTTGAGTAATGCTCAAACTTTCAATCTCACCATTTAGATACTGTGTTTTGTTCAGTAAGATAGTCCATTGCAAAAATGAATACCGGAGCCATTCGTCCTTCCAATGGCAAATCTCTCGCATTTTGAGCACCTGTGCATAAAAATAATAACATCATAATTTTCTTCAAGTGTTTCACGGCTCACATCGACGCCAATTTCAACGCCTGTTTTAAATAAAACCCAGCATCTTTCATAAGTGATACACGTCGACGTATTACGTCTTTTATCTAGTTTCATATTTGGTATACCATACATTAGCAAGCCACCTGGTTCATGCGCCTTTTCATAAACAGTAACTTTATAGCCTTTAAAGTTTAATTCTTCAGCTGCTGTAAGTCCCGCTGGACCACTACCTACGATAGCAACTCGTTGGTCTTTATTATCTTCAGGATATGCAGGATGAACCCACTCATTCTCATATGCTTCATCAATAATTGTACGTTCAATACCTTTAATCGCCACGGATTCTCTATTAATTTTCATAACACATGATTGCTCACATGGTGCAGGACAAACTCTTCCTGTAAATTCAGGAAAATTATTCGTCTCTCTCAATCTTTCGTAAGCAGCTTTAAAATCTTGATGATAGACTAAGTCGTTCCACTCAGGTATATAATTGCCAATAGGGCATCCTGTTGTTTCTCTTCCATAAGATTGCCCAGTTTGACAAAAAGGCGTTCCACAATCCATACAGCGCGCACCCTGAATCAGAAGCATCTTCTTTGAGTGAAGCGTTGTTGAAACGCTTCATGATTCGAAAAAGACGGTCTACCAAAGACAATTCTGATAGCGACTGTTTATCAGTATTTCATAAAATCCTTTAAATTCGCCCATGATAATCCTCACTTCTTTAATAAATGACTGCTGGCTGTAACTCTTGTTCAATTGTTTCTCTGTCATCATAAAACGCTGCCAGTGTTGCTTCATCTTCACGTTCCATTTGACGTTTTTCAAATCAATTTTTGCATCATTAATTTGTAATCTTTTTGGAATAACTTTAATTGCTAACTTTTTCAATATTGTCAAATTGGTCGAGTAATTGGCGTGCTTTGTTACTACGTGTATGCTTAAATGTGCTTCAAGCATGTCTTTGATAAGAGATTTTTCCTCATCAAAACGTATGCTACTGAATTCTAAAGTTTCAAGCGCATTAACCTTTTTAAATTTCTCCACGTCAGAAGGAAAAATATAACTTACGCCCCGCTCATGCACCTTGGCCAAAGTTCTTTCCTACATCTCCTAAGATAATGACATGTCCCCCTGTCATATATTCAAGTCCATGATCACCAATACCTTCTACTACAACATCTGCGCCACTATTTCTGATACAGAAACGCTCACCAGCTTTACCATTGATAAACGCTTTACCTCTAGAAGCCCCGTAAAGTTTACATTTCCTGCTATAATTTCATTTTCTACGTTGACTATTTGGAGCATTTACGATGACAGTTCCACCGGACAATCCTTTACCTACAGTCATTAGCATCACCGGTATGATGGATTGTTAATCCGCGTGGTGCATATGCAGCTAGGCTTTGACCTGCATGACCTTCAGTGTAAGCAAGTAATCGTATCTTCAGGTAACCCTTCTTCTCCATAGTTGTTTTAGCTATCGCACTACCGGTAATTACACCTACATCTCGCTGTTCATTATTAACAACATAATTTCCGGTAAAAGAGTGCCCGTTTTCAATACTATAGCGTGCGTCTGGGTACAGATAATTCAAATCGAATCCTTCATCAAGATGATGGTTTTTGTGATATCTCTTTCGTATTAACCCCGTCAAATTGTTCTATTAAACGTTCTATTTTGAAGCGAAGCTGCTTTACTATTTGGTTTCAATTGCGTCGAACGTTGAAGAAGATCTGTTCTTCCTACTAACTCTTCAACTGTTTCTAAACCAAGTGAAGCCAAAATTTCACGTAATTCTTCAGCTATAAAATACATAAAGTTAACTACATGCTGTGCCTTACCTCTAAACAAAGCTCTTAAATCTTTGTTTTGTGTTGCAACCCCTACTGGACACGTATCGTTATGACAAACCCTCATCATAATACACCCCAAAACAACAAGTGGTGCTGTTGCGAAACCAAATTCTTCTGCACCAAGCGCACAAGCATAAGCTACATCTTTACCTGTAGTAACTTCACCATCCGTTTCTAATTTTACGCGACTACGCAAATCATTTAATTTAAGTGTTTGATGTGTTTCCAGCAAGGCCTATCTCCCCATGGCAAACCTGCATGTTGCAGAATACTTGTTTTAGGCGATGCACCTGTACCTCCATCAGTAACCACTTATAACAATTTTATCGGCGAAAGCTTTAGCTACCCTGAAGCTATAGTTCCAACGCCAGTTTTGATACAGCTTAACTGCAATATCGGCTCTTCTATTTGCATTTTTAAATCATGAATGAGCTGTGCTAAGTCCTCAATTGAATACATGTCATGGTGTGGTGGTGGTGAAATTAATCCCTATACCTGGTGTCGAACCCCTAGTCTCAGCAATCCATGGATATACTTTTGAACCTGGTAGTTGTCCACCTTCCCTGGTTTTGAGCGCCTTGTGCGACTTTAATTTGAATTTCTTTTGCATGTTGCAAGTAATCACTCGTCACCCCAAAACGACCTGATGCAACTTTGGCTTAATTGCACTTATCTTATTACTTCCATCCTTTTGAATTTCATAACGTGAGAAGTCTTCACCACCTTCTCCACTATTACTTTTTACCTCCAATTTGATTCATAGCTTGGGCCAACGTCTCATGTGCCTCTGCTGAGATAGAGCCGTAACTCATTGCTCCTGTATTAAAAACGTTTTCACGATTTCACTTGCTGGTTCCAACACGACTAATATCAATAGATTGGCGTGTCTTGAATTCTAATAAATGTCTAATATGATCCATTACGTTTTAAATTTTACAGCTTTTGGAGAATTTTTAAATAACTCGTAATCATTATCTCTACATGCATGCTGTAATAAAAATCAGTATGAGGATTAAATGCATGATGCTGACCTTTGCTGTCTCCATTGGAATACACTTCCGGATTCAAGATAATCAGAATCATCACTTTGTCTCGCTTTTATTCTCTTTGTCTATTTGTTCAATACTTATACAGATAATTTTGACTGTGTACCTGTAAAATATCTTTTCAATGACGCTATTCGATAAACCTACCGCTTCAAATATCTGTGCTCCTTTCGATAACTTTGTACGGTAGAAATGCCCCACTAGCCATCACTTTAATAACGCCTTCTGACAATACGTTGGTATACGTAGCAACATTTTCAGCGACGGTTCCAGAAAGTTGACCTTGACGCGTTAATTGTTCAATCGTTCGTTGTGCTCAAATATGGAACTACAGCGTTTGCACCATAACCAAGTAAACATGCAACATGAGTGAACTTCTCGTGTTTCACCGGACTGAGCAATGAGGCTAGTCTCCATTCTTAATCCTTCTCGAATTAATAATTGATGCACGTGACTAACGCTCAATAAAATTGGCATTGCATAACTATTTTCGTGAGTTAAAGACGTATCGTCTAACACCAAAATTTTCGCACCTTCTTGTACAGCCTGTATTGCTCGGTTCCCTAGTTCATTTAAGCTACCTTTCAAATCACCTGTATAAAGTGTAGATAAATACGTTACATTAAAAATACGAATGATCGATTGATGATAATTGCGCTTCATTTAAAACTGGTTTTTAATTGAATTCTTTCTAAAACTGATTCATCAGGACATAAAAAGATTCCTTCTGAACCTAAATATGAAAGTTCACTCGTTACAATCTTTTCTCGATAAGCATCGATGGGCGGATTGGTAACTTGTGCAAATAATTGTTTAAAATAATTAAATAGCGACTCAGGCTTATCATTAAGAACTGCAATAGGTGCATCATATCCCATCGCCCCGATGGGATCTTTTTTATTGATGACTAAATCTGCTCATATATTTATTGATATCTTCTTTAGTGTAAGCAAATTGTTTCTGTAAGCGGAAGAGTGTTCTGATTATCCCAGTCGGAAGATTGGTAATAAATATTATCTAAATCATTTTTGATTTTTATAATCTTTTAGCCATTGTTCGTAGGGCAACTCATTGCTCACTATTAGTTTTAGCTCATTATTTTCCTAACCTTATTTTGTAAAAAGTCTACAAGTACACTTTCCAGGATTGTTGTCCTTTTAAATGCTACATTTTCTTCTGGAACATCAATGACACCTACTTCGGAAGAAAAACAATAAAAATTGTCTTTAGTTGTTGTATAACGTCCCAGGTCTTAATCCATTTCTATCAGTCAATGCACCTATCTTATCTCCATTGCAAAAAGGAAATCATAGTTGGTCCATCCATGGCTCCATTAAATAACTATAAAATTCATAGAAAGAGCGAACTTTTATCGTTAGATTCATTGTATAACCATGGCTCTGGAATTAATAACATCGCTGCTTTCAGGCTCCATTGCTAATGATAAGAACTCTAACGCATTATCAACTATTGATGGAGTCACTACCATCTTCATCAACATATAAAAATGCACCTTATCTTTCTCATCTTCAAATAATGTTTCAACTAGTTTATTTTGGCGTGCTCGCATCCAGTTTACGTTACCCTTAATGGTATTAATTTCACCATTGTGCATAAGCATGCGATTGGGATGTGCACGTTTCCAACTTGGAAATGTATTAGTACTAAAGCAGGAGTGTACAAGTCCTAATTTTTGATTGATATGCCTCTACTCTGTAGGTCTAAATATAAGCCTTTAATTTGATCCGAACAGTAACCAACCTTTTATAAACAATCGTTCTATAAGAGAGACTTGTGAAATATAAACCCTATGGATTGTGTTTCACTATATTTTTCAATTTGCTTTCTTGCTAAAAACAATCGTTTTTCTTCTTTTTACACCTGTGATGTCAACAAAATACTTGTTGAATATAAGGCATAGCATCTGCAACATGTTGAGCAACAGCGCGAGTATCTACTGGCACATCTCTATATCCAATGACTTTAAAACCTTCACTTTTAAAAATATTGATTAAACATCTCTTCGTGAATTGAATCTCTAACTCTCTTTGATAATCCCACAGCATATTATCCTTCCTGAGGAACTTTGAATTCTGTTAATTGTTCGAACAATTGGTATGAGTATCTCAAGTCATAATTCCAGCACCATCACTCAGTAATACCAGTCGGCACCTACTCCACCACGATGATCTAACCGTCTTAACATTTCTAAAGATTTTCTATAATATCGTGAGATCTTTTATTATCCATATTGGCATAAAATCCAATACCACACATGCATCTATGCTCTTCACGATAATCGTATAGTCCCTTTTTAATTTCCTCATTGTACATGATGACACTCTCTTATTAGAATTTTCTGAGCAATTTCGTTTTGATGGTAATAACTTTATAATGTAATTTATTTATCTGTTCAATATATAAATTAGATTAAATTCATCTAATTATTAGAACGATTTGCAAAAATACTGATATACTAGGTTTAGAATAAGACGGTATGTTGAATGGAGGAAATCAACTATGGATATAAAACAACTTAGATACTTTGTAGAGGTTGCACGTCGAGGCATATTTCAGATGCGGCATTAGAACTAAAAACATTGCACAGTCTGCGATTAGTCGTCAAATCACTCAACTCGAAAAAGAATTGGGGGTGACATTATTTAAAGAAGTGGTAGAAATATCATATTAACTGTTGAAGGTGCAGACGAGATTTACTCTACAGGCAACTCAAATACTAGAATTAATGGATAAAACCATTCACTCATTTCAACAACACGCATCACATAACCAACAGACACTTTATATTGGATATGAAAGAAAGTGATGCCTCTCAAATGATTCTTCCCTAATTCAAACATTTGAACAACAAAGTAACATGTACCATGATTCCAGCAACTTACAAAACATGATAAATTATTAGATCAAATCCTTTCCAATCAATTGGATCTTGTCAATCACTGAATTTACTCCTGTGTTAGAACGGGAAAACACATTTACGCTCATGCCTTTATTTGAAGAAAATTATTATATGTATGTGCCCAAATCACATCCACTAGCTATGACTCTACATCACTATCTCAATTTCAAATCAGTCACTATACTGTCTCGAACCAATGACAATTCTCAATAAAAAAGTAAATTGATTGAAAAGACTAAGGCATCAAAGTACGAATGATTTCAGATATGAAGCTCGCTCAACACATTTTGAGTCATAGATATAGGTTTATTATTTCTAGTCAAAAATTCCTTTACTATATGATCACGTAAAGTTGACTAAAATCCCTTTAAATCATAGCAAATTAAAACGAACGCTATGTGTGAGTTATGCGAAAAGATAACGAGAAAACGACATTAATATAGCATGGAACTTGAATTCTACACATTATTAAATAAATCGACTATTATTAACCATTCATCTTACTGCAAAGCTTTATCACCTTCGACCTACGACATTTTCATTGATAACTTTTTGAGTTCAATCATAAAAGGTCGTATAATCACTATATCAATATGATTATCAAGTTGAGAATTGAGGTTTGTAGATGCAATCCCAGAATAAAACACCTTTTACTTGGATGATGATAATCTTTAGTTGCCTGTTTTTAGGTACGTTAATATTCACGTGAACGATAGATCTTTATAATATGCCTATAGGACAAATCACTCAAATTACTGATATCCAATCACAAAAGGTAACAGACGGCACAAAAATAAAGATATTAAATACAAAGAGAAGATGAAATTCAAGATTCTAAATGGTGATTCTAGGGGCAAACAACGACGATTCCCCACCAATATGTGAAAATCTCAAGCTGATTCTAGAATCATTCTTTCCAAAAATGACAAAGGTTCTTTTACATATTTCTAAAAATCCTAAAGACGCAACTATTATAGAGACGAGATACTATTGTTGTCATAATAACCGGCTTATTTTGTTACTGTTTTAGTTGTTGGAAAAAGTAGGATCTTCAATCTATATTATCCCCTTATCGTTAATACCATTGCCGTTATGGGAGCTATTTTAATACATAATCAATATGGGGCTATAAGTCATTCTCATTGATGACCCTAGTGCTATTATCATTTCCACTTCTTTCACTTTACTACTTGTAACAGGTTGGCATAGCCGAACCTTAATTACTATTGTAAGTACGCTCATAGTACGTTCTATGTGTTGGAATTACCGAAGTCATCATCAAACTTTACCGGGGAAAATGGAATAAAATACGAAACAATCACTTTCCTTACTCTCCTCCTAAAAAGATGTCTTTCTAGCTTCCGTACTAATAGGTACACTTGGAGCAGTGATGGATGTTTCTACTACATGCAAGTGGGATGTACGAAATTTTAAAACGTAGCCCCCAAATTTCCATGAAACGTTGGGCTCTTGCCGGAAGACATATCGGTCAGGATATAATGGGAACAATGACCAATATACTTCTCTTTTCATATCTATCTGGTAGCTTACCTATGTTTCTAATTTATTTTGCAAAAATGCTAACACTACTACTTATACTATTTCTGATGAATTGGTCATTGAAGTTGCTCGGAGCATTAACTGGTGGGATAGGGTATCGTTTTAACTATCTCTATAACAACTGCTTTTAATGGAACTATGGTTTAAACTGCGAGGTGTTAATCAATGAGTGCAATTACTATTTTGAGGTTCTCTTATTGTTGATAATGGTTATTTTCGGAGGTAAAAAGGACTCATTTCTTTTTACTTTGTTTTTAAATTTTATCATTCTTGTAATAAGTATTCTTTTTGATTATATGGTGTGCCAATCTATCTTGTCACATTTATATTTTGCTTTGTCATAGCCCAATTAATTTATTTGTATTAAATGAGTTATAGTATGTAAAACACAAGCGGCTTTTCTAGGTATCTTTAGTAACAATACTTATATTAATACTCATGATATACTTTTCAGTTGAGATGGGTCACTTACAAGGTTTGCCACCGAACAGCAGGATGAAACATATGTGTATTCAATGAATATTGGTATTATATATGGTACAGTTTATGGTATTTCTATAATTGTTCTTGCAGTGATAGCCGCAGTCATTGATTTAGCAATAATAATTAGTTCCCTATGTATGAACTAAATGAGACTAATCCAAATTTAAATCAGCATCAATTATTTCAGTCTGGTATGCGTGTGGGTAGAGAGTATTAGCAACTTCTGCCAACACCATTTATTTAGTACTTTTCGGAGGACAATTAACTTTATTCTTCTGGTTCTTTAAATTAAAATATTCATTTGGACACATCATTAATTCTGAAGATATTCACACAGGAATTTATAGCTATTTTACTTGGTGTAGTATACGCTGTTTGCAAATTAGCATTCCCATTACTGCATGGATTACAGCATTTATGATTAAACATGTCAGTCAGAAGAAAGACTCTTACGAATCAACAAAATAAATAAAATATTCCCATCGCCTTTAAATAATTATGAGGACGTTGATGATCAAACAATTTAACTTAATTATTATATGGCGATGGGATGTTTATATTATTTTTAATGTATAAACCTAATTTAAAGTAATTGCATTTTTAAGTAAATATTCGTCATATTCTTTTTATATTTGATAGTGTACGTAAATTCTTTAACTCATGAAAAATATCTTTCTCATCTGTGTAACAACTTACTCACTTTTCGTCGACAACTTTTGCCTCAACATTAACTTTTCTATAATGCATCACCAAAAATAATATAGCAAATAGGTGTTTTTCTATACTGTCTAACCATTAACCTTTTCACTCGAAAGATCTCAGTCATCTATGTACCTACACAACTAGGTTGGGTTAATGGCTTCTATGATGAGCACAGTTTAAATATTTAATTAGCGCGCTTTCATAAACTTGATATTATCAAAAACTTCGCATCAATAGAAATTGAGTTGTGTAATATGATGTTAATATTTAAACCCTATCTATTAATCTTTGAGGTAAATTCCTTAATCCACGTATTTACTGCAGGCGCTATATTTTTCACTGTCATTGATATCGAACCATTTCATGTCAGTAATTTCATGATCGGTTTCAACTTTTGACCAATCTATAGCTCGATTAACTTTAAATCCATTAAGTTCAGTCAACATATTTAGGTTGTGGATAGGCTTCTCCGACAATAGTTCCAATAAATTCTAATTCATCTTTCAGCTAATTCTAAGCGCAATTCTTCCTTCCAATTCTCTTTGTAAAGCTTCCACAAGGCTCTCACCCTCATCAATTTTACCACCCGGGAAATAATACTTATCTCTATGTCGAACTTGTACAAGTAGTAACTGATGATTCTTTTTCTTCAACCAAGCAAACACATTTAATCATTCATCAATTCAGCCCCTTATTCATAATAAATATCTTCAATTTCATACTTATATTTAGTATTATGTTTCATAAATAAGTTACTACATGATTTAACTAAACTACATTTAATTGAAAATATGACAATTAACCATACATTCGAATATTTTAATCTTCAAAATAAGTATGGTATACGGAGGAATCATAATTTGTAGTAAACAAGCAAAACGCTTCACGTTTATCAAGATTATTCAATGTAGCAGGATTCATTGTAGATGGTTATAACTGAATTCGCTATAATGCTAGAATAAACAACTTAGTCTATTTATCATTAGGTCTAAGCGCACTTTTCGAACAATCATTGATTTTTACATTTCTATTAAATCCGCATCTAAACTTCGTAAGTTAAGTGCACTTTGGATCATTTGCAATCAATGGAGTATGCTTTATTCACAAGTTTTAAAAAAAGTTAGAGATGAAAACTATGATCTATCACTAAAATAAATTAAAATTGATAAATTAAATTTTTTCAGAAATAAGTTGCCAAACATTAAAATATATTCTTATGAGATAACTAGTTTTTAAAAATATTGTTCTAATCATTTTAAACTTTTTATCTTAAAGTAAGAGGTGGGAGATGAATAGATTAAAAATTCTTCCTCATCTCTTTTTATTTTTAAACAAATTAAACAATTATAAAATAGTGTGACAAAGCATTGTATTTAATACTAATCACAAACACGGTTATATAGTACAAATTCTGAATAGTTATTAAAATTCTGTAATTTTCATAAAAATGTTTATCATAAGTAATTAACAATTTATACAACTTATCTAATAATTTAAGTTTGAAATAAAGGAGAATTAATTATGATATGACAGTAACAACCACCCTTCCATTATCCCATGGTGGTAGGACTCAAGCTTTCACTCAGACGAATTAAACTGTTAGATGAAGAATTTAAAATTCCAAGTAAAATTCTCACCACTAATTATCATGGTAATTATCCTAGTATTTATAAAAATACAGACAAGAAAAACAAAAGTTACAGAAAATATACAATTCGAGAATATGTATGAATGGTTATCAAATTTCAAACTTTTAAAGTCCCTAAAAACATTGATTACTAGGAATCCAAAATACATTAAAAACACCTAGAAAGATTAAAGGACTTATTGATAAGCAAGGAAAAAGAGTGGTCTTATTCATTATTATAATAATGAATGTCGTGAGATCTCGAAAGTATTATGGACAGTCTAATGTTCTTGAATATGAGGACTTCATTTCTCCCACATCAGGATTGAAATATGAGCGCCATCAATATAACTTATACAGCCAAACTTCATAGAAAGAATATTATTATGATGACTCTTCTTTAAAACATAGCGACGAATTATTTTGATACTGAGGGCTCTATGTACTGCAAGAGAATATTTCAAAACACTAAACCAAACAGCAAAATTAATGGCGTAGAAATATATAGAAATAAAAACTTTATAAGACCTTAAAAATGATAAATTATTAGCTCAGTTTTATTTTTCAGAATAGATTCAAAGATCAAGATATCGTCTTTAATGATGCCTCGATTTTTAGATAAACCATTATGCAAACAAACGCACCAAACATATTCTTGTTTTATAGTAGCTCGCATTTATCAGGGGACCAAATAAAAATCATATCGATTTGCACTTTAAATCAATCGAAAAATGTTTATAAGTATATTGTTCCTCACTCACCAACAAAAAGCACGATATACAGCAACATTTCCCTATAAGTGACGACCAATTCCAACTAGTACCCACATTTTTTATCGAATTAGATACGGAGGTAGAACAAGATTCCTCAAACAATCAAAATCGCTTTATATATATAGGCCGTTTTTTAGCGCAGAGAAACAGATTGATCATATTATTGGAGCTTATCACAAGTTTTTGCAAAAGTGGTTACCAAACAGAATTACATTTATTTGGTAGAGATGAAGATAATCAAATTCCATTGATGAATACTTTGATTTCAGAATTAAAAATTATCGGATAAAGTTAAAATATTTAAATATACCAATCAACCTTTACAAGAATTTAAGAATTCTAAAAGCCTCTACTTACAAGTCAATATGAAGGATTTGGCTTAACACTTATGGAAAGTATAGGAAATGGGGTGCCAGTCCTATCTTATAACGTTCGTTACGGTCCAAGTGAAATTATTCAAAACGGAATAAATGGCTATCTCATTGAAAATGATATTGATAGTTTATCAAAACATATGATTAACATCATTGAGTACCCACTACAAGAAGTGAAAAATAAAGACACTTTTAAAATATAACGCCGCAGTGAATAATTACAAACAACTTATGCAAAGCTTAGACTTATTAAAAATAGTCAGGTTTTTCCCGATATTATAAAAGATTTGGTAGCATCTTTATAAAACTGATAGAATGCTTCCATCGATGATTATTAATCCAATCATCAATGGGCTTATATTTTGATAGTTATATATTGTTAAACAATTTTTCTTAATGAATAAATTTGTAATTTCTCACTTGATAAGCTGGAATTGTTCTATATGTCATATTTCCAGGAGCTGCACTCCAGTTCATTTCTGAAACTAAAAATACTTCCATCGCTATTCACGCGCTCTACAAACGCTACGTGACCATAGTAACCAGCGTCAGTTTGTGCAATTGAGCCTACTGTAGGACGATAATCGATAGTATATCCATCAGCTGCTGATGCATTGTCCCAATTATTTGCATTCCACCAGTATGTACTGATACCTTTTCCCTATTTCAGCACGTCTATTAAATACGTGCCATGTGCATTGTCCCCAAGTATACAAGTTTTGACTGGTTAAAAGTTGGTGAATAATAGCCACCGTTTCGATCTAGTATTATTAGAAGATGAGCTACTAGAACTACCTCCAGGCACTTTTAACTTCTGTCCAGGATAGATAAAGAAATTAGTTAATCCATTTAATTGCATAATTTTTGATACTGTTGTCCCATATTTACTAGCAATTGCAGATAGTGAGTCTCCATACTTAACGGTATATGTTGCAGTACGACCACTAGACCCACTAGCTTTTGCACGACTGGAACTCGTCGCTTTACCAGAAACTTTCAACTTTTGTCCAGGGAAAATAAGATAGTTATTTAACCCATTAAGTTGCATGATTTTTGATAAGTTGTACCGTATTTTGCAGCAATAGAAGATAATGAATCTCCAGCTTTAACTGTATAAACTGTGCCACTATTTGTTGACGTTGCTCTTGAAGATGAGCCTGATACTTTCAATACTTGATTAGGGAATATTAAATTGGAAGTCAATCCATTAAGTGATTTTAATTTAGCAATACTAATCCCATATTTGTGAGAAATTGACCATACAGATTCTCCACTTTTTACTGTATGCGTTGTTGCAGCTTGTGCATGAGTTGATGCCAATGCGCTAGGGCAGTTGTTCCAATAATAGCAGTAATATATATGCACTTGAAATCCTCCTCTACTTTAGGTTTTGTTTATTCGCGTTTTAACAATACAAAGATATTATACTCTTTAATTATGTATAGCATGTTTGCTTTAGATGACATTCTGATTACAAATATTATTTTAAATATAGGGCTACGCTCAAACATATTTGCATTTATCCAATTTAATACATTTTTGCAGTCAATTACAATGTCTATTACAACTATTATTAATATGGTTTCGCACCTTATATTTATAATTTCGAGATGTAATGTTTTTCTATTTTTCAAATTAATATTAAATAGACAGACGCTTGTTTATAGATTCTAAATGCAACATTTCGAATAAAAAGAAGTAGGAATAGAATTCGCTATGAATTCTTTATCCCACTTCAAAAAGGTGAAATTTCATGAAAGATGTAGAAATATACCTTCAACTTAGTCATTGACTATAAAATTGTTTTGCAAACCTATCACATATAACTGGAATTCTAGACTAAAAATTTCTATATGGTGAATGTTGCGCTAAAAACTTTATACTATTTTTGCCAACTCATTTTCGATTTCTTCGATTTCCTTTTTAGAAAGATCTACTGGTTTTTCACCGTCTTTAGTGTCTTCTTTTAATGCTTTTTGAGCTTCTTTTTGAATGATAAAGTTCTATAATTTTTCGTAGGTTTTATTATCTTTGTCTTTAGAGTTGACAGCTATAACATTAATATATGGTTTTTACTCGCATCTGAACTTGCTTTTTCCAAATAAATAGGATCCTTTTTAGCGTCTTTTCCTGCTTTTGTTGCAACTACTGTTATTGATAACTGATATATCCACATCAGAGAGTGCACGCGCTGTTTGTTTGTGCATCAACAGCTTTAATTTTTAAATCTTTAGGATTACTTTCAATATCTTTTTGTTGTTCCGTTTAATCCAAAGTTCTTCTTAGCTTAATTAAACCTGCAGATTCTAATAACTTAAGTGCTCGAGCTTGCGTTAGATACATCATTCGGAATAGCAACTTGCGCACCTTTTTAACATCTTTAATGTTCTTAACTTTATCTGAATAAATACCTAATGGAGCTAATACAGTAGTGCTAAGTGCTTCAATATTGGTATCTTTATGAGCTTTTTATATTGATCTAAAAAGCAAAAGTGTTGAAGGCATTTAAATCGATATCCCCGTCACTAAGCGCTTTGTTTGGAACATTGTAATCTGAAAAGTGCTTGATTTCTAAATCAATATCATCTTTTTAGCTAATTCTTTAACTTTTTCCCAAGCCTTCGTGTCGTTGGATGCAACACCTATGGTTACCTTTTTACCATTATTACCGCCACATGCTGATAAAACTAAAATTGCAACGATTAAAAACTTAAAAATCTTTTTCATAAATGAATTCCCCTAAATATTTATAAAACACTTACTAGTATTTTTAATTTCTACGGATAACCCTAGCGATAAAGTTACCTAACGTCTGTATAATTTTGAACAATAATAATAAGTACAATGACTGTAATCACAATGACAATTGTATCGAATCGTTGATAACCATACACTAAAGCCAAATCACCTATACCGCCACCACCAACAGCACCAGCCATTTGCTGTACTACCTATGAGACCAATAATAGCTGTAGTTATAGCTAGAATTAATGAACCAAGTGCTTCTGGCAATCATAACGTATAATTTGAAGAGGTGATGCACCCATTGCTTTAGCTGCTTCCAATAATCCCGTCATCGACTTCCAGTAATGAGTTTTCTACTAAGCGTGCGATATAAGGTGCTACATAAACCGTGGTGGTACTATGGCTGCTGTTGTGCCGATAGATGTGCCAACTAGCAATTTAGTAAAAGGCACTATGGCTATTAATAAAATAATGAACGGAATTGATCTTAAAAATATTAATGATAGGATTTAATACTTGATGCAATATTGTATTCGACCATATACCGTTTTTCTAGTTACCACTAACAAGATGCCAAGAGGTATACCTATTAAAGCACCGATTACAAGTGATACGAGTCACCATATACAATGTTTCGTATGAGAGCTTGTAATAATTGAGAGGAATCTAAACTTGAACCAAACATATTTATATAACCTCCTCATACCGAATATCTGTCGTTTTTGAAAAGGTAATCAGTAAGTTTAAAATCATTAAAAGAATCATCATGCTCAAATCTCAACCACAAATAACAAACCGTTTCATCTTGAATTTCTGACATAGAAGAAAAGTAATACGTTAACGTTAAGATGATGCTCGTTGATAAGCTCATTCAATATTGGCAATTGAATTTGTTCGGAGTCCAAAAACAGTTTATAATCTGAAGTTCTGAATCCTTTCTCCGAGTTAAAAGAGGCTCAGTAACTCTTTTGAAGACTCAGTGTTAATCACCAGTCGAAACGAAATTTTTGCAGTGTTCGTTTGTGGATGACTAAAGACATCTTTAACTGTCCCCATTTCTATCACTTCGCCATTTTTCCATGACAGCTACACGATGACAACAAATGAATTACGCCTCATTTCAGTGTAATCATCATAATCGTCACACCAAATGTTCGATTCACATTATTTAATAAATTTAAAATTGAGCTTGTAGTAGCTGGATCCAGAGCACTTGTCGCTTCATCACATAATAATATTTTGGGATGCGTTACTAATGCTCTTTGCGATGGCAACACGTTGTTTTTGTCCACCTGATAATTCATCTGGAAATTGATCTTTTATCAGCAAGCCCCTACAAATTCTAACATTTCGTCAACTTTTTCCTTAATTTCTTTCTTATTTGTCTTACTTAAAATAAGTGGCACTGCAACATTTTTATAGACTGATTTAGAATTAAAGCAAATTGAAATGTTGAAAGATCATACCGATATCTTTTTAATCTCACGCAAATCTTTTTCTTTATATGGTATCAATCTCATGACCATCAACAATAACTTGACCATCTGATACTGTCTCAAGTTGATTGACTAACCGAACTAATGTACTTTTACCAGCACCACTATGATAATCACACCAAAAATATCATGTTGGTCAATCTTAAATGATAGCATTTTTCAAAAGCTTGAATAGTTTCTCTTTTTATGATTTGTTAACATTTTTGAATTCAATCACCCTAATCTCTCCCTCAATTTCCGATTAAAATTATCTGAATGTTGCATTATATTGAATTGATGTCGTACCGTCAACACGCTCTTTTTGATTTTTCCAAAATTAATTAATATTCCGAAAAATAACGTTATACAATTGGTTACTTATCTCAAAAATTGTGTAAATTACAGCAACTCAATAGAAAATATAAAACAAGAGATTAAGATGCAAAACGTTTTATTTCATCATCTTAATCTCTAAATAGTGATATTATCTCAAAGTATTTAAGACTTGTTTCCTAAATCATTAACTAAGTCTTCTGTGTCTTCAATACCTATAGATAAACGAAATGAGACCATCCGTAATACCTTCCTTGGCTCTTACATCTGATGGGATGGACGCATGCGTCATAAGTGCCGGTATGCAGAAATTAGGCTTTCAGCGCCCCTAAACTCTCGCCAGTGTAAAGTAGTTTGTTGCGTGAATCACTTGTTTAGCCGCTTCTGTATCTTTAACTTCAAAAGATACTACCCTGTATGCCTACTTGCTTGATTTTTGATGGATAGTATAGTTCATATGTTCCTTTAATACTAGGATGGAATACTTGTTGAACTTTAGGGTGCTTTTTGTAACATTTGAACGATACCTTCAACGTTTCGGTTTATTTGCTCCATTCTTAGACCTAGCGTTTTTAATACCTCTGATTAATAAATAGCTATCTTGTGGTCCAAGTACACCACCTGTAGAATTTGAAATAAAGCCTGACGTTCTGCTAAAAGCATCATCAGCAGTAGCAACAAGACCAGCTACAACATCACTATGGCCTCCAATATATTTAGTAGCCGAATGCAATACGATATCAATACCAAAGTCTAAAGGGTTTTGGTAGTAAGGTGTCATAAATGTATTATCGACTACAGATATCAAATCATATTTTTCGCAATTTTTGCTGATGCTTTAATATCAGTCACACGCAATAATGGATTTGAAGGTGTTTCTCCATATAACATTTTTAGTTTCAGGTTTAATATATTGTTTAATGTTTTCAATTTTTAGTTGTATCAACAAAATCTACGTCTATACCAAAAGCGAGTAAATACTTTTAGTTAATGCACTGATATGCCACCATAAACATCAGAATTAAGAACTAAGTGATCTCCTTTATCTAATAACATGATAACTGCACTAATTGCTGCCATTCCTGAACCAAAAGCAAAACCATGCTTACCATGTTCTAAATTAGCAATAACACTTTCAAGAGACGCACGTGTAGGATTTGCAGTACGTGAATATTCGTACCCTTGTCTTAAATCACCAATATCATCTTGTAAATAAGTACTTGTTTGATAAATAGGTGTTGTCACTGCTCCAGTATAGTTGTCTGTCGTATGTCCTCGCATGTATCATTTGCGTTTTTTATTCATTATTAAAAACTCTCCTTATAGTTGAATATTTGTTTGGACATGTATCGATCGCTCCCCATCTGGAAAGATGGTAACAATCACACCATTTTTGAATGCTTTTTAATTCCAACGCTCCTTGTAATGCCGCTCCCGAAGAACTACCAACTAACAATCCTTCTTTATTCGCGACAAGTTTAACATTATTAAAAAGCATCTTTATCGGCAACAGTAAAAAAATACCATCTACTAATTCTTTTTCTAAAAATGATGGCCACTTTTTCAGAACCAATCCCTTCAGTTGCATGAGGATGACTGATACCACCATTTAAGACAGAGCCTTCTGGTTCTACAATATAATTTTTACATCATACGTTTTTAAGTGTTGTGCAACTCCTGTAAACGTACCACCGGACCCAACACCTGCCACAAAATAATCAATATGTGAAAGTTCATCTGTGAGTTGTTTGGCAAAGTGTTTGTGTATATGCTCCCAGGATTATCTTTTAGTTTCGAATTGATTCATATATAAATATCCATATCGTGTTGCGTATGCCAACGCCTCTTGCTGTGCGCCAGTCATTCCCTCAGCTTTGGGGAGTACGTCTAACATCTGCACCCAATGCTTTCATAATTGAAAATTTTTCTTCTGCAAATCCTTCTGGAGCAAAAGATGATACATTTTTACTTTTGTGCCGATTAGAAGCAATAGTAAGTCCAATACCTGTATTACCAGCAGTCGCTTCGACTATTGTATCCCCCTTCTTTAAGTCGTCCTTCGTCTATTGCTTTTTCAATTAAGTACTTCCCTAGACGGTCTTTGATGCTACCACCAGGATTAAATTGCTCCAAGTTTGGCGTATATTTTAACATTCTCGTCACTAAAGTTTTTCTAATAAAACTAAAAGGTGTTTGTCCTATCAAATCGTATGCAATCATTATTTTTTGTTCAGATGACAAACAATGAGTATCACTGAACTTAACCCTCTTTCTTTTATTTGTGTTAGTGCTAATCCTTTACTTATCAGATATGAATTATAACTTATCGACATTGTTTTTTTGCAATTTCTGAAAAAAACATACAATCAATTTGAAATTTAAACATTATTTTAAAAATCAGCATTTTTATTTTTATAATTGATTACGTTTATATGAGAATACATACCGAAAGTGTTATGATAGGGGTAAATAAGCTAGCACATCGATAAAAAACGTTATCGAATTACATACACTAGAAATGATAAGGGAGCTGCTTTAATTATGACGAAACAAGATTTATCTTTATCTGTATTTACCAATGAAAAATTATAAGAATCTTCATTACACATCATCTAGTTTTAGAAATTCTATGTATGATGAATTAGAGGGTTAATAAAAGTCGTTTTTAAAAACTGTAATTTTAATGAAGGTATCTTTAAGAATATAGAAGCAATTTGTAATTGTAAATTTACAACGTGCGGGTTTAATAATTATATTTTTCGAAGATGTTCATTTTTACAAAAATCAATTTAAAAGATTCAACATTTGTGAATACACCATTTGATCAATCCGTATTTAATAGCACTTTTATTCCAAAATGCAATGTTCGATAGCAATCTCATTCGTAGCGTAAAATGGACTGATATCATTTTTTAAAAACGTTTCTTTTCAAAAATGTAGAAATTGAAGGAACAACATTTAAAGATGTAAAAATTCAAAAATTGTGGAGTTCAAAAATGTAATTATTACTAATTCAACTATGTCGCAAAAAGTTAATGAATGAATTACAAAAACAGGATGTTACTTTTTAGAAAATATAGACACTTCTATTTAACATTCTTTATCTTCCGCTTAAGAAAACAATTTAAGATCATAGTTAAACATTCGCTCGTTTAATGGTGGTTAGATATTTCGAATCAACTACATAACATTCTTTATATAGTAAAAACGGTCAACTCCACTAAAAATGGAATTGACCGTTTGTTTTAGTTTTATCAATAACGTCTCAATGACTTAAAATAATTGAACTATAAATACTAAAATAATAACAATAGGCATGATGAACTTAATTAAATAATACCACGGTAAAAATAGGTTGAATTTGTCTTTCCCAAAGCTTTCTTTTAATAATTTTTTATCTAGTAATTGGCCAACCACTAATGTTGTTCCTAATGCCCCTAATGGCATAAGAATATTAGATACAATAAAATCCATATTATCAAATATCGTACCAGCGCCAAAACGCAAATGACTTAGACTACTAAAAGATAATGTTGCTGGGATACTAATGATAAATACAAAGTATACTACCTATGATTGCCACTTTTTGTCTTTTTACTATTATCATTTTTAGTAAAATTAGATACATTTAACTCTAATAATGATATAGAAGACGTTAATGCCGCAAATAAGAATAATAGTAAAAATATAAAGTAAAAAGAATGTACCAAAAAGTCATTTCGCTAAATACTAGTGGTAAGACCTTAAATAATAAGCCAGGGCCTTCTTGGGGTTGGTAACCAAATGTTTTAAGCGCAGGAAATATAGCTAATCCAGCCAAGACAGAAATTAAAATATTCATTACGACAATTGAAAGTGCTGAAGACTTTATCGTCATATTTTTAGGTGCATAGCTTGCATAAGTAATCATTCCGGTTGTACCTAGGGACAGCGTAAAAACGATTGCCCCTAACGCAAAAGTAGTACACCTTGAATAGACATATCTTCAACTCGAGGTTGCAGTATATAACGTACACCTTCTAAAGCACCTTCTAAAGTTAAAAGATTGTGCTACAACGATAATTAAAAAGATAAATAATAGAGGCATCATTATTTTTAGAAGCTTTTTCTAAACCTTTTTCAACACCTAACATAACAATTACCATTGTTATCAAAATAAATATGCCTTGACCTAAAACAGTCAACCATGGATTACTAATGATTGTTTCAAATTGAATATTTGTCAGCGTACTTGATCTAAAAACCATGATTTGTGCTATGACATAACCTATATATATATAATAATCCAACCACCAATAACACTATAAAAACCAAATAGTATAAATACGGCTAAATTACCATTCCATCCAATAATATTAAGCTATTTTCTTTCCCGTTAATTTCTTATATATTTGCGTTGTATATGTACGACCCATTTTACTCACCGTAAATTCCATAATTAACGAAAGTGGTAGTCCCTACAAATATAGTAAAAATTAAAAACATTAATAGAAAAGCGCCACTGCCGTATATACCTGCCATATATGGAACTTCCACATTGCACCCAATCCTATTGCAGAACCTGCGCTAGCTAATATAAAAACCGGTAGACGTCTTCCATTGTGAATGACCACCAACTACTAACCCCTTTAAAGCGCTAAAGTGTTAAAATGCTTAAGTTCTACTCTATCATGAGTTTATTTTAGTGCAATGTACCTATATATTGTCAGAATAATGAGATACACATAATATTTATGGATTGATGCTGTATTTTTATTCAAAATCATAAGTAATGTGTTGTCCCTCTGTCACTTCTTCAATGTCTAGACTTTCAATGTGATCACACATTAATATAATGTACAACATCTTTTTAATATATAAGTATGCCAATTCATCAAATTCATCTATAATTCGTGATACACATGTATCGTAATCGGGACCATTTTCAAATGTTTTAAATTCCGTATATGTTTTTCCTGATACGGTTGTATAGGTTAATAAAATGTACGTTTTCATATTTCTACACTCCTTTATTTACTGAAAAATTGAATAATAGATTGTTCTCACTCTGACATGCATGATCGCCATACGTCATAAGATGACCGCTTTTTCAAAATTTGAGCAGTTAACTATCTTGACTATTTACTTATCATAAATGTATTGCGCACTTTGAGCATATAATGGGTCATCTTCTTCGCCATACATAATATTCACATGGTACTGTAATATTTGCGAGTCAAACCATAATTTCATCACCATTACACCTTGAAAGCACTTCAATTTCTTTATCATAGGACAAGATGGTTTCCATTTGGTGACGACGCTCTTCTTCGCTTAAACTCAAAATTTCATTCATTCGATGCCCATACCTTTCAAGACGCCACGCAATCTCGCTTTCACGCTTTTTATGTGGAGCTGACATCACAGCTATACGTTCTAAATCAAAATGTTCAGCTAACCTTAAAGTAAATAATCCGCCTAATGATACGCCTGTCACATTAATTCTACTGTATCCTTCATTTCTTAAAAATTGATATGCTGCGGTAACTTGTTCCCACCAATCATTGATATTGTGTTGGGTAAATTCCTTAAGCGGCAAACCGTGGCCTGGATAACTAGGCACGTAACAAGTAAATCCCTCTTCATTCAACTGTTGTGCTAAAATGTTTTACATCACGTACAGTTCCCGTAAAAGAATGTATAATCAATACAGCTTGTTGACGATGTCCTTTAAGTAGATTGATTGTGGTGATTTAACTTTCATTTTACATCTACTCCTATTTATGTAGATGTTGATATAAAATAGACGCCCTGCATCTCATAGACCGTCTAAAAATTGATGTTTTTAAATTTTTCGTGCTACTTTCACTTACTTTTCTCCCCAAAAATTTAATAAAGGTGACACTAATATAAATAACGACACCCAAAATAATAGCTAAACTTACTCCTCCTACAACGTCATGAAAAGTAGTGTGAAAATACAGTCTACGTATTAAAACGCTTAATCCAAAATACAATACTTAAAATTGTGATTATAAATTTAAAAAGCACGCTGTCGGATTAACGGGATAATAATGATCATAATCATTAAAAAGAATAATGTATTAATATTAGAATGCCCACTAGGAAAAGACCATCCTGTATCAACAGTTAAATGATTCTCAGGCCTTGACCTTTCAATCGTTTGCATTAATTAAATAATTAATCAATGCGCCACTAGTCATCGTTATGATTAGCCATATTGCTTGTGGAACCTTCTTGTAAAACATGAGTAGACTTACTGCAATAATGATAGCCACAATTAAAATGAGTCTTAACATCACCAAAGGTAGCGCAAAACGTCATTATATTGTTGATGAAACCATGTCCAAACACTCTATTGGGATCCTAAATTGTTTACTAGAACCACTCTTGTACGCTAAGATCAACCATTCTCAACCACTGATTTTGCTGCTAGCACATGAGTGAGAGATAAAGCTTAAAAGAATAATCATGCTTATTAAAATTGGGATTATCCCTTTTGCTATATTCATATATTTAAAATTCATATCAACACCTATCTAATATGGTTCCTTAAGTTATTATGGCTGCTTTTAGAATACGTAATATGTCTTGCACTTCAAAACATATTCGATCTTTTTCTCATTTACACTATATCAGTGTTTTATCATTAATTTTACTTAACGAACATTTACTTGATACTTTAATCATCTACAAAATATCATACTCATTACATATACAATAATGTATAATGTGATTTAACATAAAAATATAATTTTAATGAGGAGGCGACATATTGTTTACTAAAATATTGATTTATATTGCGCTCCTTATTACCTTAATTCGTTTTTATTCATTACATCCAGACTTTTGATACGTTGTTAGTGTGGCTGTTTATTCTTTACATAATTCCAATTATATTATGTATCATTGGCTTTTAAATCAGATAAACTCATCGCTACTATGATTATGATTCCAAATTTAATGGGTATAGGTTATCGTCTATTCATCTTCTTTAATGACTTTTTCATTTAAAAATAAAAACAGCACTATCTATTAAAAGATAGTACCGTTAAATAATTTATTACTCATGTAAAGCTTTATCAAAACGATCTTCCAACTTAAAAATCATTACGCGTTCACCGGTTATAGTACTTAAATCACTATGAAAAACTTTTCACATTAAGTCCAGTCAAATCTTTAATAATGCGACTCAAGTCCTCTTCACCAGACTCTACAAGTTCAGAACGTGTACGTTTAATATTTAAAAAGCCCTTCATTCGTTTTTACACACGCGATATTCAGCAGGTGTCAAAATACCTTGTAAACTAACAATCACCATATCACGAAGAATATCTGTTTTTTACAGACAAAGAACCTCTTCCTAAAAATCTTTCTCCCATTGTGTAATGGCTTTACTAATTTCAGATTCATAAATACCTTTCGTCTTTTTCATAACTGGACGACTCCTATTTCTTGATTACTTATAGTTTAACATTAAACTGAAATAATCAAAAACTAATTTCTTCTAATGAATCTTTAATTGTTAATCTCACCGAGTATTTCCTACCAGTCTTTTCCAACTATTATTTTCATCCAATACTGGCAAGTCTTATCCATTGATGATCAACCTTTTTGTCTAAAATGATTATGATGTTTTAACAAGCGTTGAATATATGCATCTGGCACTGAATAACAATTAAAAGCCTAATAGGTGCGTGATACGCCTCTTTGTCATTCATCATTACTGACTGCCATGGTAAAGCCATACATTAAATCACTAGCATTTCCTTGCATGACACCTACACCACTTGTTACAGTTTGCGTTGTTTTACTACCGCTTCCATAATAATGAGGGTGCCACGGTTGAGGCGTAGTATTGTAAATTAATCCATTGTGCTACTAGTGCCGGCCCAGAAATAATTGTATTTAAAAATCTCACCGTCTTCATCCTTTGTCCAATCATAATTATGAAGAAATGCCCGTCCCTCTAAGTTACTATTTTGGGTGATTTGACGTTTCCCAATAATGAATTCAGCATTTCGTGCTAGACCCCATTCTGGACGAACTTTCACTCAATCGCTAGCGTGACGATGCGCTTCAGCATTAGGATTATGGTCAGTGTTTTTATATTTGGCAACGATGCCAAACGTTCTAAATTGGCTTTTATAACATACTTTTTGGCATCACATGCTTAAGTTCGTCAAAAGGCATTTTGAGCTTCTGTAGTTAAAGGTGGAACATAAATATACTCTAACTCATCAACTGACGTTTGATGTTCAGCAGCTATAAACACTGTATGTCTTGGAATGTCGATTCCTTCCATCAATAATCCACGTCTCAACATTTTTCTTGATTACACATTACTGCTAATAATTTCACGTTGAACCCACTCGAGGCACCGCCTGCAAGCCCCCACATTCTAATGAAGCATGATAGGGATTATTATGTGATTCACTACCGTGTCCGCATAGAACAATAAGTGGTGCAAAATCATCTGTTAGAGTCCATTAATTGTAATGCTTTTGGAAAAATTGAATCTGTTCTTCTAAAAGTAAAAGCCGATTGGTAGTTTTGAATACGCATCTTTCACGCTGAATAGTTAATTTACCTGTTGGTTTACGTAGCCATTTTTGTGAGAATCGATGAACAATACGTTTGTGCTTTTTAGGGGAAAAATTGTGTTAGCTATAGTTGCAATACTTAAAAAGGACCACTTAATTCTGGTAAAAGTAAACTTGGCAACAGTTGTTTTTCATTAATTTAAAGTTATAAAACATAGATGTAAGTGTATGTTGCTGTTGATTATAATTTTTCATTTCATGTTGATCAGCATATTCTTTAATACGATATGCAGGTTCTACCATCACTGGTAAAGATGGATGTGCAAATTGTTCATCAAGTACTTCTTTTGAATTGGCAGACCAAAAAGAACCCCAATCCCTATTGTTTCAAAAGGTCCTTCACTTTCTAAATGTCTTCTAAACGGTTCGGATCGTACATCAATACAAAACGCATAAGTTGTACTTTTGCTTTTAGCTTGAGTGGGTATCTTCGGTTGGAACACGATAAATTTCATCAACCAATCGACGTTCGCGTTTCTTCCATGCATCTAACCATAACTTTAAAATAAAACGGGCTGAATCGTGTCCCCAATTCAATGTATGCTTGTTGTTTTTAGATGATAGATTTAACCACTGCTCAACATTCATTTTGTATGTTAAATAGCAAATAACATGTTTGCTCCTTTTTGAAGATATATAGATTTTTAATAATGTTGTATGGTGGTCATTTAAAAGTGCCATCTCAATTGATGAGACGAATCACCAACATAGTCTGTTAATAAGTAAGCATCATTACTTTGTGTCTGTGACCGATGATACATGATTCCTGCCCAACCTGGTAAAGATAATAAATGACTCTCAATATATGATTGTCGATGTTCTTCTTTTACTCCTAATTCTTGAAAGGCGTACTCTATTGCTTCGGTTGCTTGAATTGGCAAAATGTGCTAAAGTAAGTCGTTGTTTTTTTGTGAATAATGGATCATGTTTAACTAAACGTTGCCAGGCATGATAAAATCCTTTTCTCTTTTTGGCATAGTCCAACTTGATTGAAAGTCATCAACATATAATTTAGACCACTTAATCATATGAGCATTTTAAAATATCAATAAGTCGTGTGCCTTCCTTTGTGAAAAACACTAGCACTTTTGCGCTATCACATCTTCTTTTTCTTATAATCCTTAAAAATTAGTTTGTACCCATTTTTCCAGTTTCTCGTTGTCTTTTTGTATTAAAGTAACCTTCTTCAATCGTTTTTAAATTTTTCAGCTCTTTGAATACCATGTGTTGATATCACTGTCAGATAGTGACCTATTATTATAATGCGCATGATTTTCATCCAACCGTTCTTCAAAATACTTTTAAATCTATTTCTTTTATTACTAATCGCTCTGTGAATGGTAGATGCATTAGGATAAATGTCAATATCCCTCACACTTTTTAACCAACGTGCCACTTGATCAAGACGAAGCATCTTCAACCCCTCCCAGGGATTACGTGCAGCAAATGTTGAAATCGGTGATAAAGGGGTAATCACACGTTTAGCCTGATTAACTAATTCATTGATATCTGATTGAAGCATAATTTCTATCCTCCTTTTACTAAAAATCGTTTTAAATATGATGGATGACTTTCTATAGATTGGGGTTTTAGCTCCCCCTACTTTAATAAGCCATAGGTATAACTTCGCAAATGCCCTTTGATTCTCTTCGCCGTGCTACCCATATGCTTAACATACTGCCGAAAAACTATAATAGCAATCGATAGAATAATACTTATGGATGGTGGTGAAACAATATGAATATCAACGTTACTTAATGTCGTGAAGAAATAATGATGCGTAATATATATAAAACAATTGCTACAACAATAATCATACATACTCGATGACTCTTCCGATGAGTCCATGACTAAAAGCAACTAATTGATTCCATGACACCATTATCGACCAAGCTAATATAAGAGCGCTTAATACATCCTTATGCATGTCTATCACTATTCAACAAAATATTATCGCTATAAGAATAGCTAGTAGACGACCAAATACAAGCCAGCCATATGACTTTTAACAGATGGAGGCGTAGGGAATGTTAAATCTTTTAACAACAGAACCCGATTGTAGAAATAATGTCGCTTTAAAGCACGCCATGCAATATTACGTACTATCGCCGCAGAATATACCCCAAGCGCGTGTACTAACATAAAACCCATTTGACTTATCGTAGAACCTACAAGTTGTCTCTTGTAATCAACATGCTAAGACTGATTTCCAGAACCCAACAATACTGAAATACTTGCAATAATTAATAACAGTGAAATAGCTATTTCGTCATTAAATACCGGAGAAAAGCGTGTAAGAATCCACCACCAGCATTAACAATACCAGCGTGCATAATAGCTGAAACTGGCGTAGGCGCAGCTACCAGATTCAATAAGCCAGCCTTGAAATGAAAATTGTGCCGCGGAATAATCACAGCTAAAACAATAAGTAAATTGATGCAGAGACGCATTCCATAATTGATTGCGTATCATCTGACATATTCGAATGAATATACTAATCTCCTGTAGCGATATACAATAAAAGTGACAGCAATCAATAACGACAACCATGCCAATATAAATGACCAAGCTGAAATTCTTGCTGCTTCCCTAAGCACCTTCCATAATTTGTTAACTTTAATGAGCCGTGTTAACACAAATAATGTTGCACCCCAAAACATGGTCATTAACCTTAAGTCTCCATAACCATGCCAATGAAGCAAATGCAGTAATTAGTGTATGAAACGGAAAATATTTACGGTAATGTATGTCGCCAATTAAATAACATAGAAAACTTTGAATGATAAAGCCTAAAGTCAAAATAAATGTCATCATTAACCAAGTAAGATGATCAACTACAAAAGGTCAACATTCACTCTTTTCACCGAAAAATATTAATCCACTTAATCCCGCAATGATAGGTAAAACAAGTAAATATATATGAAATTTAATATATTGAATGGGCGCTCGATGATTAAAAATATTAATCCCTCAGTATGCAATGACAAGTGTGATAAAAACATAAACAAAACAAACTCTGAACTTAACATTGCGTATCCTCCATCTCAAAAATATTTAAAACATATTAAAAAGCCTACAATAGCCAACCTTTCATATATGTCATAATGAAAAGAATTTAAACTATTAGCAGGCTTCAATTTCTAACTCAAGTGTTTCGAATATCCTCAATATGTATATAAATCTTACGAAGTATAAATAAATCGTACACTTTATTTAAATAAGCTGCCTACTGTATATTTGTAGTAAAGTAAAGAACTCTTTCCCTCTATCAATCAAGGTTCCTCAACCTAAAATTGCTAAAGCAAGACTTAGTTATTACTTTTTCGAATAATACTATTAATATATTTTTAAATGAGCAAGAGTGTCAATGGTTACGCTTCTCAAAAATAAGATTCAATTAATCATATTGTAATGATTGTTGAAAGCTTAATTACTCAAAGATCCTTTGTAAAACTATGTAAACAGTATAAAAGACAAAATAACGCTTAGGAATTACTCACTGTTAAGTGAAAAACATAAATCATTCATAAGACATTGATATTTTTAATTTAGGGACTATGCACATATTTAATTCAAATTCTAGTTACACTATAGATAACAAATTAGTAAGGAGGTCATTTTAAATGGCAGATGTAATCTAAAATTGTTGAAAATTGTTAAAGGCTTAATTGATCAATTTACTCAAAAATAATATTTAAAAAGTTTAAATATTTTTTATAAGTTAGCTTTTGAATATTCAACAACCATCTCTAAATACATTTCCCTTTTGAAAGGAGGTCATGAACATGAGCATCGTATCAACTATCATCGAAGTCGTTAAAACTATCAGACATCGTTAAAAATTCAAAAATAGTCTACATTCTACATAGCCACCATCTTTACGATGGTGGTTTTCTATCTATTTATTTTTCAGCTCGTTTAAACTCTTTTTAACATCCAACATTTACTTCTCTTCATTATTGGATAACTTTTCAAAAATAAACTATTGTAATGAATATATTTTTACTTATAATGGTATACACAGTATCAGTTTGTTGAAAAACGATGACTATTGATTTGTTGATAAATAACGACATCGAAAGGAAGGACAAAATGAAGAAGTGTTCAATTTCCAGTTTATTATCAATTATTGTCACACTCATTAGCATTTTATGTGTTTTACAACCATGTTTACGAACATCTATAACAACACTGACTTTAACTTTTGGTATTTCCCAGGAGCAATTATCTTTGTTATCTCAATTATTATTAATATCATAGCAATGTTTAAAGGTAATAAGACGTTAAACATCATCCTATTTTTATTAACTTTTTGCCTTACTTATCTTTTACCACACCATTTTGCAATCGTTTTAAATGTTATTTTCAACTGCAAAATAGTTAGACACGACTCATATCACATCTTCGTCTCAGAAATGCAACTAATAACTGATTTTGACTACGTCGATATTAATAATTTGGGTTTCAATATTTAAGCGGCAAGCGTCTCTGGAATTCAGAGCACTTGTCCATTTTATTTACTCACGTGAAACAGCACAGTATATTCATTCATATTACATTTTCACTTTTAAAATGATGATCAATCAACTACATTCTTTTGATCATACGTCCACTGATACGGACTATCTAGCAATCGCCAATCTTCATCAATCTCACTACTATGAATTGACATGCATCTAATTCGGGAAATTTTTCTTGATCTAAATCCGTACCAATAATTACAAATTGCGTTTGACGATCTCCATATTCGATATCCCAATCTTCTGCTACATCTTGACGCTTCAAAAATAGCTTTCCTGCTGACGCTCACTCATTGTTGCCACCAGTATGTAACAGGGGTGAATATTACAAGATGAACCAGCCTGTGATAACAAACACGCTACATCATTATACTGCGCTAACCATACAATCCCTTTTGTTCTTACAATATTTTCTGGCATTTGTTCTAGCCATTGATGAAATCTTTTGCGTGAAATGGTAATCGTCTAGTATAAGCAAATGAAGTAATCCCATACTCTTCTGTTTTCCGGCGTATGTGTCGCATGTCCTCCAGCTGTTAATTCTTTGATCCATCCAGCTGATTCACTTGCCTTCTCAAAATCAAATAATTGCGTATTAAGTACATCTGATAATTCCACTTTAGCATTTACTGTTTTAATAATTTTTAGCTTCGGGTGTGCAAAGCGTAATACATTTTCTAATTTTACTAGAGCTTCGTCGCTAATCAAATCGATTTTTATTGATAATCATCACATCTACAAAAATTCTACTTGATCAATGAGTAAGTCAGCAATAGTACGCTCATCTTCTTCATCAATACTTTCATCACGATCTGCTAATAAATCTTCACCAGAATATCATTAACAAAGCGATTTGCATCTACAACGGTTACCATTGTATCTAATCGACATATGGAAGTTAATCAATACCTAATTCTTCATCTATATGTGAGAACGTTTGAGCTACTGGTACAGGTTCGAGATATCCCAGTTGATTCAATTACAATTTGATCGATACCCCTTTGTGAACTAAGCGCTCAACTTCTCGTAACAAAATCGTCTCTTAAAGTACAACATATGCATCCATTAGAAAGTTCTACTAATTTCTCATCTGTTCTAGAATAAGCCGCCACCTTGTGCTACTAAATCCTTATCAATAATAACTTCACTCGCTTACATTGACTATGACAGCAATGCGACGCCCTTCTCTATAATATATGATTAAGCAATGTCGTTTGCGAGCCTGGGCTGATCCACTCAATACAGTTACAGGTATTTTCGCCATTTCAAGAACCCTCTCTTTTGTAAAATAAAGCAGTTATTACGTTTTACATTCTATGAGAAAGTTCTTTTCTTTTATCAATACTCAATTTTAAAGAAATTGAATAAACGTTATTAAATAATAGAAAAGCTAGTTGGAATCATTATAAATTTCCAACTAACTAAGATTAAACTATTACAATTACATATGTTCATCTAAAAAGGCGGTGCAAATACCCAAATGATTACCATTGGAGATGATCCTTTACTTCTGCATGATAGGCATTATGTGACTGAGGTTTCACTTTTAGCATGACCACCATCATCAATTAACCTTTCGCTTGCAGACGCTCCAACTCTTCTAATGAATCGCATTCAATAATAAGATGTGGATTTTTAGAAACGGGATGTATAGAAACGTATCGGATGTGCGAACGTTCATCACCAATAATAAGTTGGGCATGATAAGTTCGACCATCTTTACCCATAAGTATTTCTGTTTGAGCGTTAAATACATCTTTGTACAATAACATAGGGATTTATCACACACATCCGCTTAACTTGTAAATAAACGAACACATTCTTCATAATTTCCTCCTATTTATTATTACATTTTAGAACACACTTTCATCAGTTCAAACTAATCATTTTCGGCATTATTGCAAATTATTACAATAAAACCACTCCTCATTGGAGTGGCTACTTTTCTCTGCTGTTACAGGTTCACCGTTGACTAACGCACTATTTAAAGAGTTGAGAATTGTATTACGAATTGAAGATTGAATCGTTCCTCAATCATCCATCCTCTCAATACTAACACTTTCATTATAAAAACTTTTATACTTTAACATACTACATTTTGCTAACTGTATATTATTCATGTGAGGTGTCAAATAAATGGTGCGATATTATTTTTGATTTTGCATTTTCTACAAAAGTTTACCATGAATTGCATGCGCATATATTAACAAAAATATTTTCTCTAAATCTGAGATGTAAATTATCCTTGATCTGTTATATATTCAAATCTCATGAAATAATCTGGTTAATGAATAATGATTAAAATTTGACTCATCAATACACAATCAATTTGGCGTTGACGTCTCGTTCCTAACATTGCCTTTTAGTAATAATTGGGTACTTCTTGAAAACAATAGATCCTGACACCAGCAATAGTTCCTATAATTGCCATAACCACACCATAAAATGCTCACTTTTGTTAGCTATTAGAAACCAAACATAACCACCCCTGCAATAGGTGCTTAGCGGTACCAGTTGCGATTATTAATCGCGCCTGACCAAGCGTATAATACCGGCTGTTGCCACCGAAGAAATTGGTCACGCCGTGGAGCACTAGGATTGGCTACGAGAGCAATATCAGCTTGTGATAATGGTTCAATTCCGACTGAAATGTTGATTGCGGTCACGCAATTTTTAAACGATGGGGCAACAATGTGCTATTCATAAAGCAGAGCTGAATGCGGCCATCCGCACCAGTGCCATAGTGCTCCCCGTTGCAAAAGCAATGCGAAGTGAGCGCCATGGAACTAATGAGTGCAGTACCTACCACCGTAATAATACCACCTAATACAATACCCATAATCAATGGATTAGCATCTGTACTACTTTGTATAATATCTCCGAATTTTAATTAACGTATTATTAGACAATGAGGGTCAGTCCAGTCGCAATTAATCTAACTATGGAGAAGAATGATTGAACCAATTAAATCAATACCATCTGGCACATATTTTCTCGGTATACTTCATCGTGTAGCCTACAATATATCCAGCAGAAAATCCTGGTAACAAGTCATACCTCACAAGCTGCACCAATAACTAGTGCATAAACTGGAATACGCCAATCGCTAATGCGGTTAATCCAGCCGCAGCCACACCACTAAACCTCAACAGCATCTCCCAGTTCTTCTAGAATTTAATCCCAAATACTTGACCACCCACATATTTGTTGAAAGCTTCAACTAAAAACGATGCAATCGCTAGCATTCGCTTCAAGCCCCCATCGCCCTCATCCCACTAGGTGCCTTTATGTAAATAGAGTAGATAACTAAAACTAAAATTAAAAAATAAAAGTACCTATAAGCAAATCCATATCAAACACTCCCCATAACACTTTATAATTTTCTGATTTTTGAAAACAACTATAGAATACATAGTACCATATACCTTTGAGGAGAATTTTTGAAAAATAGAAAATATTTGATTAAATTAAATAAAGTTAAATAGTAAAACATTTGTAACAAGTGAGTCATTTGAGTTCGATGATCATTGATTAATCTCTATTATATACATTGATTCTCTTTAATGCGCTTGAACAAAACATTATCAAATCGGTTTTCTTAATAAACTTGATTCTCTTATTAAAAATGTTCAAAAACGAAAATAAAAATATACAATTATAAACTCATATCACACAAAAAGCTAGAAACACTTTTGTTCTAGTATTTCTAGCTTTTTAAAATGATTGATTTCATTATTCCACTCGATGATATGTAATTTTTACATGTATTTTCTACTATTTATATACGTTGTCATATTAGAGTTTTATAGATACTTCTATAGATTGCTATTAATTTTTAAATAACGTATTCAAAACAAAAACGATTTATTTAACTTGCCCGTATGCTAACTATTTAATGCTTTTTGCCCATGTTTCTCATACTATACTATTTTTATCCTTATTTAAAAGTAAGATAAATATATAGCTACACTAACCATGAACAATGCAATTACTCCATGTAATATTAAATTAATCATTATCATTTTTCTATTCAAGTTTTTATTACGGTTCATTCTTCTATAATTCATATTGTATAAAAGTGTATTAATAATAGAATATATGATTATAAACAATATACCTAATAGAGATAGCATCGTATATATTCAATATAGTTTACCTCTTTTGTTTAATAAACTATCTCAACTGTAAAATTGTTAGTCGATTCTCTCTCAATGCTTTTAAATGCGCTCCTCAGCGTCTTAAATTACAAAAATGCCACTTATAGTGGTGTAGAATTTAATATAGAAGTTATTTATTTAATAAGAACACTACTTAAACAGCTCTTCATTAAAAGTACCAAATAAACTAATACGCCTATAGGAACACCTAATAAAGGAGTTGTAAATATGCTTGCTAAGAATATGTAAAAATACTAAATAACATACATCGTCAGCTTTCCATTTCTTGTTTTTAAAATATCTCATATTTCTTTAATGCTCACACGAAAAACACCTTTTTAATATGATTAATAAAATTCTGTTCACTCTTACATATATCATAATGTTGCTATAAATTAAATAAGCATTTTATTGATTTTAATCAAATCGAATTTATATTCATTTCTTATTCCCGATGCCACATAGCACTTATTTAAAATAAAAACGCCACTCGTTAGTGACGTTTGAAAAGATATATTTAACTTGGCAGTGTGTGATTTTTAATCCCTTATATACTTAGCTAAAGGCAGAGGGCTATGCACTCAAAACAATCACTAATACTGTTTTTGTAAAATTGGCGTGCATATTTGTCTTAAAGTTTTCACTATCGCTCATCTTTACCACTCCTAACAAGAATATAATTAAAATTATAGATGCTAAAGGTCAGAATGAGTGCTAGCAACTACCTCGAGCCAATGCCATTGGCTAAATATATAAAGGTTATTACTGAGTTAACTATACCACTTAATTCTTTTTAAACATTAAAAGAGCTCATTTAAAAACTCCAATTTAGTAATCTGTCTATTTATTTAAGGGATCAACAAAACACAAAACCTTTAACCATATCGCTAAATCAACAAGCTGATAAATGCTGCAATCCTAAATTAGGACTACACCCGTGTAATAACACATATCTAAATTGGTAATGTATCTATGTATCGAAGCGGTTTGCTGTATTCATACCAACGTCGTGAGCTACACATGGGGTAGCGTTTTCACGACACCATGAATAAAGGGAAGCTATTTCGTTTATTCCCCACTTAGACCTACATTACAAAAGGGCGTCGTGTTTCCCTACTCTCTTTATCGAATACTTATGTAGCTAACGTCCTGGTGTTACGTCAGCTCATGCACTAAAAATACTTCAAAATTGTACTCACAACGTAAATATATAAGTTAGACAAGCACATTCAGCTTTTTCATTTTGAGAACGGATATGATCGTTTTCTAATGCGCTGACTTAGTGCGTCAGCATTGTGTATTATTAACGAGCTCACATTTGAGCCAGTTAAATATATATATATAGCTTTACTGAGCTCAATTTTTGAGCTGAGTATAAACCAATATACCCAAAATTTGAGGATATTAAAAGGCACCCCTAATTTGGGGCACCCTGTTCTTTATCAAACCACTTCCCTATTTTTAAGGTACTAGTTATCAAGCGTACTTTTAAGTCTGTTTTGTAACTTTTATGAAATGTCAAGTTTGACAAGTTAAAAAGACTACATCTAGCGGATACAGTCATTTAAAAGGATACTCAATTTTGAGTAGTACATTTTCAGTAGATACGTTCATTATCTTAAGAAAACTATAATTGTAAATAGTAAACATCTACTTTTGTGTTTTATAAATCACACTTACATTTATATTTTAGTATTATTTTCTGTATAATATCGAAAGCAAGAGAAACTGGTTTTCAACTCGCTTCACCCTCCTGATTTTTTAGAAAAAATTCTCTTATTTCATCGTCTTTAATAAAATAATATGCCATCTTTCCATCTTTATAAAAATCAAGTACCTCATTTTATATAAAAGTCTTAAATGATGTGAAGTTGAAGCAACACTCATTTTCAATATCAAAGAAATATCACAAACACACAACTCATCTTCTTTAATCAAAGATAATATGATTTTCAATTTCTTCTCATCACAAATCTAAAATGTTAGAGTAATTTCTTAGATTTATCATCTTCTAAAAACTTAAAAAGCATTGTTAACTTTATCCTCATGTACACAGATCACATCACAAGCATTTTTCATAACTCATATAAAATCACACCCTAAATTAAAATATAAATCCTAAAATTGTTTTTGAATAGTGTCATTTTCTATAATAATGAAATAAACCTAAAGCTATATAAATAACAGCCATAATCCAACGACTAAATTTCTCAACAATTTCTCCAACTCCTGGAATATTAGCTAATTTTTGTGCAGTAAATACCAAGAAGAAAAATTAAAATTAAAAAGACAAACAAAGTAATTAATAAATTAGTAACATAATGTCACAAAATACGGAACAAATAAACCAATATTATCAGCACCACAACTGCTATCGTAACAATTGCAACCATACCAACTAATTTAAGACAATCCTTTTTCATTCAATTCTTTTTAGCTCTCTTTCTCCTTCACAATCATCATAAATAGCACTTTAATTCCTAAATAAATCGGTATTAACCCTAATAATCCTAATATCCATTTTTCAGGAACATAATTTAAGACAAAGAGCAAGAATAAACTTACGACAATCAATGTCACAGATCCTACATATTGACCAATATAAATATCTCGATATTCCTTTTTCTAGTCTTTGCTCTAGCAAAAATATTAATAAAATCACTAATAAATCTACTGCTGTCGCAATATAAAGAATAGCAGCAGTTACAATAATCTGAATCATAATTACACCTCATTCAAAAATATTTTTGAATATATTGTAACTTATGTTTTTCAAATAATCATAGATGCTTTATTCAATTGCTTTATTGATATCGATATTTAGAATTCTTAACAATTTCAAAATCAACATAAATGAGCGATTTATTTTTGTGAATACTTCTTAAAAATTCCAATAATCCAATTAATTAAAATACAGTTCACACCAAAAAGCAAGCCATCTAAAACTTTAAAAGTTATTGTATCAGGTGACGAAATAAATAATTCATGGTGCAACGCAACCATAATTACCAATACTAAAAAGCTTTTAAAAAGTAATTAACTTTGTCCAATTACCATTCTCCTATTATGAAATCTTATCCCTTTTAGATTATCATTTTATTAATCAATTTAAATACTAATAAAATAATATCACAATTAAAATCAAAATGCCCATCTGAACATTTTCAGATAGGCTCTGTCTAATCCTCTAACGATATATTATCAACAATCCTTGTTCTATTAGGATAGTTTTCTTTTATTTTTATCTAGTGTTCTCTGTTTATCTTCTATCGCCCTCAGTCTATTCGCAATATTAACAATTACTGGCGTGTCACCTGTAAAGTACACTTTTTCTCTCAGTAAATAGTTTATGGTATTTTCCAAAGCATATCACGAGCTTTAAGACGATCACTTGCAGCTTAATAGGGACTTCTACTAGCTGAACATATTCATTGTAAACAAGTTGCGCTACCATTTTGTAGAGTTTTCCTTATATTCACCACGTTTTATAACAATTTCCTTAGTTTCCCGTCACCATTTAGCTGAATTGGTTAATAAAAATGAGTTATTCATTAATACCTAATAAACTTTCATCAATAATATGCGCTTTTTCTCAACTTCGAAAATACAAAACAGCCTCTAACCATTGCGGTTAAAGGGTTTAATATTTACTCTTATATATTCTATTCCCACTCAATTGTGCTTGGTGGCTTAGAGTGTAATAGCACGAGCTACGGTTAACGTGGTCCACCTCATTGACAATTCGACTGAAATCTTTTGTAAAGACTTCCCAATCAATTCTAGCAAAAGTCACTAGTCATGCCATCGATGGATGTTACCGCACGAATACCTACGTGTGATCAGTACGTACGGTAGTCTCCCATGACACCTGACAGATTGATACCTGGAAGTACTGTAAAGTACTGCCCAGATGTCTCTTTCAAGACCTTCCTCACGAATACCTGTCTGTAAAATCGCGATCTGATTCACGAACAATTTCAAAGCTTTATCTTCAGTAATTTCTCCAAGTCACGGATACCTAATCCAGGTCCTGGAACGGCATCTCCAAACTAAGTGTTCAGGTATACCTAACTCTATCCCTAATGCACGCACTTCATCTTTGAATAATGTATTGATGGGTTCGATAAGTTCAAATTCCATGTCTTCTGGTAATCCACCTACATTATGGTGAGATTTGAATTGTTTGAAACTGTCTTAGTACCTAGATTCAATCACATCCGTATATAACGTGCCTTGAGCTAAGAAATCTACATCTGTTAATTTCGCAGCTTCGTCATCAAAAGATATATACAAACTCATTACCAATGATTTTACGTTTACGTTCTGGATCAGATCACCTTGTATTTGCTCATCGAAGCGTTCTTGAGCATGACACGAATAATATTCATAGTCAAAACCTTCACCGAATTGTTCCATGACCATGTCGCCTTCACCTTTTACGTAATGAACCATGGTCCACAAAAGATACATGTTAATTGGTCGCCGATTGCCTTATGTAAAAAGTACAGCTACTACGGATGAATCTACTCCACCACTCATTGCGCACATAATACTTTACGGTCTACCTACTTGTTGACGGATCTTTCTCAATTTCAATTTCAATGAAATTTTCCATCGTCCATTCACCTGTACAATTACAAAACACGACGGACAGAAGTTTCTTAGTAAATCGTTTCCATATTCAGTGTGACGTACTTCTGGATGGAATTGTACACCGTAAATGCGACGTTTTTTATCTTCAATAGCTGCATAATTGGTACTTGTGACTATCTGCAATCACTTCAAATCCTCTCAGGAATTTCAATTACTTTATCAGAATGACTCATCCATACTGTTTGTTCAGAAGGTGAAGCCAAAAGAAAAGTTCATCAGATTTAGCGTTAATTGTGGCTTTACCATATTCACGCTTCATTGGCACGCTCAACTTTTGCCACCTACAAAGTTTTAGTCAGTTAATTGCATACCATAACAAATACCTAAAACTGGAATACCTAAATTATAAATTTCATGGGTCGATGGTAAATGACCCCTCTTCATACACTGAATTTGGACCACCTGATAAGAATAATACCTTTAGGATTCATTCGTTTAATTTCTTCAATAGAAATTTCGATCATGTAATTCACTATAAACGCCCATCTCACGGATACGACGCGTGTAATTAACTGGTTATATTGGCTACCAAAGTCTAAAAACAAGAATCGGCTCTTTGCTCTTCATCGCCATTTCCATAGTCATGGAATCTCGCTGTTGTTTGATTTTGTATGTAAAGTAAGTACGCGCCTCTCCAACGCCTAAATGATAGCTTTTAAGTGTTGTAACGTATCATTAAAGCGTTGTTGTTTTAAGAATTAAGCGCGTTCCTACAAATGATTAATTCGTCATCGACGTTTCAACACTAGAAAGAATAGTTTGGTGATTCTTTCGTATTTGAACATTATGTGGATGACTTTCTAGCTAAACCAGCTGGTCCCATACGTGTAAATTGTGCTTCTTCGTAATTTTTTAGGTTTCTCTGAACCAGTATAACCCATACCAGCTCTAACGCCGCCCATAAGTTGATAAATTGTATCTTGTAATGGTCCTTTATATGCTGTACGACCTTCGATACCTTCAGGAACAAATTTTCTTGGCGCTCTTATCTTCTTGGAAAGTAACGGTCATTTGAACCTTTTTCCTGCACCTAAAGATCCCATACCGCGATATACTTTTATATTGTCTGCCTTGGAATACTTCTAGTTGCACTAGGACTTTCTTCTAGTACCAGCTAACAAACTACCTAACGCATAACTGCATGACCACCGAGCAGCTAATGCTTTGATGATATCTCCTGAAGAACTTTAATACCACCATCAGCAATAATAGCCTTTACCATGCTTTATGTGCTTCTGTATGCACAATCATAAACTGCTGTAATTTGAGTACACCAACACCTAGCAACAACACGTGTTGTACAAATTGAGCCTGGACAATACCATACTTTAACTACATCGGCACCCGCTCAAATAAAGCACTTTTGCCTCTGCAGTAGCTACGTTACCAGCGACAACAGTAATTTCGCGATATGTTTCTTAATGTGTTTAACTTGATTGATAACGCACCCTTTAGAGTGACCGCAGGCTGTATCAATAACTAATGCATCTACGCCAGCTTCAACTAGTTTTTGTGCACGAATTTCAGTATCTTTAGAAACGTACCGATTGCTGCCGCGGCTAACAAGTCTGCCATGTTCATCTTTTAACTGCATATGGGAATTCAAGTACTTTTTCAATATCTTTAATAGTGATTAATCCTTCTAAACGACCATTTTCTACTAATGGAAGTTTCTCAATCTTATGTTTTTGAAGAATAGCTTTCTGCTTCATCTAATGTCGTACCAACTGGAGCTGTAATTAAAATTATCTTTCGTCATTACATCTAGATATTTTAATTGAAGAAATCTTCAATAAAACGTAAAGTCACGGTTTGTTAAAATCCCCAATCGTCTGCGATCCTCTTGATTATCGACAATGGGTACACCAGAGATACGATATTTACCATTAATGCTTCGGCCTCATACACACTTTCTTCTGTGTTAAGAAAGAACGGGTTGAAATAACACCATTTTCTGAACGTTTAACCTTTTTGTACCTCATCAGCTTGCTCTTCAACACCCATATTTCTTTATGGAATAACACCTAAACCGCCTTGACGAGCCATAGCAATTGCCATCGATTCAGTTACCGTGTCCATACCTGCATGAGATAACAGGGAATGTTTTAACTTGATACTTATCTGATAATTTGACGCTTAAAGTCAGCATCATTTCGGTAAAACATCTGATGCAGCTGGAATGAGTAACACGTCGTCAAATGTTAAAGATTCTTTTTGCAAATTTATTTTCCCACATTAAAAAACAGCCTCCAATTTTTATTTATGACATTACATTATTTCACATTTTCTTCAGTTTGTTTATACTTTATACCATTAAAAAGAAATTTAAGATGATTGCAGAAATTGCGCCAAGCACTATACCATTTGAGTTAACCAAACAAATTGTTCTCCTAATCCTTTAAATGCTTGAGGTACTGCGCTAATACCAGCACTAACCCTACTGAATGCAATAATTAATAAAATTGTTTTGATTTTTGAAATTAATGTTACCCAAATATAGCTAACGCCATGTACCCATAACCATTCAAACATTGCTATCATTGCCCACCTAAAATCGACATTGGTAGTAGATAATTTGCTAAAGCACCTAATTTGGGTATACAACCGCAAATTAGTAAAGAATAACCATTCCATATATCACATTGATTCTTTTTAGCTCTGATAAAGAAACAAGTCCCTACATTTTGGGAATATGCAGTGTAAACGGGAAACGCATTAAATAGTGAACCCTAAAATGATTGCTAGACCTTCCGCAGTGTACCCTTTTCGAAAATCTTTTTCTTTCTAGTTTTCTACCAGTAATTTCACTCAGTGCATGATAGACACCAGTGGGATTCAAAATTTAAACTTTACACTGCAACAATGAAAAATACAAGTATTGAGCTGACATCAAAGGCCAAAGCCAGAAAATGCACGATGGCACCGGGAAACCAAACCAATGTGCATCACCCACTTGCTTTTTGATATATCAACCGTTTCCCAAATATACCAGCTAAAGCGGTCCTATTGCTAATCCTATGAGGTATCGAAAGTGTTCAAAAGCCCTTCCAGCAATCTTTGCAAAATAAGAATAATGAGTGGTGTAATGCCACTTACCTAACATTAAATTCTAAAGTATCTATATGAGTTTTTCGCTCCTTCGCCACCTGCCAAAGTGGTCATTGCAACTGGCATTAAATTGAGTCCAATAATTGTCACAGCAACACTTCCTGTTACAACGGGTGGAAAAGAAATTTAACTAAATAAGAGAGAGGTGCAATTAAAACAACTAAGATACCGGATATTAAGCGAACCATATAAAACATCAAGTCCTTTTGTTTTTGACCGATGGTATCATAGGTGCAACGGCAGTGAAACGATACATCCTAGTACAATCGGTAATCCAGTCCCTGTGACTTTATTCGCTGTGAAGAAATGTCCTACCCCGCACATAAATATATCAACAGTAACTAGATAAACGCAATTTCTTCAGCTGAGAATTTTAAACGTCCCCACAATAATGGAACAAGAATCGCCCCTGCATACATCGCCAACAAATGTTGCACATTAATATGAAATTTTCATTACGCTTTCACCTAAAAGAGTTACCTTGTGCCTTCTAATGAAGCTTCACCTTACAAAGTGATGAAGATACATATAAAGCCTGCATCTTCTAAACAGTTGGCGCCCATTTTGAGCTTTCCAACCACAATACCCGCCAACTGTCGTCGCATTTAACGTTTTACATTGTCACATTAAGACCTAACGCGAAGCATCGCCATTAACGCTAAAAAGTCATCAAGCGGTAAAGTGCTTTATCGTCTGCACCTAAAATTCTTCGAGATACAATGACTGTCTCATTTTATCTTTTGTAAATGAATGAATATCAGTGCTATAAAAGCCATCTTTTCAAAGTACCCCAGGTTTGGCTGGCAAATGAGACAGGAACATCCAAAATGAGCCCATAATAGCAGGCGCAATACCTGAGAAGCTTCAATAGTTAAAATTTTTAATCGTACGTAGCGTCTTTTGAAAGACTCTTAAAAATGTTTTACCTACATCATTCATCAACTTTGCATCAATTTGATGATTTAAAAATCCATCTACCTTCAAAATTTTTCTCATCGATGACAACGCCACATCTTCTTTGACTTTTCGTCCTAGACTCCACTCAAAAAACCTCCTCAAGTAAATTCAAATTCGATTCTAGATACACCCTCAAACTACCATTAATAGTTTCGGGATCTATATGAGTGAACGTGCAATACTTTGCCTTAAAGCAAATTAAGAAGAAAGATACGCATACGTAATCCTAAAAAGCGCTTATTAAATTTGATAAAACCTTAAACAATTGCACTCAATTTATACAGGCTTATGTGTATCCTCATTTTGTTTTGTTACCAGTTATACCAAATGCGTTTCACTTTTTATGTTGCTTTTAGCGATTTAAACTGCTCTTAATGTATTGGATTGTTACTCGTAGTCAGTGTCGTTTATGGCGACACGGTAGAAACTTCTAAAGCCATATTCTCTAGATTATATAGTCATATAAATTATTTTATGATAATATCAAAATTTTTGTTGTATTTTCAATATAATTAAAAGAGATGTTCACGATTCACGCACATCAAAAATTCAGTGTAAGCGTTATATTAAAGGATGAATTATCATTGAAATGTTTTAACACAAAATTATATAATTATCTGTGTAATAGTTTTTATTAAATTAGACAATGGGTATAACCATGTAAGACAACATTTTTAAAAGGGGCGATAATCATGGCAAGTACTGTAGAATAACCAAGACGAATTATATAAAAGTCATCAATCATCTGAAGGTTATTTAGAGACAGAATTAGCTGTTATCAGTAAAAGTAAGTTGCATAGATGATTTACACAACTCTCAAATCTCATTAATGGCTACAAGTGGCTCATTTAGTGACCGTATGTCTCGTTTACTTACAGGTGAAGATGGAGAAAAACAGTATTATTCGTTATGATTTAACGACAATGAACTAGAAGGATATAAACAAGATATTTTTAAACGATAAAATGCTCGTTATTTGCTAACAGTGACCGTTCTTCTCATGATGAAGTTGAAGATAATAATGCTGCATATAAAGAAGTGGATATTACTCATTATGCCGCAGAGTCTGAAGGGCCTAAAGCATAATTTTATTTCTATATTATAAAAGCATTGCACCATAATGTTTGTGTCGTCGAGCAGACATTATGGTTTTATCATTAAATACAGCTAATTCGCTACGAATGAATAATATTAGGGAGAGGATATAACATGGAATTTAAAGTGATAGAATCAGCTAAAGATCCATTATTTAACGAGGCACTCAAAATTATACGTGATAAATTGGATATTGGTTTAGATGAAGATAGTAAATTTTTAAACGCTCACTGAAAATAATAAAACAGAAAATGATTACGCCTTTATCGTTGGAATTGAAAACCAGACTGTGGTTAACCAGCAACTGCACGATATACGAAGCAACAACCAATTCTGCATTTTTAATTTACTTAATCGCAAAAAGAAAGCCCCAATCATGATGAAGAATGTCGTCAACTTTTAGAGGCAATAGAAAAACAATTAAACCTTTTTATCACAGAAGTTCATAATAGAGATATTAATTTCATCATGTTAGAAGTTCCAAAGAACCCTCGACTGCTAACATCGATGAGAAGCTCGAGAAATGCACTAGAACATCGTCGTCAATTCTCTTTGAAAATCAATTTTGAAAAGCAGGATGACATTGACTATCATTCATCAAACCAAAACAAAAGGAAACGCCACAAAAAGTAGATTTATTTATTAAAGCTAACATTGAATTAACAAGGACATTTATGGTACAAGTGTCAAATCTAATTATATTCTTAAAGTATGTTTTTGCAAATGGCATTTCAAGAGAAGTGTACCCACTCTCCTAAAAGAAAATGAATTTAAGATAGTCTGTCTAAAACACCTTGAAATCAATATTAAGAAAATGTAAACTATCATATGAGGGTAAGACTGACGTTTCACTGACCGAAGACAAACGTCACCATACATAATTAAAATATGAAGGACTCAGTATTAACTGAGAATTTGCTCAACGTGTAGAACTAAGTGAAAAGCAGGTCGAAAAATTGTACACAGCATTTAGAGGAACGAGGCTATCACCTTAGTAAAACAGAATATCGTGGTCGTGAAGCCACAGACTTTAAAGAAGATGACATCGAATTATTTACAGATATTGCTAACAAAAGTTAAACAAACAAATAGTTATGATTTAGCATTTTGAAGAGCTTGAAAAGGAAAAAGACTTTTTACAAGTCATTGTTAAAGACGAGGATAGCCAATTACCAACGCAGTCAAAATGTAGCACAACTCGTTGAAGATTTTACGTTCTGAAATTCATGCGAGAAGACACGTCAAATGTAGAGGCAAATGATTAACCAAGTTCATCAGCAACAACAGGAACTCAAAAGAATTACAGACTGATATCACAACAAAATTAGATTCGAATGCTCAATCTTTAAAAATCAATCCAAAAATTCTCAAGAGGCTATTCAGTCAGCACAAGAACAACAATCTAAAGACATCGCTTCAAAGCTAACGAATTAAAGATAGTGAATTACGCGGTCATTTTGATTCAATGTCAAAATAGCGCTTCCAATATCTCAGAGCAACGTCGTAAGTCAAAAGCACTACAGCAAGTTTGAGCCAATCTGAATCAGTAAATGATTCAATAAGTTCATCTCTGTCCGAGTCTAACTCAATAACATCCGAAAGTAATACAAATAGCAAATCGGAAATTGAATCCAAAAGTACGTCTACAAGCGAGAGCTTGTCAGAATCCGAAAGTTTATCTAACTCAGAAAAAGCGAAGTCAATTTCTCATTCTCAATCAACATCAGCTACACCATCTTCTCAATCGACTTATCAACAACAACCTAAAGAGAAGAAAGGTTTCTTTTGCACGTTTATTTAACTTATAAATGATTTGTATTCATAGCTGACTCATGTTTATTCATAATATTAAATAAAAACGCGCGCAATCATGTCTTCTATGAGCATGATTGCACGCGTCTTTATTAATGTAAACCTCTTTTGTCCTCTTTGCTCACTTTTCTGATAAACATAAACTTCTCATTTTTCATTGTTCTAGTAATCACCCTTTGCTCTATTCAACTTTAAATGAATCTGAAAACTATAAATCAACAACTTGAATTTCTTCTTAACCCCCTTTATTCTTATTACATATGTCGGAATACTAAAAATTAAAAAGGAGCTATATATCGATATGGAAATACTTTTTACAGTAATTAATGTCATCGTGTTACTTAGTTTTCCTAGTAATGTTAAATATTATGGCAAGAAAACACGTCTCATTCCCTAAACGCGTCTTTACCGCTTTTAGGAATAGGTATCGTATGTTGGCATTGTATTACACCTCATATATGGTGCAGAGTCTAAAAACTCTCGAACAATCAACAGACTGGTTTAGTATTGTCGGAGATGGTTATGTTGCACTATTACAAATGATTGTCATGCCACTAATATTCATTTCAATTGTTGCCGCTTTTAGCAAAATACAAATTGGTGAAAAATTCGCTAAGATCGGTTCTTATATTTTTATGTAATTGGTACTGTAGCCATCGCAGCTATCGTTGGAATTTTTTACGCTTTTGATCTTCGGTTTAGATGCATCGTCTATTGATTTAGGTGGTGCAGAACATTCACGTGGTACAGAAATTTCAAAACAAGCCAAAAGGATTTAACTGCAAAACACTTTTACCACAACAAATTTCGAAGTATTCCCAAAACAATCCATTTTTAGATTTCACAGGACAACGTACAACTTCGAGCAATTGCAGTTGTAATTTTTGCAACATTTGTGAGCTTTGCTTTATCTTAGGTTGCAAGAAAACAGCCAGAACATGGAAGCTTACTTCAAACTGGTATGAGAAGCAATCTATTCTATCGTTATGGCTATCGTAACTTTTTGTTTTACGATTAACGCTCTCTGGCATTTTTAGCTATTATGGCTTCTACTCTTGCGACAAGTGATTTTCTGCAATTTGGACGTTTGAGGTAAATTCTTAATTGCTTCATACGCAGCTCTAATCACAATGTATATTATCCATTTAGTATACTGAGTGTCTTAGGTATCAATCCCGTTAAATACGTGAAAAAGACAATGGAAGTACTAATCTTTGCATTTACTTCCACGTTCAAGTGCAGGTGCATTACCATTAAATGTTCAAACACAACAAAACGTTTGGGTGTACCTGAGGGAATTGCAAACTTCTCTGCAACTTTTGGTCTATCCATGAGACAAAAATGGCTGTGCAGGAATCTATCCTGCTATGCTAGCAGTTATGGTGGCACCAGTAGCAAATGTGAAATTGACTTCCAATTTGTTGTTACACTTATTGCTGTTGTTATTATAAGTTCATTTGGCGTTGCAGTGTGGGTGGCGGGGCAACATTCGCATCAATACTCGTATTGTCTACACTTAATCTACCAGTTGCTCTCGCAGGGTACTGATATCTATCGAACCTCTCATCGATATGGGTCGTACAGCACTAACGGTAGTGACTCAATGCTAGCTGGAACAGGGCTACGCACGCTTAACGAATCATTGGGACAAAAACGATTTGACTCAAAAAGATTACGGCGATTTATCTGCAAATTAAATGTAGAAAAGTGGTCATTGATCATTACGACATACAAATTATAAAAGAGAGCGGGGCAACATTCGTGTTGAAAATATCGCCCCACCCCTAGCCTGAGACATGTATTTCTGTCCAGGTTCTTTTTCTATCTTTGAAACAATCCTGCTCAATTCATCTAACATATCTAAACGCGTTTTACGTCCTAGAAAATGTTTCTATTTTGTTGTGACTTCAATTTTTCTGTACGCACACCATGAGTACGTTCTTTATAATATTCACTCTCACTACTTGGTCGTGTGCTTCCAATTCTTTGCGTTTGTTGAGTGCTGATTTGAATCATACTGGTCTTTATGAAAAATATGCATTAAATGGCAAGCGCGGTTTGGGTGACCCATTTTCTTCATCAGAAAGGTTCACCTACCACCATGCAAATAACGGAAAGCGATTAGCCAATCAGGTAGAAATTTAAAAATTTCACGCACTCGCGCAACATCATTACGCAATGACCTAAATAAACGATTCCATACCCCATATCTTCGGCAGCAACTACTGCCATGTTTTGCGCAACTAATGCAACATCTATTGTACCTACTAATGGTCCTTCTACGCAGAGACCATATGATGTCTCCATATTTGACGCCTGCAACTTCATCTACTATGACTGACGATAATAATCTAAAAACAAATACAAATAAGCTAGCCGTATCTAAAACATGAGGTTGACCTGACACTTCCTTTAAACGCGCTGGTAATGCTTGGATCTTTCAACACCAATAACATTGAATAGTTTGAAGATAACTGGATAAAGTAGCACTCTGTCCCGCCTCTGCCACTAATCTACCGTTTCCAGAGAACTTGGTGTTGATTCTTAAATTTTCTAACTTCGAATGATGTTGTTTCATCAACTCATAAACATAATCTGACACTATACCCACTCCTATCAAAATTTACATTATTAATTATTTTTATGCCTAATATGTAGTATATTTAGAAATCAATTTGCACACTTCACATTTTAGAGTTATCCTATAAAATATCAATTTTCAGATAATTTGGGAGGATACAATGTGACACTAACAAATTAAAGAGAAGTTGCTACGGTTTTATTTAAAAGCTTATAGATATAAAACCCATCGATTTCCATTGGCGAGAACTATCAATTTAAGCGAAGAAGAAGCATATCTTGTACAAAGGAAAAACTAATTGACTCGTTAACTTTCAAAGATCACATTCGACTGTTACAGGTCATAAAGTTGGTATGACTAGCAAGGGCAACAACAATGATGCTAACACTAAGCGAACCTGCATATGGAACGCTCTTATCTAACAGAATTGTTAATGATGGCGCTTCAGTCTCTCTCAGAATTGTTTTCCTGTTACTAGGACAGAAAGTGGCCACATGGTGCAGGAAGACTTGCCGCTATGATGCTGATTTAGAAAGCTGTTCAGTCATCAACCTCGTATCGCGCCAGCATTTGAAATTCAGATGCAAGATATAAAAATTGGTTTCCCCAAATTTTGCTTTATCAGATTTAATATCGATAATACCGCAACCGGGACTTGTCGTGATTAGGTGATCCTGTAGACGGACTTGATTACGGTGCATTTGCTAATGTACGACTGAGAGATTTATATAAAGATGATAAATGCATCCCGCAACAGGAGGAGATCGTCGAAGTACTCGGGAAATCCTTTAGCTCTTATTCATTGGCTGATTACTACACACGCACGGTAACACACGCAAAAGGAGATATCATTTCATCTGGAACTTATATCTCCACTAAAATTAGAAGATATGGCACGTACCGTGCTGAATATAGTAGTTATCGAGCGGTGTCATTTTCGGTTAATAAATAAAGTAAGTTTATTAGGGTTATTTTCACAGAAAGTCATAACAACTTGTGGAATTAGCTCTGTCTGTTTCTGCAGATGCTAAAAGGAGTCACATGTATGATACATGTTATTATATATGATAGTAGTAATAAAAGTACACTTCATTATCAATAAAATAATCATAGTTGAGAGATGACAACTGAATTTCAAAGTCATACACATTTGAAAATTTCAGTTTCACATTGGATTTTCAACTTTTTACTCGTTATTCTTTAATTAATGAGGGTTTTAAAATGCAAAAGCAGTATAGCTTTTTATGCTTTCATAGATTTTACAGAACTTCTAAAGTTGACTATTCAATGCCAAGATGTATATACTAAACAAAGAATTAGAATTATTATAAAACAAAGCAATTATTTTTAAAGTAATTCTAATTAACCTTAACTTTTCAGGAGGATTATCTATGTCTTTAATTAACAAAGAAATTTTTACCTTTACAGCACAAACTTATGATCCAAAAAGATGAGTTTAAAGAAGTTACTCAAGAAAGATCTTAAAAAGGTTCTTGGAGACGTTGTATGTTTCTATCCTGCTGACTTCTCATTCGTATGCCCTACTGAATTGAAGATTTACAAAATCAATACGCTAAATTACAAGAAATTAGGGTGTTAACATGTATTCTCAGTATCAACAGATACACACTTCGTACACAAAGCTTGGCATGACCATTCTAGATGCAATCAGCAAAACTCAGAATACAGCATGATTGGTGATCATTCTCAAACAATCACTCGCAATTTCGATGTGTTGGATGAAGACTACTGGTCTAGCACAACGTGGTACTTTCATTATCGACCCATGACGGTGTGGTACAAGCAGCTGAAATCAAATGCTGACGGAATCGGACGTGACGCTGGTACATTAGTTAACAAAAATTAAAAGCCAGCTCAATATGTGCGTCAACATCGGGTGAAGTATGCCCAGCTAAATGGGAAGAAGGTTCAGAATCATTTGCAACCTGGTTTTGAGACTTGGTAGGTAAAATCTAGAGGACATTACAAATCATGCTTAATGCTGATTTAAAGCAACACGTACAACAATTACTTGAGCTTATGGAGGCGACGTTGAATTCGTTGCCAGCCTTAGCTCTGATGATAAATCAAACGAACTCAAAGAATTATTAACATGAGATTGCTGAGATGTCAGCACACATAGCACTAACTGAAAAATCTTTAAAACGTACACCAAGTTTCTCAGTTAACCGCCCTGGTGAAGAAACAGGTATTACATTTGCAGCATACCTTTAGGCCATGAATTCAACTCTTTAGTATTAGCTATACTACAGAGTAGGTGGTCGTGCACCCTAAAGAAAAAGCAATCCATTATTGATCAAATTAAAGGGCTCGAAGGTCCATTTCATTTCGAAACCTTTCAGTAGTCTTACTTGTCAAAAAGTGTCCTGACGTCGTTCAAGCATTAAACCTAATGAGTGTTATTAATCCTAACATCACTCATACTATGATTGATGGCGCTGTGTTTCCGTGAAGAATCTGAAAACATTATGGCAGTCCCTGCCGTCTTTCTTTAGATGGTCAAGAATTTGGTAATGGACGTATGACAGTTCAAGAATATTCTTTCACTGAAACTGAGGAAGCTGCGCAAGATGCCTCTGAGATTCAACGATAAAGATCACTTATGACGTGTTAATCGTTGGTGGCGGTACCTGCTAGTGGTAGTGCTGCAATTTATACAACACGTAAAGGGCTACGTACAGGTATTGTCGCTGATCAGTATTGGTGGTCAAGTTAATGATACTGCTGGTATCGAGAACTTCATCACTGTTAAAGAAACGACAGGTTCAGAGTTCTCTATCAAATCTTGCAGCACATGTTGCATCGATATGATATTGATACAATGACTGGTATTCGTGCTACAAATATCGAAAAAGACCGATTCGAGCTATTCGAGTAACTTTAGAAAATGATGCTGTCTTTGAAAGTAAAACTGTCATCATTTCCACAGGTGACTGAGGTTGGCGTAAAGCTAAACATCAGGCGAACCGATCTGATCAATAAAGGCGTTGCTTTCTGCCCTCACTGCGACGGACCTTTATTTGAAAATAAAGATCGTCGCTGTCATCGGTGGTGGTAACTCTGGTGTAGAAGCAGCTATTGAGTTTAGCCGGCATCGTTAAATCACGTAACATTATTTGAATACGCTGCGAACTAAAAGCTGATAGCGTATTACAAGATCGTCTACGCTCACTACTCAAATGTTGATATCAAAACAGGTGCTAAAACAACAGAAGTAATTGGTGACGATTACGTTACAGGGTATTAGCTACGAAGATATAGACTACCGGAGTCACAAGTGGTTAATTTAGATGGAATATTTGTACAGATTGGATTAGTTCCTAATGACATCTTGGTTGCAAAAATGCTGTCGAATTAAATGAACGTGGCGAGGTTATGATTAATCGCGATAACGCAACAAACGTTCCTGGATATCTTTGCAGCTGGTGACGTGTCCGATCGATAAGCAAATTATCTATTTCTATGGGTGCTGGTGCTAATACCGCACTCATGCATTCGATTATGTAATTAGAAATTAATTTTAAAACGTTGTTTATCATAAATATTTTTAACCTCACAGGTTCCCATGTTGGAGCTCTGTTTTTTATATAAAAACCTATTGAAACAAGCATATCATTCATATAATCCGCCATAATTTGAGTCATATCTAACAGTAAATGTAGTTCTAAAATATTCAAATATTTTTCGATAAATGATACTCTAATAGATGTATACATTTAAAAACACTGTTTAATGATAGAGACGTAAAAGGAGTTACTCAATTCTATGAGGAGAGTCATTACATACTTGACGCTAGCACGTTGTCTTTAACACTTGCAGCATGCTACAAATACGAACGATAACAATAATCAGAGCATCCCTGGCAACGCTCATGCACCTAGTACGCTAAAACTTTTAAAGGAAAAGATGTACTTCTTGAAACAAAAGGCCGAAAAATTAGCTTGAAAAGAGGATGCAGCAAGCTTTAGAAAAATGGCTACAAGCGAATAGCGATGTGCCCGATAATAAGTATGTCATGCAACATAAATTGGGATCAACAAGTGATAGTAATCCTCAAAATCACAGAATCACAAGCTGATCAGTCTAACAGCAAGTTATCCAATTTAACGAGTTAAGAACGTTTACATGTTCAAAAATTTATAAAACGGACAATCACATCCCTGAAGAATATAAAGATCCAACAGATCGCTTGCCATTAATTATTTTCACGCTTGCGTAGTACCATTTCAAACGTAGATGAAAGACATTGAGAAATTAAACTACCAACCACAAAAATTCAATTAACGTTGTTGATGTAGCCCACAAAATATTCAGTGATGTAAATACAACAAGATATTACTACTCTCCTTGTAAGAGGAATAGACTCTGAAGTATTTTAATAAATAAAACCAAAATGTCTATCCATTATTTTACTTGCCCAGATGTTTGTACTAACATCTGAGCTATTCGATATTCGAGAGTTAATTTTCATCACCCCATCTTTTGAAACGTACCTTCGCTATTTTTGACAATTCAAAATATCTTTATTACACAATAAAATTAATATAGCATATATATATCTAAATAAAAAGAGATAAGGAAAATCATTATGAAGGTACGTTTGTAACATTTATTATCTTAGCAATACCTCCTCCATCTGCTTAGTACTTGTTTTTAGCAAAATATCCAACGGGTCCACACACAATGATATAACGAGACCTTATATACGTGCTCATAAGCCATTGCGACAATAGTTATAATGGCTTTACCAGCACTCTATATTAGGTATATTTAATCCATCTTGCATGTAGAATCATATCAGCGATATGTACAAATAAGTGCACTGATGATGTGGGGGTTTTTAGTAATCATTAGCCAATTATGGGACAAATTGTCATTATGCTTATGGCTTCCTTAACGATACTTGCATTACTTGTTGTTCTATTGTCACACTTTCAGTGCACCCATCTACTTTCTGATAAAAATGATGGATCAAATAAAGGGCAAGAAAGGTAAATTTACGGTGGAAATTCTGTTGTTGCCCCATCCTCTTGTAAAAATGGTTTGATATGTGTGTATATTTTTAATTCTATCATTTGACTGATTGTATGTTAGTGAAAAGCCTGGGACATCGACATCTATGCCCCCAGGCTTCACTCACAATCCTATATTATATAACAATATTGCTATGGTTGTTTTATAGACATCAATCATACCTTTTGATAGAGAATTAATATCAATTTGTAGCTACAATTACAAATTTTACAACTCAACTTTTATGCTTATATATGTATTTACAAAACTTCATTTCATAATTAAATATGGATAGCAATGAGGAATTTCCGTCGCTAAGGCTTTCTTCCTTAGTTATCATTTTAAAAGTATAGACGAAAACATCTAGTACAACTCGCAGTGCATCTACTGCTACACGTCTCTGCTGTTGATTGGCCTGCCTTTCATCAATGAAAGTAACCACCTATCATAGACTATCTTGATAACTTTTCTCCTTGTGACTGCTTTGGTGAAAGCTATGTCTACAGTATTTATAATTAGGATCACGGAAATATCGAACCGTTTGTCTTCTAAGGCTTTGTTGTATTTTACCTTAAAAACACCTATGAACGCTCTTCTTTAACGTCTTTGTATATATTGTTGGAATATCATGAGGAATAGCTCATCATACGTTTTGCCTTGTTTTTTTAATTGATATATATTGTCGATATATTTATTTTTTTAAAATAAACAGATAGTTCTTTTGCTTCTTTTATACCTCTTCCGTCAAAGGGATGTCTAACTGTCACAAAAATAAATCACCCGTGTTTTATTATCATATGGGGTGGACTGTGACTCACCATGCCTCACTAAATAAATTTCCATTCTGTCTCCTCGTTTCTGACTTAGCTACTTTACTTAATAATAAATTAATAGATAAGCCAATTAAAACAAACCCTACAATATAATCAAATATAACTTTGAATCTCGGTCTGCTGAATAATAATTTAATATATTGAAAGATGAATACACAAAATAAAAACCATAAGCATATAACTACAACAACTGAAAAAGCAAATAACGCAACTTCAGTTTCATATGTATATTATTACCGTTAGAAAAAGGAACTGCGGAATATACTAACATAGTAATAAAGCTTTAGGGTTAAGACTTGTACTTAAAAACCTTGTCTAAAGAAGTGATATAACTCACATTTCGACATCAGCTAAAGCTTGTTTACTAAAATCAACAGAAGAGTGCACACTCAAAATACTTTTGATTCGGATAAATGTCTAAGATAACAAGCACTTGTGTTTTTATTGTTAAAAAACAAAGTGTAAACTCGTAGAGTATGTATATAATTCAAAATAGCTAGTGAAGATTATAAAATATGCCCTGTAGTAATACAAATGCGGCCATAAAACCATTCATTTTACTTGAATTAATAGTGTACTTTCATTACAATAATGAAATCTGGCCCAGGTACTATAATAATCAATAATGTGATAATGATAAATGTAATTAAAACTGTCCATAGAAACCTCCTCGATGTCGTTTACAATTCATTATTACATATCACCAATGGCGAATGAAACCGAACAGATACCTTTAAATCAAAGTATCAATTTTCTCAATTTTGTTGGAAATTTTAAAAATCAAAACCTTTAATGTTGTCAGATAAATAGCACCCTGATAATATTAAATTGTAGTTATTAGTAACTACAAAAGTCTTTTATATTCATGAACATAGTACTCCTGGATGGCGTAACCCAGCGCCATCCTTTTTCTATGTTTTATAACGATGAGCACCCACACCATTTTTATTGGTTTGGATGCTTTTGATAACTATAATTAATGTAACTCAAAACGATTAAAAGACATCATCAACATCTATCATTGAGTTACGTGCGTATATATAAACACACATTTTCTACTCTAGAATTAAACTTAATCTTTTACTTATTATCTTAGTGCTTTTAAAATTAATGAAATAATAAAGATTAAAATAATTGAACCTAATAATGCTGGAAAGATGTGAATTTTTACCTAATTGTGGGACCCCATTCACCTAAAATCATAGTACCAACCCATGATCCTACAATACCAGCAATAATATTTCCTAGAATACCTCCTGGTACGTCTTTTACCTAAAATTAAACCTACGATCCATCCAATGATACCGCCGACAATAATCATACCTATTAATCCAAACATAATTGATTGTCTCCCTTTATTTATATATTTTATTTGCTAGTATGAGATACCCATGTCAAAATGATTAAACGTTTTGTAGGAATTTTTATTTTACTGATAAAAAGCTATTTTGTTTTTATTTTTCAATATTGTGTATCAACCTCAATCCTATTATGTTAAGCTATTGAAGATGACTAAAATGAACTATTTATAAAAATATTAAAGTAGGTATTTTACATGCAACATAAATTATAAATTTCAACGTATTAACCAAATTATACAAGCTATAGGTTTCCTTTCATTTTTAGCAATTCTCACTATCATTGCACTTAACTATAAAAAGGACACTTACACGTGACATTTTGAAATAGGTTTTAATGTCGAAAGTCATCAAGTCTATGTAGTAACGACACTAATCATGGTTACAATCATCTGTACTATATTATCAGCTATTCTAAACACCCTTTCTAATAGCAAAATTACAAACATTAAATGGTAATCATGGTGCCACAACTTCAAAGTATAACCCCTTGGATATGCTAAATGAAGTAAAATTACATCTTTGATTTCAACACGTAGATACACTCTCATTATGAGTGAGATGATAACACATAAGTTTACATATTTTATATAACTTAAGAACTAAAAGGCATTTAGAGATTGAAAGACTCACCACTCCGGCTACCGACCAGAAATATGGCACGCATAACGAACCACTTCAAATTTGGGAATGGTAAACCATTATCATTAATCAATATTTAAAGATGTTATGCACCTAACCATTTTCAACGCACCGTATCAAATGCTTTATAAATTGATGACGTAGTTTTAGGAAGATAAATATAATAAACTAGAGATGTTCCGTTTTAAAACCACTTTACAACGCATAGCATCTTAACTCATTTTGGGATTCAATCTCATAACATTACTGAAATATCGTCCGAAGGATATGTATCTAAAAATCGTCAAATTCCCGCCGCTTTAAAATATTCCAAAACACAAAAACAACCCCGTAGCCTATGCCTGCAGGGTTTTCATAATAAATAATATATTATTGTTCTTCTTTAACATATGGTAATAATGCCATATGACGAGAACGTTTGATAGCTGTAGTCAACATACGTTGATATTTGAGCTGAAGTACCTAGTTACACGACGTGGTAAAAATTTTACCGCGTTCTGAGATAAAACGTTTTAATAATTCAGTGTCTTTATAGTCGATGTGTGTAATACCATTTGCTGTGAAATAGCATACTTTTTACGACGACGTCCGCCTCTTCTTGGTCCACCTGCCATGGTTGCTGCCTCCTTTGATAATTATCATTTTATTCTGTATCGTTTATTAGAATGGTAAATCATCATCCTGATATCAATCGGTCCAGTTTGCATTTGCAAATGGATTATCAGACTGTTTGATGTTTGATGATGAATTGTTAGTAAGACGTATTTTGTCCTGATTGCTGACCACCAAAAGTCCTTGACCGTAATCTTGATTATTCTTCTGTGACGTTATGCCACCTTTTGTTGTGCATTTTTAGGTTCAAGGAATTGAACACTATCACACACGACTTCAGTAACAAAATATACGACGACCTTCTTGATTTTCATAACTACGTGATTGTATGACCATCAACGCCAGCTAAACTACCTTTAGACAAGTAGTTATTTACATTTATCTGCTTGTTCTCTAAAAACAACACAGTTAATAAAAAGTCCGCTTCGCGTCCCCTTGAGCATTCGTGAAAGCGGTACGATTTACTGCTAGAGTAAATGTCGCTACACTCACGCCTGAGGGTGTGGTTCTGTATTCTGGATCTTCGTTAAACGACCTACTAATACAGCTCTATTTAGCATTTAAACGCCCCCATCTAATTATTACTTGTCTTCGTCTTCACGAATAACGATGTAACGAATGATATCGTCACTGATTTTAGCTAAACGTTTGGAATTCGTCAGTTGACTTATTGTTATCAGTTTTAATACGTACGATGTTGTAGAAACCTCTTTGAAATCATTGATTTCATAAGCTGAGCGACGTTGACTCCCAGTCTTTTGCTTCTAAAAACTTCTGCACCTTCAGAAGCTCAGATGCCGTGAAACGTTCAACTAACGCTTTTTAGCATCCTCTTCAATGTTTAGGGACGATACGATGTACATAATTTCATATGTTCTCATAGTATATTTGCACCTCTTGTGGTCTATACGGCTTATCAATCTTAATGCATGATAAGCAAGGAATAATTTTCATTACTCACAGAAAATTATATCATAGAGCTTTACTTTTTACAATCAATCAGATGAATATCACCCTTAAACTACTGATGAGCATTATTTATTTTTGAAAATATCAATACAGATTATTGGTTTAAGACTCCTCTGTAGACTGCCCTCATGTTCAGTTCGCAATCACCCTATTTATGTTATACATTACTACTTTACATTCAAATTATATTAATGTTGGTTGATAGGATAGTTGATACTTTCATTTTGGTTATAATAACGTCAAAATTATATTTCATATAATTGTCACTTTAATACTAAATTCATTATAAAGGGGTCGTTTATGTTAAAGAAATTTTCTACTCAATCATTTCACTTTCAATTTTCGCTACTAGCCTTGATTTTATGAGATACCAAGCTCTAAGCACGTCTTCATCTTCTGCAAGCGAAAGGTGACAATGGGATGTGCAGCTGTCACCAATACTTAAAAAGACGTCACTAAAAGCAACCTCTCATAAAACACAAAATCGTTCTACTTTCTGTACTGAATCTAATATTACTGAAACAAATAATGGTGAAAAAGAGTCTTAGATATTTCTGAATGGCAAGGACTTTTAACTAACGCACGAAATAAAACATCTAAAGAAAATTATGATTTTATTATTTTAAGAGCACAGTACGGTTCAGAATACGTTGTTAAAGACTTTTTGAAATGCAGCATGTGTAGGAGCAAAATAAATGAAATGCTATGTACTTCGGTAGCATGTACGAGAGAGTCCAAAAGGGTGCGTCGTTATGAAGCTAAACTTTACGCCCGAACGTGCTCAAAGCCGCTTTTTACATTAATGATTATGAAGAACAAAACCGTTAAATCCGGAGATGATGAAACAGCGACACAAGCTTGTGGCGTAAACGAAATGAGAAAAGCTTTGCTGGAAACAAGAAGATCTATTCGCGCGAAAACTTCGTAAATCGTGCCATCAGTGCTGTCCAGTTCATATGATGGCTACTGGTTGTACAGCATATCAGTCGAGGGAACCAAACCGAGAGAAAGTGCTATGGCAATATACAGATAGTGTTACTACTCTCCTGAATTAAAATCAAAACGTCGAGTGCAAATTACATTGACGAAAATGTGAGAATTCGTCTTGGTTCACTTCATAACATACGAACACATGCGAACACACACTTCACTTTTAACGAACGTTTGTTCCTAAAAATACATGTAGGTGTTTTTCATGAGATTAAATTGATGGAATTGGAATAAAGATTTTCCAAGAGTTTCAAGATATCTTAAATAGTGTGGCATTCACCCAGATATGCATATACCAGCGCCAAAGCAAATTTAGTTCTCGAACCCGCATACACCGCAGTGAAGGCAAACAATTCTTTAGTACACAAGACATCATTAAAGCAAGCAAAATCATTCCATAAGAAATTTGGAATCATACACTTAAGAGCAATGAAAGTTTGATGGAAAGCTTCATTGCTCTATTATCATAACACTCCTGTTCCTAACTACAAATGATCGCATCATTATTGTAGTTATCATTGTAGTAATGCTGGCTAATTTATCTCCAATTTTCAATTTCTGTATCACACACACCTCAAAACTAGAATTTGCTTCTAATTTTAGAGTGCCTCATTATATAAATACATGCTTTGAGTTAAACGTTAAAACGGAAATGAACAATATCCATCTTGCAGTGTAATTCTACCCTTCTAAACGTTGTCTTCCCGCTTCTTTAGCACCATTTTTCACCATATTTGTACATAATCTTCATAGCTTGTTACCTCTGCACGGAATAAAACCACGTTCGAAAATCAGTGTGAATAATTCCAGCACATCTGTGGTGCGGTCATTCCCTTGTTTAAATGTCCAAGCGCGCACTTCTTGCACACCGGCAGTAAAGTAAGTAGATAAACCTAAACAAATCATATGTTGTTCTAATGAGTCTGTCTAAACCTGGTTCTTCAGATACCTAAAATCTTCTAAGAACATTTCTTTATCTTCATCATCTAATGTAGCGATTTCTTCCTCGATGGTTTTGCACTAATAACGATAACTTCTGAATCTTCGTTTGCTGCATATTCTGGTGCTTTTCACTTTATCATTATCTTTTATCTCCAATTTCATCTTCACCAACATTAGCAATGTATACATTTTCTTAGATGTTAATAACTGAGCTTGATTAACCCACTTTTGATCATCCTCATTAAAATCAATACTGCGTACTGGTTTACCGTCTTCTAACGCTTCTTTAATTTGTGTTAATATACGTAATTCCATCTCAGCTGTTTTATCTTTTTGACGAGCCATCTTCTCTATTTTCGGTAAACGTTTTTCAACAGATTCTAAATCTGCTAAAACAAGTTCCATATTAATGACTTCTATGTCATCAAGCGGATTAACACGCCCCTGATACATGTGTTACATTCTCATCGTCAAACGCACGAACCACCTGACATATAGCATCTACTTCACGAATATGTGAGAGGAATTTATTTTCCTAAACCTTCGCTCCTTAGATGCACCTTTAACAATACCTGCAATATCAGTAAACTCAGTTGTAGGAATTGGTAGGTTGATTTCATTTCTTCTAATTTTAGTTGTAAACGTGAGATACTGGCTGCTTCAACGATACCAACATTGGGATCAATCGTTGCGAAGGGATAGTTTGCTGCTAATGCGCCAGCTTTAGTCACTGCATCAAATAAGGGTGAGACCTACCTACAGTTAGGCAAACCCACGATACCTTGCTGTTAAAAGCCATTATTCATTCTCCTAACTTTCTTTTGTCTTGATGAGAGTTCAAAGAACTTTTTCATTTTCTTATTAAACACTTGCCGTGGAATCATGACACTGCGCTGGACAATGTTCACATTTAATACGAATATCAGCGCTTCCATTCTAACGATCTTAAAACGATTCGTTCCACATGCATGTGGTCATTTCTACTATATCATTTATTCCATGCTGACGTCATGAAATGACCTCCAATGATGATTAGCTCCTTCATTATAATTTGAAATGACTGGTTGTGGCATGCGAATACCTTCTTGTCTAAACATTTTTGAGCTTCCTTACGAATAATACGAGCGCCTGAAAATCCTTCACCAGGAATTGTTTCGCTGAAATTCGTATAGTAACCTTATTAGATTCTATCGCATCAATACCATCAACAACTGGATCAAGCTGACAAATAAGTAATATTTACTACGTAAAGAAACAAATAAACGATTGAGTTTCTTTTCAACTCGATCTATATTTTCATCAACTGATACTGGTAGTTCTACATACAGCAGTCCCATTTGTACTGAAAAGTTCGTAATTTCCATGCTACCATTAGGTAACAGTCAGTTCTCCGAAATTGTATTAATTGCGTTGATCTTAAACCAGCTAGATTTCACGGTACCTTCTGCTACCGTAGTTCTGAACTATTGATTTTAACATAGTCACCCACATCAAATTGATTTTTCAAAGATAATAAAGAAAACCTGTAATAATATCTTTTTACTATCGTTTGCGCACACCGAAACCAACCGCAATACCTACAACTCAGCACTAGCGATGATACCTTCGACGCTAATACCAAACTTACTTAAAATTGTTGTGATAACAACAAAACCATACGATATATTTTACTATGTTTTTGTACAAGAGAAATCAGTGTGAACGTTTTTATTTCCCTTTTTGCTTTTATTTTGAATTTTAAATGCTTGCTCAATAATCTTATTCAAAATTGCTATAACAACAATTGCTACGAGGATATCAAATTAAAAATCATTATTACTTTAGTAATTAAATTTTCATATGTTTCAACCTTTGTTAAGGTGTCTGAACAATGAAGATAAAATATGTTTAAGTTGATTCATATAAAATATGCCCTCCCTTTCATTTTCATAATTCATTTATTATAACTTAATTTATTCATTTAGATAATACGTCTATGGTTTTAAAATACTATCCTTTTGGAGGTATATTTATAAAACTATATATGCTTTCCGTCATTTATAAGGGCTAACTTTTTAATATTCCTTTATAATCTTTTATTAAGTTGATGAAACCAAGCGTTTGAATTCTGCTTCAGATTTAAATTAAATGTGATTTTTCCGACATTTTTAGATGTCGAAATATCTACTTTTCGCACCATATTGCTAAAAATCTTTCCTGCTGTTGAATCATTTTAGGTTTACTTCCCTTAGTCTCTTTGTCAACTTTCCTTGAGATATCTTTACTGACTAAACCATTGACGTACTCTAAATACCTACACTCCAAGACTCCTGAACGGCTTTGTTTTGCCGTCTTTTTATTTTTCACTGGCGTCTTTTCAAAGTTAATAACGTACGCCCATGAGCACTTGATAACGCTCCTTGTTGGAACCATTTGAGCAACATTTTAGGTAACTGTAATAACCCCAAGGATATTGGCAATATAAGGACGCGACTTACCTAATCGTCTCGCAACCTCTTGTTGTGTAATATTTCAAATCTGTCATCATATAACTTTCTGCTTCTTCAATGGCATTTTAAAATCTTCTCTCGTAAATTTTCAATAATTGCTAATTCCATCATATCTTCATCAGATAGTTCTTTAATAATAGCTGGCACTTCTGTTAATCCCCGCCAACTGAGATGCTCTAAATCGTCGCTCACCCACAACAATATAGTAAATCCTTGAACAGCGTTTGACGCAATACAATAGGCTGTAATATACCATGTTGTTGAATTGATGAAGCTAAATCAGTGAGTCGCTCTTCTTCAAAACGTCTTACGTGGCTGATAAGGATTAGGTCTAATTAATTTCTAGTGCAATAAATTGCACTACTGGTTTCATCATTATTCATTTTTCAACCTCCGATCATCTGTCCTTTTCCATCTCTTTTCCACATCTTTCTATCTTAATTTTGGTATCTCTATTGAATAATCAATCCTCATTGATTCCTACTTATTTTAGTTCAATCCAATAATACAAGCCTTTTCAAATTAACACTAATGGCTTAATATGAAGCTTATTTACGTCACATATTTTCTAGATGTATTTCTGATAGTCATTAATTGTTAAATCAAAATTTTCAGAAAAATCATTGACAAACTAAACTCAAACTATGCTTAATCTATGTATTAACAATTTTAAAAACATTTACACTCTGTAAAAGTGAAAGTAAAACTTACATCGTATACAGAGAGTCTCTCACACGCTGAGAAGGCATTGAAAGAAAAGTTTGAAAATGGCCTTGGAGTGTTGATGCCTATGAGGTGTCAACGGGTTCGCCCGTTATAGCGATACAGTATTAACATTGATGTTAAATGGCGTACTGGAATTTGCCCGTCGCACGATTTTTCACTGTTAATACGTCATGGGTATAGCACATATGGATTAAATGAGTAGTTTTGATAATGATGTTACGATAAGAAGATTGTGTATCAGCTATTTCAGTATACTGTTTTAACACTATGGCGTACTGATTGAGGTTATTTTCAGCTAATGAAAGTAGCAAACAAAGGTGGTACCATGCGAAACATAGCTTTCGTCCTTTACATCCGAATCTATTCGGGTCTAAAGGACGGAAGCTATTTTTACTGAATAGGAGGAGCTAGCTATGAAAGGATACAGATTTAGCTCAAATTGCTTTTAACACATGATCACACTGGCGCAATAGCCAATCCAATATATTTATCTACCGCATATCAAGCATCCTCACTCTAGGTGAATCAACAGGCTATGATTATACACGTACTACCCATACACGCTCAGCATTTGAAGCTGTTTTGCCAAACTTGAACATGGTATTAGCATCATTTGCTACATCAAGTGGTATGTCAGTCATTCAATTAATATGTATCTATTCAAACCAGCGATGAAATATTTTAGTTTCATTTCGATTTATACGTGGACACATTTAGATTATTCGAATTTTATGAGCAACAATACAGGTATCAAGATTTAAAGTACGTTTGGATTTCCTAAATTATGAACAAGTGGAAAAAGAAATCACTGATACAAACTAGTTTAGCATTATTCATTGAACCAATCTCTAACCCACAAATGATTGGCTATTGATGTAGAGCATATATATCCTTTAGCAAAAGCTAAAGCTTCATTGTCAATTATCGACAATACTTTTTAACACCTTATCTTTCAACACCACTAGAAGAAGGTGCAGATATCGTCTCTACATTCAGCCACAAAATATATTGGCGGACATAACGATGTACTAGCTGGGTGTTGTAACTGTTAAAGATGAATCACTAGCAGCAACAGTTGTATCGATTTTCACTAAACATGACTGGTGCAACTCTGTCACCATCTAGATAGTTATCTTTGTTTCAAACGTGGTCTTAAAGACACTCCATTTACGCATTGAGCGTTCGCAATAAATGCTAGAAAACTTGCAAAAACGATGTCAGTCACTTCAGAGGCAATTGACGAAGTTTTATATAGCGGGACGAACAGGCATGCTTTGAGTTTAAGACTTAAACTAAAGGCCTATAGCGTCGCTAAATTTATTTAGAAAAATTTAGACATTTGTATTTTTGCAGAAAGTCTTTAGGGTGGTACATGAAACATTTAGTCACCTTCCCTTATACACAAACACATGTTGATATGCCAGATGCGGAGAAAAGATAAACGTGGCATTGATGAGTATTTAATCTAGGTTATCCATAGGTATGAAGAAATTATGAAGATATCGAACGCGACATCATTCAAGCATTAGATAAAATCTAGATAGGAGTGATTGTCATGAGTTTATCAAAAGAGACAGAAGTAATATTCGATTCGCGTAGAGGTGTGGAATACGATTCAGCTAACCCACCACTTTATGATTCTTCAACATTCCATCAAAACAAGTCTTGGTGGCGATGTTACAATATGATTATGCAGAAGTGGCAACCCTAACCGTGAACTTTTAGAAGAGAAGTTAGCACGATTTAGAAGAGTGGAAAATATGCGCTTTTGCTTTATGCATCAGGTATTGCTGCTATTTCAGCTGTACTATGACTTTCAAAACTGCAGGGGATCGTGTCATCTTTACCTGATGATGTTTATGGAGGTACGTTTTCGATTAACTGAACAAATTTTGAATCGATTTTAATATTGAATTTTACAACCGTAGATACGACCATACTGAAATAAAATCGAGGGAAGCTATTCAATCAAACACTAAAAACTTCATTTATATCGAAACACCTTCGAATCCACTGTTTTAAAATTACTGATATCAGAAGCTGTTTCTAGCAAATAGCTGAAAAACATGAACTACTGCTAGCTGTAGACAATACGTTTATGACACCATTAGGTCAATCACCTTTATTACTTGGCGCTGATATTGTCATTCATAGTGCTACAAAATTTCTTTAAGTGGACATAGCGATTTAATTGCAGGTGCTGTCAATAACTAATAATGAGAGCGATTGCTGATGCATTATATTTATTACAAAAACGGTACAGGCTATATGCCCTATCTGCTCAGGATAGCTGGACACTTGCTAAAACATCTTAAAAACTTACCAATCAGATTTTAAACAATCTGTCGAAAAACACTAAAAACAAATCGTGTCATATTAGTACAAGGATGAAATTTCAGAAGTTTAGTACCCGGGAAATCATCTACTACTCATCTAGAGCAAAGCTTAAAACATGGCGGTGCCGTGATTGGGTTTCCGCTTAGAAGATGAGATCTAAAAGCACAAGAATTTTGTCGATGCACTTACTTTACCACTTTAGTTTCAGTGAGTCTCAGGTGGTGTTGAAACGATCCTTTCACATCCTAGCAACAATGTCTCATGCAGCAGTACCTGAAAGAAGTGAGACGAGAACGCAGCATCACTTTCGGTTATTCCGATTTAAGTGTTGGGTCTTGAAACTGCAGATGAACTCATCTGCAGATCTATAACTATGCATTTAAAGGAGGCATTTCAATGAGTCAATTTACCTGAACAATTGAAAGCATACATGTTTTAGTAGCTGATGGCGCTATTGGAACCATTTTATACTCGGAAGGTCTAGATACATGTCCCAGAAGCCTATAATCTTACTCATCCAGATAAAGTCTGAACGTATCCATCGTTCTTATATCGAAGCTGGTGCTGATGTCATTCAAAAACCAATACTTATGGTGCAAATTTTGAAAAGTTAAAACGATTCGTCTTGAAGATAAAGTTAAAGCTATACACCAAGCCGCCGTATGCAAATTGCAAAGTGCAGCAAATGAGGATACTGTATATACTTTAGGCACAGTTGGTGGGTTTTCAGAGGTATCAAACAAAGAGGATATCAGCATTACAAACTATTCTTTATCATACTGAAATTCAAATAGACACCTTAATTGAAGAAGGTGTTAGATGCGCTTCTTTCGAAACGTATTACGACTAGAAGAGTTAACAACGTCATTTCACTGAACGAGAAAAGAAATACGACATTCCAATCATTGCTCAATTAACCGCTTCAAACACAAACTACTTAGTTAATGGTCAGGCAAATCAATGAGCAGGATTAAAACAACTCGTTCAATGTGGTGCCAACATCGTTGGACTCGAATTGTCATCATGGCCCCACCTATGCAAGAGTCTTTCTCACATATTGAATTACCAGAGCACGCATATCTTATCTTGCTATCCAAAACGCCAGCTTATTAGATATTGAAAATAGTGAATTTAAGTATAGTGACAATGCACAATATTTCGGCCAAGTAGCTCAAAATTTAATTCACGAAGGTGTTCGTTTAATTGGTGGTTGCTGTGGTACAACGCCAGAGCATCATCAACTATATTAAAAGAATCAGTTCAGACACTTAAAACCCGTTAAATGACAAAAAGTGATTCCTGATACCAACGAAAAAGTACTTCATTTCAATCCATCCTCAAAAATAAAGTTAACATCATTAACATCTGTCCAAGAACGTCCAACAGTTATCGAACTGGATACATACCCGAAACATTTGGACACGGATAGATGAAAATATCGCAAAACTTGACAAAGCTAATGATAGATGCTGTAACATCTGGCAGATAATTCATTTGGCAACCGTCAGAATTAGTACATTGCTGCTGCAAGTTTAATTAAACAATATTACGATATTGAACCACTGTACATATTACATGTCGAGATCGAAACTTAATCGAGCTGCAGTCCATTTACTTGTTTATCGCTCATAGGTGTTAATGAAATATTAGCCATAATCGTGGATCCTTCAAAAGAGTTGGTCACTTACCAGGTGCAAACCAATGTCTATGATGTGAATTCTAAAAGGATTAACTGAACTCTGCTCTAAGATTTAATCAAAGGTATTAACACTGACGGTGATGCTGAAGAAAACGATACTAACTTCAACATCGCTGGCGCCTGATCCTAATGTCCGAAAAATTAGATGGATGCCGTCAAAACGATTAGAGAAAAGATAGAAAGTGGAATGACTTATTTTATAACTCAACCCGTGTATAGCAAAAGAGAAAAATCATTGAAAGTTATGAAGCCACTAAAACATTTAAATAAACCATTTTTCATAGGCATCATGCCTATCGCAAGTTATAACAACGCACTTTTTTTACATAATGAAGTGCCAGGGAATCAAGATGTCAGATGAAATTTTACTAACAATTTGAAGCTGATTAAAGATGATAAAACGCCAAAACACGAGAGCTAAGTCTTAAGCTTTCAAAGGATTTAATCGATACTGTTCATGAATATTTTAATGGTTTATACATTATCACACCGTTTCAAAATGTCGAAGATTCATTAGAACTTGCAGCATACTCAAAAATCTATTACTGCTCACAAAGGAGGCAATATTATGACAACAATTAAAACATCAAACTTAGGATTCCAAGATTAGGTAGAAAAAGAGAATGGAAAAAGCCATCGAAAGTTATTGGGCAAAAGATTACTAAAGAAGAATTAGATCAAACATTAACCGATCTACATAAAGAAAAATTTATTATTAAAAAGTACTATCACTTTAGATAGCATCCCTGTTGGTGATTTCTCTTTATATGACCATATATTAGATACGTCATTATTGTTCAACATCATCCCTGAACGTTTCCAAGGAAGAACTATTGATGATGATTTATTATTTGATATTGCTCATGGTATAAAGACCATGTTGCAAGTGCCTTATAAAATGGTTTAACACCAAATCTATCATTATATCGTACCTGAATGGGACAATGTTGAGCCTAAAGTGAGTCGCAAAACGTATTATGAATCGCTTTAAATATGCACAATCTTTTAAACGTTAACGCTCACTCCTGTCATTGTTGGTCCGATTACTTTTGTTAAATTATCAAAAAGGTGGTCACCAAACTTTTGAAGAAAAAGTTAAACGTTATTACCACTTTATAAAGAAGTGTTTTGAATCATTAATTGATGCGAGGTGCTGAGTATATTCAAAGTTGATGAGCCAATCTTAGTTACAGACGACAGCGAAAAGCTATGAAAATATTACAAAGAAGCTTATGACTATTTCTGAAAAAGCTGGTGTTGTTAAAAATTAGTCATTCAAACATACTTTTGAACGTGCACATCTTAAATTCTTAAGTTCTTACCTGTTGGTGGTTTAGGTTTAGACTTTTGGTCCATGATAATGGCTACTAACCTTTAAAACAAATTGAAGCTGAGATTTTGATCAAGTCAAAACGACTTTATACGCTGGAATTATTGATGGTCGTAATGTATGGGCAAGCTGACATTGAAGCTAAAAAGTCTTAATCGATACATTGTTAGCATACACTAATGAACTTGTCATTCAACCTATCATCTTCATTATTACATGTTCCAGTATCTTTAGATGATGAAACATTAGATACTAGTGTTGGCGAAGGCTTAAGCTTTTGCAACTGAAAAATTAGACCGAATTAGATGCATTGCGTCGCCTGTTTAATCAAAAGACGATGTCTTAAAATATGATAAATTAAAAGCACGTTATGAGCGTTTCCAAAATCAATCATTCAAAAATCTTGAATATGATTTTGAAAGCGTGCGACTTCTAGACAATCACCATTCGCAGCAACGTATTGAATAACAACACAAACGTTTGAACTTACTGGATTTACCAACAACTACGATCGGATCATTCCCACAAAGCTCGAGAAGTTCGTAAAATACTCAAAAGCAGATTGGAAGAACAAACGCATTACAGACTGAAGCTATAAGGACATTCTTAAAAATGAAATTGCTCGATGGATTAAAATTCAAGAAGACATCGGCTTTAGATGTATTAGTTCACGGTGAATTTGAACGTAATCGACATGGTTGAATTCTTCGGAGAAAAATTACAAGGTTTCTAGTAACTAAAATTCGGTTGGGTGCAATCATATGGTTCACGCGCCGTTAAAAACCACCAATCATTTATGGTGATGTAAAATGGACGAAAGCGCCTTTAACTGTTGATGAAAACAGTTTATGCACAAAAGCTTAACTGATAAACCAGTTAAAAAGGTATGCTTAACGGACCTGTAACAATTTTAAACTGGTCATTTGAACGCGTTGATTTACCACGTAAAGTCGTTCAAGATCAAATTGCTTTAGTAATCAACGAAGAAGTATTAGCACTTGAGTTGCAGGAATCAAAGTTATCCAAGTTGACGAACCTGCATTACGTGAAGGCTTACCATTACGTTCTGAATATCACGAACAATATCTTAGAAGATGCTGTTTCTATCATTTAAACTTGCAACGTCTTCAGTTCGTGATGAAACTCAAATTCATACACATATGTGCTATTCTCAATTCGGTCAAATCATTCATGCTATTCATGACTTTAGATGCTGATGTTATTTCAATTGAAAACATCTCATAGCCATGGTGATCTTAATTAAAGACTTTTGAAGATATTAATTATGATTTAGGTATTGGTCTAGGGTGTATATGATATTCATAGTCCACGTATTCCAACAAACAGAAGAAATTACTACAGCAATCAATCGTTCACTACAACAAATCGATCGTTCATCTATTCTGGGTAAACCCTGACTGTGGTCTGAAAAACGCGTAAAGAAGATGAAGTGAAAGATGCATTGACTGTGCTTGTCGAATGCTGTTAAAAGAGAAACGCCAAGAATCTGAATCGCAGCATTTATCAGCATAATACTAAAGCACGAGGTGAGGCTATGTCACAGTATCACTTTATGGCAAATCAATTAAATACTTTAAAAGAGGCTCACGTGGGTCGATTTAACACATACGTTTCGATCCGGATATCCACTCGTTTTAGTGAGTTTGAAAAAGGCGAAGTCTCAACGCTATTCACGGTTAAAGATGCATGGGTTTTCATGTAGCAACGTTGAATATTGTAACGCAATATGGTACTCACATTGATGCACCAATTCACTTCGTCGAGAATAAACGTTATTTAGAAGACATTGATTTAAAAGAATTGGTATTGCCGATTAATTGTATTAGACTATTTCAACAGAAGTAGCGAACAACAATGATTTTTCATCGTAACACGTGCGCATGTAGAAGCATGGGAAAAGAGCATGGTACTGATTGAAGCAGCACTTTTGTCTGCATTACGTACTGATTTGTGGTCAAAACGCTGGCCAGATATAGAAAACATTTGAAAATAAAGATGTAGATGACATCAACATCTTCCAGGTTGGGGACCTTGATGCGTTAAATATTTCATTGAAGAACGTGGTGTTAAATCCATAGGTCAGCGAAACATTTGATACTGATGCCTCAATTGATACAGCTAAAAATGGTGATATTGTTGGCGAAAGATATATCTTAGGTCAAGACTATTCCAAGTCGAGATTACTTTACTAATTTAGATCAATTACTACCAGAGGTGCATTATTCTATGCAATCAGCCCAAAACCAAAGATGCACCAGGCTTTTCCAGTTCGTGCATTTGCAATAAAACCCAATTGGATGATCTTTCATCTAGCGTTCTCAACCACGTGGTGTAGTTCGTTGTGCACAACCGCTATGATATTATTCCATCAATGTTCATCATCATAATATTTGAATAGCAATGAACTCTTTTCATCTCAGTAAAAAGCATAAACGAAGTTTTTAAAACGACTTCGTTTATAGCTAATACACACTTTTATGATATAAAACCGTGTCCACTAAATATTAAACTTCATATTTAGATACAACCAGATAGCGATACCTTGACTCGCCTCCGATACATAAAGATGCCACACCTGTTGGCTTAGCATCACTTAATTGATGTAATAATGGAAAACTAAAGTACGCGTCACCTGAAGCCCCTATCGGATGCCCCAGTGCAATCGCACCACCATTAACGATTGACTTCATCTTGCGGTGGGTGCAACTCACGGTTTACAGCGTGATTGCGCTGCAAAAGCTTTCGTTTAATTCATATCAACATCATTTATCACTTTTATTAGAACGTTTTAAAGCTTTACGTATCGCTTCAACTGGACCAATGCCCATAATTGAAGGCGCCACACGCTGCACTCAAAACACTATCTAATACAGCTATAGGTTGTAAAAGCCCAGTGCTTTCGCTTTGTCCTCCGTCACATAACGAGCTATTAGCAGCAGCACCGTCATTGTGATACCGGATGCGTACCAGCAGTTACCGATCCATCTTTTGCGTGCTGGACGGAGTTGGTGCTAACTTATCGGTGTCTTTGAGATTAGCCTGCCTTCATCTTGGCGAAATAATTAGTGGGTCGCCTTTACGTTTATTGGTACCTCTACAGGTACAATTTCAGCATCAAAACACACCTGTGACTGTGCACGTGATGCTTTGTTGTTGAGAATCGAGATACAAATTGATCTCTTGTTCTTTGACTAATCGATACTGTTCAACTAGATTTTCGGCTGTGATGCCCTTATGGTAATCCCATTAAACTTATCCAGTTAAACCATCCAGCTATGTACTATCTTCTAAAGTTTGATTTCCCATTTTAAAACCAAGAAACGACTATTTTAAGAAGCATTGAGTTGAGACATACTTTCCATGCCTCAGCGATAACAATCTCATAGCAATGCGTAACTGAAA